>Ga0335069_10000142_pt1 | contig 122171 bp, 101 predicted proteins | sample Lox_Sample_11_FD_206714 | JGI IMG/M metagenome (GOLD analysis project Ga0335069, IMG submission 206714) | Soil microbial communities from Loxahatchee National Wildlife Refuge, Florida, United States - Lox_Sample_1.1 | ecosystem: Environmental > Terrestrial > Soil > Wetlands | place: USA...
TACTTGACTTGTGGGTTGTCGCGAGGAGCACATGACAACCCACAAGTTACGAGCAAAAAAAGCACGTATCTAGTTCGCGGCAACAAGCGCTCGACGCGCTTGTTTTGGCAAACGGCCCACTTCGAGTCTAGCGCCCACCGCTGCCAGAGCCAGAGCCGGACCCTGATCCCGATCCCGATCCTGAGCCAGATCCCGAACCGGGGCCACCGCCGTGACCATTTGACATGGCGTGCACTCCCCTCAGTTCCCCTCTCCCAGGAGAGTCGACCCTGAGCATGGTCAGGTTGAAGGCGCGGGTTACTGTGAGCTCGCCGAGCGAGACGGTGCCAAGTCCCGGCACCTCGACGATATGTCCGTACGAAGAACCCGAGCCCGCGTTCCCTACGCTGCTGACCAGTGAGCATTCCACTTTGCCTGTTTGTGCGGCTGCGGAAGAATCCCAATGGTACTGCCCGCGAACGGATTCGGAAAGCCCGGGAACCTCGCGGGCCTGCTCGTACTGCTTGGCGACGCGTCCGAGGAATGCCGGATCTTTCACGTAGGGCTTGTCTCCCTCTGGACGCTGGCCGCAGATGCCGAGATCGAAAACCGCCTCGATCTCACGCCCCGCGATGCGCAGATTTTCGAAACGCGTGCCGAGGAAGGTCACCGACGGCACGTGGCCGATCAGCGGATGCTCGGTCGAGACCTGGGCAAACGCGAGGTCGGCTATGACCATGCCATCGATGTTGAGGCCGCTGATGACGGCGGTTGCCAGCGTGACCACGCCGTAGCCGGTTTTTGTGCTTCGTGTGCCTGCGACGTGCATATAGGCCGACTTGAACGAAACGCCGTCGCCCGAGTCGTAGCCATCGAGGAACTGCGCTCATCCACTGAGCTGATGTTCCCGATTTCTCATCCACTGTGGTGCCGGCGGTTTCGACGATTCCGACCACGGTGGCGCTAACACTGCCGGACTTTTCCACAGTGTGAGGGTGGCCAAAAGAAGTTAGGGGACATTCTCATCCCGAAGCACACCTTCGAAGATGAGAAATGTCCCCTTTAACGTTCAGGCGGCCGATTCTTACTAACCTCCGGCGGACGATCCGGATCCGGGCCCGCTGCTCTGCCCATTCGACGAAACTCCCGGTCCCTTGCCGTTCCCACCGACCGGGCAGCCGAGCGTCATGTCGAGCATGTTCAGGGTGAAGTAGTGGCTGTACTGCGGCACCCCCTTTTGCGGGAAGCCGGCCACGGGCTCCATGCCCACCTCGAGTTCGCCGAGGGCGACCCGGCCGAAGTTCGGGATGAAGATGACGTTGCCGAACGTCTTGACCCCGGGAATTGGAATCGGCCCAATGCTTTTTACGATGGAGCATTGCACCTTCGGGAAGCCGTTCTGCTTCGTCTTCGCGCCCTTGCCGGAGAGCTTCTTGAGACTGTCGATCGAGCTGAGCCGGTCGCTGTAATCCTTGGCCAGGCCCTTCGGCGCGCCGGTTTTTGTGGCCTTTAACTGCTTTTCCACGCGGGCGAGAAAAGTTTTTTCGGTGAGATACGGGCTGTCGGCGCCAGGCTTTTCACCGCAGATGTCGAGATCGAGCTTGACCTCGACCGGATAGCCAGCAATCTGGAGATTTTCAAAGCGCGTGCCAAGCAATGTTACCCGCGGAACGCTGCCCTGCTTCAGCGGATGCTCGGTGGAGATCTGCGCCACAATACGATCGGCGGTTAGGATGTCGAGTACGTTGAAGCCTTCGACCACCGCTGTCGCCAGCGTGACATGCGCGGCATGGTTGACGCCGTAGATGTCCTGTTTCTCCTCGACCAGCGTGCCGATGACTCGGGTGTGGCCGGAGCGGAAGGAGATGAGGCCTTCAATGCTGGTCTCGTGGACGCGCTGGGCGATGTGCGTGTCGCGGGTGGTGTTTTTGAGTTCGACCTTGCCGTAGTGTTCGATCGGCTGACTAATGGGATGATGGAGTTCGCCCATAAGGACGTGGGCTTTGGCATGGTAGTTGTGGGAGTACCCGGAGTTCGAATCGAGTGGCGATTTCGGATTCGCGGCCATTTGCGGTATGTCCTCCTGTGTGGACTTACTCTACTTCTGGAGTTGCAGTTCGAATGAGGCCTTGCCGACTTCCTTACTTGCTCCCCCCGATGTTACTCCATGTACTCGTAACGTGTATCTCCCAGGTGTGCGATTTGCCGCCGGTATCTGCACCGGCCATTGATCCTGCTGGGTGCTGGCCGGAATCGTCAGGGACGAATCGACCTTCCCCTCTGGGCTATATAAGTCCGCGGTATATCGCACATAGCTGTTATCAGGAGGGATGCGAACGAAGAGCAATAAGCCCTGCCCTTGAGACGCGACGATGGCCGGTTCGTCATCACCCAAAGCCCGCACGTTCACGGAAGCCCAGGGCAGCACTTGCGCCGTATGCAACTGAGATTGCAGCTTCGGGTAGGTAACCAGGTTCTGATAACCAATCACCAGCAGAAGCACCGCCATCACGGGCACGGCAAAGGCCGGGCGCAGCCAGCCAAACCAGTCACTCGCCTTCGGGAGGGGAGCGACCACGTGCGTGAAAGCTTCCTCCGGCAATTCCGCGAGGAGGGACTTACTGTGGGTGACCATCTCCGCGCCTGCGCGGATGTCTAGCGCGCATTCGGGGCAGGAAAAGTAGTGTTCCTCAAAGCGATCCCGTTCGCCGGCATCAAGCTCGTCCAGCAGATATCGTTCGGTCATTTTGTCTCGAACCACCAACTCGTGGTCCATGTCTTTCTCCTTACAATTTAAAAGCAGCGTATCGCGGTGCCGCGGGACTTGCCGCCGGCCAGTAGCCCGGAAAATCCAAGTTTCATCTTCTTGAGATAAGTCGATTTGAATGCCTGTTTGGCGCGGTGCAACAACACCCGTAGATAGTCGCGGTCCACACCCATCTCCTGGCAGACCTCGTCCTTGTCCCGCTCTTCAAGGAAAACCTCGCGCAGCAGGCGGCGGTCGCGTTCGGGAAGCTTCTGCAGGATGTCCCGCACGGCCTTCTCCATCTCCTTGGCGCCGAGCTTGTCGAGCACGTCGGGAACCGACGTAAGCGCGCCGCACTCTTCCTCTTCGTCCAGAGGAGTGTCGTGCGCGCCGGCCCGGTAGTGTTCGAGAAGAACGTTGTTACAGATCGAATTGACGAAAGACCCGAGAGCCTCAGGACGAAGAATCTTCTCCTCGCGCAACGCCAAAAAGAAGCGCGCAAAAGTCTCCTGGCGCAGGTCCTCGATGATCTCCGGCGACTTCACGCGGGAGCCCAGCTTGATCTTGATCAAGGCGCTGAAATAGGCGGAGAAATGCTCCTGCGTGCGAAAGTCACCGGCTCGCAAGCGGCCGATATAAGCCTCGTCAAAGGAGTGGAACTGCAAGAGCCGGCCTCTGGAAGTCTGGGGTGCCAGACAGTGTAGCACCGGACGTGAGACGGGAGGAGCGGTTTCCGGCAGGGGAACGGGAGCGGGCAGGCGCCTCAGAACCGGCAGGCTGGCGCGGCGGCGCGGATGATGCGACGAGATGGGCCGGACATCATACACAGGAATGCTTAAAACCTCAGGCCGCTCGAAGGCAACCGCGTTGGAAGATGGCTGAAAAAAGGGGCCGGAGCCGCTTCCCCTTCGGCTCCGGCACCCATTAGTACCCTGCCAAATGGTTTATCCGGCTGGGTGGTGAACTATGGCTATCGCCCATAGGCGATGCCCTCGCTCATAGGGATAGTGCGGGAGATAGTGGATTCGTTTCAGGAAATTTGCCTGGCAGATCCGGGGGGTGGAGGACTCTGGCTCTGATTTCTGTTTCTAGGCGCAAAACGGCCAACCTCAACTGGCTGGCGGGAGGCCGACCTCGGTGACTAGTTTCTGGAAGGCGGGGTCACCATGGAGGCTGTCGAAAGCATGGTCGCAGGCGATCTGTGTCACACCGTCAACCCGCTGGTCGTAGGCGATCTTCAGGTAGCGCAGGGCTTCCTCTCTGCTGCCCATGATTGCATATGTGGTCGCCAGGAGGAAGGGCGAGAATTGACCGCGATCAAACAGGTTCTTTTGCTCCGCAGCGAGCACCTCAAGCATGCCTCTGCCGCCTCCGGTAGCGAATGCTCTTTCCGTTGCTTCAACCATAGCGAGCGCGGAGTTATCGTGCATCAAGGCCGCTTCTTTCCTCGCTTCGACGAGGTAACTGGAATGATCTCCCGTCATCAGGTAGATAAATTTCAAATAGCGGTGCGGAGAGATGAAGTCGGGTTCGTTTGCCTCCATCTGTGCCAGAAGCGCGATGGAGTCCTGCCGGCGGCCAGCATTAAATAAGATGGAACCTTTATCGGCTAGAACGGATTTCGAAGCCGGCTCCAGAGTCTGGGCGCGTTCAATCTCCGCGATCGCTTCCGTGTCCCGCCGCACGCACGATAGATAGGTGGCATACCAATGGTGGGCGACTGCGTTGTTGGGATCCAACTCAATAGCGCGCTGGAATTCGCGATTGGCGGAGGCTGCATCCCAACTGCCAAAGAAAGAAGCGAACGCCAGCGAGGCGTGCGCCTCGGAGGATTCGGGATCGAGTTCGACCGCCTTTTTTGCCGCCGCCAGGGCCCGCGGATAGGCCTCGTAAGCCGGCATGACGGTATATTCGCGAAGCAGGTTGTAGGAGTCTGCCAGCCCGACATAGGCTGGCGCGTAAGTTGGATCGCGCACGATAGCTTGCGTGAAAGCGTCGACCGCTTTGGTCAAACTTTCGGGAGTCCGTTTCTCCCAGTAGTAACGTCCCTCGAGATAAAATCTTTCGGCGTCGCGGCTGGCAGGAGCACGTCGAGAAGCCTGCCAGGCGGCGGAAGACGTCAAGGTCCGGTGGCGAGCCAGGTTCCGCCGCACCCAGAAAGCCAGCCCCGCACAAGCCCCCGCCGCGATGAGAACCGCCAGTATAAGAAGGATAGGATGCCTTAGAAGAGCTGGCCCGTCCCGGGGCGGGGCATTTTTCCTGAACGCCGGCCCGGTTTCATCAACTGCGGAGACTACGGTGCTGTGTCCCGACTCACAGATGTGCAACGGCGCGATCCAGCGGTATCCGCGGCGTCCTACGGTCTCGATAAAGATGGGGTTCTCGGGGGAATCGCCGAGTGCGTCGCGCAGGCGATTGATCGCGCTAATCACGCCGCGATCGAACTCAACGTGCACATCCTCGGGCCACAGAACCTTTCGCAGATCGTCCCGGCTCACAACCTCATTCGGGTGGCTGACGAGCATCCTCAGCGCCTGAAAGGGTAATTCCTGAATCCTGATCTTAGCTCCGCTCTTGTGCAATTCTCCCGAGCGCAGGTCGGCCTCGAATACTCCAAAGCGAACCACGGAGGTTGGGGATATGGTTTCGGGCACAGAATTGTCCATGCCGGGGGAGAGAAAACTGCACAGTCTAGCAAAGCTGTCGAGATTTCGCAGTGATGATTTTTGCTCTCTAGGGACCCTTCCTCCAGCTCATAGAAATCGCGTGACCGTTTCTCATATTTGATTGACATCAGATGATTTGCTCCGTGATCGGCGTTTGGCCGCAAAGTGACTCTCCGGGAATTGACTCCTGCCTTTCGTTGATTGAAATTATCGCGGTAATCGCAAGCGAAGCGAACGTCCCAGGGGCTACTTTCCTCAATTGTGCAGCCCACTTTGTTGCCAGGAGACACTGTCATGAATTCCATACGAACCAGCTATTCGACCCTTGCAGCAATTGCGTTGGCGCTGCTCGGGATCGCTCTACTTTGCGCCTTTGCACTTCCGGCGCAGGCACAAACCTATACTGCGCTTTTCGACTACAACGGCACTCCTCAATGGTTTGCTTCCCCCCAAGGCCAGCTGGCTCTGGGCCGAGACGGTAATTTTTATGGTCAGACGTTCGTGGGCGACATCATCTATCAAATCACGCCCGGGGGTATCGCCACACCGCTCTGGACTGGCCCGGACCAGTTCAACTATGGGGTGCAGTGCAATTTCGGTCTTACCCTCGGTCCCGACGGCCTTTTGTACGGGCCATGCATGGATATCGGCCAAGACTGGAATAACGGTTCCGGAGCGATCTTCAAGTACGACCCCAGCCAGGGACAAAATGGATTCACGGTTATCTACTCATTCCCCGCCCTGGGTTGTAGTGTGCAGCCCAATGCTCTGACTCTCAACATAGACGGGAATTTCTACAGCACAACGCAAGGCAGCAACTGCGGAAGCGCTGGGTTGGGAACATTCTTCGAGATCACGCCTTCGGGCACTTTGACAACTTTGCATACTTTTCAGGGAGATCCGAATGACGCTGCCTACCCAAGCGCGGTCAGCTTGGGCAGCGATGGCAACTTCTATGGCACCAGCCTTCATGGGGGCGCCTACAACGGCGGGACACTCTTCAAAATCACGCCCAAGGGCAAGCTTACCCTGCTCTATAGCTTCAATGGCAATGGTGGACCCAACGAGCCGGCCGCAGCACCAACGCAAGGAGTTGACGGCAAATGGTACGGCACCACGTGGTACGGCGGCACCTATAACGATGGAACCGTCTTCCAGTTGGCAGGCAAAAAGATCAACATCCTGCACAGCTTCAATTACACCGCCGATAATGCGGGCTTCCCGAACTTCCCCCTGACCCCTGGCACCGATGGCCATTTCTATTCGCCCTCCCAGGACACGAACATGGGCGGTTACGGCCCCGAAAGTATATTCGAGATCACCACCGGCAAGAAACCGGTCTATACCGACTTGTTCGATTTTCTGGTGACCGGGGAAAACTGCAACGCCCAGTTGGGAAACGGGTGCTTCCCCGGTTCTCCATTGGCGGCTCATCCCAATGGAATGTTCTATGGCGTGACCGAAGCGGGCGGCGCGAGCGATGCCGGCGTGTTCTACAGCTTCAGCATGGGCTTCAGCTCATACATCATCCCCCAATTCCCGCTCGGAAAGAAAGGCACGTCGATCGGGATCTTCGGCGTCGGACTGACAGGAACCTCTGGCGTCTACTTCAACGGAGCGCCAGCGCAATTCAGCGTGAATTCGGATACCTATCTGACGGCGACGATTCCATCCGGCGCGACGACGGGATACGTGACAGTTACGACGCCAACGGGCACCCTGAGGAGTTCCACTAAGTTCAAAGTTAAGTGAGGAAAGCTGATCTCTAGCCTGTATCCGGATCTACCTTGCCAGTGGGCAATGCGCGGATCTTTGTGAATCACAATGCGCAGTAACTATTGTTCATAATTCAGGAGACATACAAATGGAAGCGACAGCTCGGAAGTTGAAGTATTCGTACATGATCCTACTCGCACTTACTATCCTCGCCACAGTCGCTCTCTTCGCCGGGGCGGCTATCCCGGCGCAGGCACAAACCGAAACATTGATGTATCAATTCCAGGGCGCCCCTGACGGGGCCAACCCCAAAGCGGGGTTGGTATTGAAGGGAAAGACTCTCTATGGTACGGCCTGGGAAGGCGGGGCCTACGGCTCCGGCGATACGGGTTTTGGAACTGTATTCAAACTCACCACCGCCGGCAAAGAGACGGTTCTGTACAGCTTTGGCGGTTCTGGAAAGAATGACGCTGCTCAGCCTATGGGAGGTGTGGCAGTCGATACAGCCGGCAATATCTACGGCACCTCGTTCAATGGTGGCGTGAACTACAACGCAGGAACCGTCTGGATGATCACGAAGAAGGGCCAGGAGTCTATCGTTCACACTTTCCTCGGCACCAATGACGACGGGATCTATCCTTACTATGTTACGCCAGTCCTGGACAAAGCGGGCAACCTGTACGGCACAACCGCTTACGGGGGCCACTACGGCAATGGCGTTGTGTTCAAGCTCACGCCTGGGGGAGCGTATACGACGCTTCACAGCTTCAACGGGGCCGCAGGCGACGGTTACAACCCTGTCTGCGGCGTAAGTCTAGATGCAAAGGGTAATATTTACGGCGTCGCTGCGGCGGGCGGCACATACGGATACGGCGTTCTCTTCGAAATTACTGCAGGCGGCGCTTACAGCGTTCTCTATAACTTTGCGGGCGGCTCCGACGGAATCATGCCTTACAGTCCGCCCGTGTTTAAGGGCGGCAGCATCTATGGCACGACCGAAACCGGCGGTGTCTACAACTACGGCACGGTCTATAAGTTCACACCGGCAAAGGGCAAAAAACCGGCCAAGGAGACGATCCTGCACAGCTTCGCGGGGCAACCTGAGGGAGACGAGGTTTGGGGCGGAACGCTGGTTTTCGACAAACAGGGCAACATCTACGGCACGACCCTCGGCGGTGGAACCTTCAACATGGGGACCATATATAAGCTGACGCCTAACGGGACGATGACCGTTCTGTACAGCTTCGACGACCAACCCGATGGGAGTTCTCCGTATGGAGGCGTCGTTCTCGATACGGTTGGTAACCTCTACACCACCGCTGCCTTTGGAGGGAACATCTCGGGCGAATACGGCGGCGGGACCGTAATCAAGATAACTCCCTAGAGCGCTCGCTCGCCGGGAAGGGCGAGAACCGCTGTTGTACAGCCTTGCCCTTCCTGACCTCGGAATACAGGTGACATTCTTGCGGGACACTCCACGACTTCACCGCAGCGTGTCTCCTGGCTGTGGTGCCGGGGCGCGAAGGGAGGATTTCGCGCTCCGGTTTTTTGAAAAGCGATTATCAATGATTAGCGGGAAGAATTTCAGCTGTGCGCCGAGGCGCGCGGTCGATGAGTTTTTCTCTCCGTTCAGCGGGTGTTCTCTCCGAACTCTGCGGTTAAATGCTTCTTCGCGGTCATCAAAGAGCGTTTAGTCAGGGTCGCAGTGAAGATCCGCAGAGTTTGCTGAGAATCTCTCGTGGCGAGCATCACAGCGCGCCGATGCACATGCGGTGTATGATTCGCTGAGGATTGTTCATCTCATTGTCTGGTGACTCTTATGTCAGACGAACTGAGTGAGCGGCTGGAATCTCTAAGAGCATTCGTCAAAGCGGCGGAAGAAGGCGCTGCAATTCCGCCGGTCGATGTGGACGACCTCAAGCGCTTGCACGAACTGGGCGTTGAAACCACCAAGCGTTGTTGCGGCAAAGACGGAGTCCTGAGCGTGGAGGCGATGGCTCGCGCATGCGATCCCGGGGCCAATCTGCCCGCAGTCTGGCTGCGTCATACGCACCTGCGTTCGCTCGTACGCAAAGGCCTGCTCGACAAGTGGGAGCACGGAACTCACCTCGATGAAGCAGCCTTCCGTCTGGCTGCGACGATTCCGATCCGCGGGATGAATCTGGATGAAGAAGCTTTCGTTCGCCAGCTTCGCGAAATGACAGCGGCAAGCCCTGGACGCTAATCTTTTCTGCGACTTTAGCGGACGCGCTCAACCGTCTCTGCGTTTTCAGGCTTTTGACGCGGACTGCGCGTCGCTCGCAGAGAAAATAACGATCGAGGTCGCAACCAAACGACTCTTCATTTCCCACCATATACGTCCAACTCGCCCAGCGGATTCTGAACTGTCGGCAGATCGTGTGCTGTACCGATGTAGACCTTTCCATTCGCCACGATTGGAGAGGTGAACTTGATGCCGTATCCAGCCATGTCGACCGAGTTCATGCTGCTGTCGTAGAGTTCGGTGTTGTCGATATCAGCTGGATCGTAGGCGCGCAGAATTGCGTTCGAAGGCGGCGGATCGTTTTGATTCTGGTTTTGAACGGGATTTCCATGATCCAGAAGCCAGAGCACACCGTTGCTGTTGCCGTTTGCCGAGATGAAGCTGGTTCCTCCGTTGCTCCCGAGTTGCAGCGCCGGCGTGCTGTCATAACTCAAAGAAAGAGTCCCGGAATATTGCAACTGCACGATGTTAGTCGGGATCGCGGTGGCCGTCGGAGTTAGGCCGGTGTATACAAATCCGTTGAAGTAGGTAGCCGTGGAGAACAATTCATAAGAGTTGACTTGAGCGGTCCAGGTTCCCTGGCTGTCGGTGCAGCTGTTGGAATAGGGATTGAAACCCTCGTTCGTCAACAGTCCGGGAACAACCTGGGTGGCGCCGGCATCGTTGTCCTGCTCGTGCCCGAGGTTGTTGGTATCGAGAAGATAGAGTCGACCCATTTTCCCTCCAGCGAGCGCCTGGGTGCTGCCGGGAATGAGCATAAGTCCGCCGGAAGCGAGATCGGCGTCATTGCAGTCCATGTAATGGTAGTCGGCCGGAGTGAAGTAGTCGGACAACTGCAACTTACCATCGTTGGAAAACTTGAGAACAGAGTCGGACCATGCGGTTTGACCGTCCCATGGGCCATTTCCGGTGGTGATGTAGACGTAACCATTGGCGTCAGTGGCCGGACCGCCGCCTCCCATCCATACACCACCGGCGCTGGCGTATTGTCCTTCGCCGGCGAGGTTGGGGCTGGAGTTGAAGACGCCGGTTTGAGTGAGAGATTGGTCGTCGTAGGCGAGGAGCCAACCGGTGGGACAACCGCCAAAGCCGATGTAGATGGATCCTCCTGACAGGAGCAGCGCTGCGCGCTGAATACATTTGGTGGTGAGGGTGACAATTCCATTCTGGCCGCTGGGATTTGTGCCGGGAACCTGCGCCTGGATGGTGACGGGGCCGCCGAATTTCTGCGCGCCGGATGTGAGGTCGAGAGCGTTGAGGCGAAAGCTGGTCGTGCCCTGGGTAGTTTGCGCCTGCGTCGAAACAACATAGAGAGTGTTGGAATCAGGATCAATAACCGGAGTCGATGAGACGCCTTCAAAGGGCTGAATGGGGCCTTTGGTGATGGGCGTTTCGCCGCTTTGGAGGAGGGAAACTTGCCACAAGGGCGTTCCATCGCCGTAATTGTCGGCGTCGAAGGCAAAGACGCTGTCGTTTTCGGTGGCGACGAAGACCACGTTGCGAACGGTGCCATTGATATTCAGGTTGGAGACGAGAAGAGGCTCGGCGTAGAGGTAGCCATCGACTAAGTAAGAGAAGAGCTTGCCAAAGCTTTTCTTATTGACGTTGGCGGGGGACAATAACTGCTCGTTGGAGTTGAGGCCGGTGCGTTGCCCGTCCATGTGCCACGTGAAGACACTTTGAGCGACGGGTGGCGGCGCAGTGACGGTGAGAGTCGCATTGCCGGACACATTGCTGAGCGCTGCGGTGACCGAGGTGGTTCCGCTTGAGACAGCCGTGGCGAGGGCTGCGGCATCGATGCTGGCGATATTGGAGTTGCCTGTGCTCCAGGCAGCGGTGGAAGTGAGGTCGGAGGTCGATCCGTCACTATAGGAGCCAGTGGCTGAAAATTGGAGCGTGCCACCCACTTGAATGGCGCCGATGCTGGGACTGATGGCGATGGATTTGAGTGCGGGAGGCGAGACCTGCAAGTTTGCGTCGCCCGCAACACCATTAAATGTTGCGCTGACTACCGACGCCCCCGCGCTATCGCCCGACGCGAGCCCGCTGGCACTTACAACGGCGACGGATTGAGGCGACGCGGTCCATGACGCCTGGGAGGTTACAGTGGCTGTCGATCCGTCGCTGTAAGTTGCGATGGCTAAAAATTGCTGCGTGCCGCCAACTGCCACCGTGGCCGAACTGGGCGAAACCGAGACCGATCTAAGCGATTTATTGGGAGCGGAAGAAGCTGATCCTCCGCAACCACCGGTGGTGATCAGTGCCGAAATAGAAAAGACGGAAGTCGAGACCGTAAGCAGCCAGCGCCGACGAGCGGGCATACCGCACTCCTCGATGAACCGCGCTGCTTGACGAAGTGGCGCGGCGTTTTATCTCCTCGGGGTCGAAGCTTTGGAGACGGGGGGTTTGGTGCCGGTGTCAGTGTGGAAGGTTGCTTGACGCCAAGGCAGCGAGCGTCGAAATGGCGTGCCCAGTGCGGAGTCTCAGGGAGTCACCTGAGGTGCGATAGTCGGATTTCGCACCATAAACTGGTGTCGGTAAGCTAACGAACAATAGAGACACTCCGTGATATACAGCTTACCGCCAACCGCCTACTGCCAACCTCCTCCCAAGGCCTGATACAACTGGACGAGGGTTATTAATTCGTTGCCTTGCGCCTGTGCCAATGCTAATTCAGCGGAGAAAGAGTTGGTTTCATTCGTTAGGACCTCTAAGTAATCCGTTGTGCCGGCTTTGAAGCGGACTTCGGAAAGTCTGGCAGCATCGCGAGCGGACGCTACAAGGTGCTCTTGTTCGACCCTCGTTTCCTGATTTTTGCGGTAAGCGATCAGGGCGTTCGAGACGTCGCGGAAGGCTCCCTGGATTGTTTGTTGATAGGTGAGGACCATCTGGTCGCGCTGGGCCTCGGTGAAGCGCACGTTGTTCTTCAGTCGCCCTCCCTGGAAAATAGGCTGCGTCAGATTGGCGGCCATGTTCCAGATACCTGCAGGGCCTTGGAATAGGTCGGTCAGCTTGGGACTTTCGTAGCCTGCGCTCGCAGTGAGCGCGATGTCGGGAAAGTAAGCGGCCCGGGCGACCCCGATCTGCGCGTTGGCCGCGATCAGGTTAGCTTCAGCCGAGCGAACGTCGGGACGGCGCTCAAGGAGAGCTGACGGAATTCCGGCAGGAACTTCGGGGGCGTGCGGCTGCTCGGTGAGCTTGAGGCCGCGTGGAACATCTCCAGGATTGCGGCCGAGCAGGATGTTGATGGCGTTTTCCTGCTGTGCGACCTGGCGCTCAAGGTCGGGGATCTCGGTGGCGGCGGTGTAGACGAGTTGCTCGGACTGGCGGACATCGAGCCGCGAGTTGATGCCGTGCTCTTCGAGAGTTTGCGTGAGGTGGAGCGAGTCGCGGCGCGAGGCTAGCGTGCGCCGGGAGATTTCGAGTTCGAGATCGAACTGCCGAAGCTGGAAGTAGGCCGTGGCGAGGTTCGCGACCAGCGCGCTCATCACCTCTTTTTGCGCCCATTCGGTCGAGAGCAGGTTGGCACGGGCAGCTTCAGTTGCGCGGCGATACTTGCCCCAGAAATCAAGGTCCCAGGCAGCGGAGGCAAGAACGGCGCCTTGTGTAAGTTCGTAAGAGGGAATCGGGCCGAGTTGCGGGCTCTGCTGGCTGGTGATGTTGCCTCCACCGTTGAGAGTCGGGAACTGATTGGCACGCGTGATGCCGACTTGCGCCTGAGCCTGGAGGACGCGCGTCGCCGCGATACGAACATCGTAGTTGTTTTGCAGAGCGGTGCGGATGAGGGACTGGAGTTCAGGGTCTTGAAAGACCTCGAACCACTTCGCATCACCCAGGGATTGACTTGATGGCGTGGCCGGCGTGGATTGTGCGGGCGCCGGTTGTTGAGTCTGGCCCGGCGCGGTTTGCTCTGCCGGGATGTCGCGGTAAGTCACCGGGACATCGACCGACGGACGCTTGTAGTTTGGGCCGACCGCACAACCTATCGACGTTGCCAGTGCCATTGTCAGCGCGGCAAGAGTAATGAAAGAACGATTAAGACTTAAATGCATTGGATTAGTCTCCCTGGCCTTCCTGTAGCGCGAAGCTCGGCTCGGGCATGAGTTCGCGCCCGGGCCTGTCGCGGTGCGCGCGGAAGAAGGAGAAGCGGTCTAACACTTTCTCCTGGAATTCTTCTAAGTAGAGATAGATCGCCGGAGTTACAAAGAGCGTGATGAACTGGGAGACGATCAGGCCTCCGACAACCACCAAGCCCAGCGGACGGCGAGATGAGCCGTCGGCCCCATAACCTAGAGCGATCGGCATTGCGCCTAAGAGCGCCGCCGCCGTCGTCATCATGATCGGGCGGAAGCGTTCCATGCTGGCGTCGTGAATGGCCTGATCGTCTGGAACGCCCTGCCGCACGCGGGCTTCGGCGAAGTCGACGATCATAATGCCGTTCTTTTTGACGATGCCCATCAGCATGAACATGCCGATGTACGCATAGAGAGAGGCCTCGGCGCCAAAGATCCAGAGCGTGAGCAGGCCGCCGAGAAGCGCGACCGGCAGCGACGAGAGAACCGTGAGCGGATGCAGGTAACTCTCATAGAGAATCGCGAGAATTACATACATTACAAAGACCGCGACTAACATCAGGATGGCTAAGTCGCGAACCGTGTTTTGGAAGACGAGCGCTTCGCCTTGCAGGGCGCCCTGCACGCTGGGCGGCAGAATCTGCTTGGCCGTCTTCTCCACATAGTCCGTTGCGGGACCGATGGCGAAGCCGGGCTTCAGGTTGAAGAACATGGTCACGCTGGTGAACTGGTTGATGTGGTTGACGGCCTGAGGCCCGATCACGGGATGCGAACTGGTGACGGCGCTGAGCGGAATCATGCGTTGTCCGTCGTCGCTCTTGATATAGAGCTTGCTCAAGTCGTCGGGGGAGGCTCGCTTGTCGTCCGCGACTTCCAAGATGACCTGATATTGGTCGGTCGGCTTCTTAATCAGGTAAGCGTAATTCTGCGAATAGGCGTCGTGGAGCAGTGTGAGAATACGCGTCTCGGAGACGCCATAGAGCTTCGCCTGATCGCGCAGAATGTCGACCTGTAAGTTCGGCGTGTGGTTGTAGAGATCGGAGTTGACGAAGAGAAATCCGGGATACTCGTGCATCTTCGCCATCATTTTGTTCGCCGCGTCGTAGACCTCGTTGGCATCGATGCCGCTCATCGCATAGGCGAACTGGCCTTGCGCATTGGCGGTTGCACCGGTGGAGATTTCGAGCGCCGGGTTCGGCTGAAGGAATGCAAGGGTGCCGGGAATCGTCATAGCAATTCCGCCCATAAGCTGGCCGGCAACTTGTGCGATTGGAGCGCGCTCTTTCGGCGGCTTGAGGAAGGCGATCAGAAAGGCCTGGTTCGATCCGAGGAAGGCGGAGTTGCCGCTCATCGTAAAGGTGCTGCGGACAGCGGGATTCGCGCGCATGATCTTCTCGGCTTCGGTCTGATAGGCGTGCATCTGCTCGGGCGAGGTACCTTCCTGCGCGACGAGAACGCCGCGGATAAAAGAACTGTCGCCGACAGGCAGGAAGGCCTTCGGGACTACATAGAAGAGGTAGCCAGTGCCCACAAGGCAGGCGACCCAGATGACGGCGGAGATCCAGCGGTGGCGGAGATAGAACCAGAGCTGGCGTCCGTAGATGTCGAGCACCTTATGCTCGATGGCGCCGAAGACGCGCTCCATCCAGGTCTTCTTCGAGTCCTTGCCGCGGTTGCCAAGAAGACGCGAAGTCATCAGCGGCGTCAGCGTCAGCGAAACGATGCCGCTGGCCAGAATCGAGATGACGATCGTGATCGAGAACTCGCGGAAGATGCGCCCCATCAGGCCGCTCATAAAGACGAGTGGGATGAAGACGGCGGCGAGGGAGAGCGTCATCGCCAAGATCGTGAAGCTGATCTCTTTCGCCGATTGAATCGAGGCGTCGAAGGCGTTGAGGCCGCCTTCCATGAGGCGGACGGTGTTCTCGAGGAAGACGATGGCGTCATCGACGAGGAAGCCAATGGCGAGTGTCAGCGCCATGAGCGATAAGTTGTCGAGGCTGTAGCCGAGGAGGTTCATGAAGACGAACGTCAGCAACAGCGAGAGGGGGAGGGCTACAGCCGGGATAAGCGTGTCAGTAGCGCGGCCTAAGAAAATGAAAATGACCAGGACCACGAGGACGAACGCGAGATAAAGCGTGGTCTTGACGTCGTCGATGCCGGTGACGATGGTCTGCGACCGGTCGTAGGCCGTGAACAGCAGAACCGAACTCGGCAGCTGCGACTGAATCGAGGGCAGCATGTCGCGCACAGATTTCGCGACTTCAACCGCATTCACCCCTGCGCGGCGATACACGCCAATAAAGACATTCGCGCCGGGCTGATGGTAGCCGCGTACCCAGACGCGCATATCAATCCGTTCGTCTTGGACGCCTTGCTTGGCATTGGCGACGTCTTTCAAATAGACCGGCGCGCCGTTGGTATTGCCGACGATGAGATTGTTGTACTCGTCGGCAGTCATGAGCTGGCCCTGCGGCTGGAGCAGGAAACTGCGATGCGGGCCGTCGAATTGTCCGGCGCCGGTGTAGGCCGTGCCGTTCTTGACCGCATTAGTAAGGTCCTCAAGCGTGATATTGCGGACCGCCATCTTCGACGGGTCAGCCTTAACCCGCACTGCCGAGGGCGTGCCAAAAATCGAAACCTGACTCACGCCGGGAAGGATGCTGATGCGTTCGCCGATCTGCGTGTTGGCATAGTCGTAGAGCTGACCTTCCGTCGCCGAGTCGCTGACGATGGCGATGTACATGATCGGCTGATCGTTCGGGTTCGTCTTGGTGAAGGTGGGAGGACTGGGGAGATCGACGGGCAGCTGACCTTGGGCGCGCGTGATCGCCGCCTGCACGTCAGTCGCTGCGCCGTCGAGGCTCTTCGACAAATCGAACTGCAACACGAAGCTGGAGTGACCTTGCAGGTTGTTCGAGGTCACGAGCTCGAGGCCGGGAATCTGCATGAACTGGCGTTCGAGCGGCGTGGCCACATTGTTGGCCATCGTCTCCGGCGTCGCGCCCGGATAATTCACCTGCACCTGGATGACGGGATAGTCGATCGCAGGCAGGTCGCTTACCGGCAGCCGCGTGAACGCAAACAGACCGAATAGCAGGACCGAGACCGTCAGCGCGACGGTCATGACTGGACGACGAATAAAAACTTCTGACAAATTCACGACTGGCCTCCCTGCTTGCTAGGGGCTTGGTTGTCGGCGTGGGATTCGGGAGCGGCGGCGCCTGCGGGCCCACCAGCGGGTGAAGCGCCCTGGACGTGTACTTTGCCGCCGGGACGAACGAGCAACTGTCCGGCGAGCACCACGCGTTCATTCGGCGCGACGCCGGAAGTCACGACGACATCGTCGCCCTGGCGCTGGCCAAGTTTCACAGGACGAAGTTCGGCGGTGTCGTCATCTTTCACGACGTAGACGAACGGGCCTTGCTGGCTGATCTGTGCCGCCTGATTCGGAATCAGCACAGCGCCTTTTTCTGTCGTCAGGATGAGCTTGACGTCGACGAACTGGCCGGGCCAGAAATGGCGGTCGTTGTTGGTGAGCGTGGCGCGGAGGTTCACGGTGCCGCTGCCGTTCTGCACCGCGTTGTCGAGAAAGTCCACGCGGCCGGTGCGGGCGGAATTCTCGGGATCGGAGGGAAGTCGAACAGTAGCCGTCAGCTTGCCGCCTGACATCTGCTTCTGCACCGCGGGTAGATCGCTCTCCGTAATGGTGAAGTTGGCATAAATCGGATCGATCCGCTGGATCGAGAGCAGGGAACTCGAGTTGGCCTGGACTACATTTCCGACATCGACAAGTCGCGTACCGGCGCGGCCGTTGATGGGCGAGTGGATGTAGCAATACTCAAGATTCAGCTTCGCAGTCTCGAGCGCGGCCTCGGCGGACTCGACCATAGCCTGATCGACATCGACGGCGTTTTTCTTTGTGTCATAGTCCTGCTTCGAGATGGCGTGCTCGTTGATGACCTCTTCGTCGCGGGCGAACTGAATCTTCGCCAGTTCAAGAGCGGCCTTCGACTGAGCAAGCGTAGCCTGCGCGGCATCGAGCTGCGCCTTGTACGGACGGGGATCGATCACGAAAAGGAGCTGGCCTTTCTCCAGATTCTCGCCATCCTGAAAATGGCGCTCCGTGATGCGGCCTCCGACCTGGGGTGTCACCGTAACCGCTTCGAAGGCCGCATTGCGGCCGATTTCGTCGAGATAGCGCGGCACGTCCTGCGCCTGCGCCTTTACTACAGTCACGAGCGGCGCCGGCATTGCCGGGGCAGCCTGCACGTTTCCTTTGCTGCACGCGACAGTGGCGGCGACGGCCAGCAGCGCGGCTACCAGCACTAGATGATTTTTGAAATAGGATTTTCCCAAGCTCTTTCGGTCTGTCATTGCCATCCTCACCCTAGGTTGAAGTCGTTACGGTTGAAACGGTCGCGTTACGCCGGAGCGGCGAGGTGCGCCATCACTTCCTTGGCATAAGCCGCTCCCGCATCGGCGAGAGAAGCTTCGGTTGCGTCGATGCCGGCGAGCTTGCGGTGAAGCTCGGGCCGGCCTCCAATCTGTTGCAGCGCGTGCGTGCGCGCGGACACGAGTTCATGCGTCGAGCAATCGAGCAGCAATGAGGCCTCGCGATTCGAGAAGCCTTCCAAAACTGACAGCACGAACGCGAACCTTTGGAACGCCGGTAGCGCGATGATCGCCGCGATCTCCTTGCAGAAGGTGCCAGCCGCGGAAGCGGCCGCATCTTCCACACTCACCGTCGGTAGAGCGTCCAGCTGATGCGTGCCATCGGGGCCGTCAACAGCCGCAAGCGCGGGACGCGGATGGATCGTGTGGATCGCATTCGTAATCACTGTGCGCCGCGCCCAGGAGTTCGCCCATTCCTTGAAAACCAGACTGCCGTTCTTCGAATCTTCCAAACCCTGAACAAAACATTTCTCCGCCAGTGTGTGATCGGTCGTCAGCAGGAACGCGAGGAGATAAAGTCGATTCATGTCCTTCTCGAAAATCCGGCAGAAGTCGGAGCTCGTGGCGTAGGCGGTTGGGTGCGTTGCGGAGTTTTGTGCGATGTGATGAGTCCCGAGCATCTTCAACTTTTCTCCTTCCACTGTGTCGTCGTTTGAACCTGGAGGAAATCGACAATCGACTCGCTTTCCCCAATCTCTGCGCCGCTTTCCGGATCGAGCGGCGCGGGGCGAACACTGCCGATGACTTCGCGGCAGCGGCGCGCCAGCCGCTGCAACATGTGCTTCGTCAACACTCCGCAGCAGGTGAAGTGCGCGCCCTCGCGCATCAGTCGAAAAAGTGTGTCTTCACCGTCGGGGCTGATAACCGTCACGTCTTTGAGATCGATGACGAGTTTGCGGCCCCGAAGCTCTTCGGCGGCATGACGCCACGCGCTTTCCACCTCGGCGGTCCAGGGAGGAATTAACTTACCTTGCAGAACGAGCCTCCGCTGGCCGTGCGTCTCCTTGATGGAAATTCTGAACATTGCTTTAGGTTGCTATGCATCTGTGTTGGCACGATGCATGCCAAACCGCGTCTGCGGGCGATGTTGTTGAATTGACTCGATGATGCGAAGTGACGTTGCGTCTAAATGTCGAAAAGTGTCGAGAAATTCTTCGACAGGTGTCGAAGGTGACGACGCATTCGTCGACGATTTGCTTGTTAACGAGAGATGAACACTACAGGATGCGCTGGGTTCGAGCGAAAGCAACTACAAAGACAGTCGCGCGTCGATCCCGAGCTTCTTCATGCGCGAGATCAGCGTGGTGCGTTTCAGGCCCATGCGGGCAGCGGCGCCGTTGGGTCCGGCTACGCGGCCTCGCGTCTCTTTCAGAATGCGGAGAATTTCTGCGCGATCCTCGGATTCGGGCTGAAACTCGGGCTGAGTTCGCAAACCGGATTGAGCCTGGACTGCCGGCACCGACTGGTGATTGTTGACCAGTTCGCTGGTCGGGACCTGCAACGCGGAGCCATGCGTAAGGATCACCGAACGCTCGATGAGATTTTCAAGTTCGCGAATATTGCCGGGCCAATGCCAGCTCGAAAGCTTCTTCATTGAGGCGGTCGGAATGGACTCGATCTTCTTCTCCATCCGGCGCGCATATTTCTGCGTGAAGTAGCGGACAAGAAGAGGAATATCCTCGGGACGCTCGCGCAGTGGCGGAATACGAATCGGGAAGACGTTGAGACGATAGAAAAGGTCGCTGCGGAACTGGCCGTTCTCAATCATCTTTTCGAGATCGCGGTTGGTGGCGGCGACCAGGCGGACGTCCACTTTTTTCGTATGAGCGCTGCCGAGTCGCTCGAACTCCCGCTCCTGCAAGGCACGCAGAAGCTTTGGCTGGATCTCCGTCGGAATATCGCCGACCTCGTCGAGGAAGAGCGATCCTTGATCTGCAAGCTCGAGACGGCCGACTTTTTGTGAGATCGCACCCGTGAAAGCGCCGCGCTCATGACCGAAAAGCTCGCTTTCGAGCAGACCAGTCGGGATGGCCGCGCAGTTCAGCTTCACAAAGGTGCGGTCTTTGCGCTTGCTGCGGTCGTGAATGGCGCGCGCGATCAGTTCTTTGCCGGTACCGGTTTCGCCGAGAAGAAGAACCGTGGAATCGCTGGGCGCAACGGTCTCGACGAGATTGAGAACGTGCTTTAGGCCCGAACTCTGGCCAATGATACCTTCGACGCCTTCGAAATCCATCTCGCCGCGGATTTCATTTTCGAGGTACAGCTTTTCCTGAGCCAGGCGGTCTTTGAGTTCGGCGATCACTTTGTAGGCGCGCGCGTTTTCCACGCCGATGGCGATCTGGTTGGCGATCTGCATCGAAAACGCGACTTCTTCGTCGTCGAAAGCATGTTCGCTACGGCAGGCGAGAGCGAGAATGCCGAGCAGACGATTCTTGCTGATAAGAGGCACATCGCAGAAAGAGTTCAGCCCCTCGCCCTTGGCCTTGGCATACATCTCGGGAGAAACCTCGGCGGAGTCAAGACGGTTGATGACGAGCGGCTTCCCGCTCTTGAAAGTTTCACCCGGCATCGTGCCCTCAATGGGGACAAGCGTGCCCTCAACGAAAATGCCGCGGCTCTCCGGATAGTCGAGCGCGTGGACGCGCAGGAATTTGCCTTCCTTATCGGCGAGCATGATAGCGGCAGCGTCGCAGTGCATGACGCGCCGAATGCTGCCGGAAGCCGCACGCAGAAGCTCGTGGAAGTCGAGGTTCGAAACAACCTGATTATTCAGATCAAGGAGAAGCTTGAGCTGATCCTGCACGCGCTGCGAGATAAAGAAATTAACGGCGGCATCGATGGCAAGGCCAATCTGGTCGGCTGCGAGGCAGAGAAAGCGAATCTCATCTTCGTCGTAGGCGTTGGGATAGGAGCGGCCTAGAGTCAGTACGCCAAGACGGCGTGGTCCGCGCGTCAGCGGCAACGTGCAGGTAGAAACAATGCCGAGTTGGCCGACAAAGCGGCCATATGCAGCGAAGCGCGTTTCTTCTGTCCAATCAAGGATGGTCAGGCATTCACCGCTATCGTGAACGTGCTGGACGGGAGTGCCCGCCAACGGAAAAATGTCGGCCGGGGGCGGATCCATTTTCTTCCCAAAAGCGTCGAGCAGGCTGAAACAGGCGGTGTTCGTATCTTTCTCAAACGCGACAAGGTGCAGAAAGTCAAAAGGGGTGACTTCGCGAAGCTTGGTGACCAGTGCTTCAGAGGTCGCCTCACAATCGCTGCAGGTAGCGATGGCATTGGCCGCCTGCAACAGGGCGAGATAGCGGCCCTCTTCTACGCGCGGATAGATTGACGCCGAAACCGTAGACATCTGTTTATCCCAAGCTTGCTGTATTCGTGGCGCCAGTAGCGGCCCTCGGGGTTAGTCCCGAAAACTCAATATATAGAAGGACCGCAGATAGAAGATGTGATGCCCGGACATAGCGCGAGGCTTCTGAATTTGTCGAAACTTTCGACACTTGTCGAGAAAGTGACGGATGCGCTATGACTCCAAGATCGGCAATTGTGGGGAACCGCGAGCCGGACGAACGGTATCGGTGGGGTAATCCGGGCTCTGAAATAAAAGAGATGGGAATTCTCTGCGAAATTCGGGGTCTTTCGGTGAGCTATGCCCAACCGACCGGCGGTCGTGTGCGGGTGGTCGACCAACTGAGCCTCGAAATTCGCGCTGGCGAAGTAGTTGGGATTCTAGGCGAGTCAGGTTGCGGAAAAAGCACGCTCGCAGGGGCGGTTCTGCGCATGCTGCCGCGAGGCGGTGAGTGCGACAGCGGCACGGTGGTTTTTCACGGGAGGGACGTGCTGACGATGACCGAGGCGGAGCTAGGCAAAGTTCGCGGCGCACAGATTGCGCTTGTGCCGCAAGACCCGGCGCACACGCTGAATCCCGTGATGAGTGTAGGGACGCAGGTTGCAGAGGTTCTGCAGGCGCATTTGCAGATGAGCGGAACGGAGCGGTGGGCAAGGGTTCTGGAGCTATTGGGTGAGGTCGGATTTGAGCGCCCGACTGAGATTTGTGTCGCGTATCCGCACCAACTTAGCGGCGGGCAACGTCAGCGAATCGCGATTGCGCAGGCGATCTCATGCCAGCCCGGGCTCGTCATCGCCGATGAACCGACGAGCAAGCTGGATGCTCCGCTACAAGCGGAAATCGTCTCGCTATTGGCGAGGATTCGCAGTAAGCACGGACTCGCGGTTCTGCTGATCGGCCACGATCCGGCGATCTTCGCCGGATTTGCGGATCGTATCGCCGTGATGTATGCGGGGCGAATTGTAGAGGTCGGAACCGTCACTCAGATTTTTCGGCAACCTTTACATCCGTACACACAAGCCCTGGTTAGCATCGCGAAGTCGGTTGTGTCGCCTTCGGCTGCGTCCGTGCGTGCGCGCTTCACGGCGATTGAGGGAGAGTCGCCCGATCCCGCCAACTTGCCCGCTGGATGCCGATTCACTCCGCGATGCGCTGATCGAATGGATGTTTGCAGCCGCCGCTATCCACAGGCATTTTTGCCCGAGCCTGCACGGCCGGTGAACTGCTTCAAATACGGAGAGTGAGTTGCCGAGCCTTACTTTGAATCCGATGCTGCGCGTGGAGGGCTTGACGAAGCGCTATGTGCGCGGCGGGTTGTGGCGTAACCGCTCGGAGGTTGCGGCGGTCGATGGGGTGGACTTTGAAATTCACGAAGGCAGAACGCTTGCGCTCGTAGGCGAGTCGGGATCAGGGAAATCAAGTGTGGCTCGCTGCGTCGCGTATCTCGAGCGGCCCGATCGCGGCTCAATCTGGATTGACGGACGAGATGTAACGGCACGGCGCAGTAAGCAGCGGTCGCGCGTGGGCCTGTTCTTACGAAATCGTGTGCAGATGGTTTTTCAGGACGCGGTGACGTCGATGAATCCACGGCTGACCGCGCTTGAAGTTGTGGAGGAGCCACTGCTGATCATGGGATTGGACCGTTCGTTGCGGAAGCAGGCGGCGGAGAAAGTTGTGCGGGAAGTTGGCTTGCCGCCAGAATGGCTCGCCCGGCGAGTATTGGAGTTCAGCGGCGGCCAAAGGCAGCGGCTGGCGATTGCGCGCTCGCTGGTCACCAGGCCGAGACTTCTCGTCCTCGACGAGGCGCTCACGGGGTTGGATCTTTCAACGCAAGCGCAAATCGCGAATTTGCTGCTCGATCTTCAAGCGGCGCACAGGTTGACATATCTGCTGATCTCGCATGATCTGGCGCTCGTGGCGCGCCTGGCGGACACGATCGCAGTAATGGCGCACGGGAAAATCGTGGAATCGGGACCGGCGTTCGAGACGATGACCTCTCCGGAACACGAAGAAACAAAGCGACTGGTCGAATGCGCGCGGGCAGCGCAGGCGAATTTCGCCGCAGTTTCGGGGACGGGCTCGTGAAGTATCTCGCCCGTCGAGTCATTCGCGCGATCTTCCTGCTTATAGGCGTTTCCGCACTCTGCTTTTTGTTTACGGAGATGGCACCGGGAAGCTTCTTCGACGAGATGCGGGCTAATCCGCAGATCTCGCCCGAGACAATTGCCGGATTGCGCGCGCAATACGGGCTCGATCAGCCGCTGGCCGTGCGCTATGGGCGATGGGTAAAGTCGGCCCTGCGAGCGGATCTGGGATACTCGATCGCGTACAACACGCCCGTTGCGCCTTTGCTCTGGAGCCGCGCCAAGAACACTTTGCTGCTGGCCCTCACGGCGATGATCCTTACGTGGATCGTCTCTGTCCCGGTCGGGCTTTGGGCGGCATCGTGGCGCGGAGGGTGGCTCGATCGAGGTATTACGGTTCTGAGTTCGTTGCTGATTGCAGTGCCTGAGATCGTGATTGCAATCGCGCTGCTTGCCTCGGCAGTACGGTGGCGGCTGGCGCCCGTGGGAGGAATGGTCTCGACTTCGATCGAGAGCATGTCGGAATGGGCGAGGCTTAAGGATCTTGCGGCACATCTGGAGTTGCCCGTACTGATCTTGGCCCTGTGCGAGAGCGCAATCATCGTGCGGCATGTGCGTGCCAGCGGACTTGAGGTCCTGAACGCTTCTTATGTGCGGGCGGCGCGCGGCCTGGGCATTACTCGGGTGCGCTTGTTATTCCGCCATGTGCTGCCCGCTGCGGCGAATCCGGCAATTTCGCTCTTTGGCTTCTCGCTAGGCGGGCTGGTCAGCGGATCATTGCTAGTCGAGGTCATCTGCGGATGGCCCGGCCTTGGGCCCCTTGTGCTCGATGCCACGCTCTCACGGGACCTGTATGTCGTGATGGGCGGAATCATGTTCTCGGCCCTCTTCATGGCAGGCGGAAATCTTGTTGCCGACATTCTGCTGATGCTGTGCGATCCGCGAATTCGCACCGGGGGCGAACATGCGAATTAGCGGCAAGCTCGGGATGGGCACTCGCCTCAAAGCCGCCGCCCTGGCTGCGTCCCTACTTGTCCTGCATCTCGCCATTCTCTGCGCCGGATTCATCTCGCCCTACGATCCGGCCATACAGAACCGCGACTTTCCGTACGCACCGCCGACGCGATTGCACTTCAATGACGCAGCTGGCTTTCATCTTCGCCCTTTCGTTTATGCATGGACGCCCGCAGGCGAGAGCTATCAGGAAGACCTTGCGGTAGCCTATCCCGTGCGCTTCTTCGTGCGCGGCGACCCGTACAGCTTTCTCGGGCTTTTCGAAACCAATCTCCACCTGTTTGGTGTCGATGATCCGCAGAAAATCTTTGTGCTTGGCACGGATGCTTTCGGGCGCGACGTGTTTTCGCGCGTGCTGTGGGGCGGGCAGATCTCCGTGGCAGCCGGCGTCGTCGCAACGGCAGTTACTTTGCTTGTAGGAACCCTCATTGGAGTCATCGCCGGCTACTTCGGCGGATGGGCCGACGAGGCGCTGATGGGAACAAGCGAGCTGTTCCTGGCGCTCCCCTGGCTTTATTTCCTTCTAGGCGTGCGCGCGTTCTTGCCGCTACACGTAAGCCCAGCCCGAACGTTTCTCTTACTCACCTGCGTCATCGGCCTGATCAGCTGGGCGCGCCCCGCGCGGATTGTCCGGGGCGTTGTGCTTAGCGCGCGAACCAGAAATTATGTCGCAGCCGCGCGTGGCTTCGGCGGCTCGCATCTCTACATCTTGCGGCGTCACATCCTTCCCGAAGCGTTTGGTGTCCTATTGACCCAAGCCGCACTGCTCATCCCGCGCTCTATCGCCGCCGAAGCCGCGCTGTCATTCTTCGGCCTCGGAGTAAGTGAACCGGCCCCGAGCTGGGGTAACATGCTCGGCGAGTTACGGCAATATAGCGTGCTCATCTCCTACGGCTGGCTGCTCGCGCCTGCCGCAGCATTGTTCGTTACTTCGGTTATGTATTCCCTACTCGCCGACGCCCTCCATTCGCGGTTAGAATCTCGATAACTCGCCAGACGAGTTCTGTGGGGAATGGGGTGTTATGAAAGCGATCGCTCTCCTATCCCTACTGGTGTGTCTGCACGTGTCCGTGAACGCGGCCGGCGCGCCAACCGTTACCGCACCGGCTCCCGAAAATCCAGGCAAGAATGAGGAACTCGATCACGTCGCGGGCGTAACCGGCCACTATGGCGGATCGCTCACCATCGGGCAGCGCGCCGAGCCGAAAACGCTGAATCCGGTCACCGAGTCCGACTCCGCGTCGCGCGAGATTATCGGGCGGCTCAACGCCGACCTGATCGAAATCAATCGGTCCACACAAAAGACTGAGCCGGCACTCGCAAAGTCGTGGAAGACTTCGTCCGACGGTCGCACATTCACGCTTCAGCTTCGCAAGGGGATACATTTTTCCGACGGCCACCCATTCGACGCCGACGACGTCGTATTCTCATTCACGCTCTACATGGACGAGGCCATCGACTCGCCGCAGCGCGACCTGCTGATGATCGACGGCAAGCCGATGACGGTCACGAAAATCGATCAATACACGGTGCGCTTTACTCTGCCGCAACCATACGCGGCGGCTGAGCGATTGTTTGACGGATTTCCGATTCTGCCAAAGCATCTGCTGGAGAAACAATATAAGGAAGGCAAGTTTGCGCAGACATGGACGCTGAATACTCCCGCTTCGCAAATCGCGGGGCTGGGGCCGTTTCGCCTGAAGCAATACGTTCCCGGCCAGCAAATAGTGCTGGAGCGTAATCCATACTACTGGAAGGCCGATAGCGCCAATCATCGTCTTCCCTATCTCGATGTAATCGTGTTCGTGTCCGTGGGCTCGGAAGACGCGCAGGTCATGCGTTTCGAAGCCGGCGAGACCGACGTCATCAGCCGCCTCAATTCCGAAAATTACAACCTGCTGGTGAAAGAAGAGCCGCGCGCCGGATCGCAACTCGCCGATCTAGGACCGAGCCTCGAATACAACTTCCTTGTCTTCAACCTGAACGATCTTTCCGGAAAGAAGCTCGACGCCGTCGCGCGGAAGCAGGCATGGTTCCGCGACCTCAAGTTTCGGCAGGCCGTAAATGCCGCTGTAGATCGCGAAGGAATTGTGCACCTTGTGTATGGATCGCGCGGCACTCCGCTCTGGGGCAACGTCGGGCCCGGCAACAAGTACTGGGTTAACCAGTCTCTTCCCCATCCGAAGCGCTCGCTGGAAACCGCGCGGCAACTGCTCAAATCAGCCGGTTTCTCGTGGAATCGAAGCGCCCAACTCATCGACAAAACCGGCCAAACAGTCGACTTCACCATCGTCACCAGTTCTTCGAACGCGCAGCGCATGAAGATGGCGACGCTGCTGCAGGATGACCTGTCACATCTCGGCATGCAGGTTCACGTCGTGCCGCTCGAGTTCCGTGCCGTCATCGACCGCGTCTTTCAGAGCTTCGATTATGACGCGGCGATCATGGGCCTCGGGGGTGGCGACGCCGACCCGAACCCCGAGATGAATGTCTGGATGTCGAATGGCACCTCGCATCTCTGGAACCTAGGCGAAAAACAGCCGGCGACGGCGTGGGAGCGCGAGATCGATCAGCTGATGCAGCAGCAGATGGTTACGCTCGATTACAAAAAGCGCAAGCAGATGTACGACCGCGTGCAGCTACTCATTGCCGACAATCTGCCATTCATTTTCCTGGCGACTCCAAACATCCTCGCCGGCGCCGATGCGCGTGTCGGAAACTTCAAGCCCGCCCTACTCGATCCCTACACGTTGTGGAATGCAGATGAACTCTACGTGCGCAGCAGCGGCATGGAAAACGCAGGAGTGCGATGACCGGGCCGGCAGCCACGCAGCAGAAAGAGCGGGCGCCAGCCGCCTCCGACGAGAAGCTGATCAAGTCTTGTCTGAATGGCGATTCAGAAGCGTGGGCTGCGCTCATCGACAAATACAAGAATCTGATCTATTCGATTCCCGTGAAACTCGGCATGTACCAGGAGGCACCGGATATTTTTCAGGCGGTGTGCGTTGACCTGATGTCGGAGCTTCCGAATCTGCGCGAGCATCGCGCGTTGCCAAAGTGGCTGATGCAAACCTGCTATCACCGCTGCCTCCAGCACCGGCGCCTTGCGGGACGCCACGTGGAACTCGAGCCGGAGCACGAAGAGAAATCTGCCGACGATAGCGATCGGCCGCTGCCCGAGCAGACGCTGGTGCAACTCGAGCAGGAGCAGTTGCTCCGGAATGTTGTCGGCGAGATGCCGGAACGCTGCGGGCGCATGATCCGCATGCTCTTTTTCGAAACCCCGCCGCGTCCCTATGACGAGGTCGCCAAGGAGCTGGGCCTCGCCACGGGATCGATCGGTTTCATCCGTGGGCGCTGCCTCGCGCAATTGCGAAGAGAGCTCGAGAAGAGGGGCTTCCGGTGAGCGTCCAGGCAGTTCGCCAGACTGAATTCGATGCAGTGGTCGATAAGCTCCTGGCGCTTGTAGATGCCGGACACCGGCAGAGGCTTGTTGCGCGGCATTCTGACGTTGCCTGGGATGAGGTCGTCCGGACGCTGACCGAGCGCGTTTGGCAGGAGGTGCGAGTCGACGCGCACCGGGCCGATCATCTTGCAGATGCGGCGCTCGATGTGGCGCAAACGCTCGGCGATGCCATGTCTCTGGCTCGTGGATTTCGTGCCAAGGCGAATGCGCTCTATACGCTCGATCAACACGCCGCGGCCATCGACCATCACCAAAAGGCGGCAACATATTTCGAACAGGCCGGAGATGACGGCGAATTAGCGCGCACGCTAAGCGGCTCGATCCAGCCCCTTTTGCTGCTCGGGCGTTACGATCAGGCACTCGCTGCGGGCCAGCGCGCCGCGGAAATATTCAGGAAGCAAGGAAACACGCGCCGTTTGGCGCGGCTAGAAATCAACATCGGCAACATCTACCATCGCCAGGACCGCTTTGCCGAAGCGCTGGCGATCTACCAGCGGGCTTACGACGAACTGCTCAAGCATGATGACGGCGAAGCGCTGGCGGCCGTACTGAGCAATCTCTCGTTGGTTTACATCAGCCTGAACGATTTTCCGAAGGCGCTGGAATTTCACCGCATCGCGCGCGAACAATGCCAGCAGCGCGGCATGCCGATCCTCGTCGCCTACGCCGATTACAACATCGCCTACCTCTACTTCCTGCGCGGCGAGTATGGGCGCGCGATCGCGATGCTACGCGATGCCTCGGTCAGCGCGTGCAAGGCAGATGACGCGTACCAGAGCGCGCTCTGCAATCTCGATCTTTCTGAAATCTATCTGGAACTTAATCTCAGCGCCGAGGCAGGTGAACTCGGCCGCGCCGCAAATGAAGGATTCGTGAAGCTGGGCTTCGGCTATGAAGCTGCCAAAGGGCTCGCCTTCGCCGCTATGGCTGCGAGCCGCACGGGGCAGGCCTTTGAAGGCATCAAGCTCTTCGCGCAGGCGAAGGAGATATTCATTCAGGACAAAAACCTGGTCTGGCCCTCGCTTATCGACCTATACGAAGCGCTGGTCCTCTTCAACGAAGGGCGGCTTTTTGAGGCGCGTCGGCTGGCATCGGCGGCTTTGGAGTTCTTTGCCACGACCGCCATGCCTGGCAAAGCGGTGCTCGCCGAACTGCTGCTGGCGCGCATCGCATTGCGTATGACCGACACAACTTCCGCACGCAGACAGTGCCGGCAAGCGCTCGCAAAGATCGCGGAATTCGATTCGCCCGTTCTCGCCTATCAGGCCGAATTCCTGATGGGCGAAATTGCGCGAGCCGAAGGCAACGATGAAGAGGCGTACGAGTCATACAGCCGCGCACGCGAATCCGTCGAACGGCTGCGCGGAAGCCTGCGCGGCGAAGAGCTGAAGATCGCCTTTTTCCAGAACAAGCTTGAGGTGTACGAGAACCTCGTAGAGCTGTGTCTCGGACGCGAGGGCGGCTTGGAAGAGGCGTTGAGTTACGTGGAGCAGGCGAAATCGCGCACGCTGGCCGACCTGCTGAACAAATCGATCAACGCCGCGCCTGCGAGCGATGCGGGCCAGAGCGAGTTGGTGCGGTCGATCCGCAATTTACGCGAAGAGTTGAACTGGTATTACAACCTTATCGAGCGCGAACAGTTGCGTCCTGAAGAACGCTCCCAGGAACGAATCAAGCAACTCGAACAGGAAGCTCGCCAGCGCGAAAATGACCTCACCAAAGCAATGAAGAAGGCCACGATTGCCGAAGCCCACGAAGCCGGGCTGGAAGTCGCGGCCACAGTCTCCCTCGAACAGATTCGCGCGGCCCTGCCGGCCGAGGCCACGCTGGTCGAATACTTCCAGGTCAAAGACCACTATCTCGCGTGCGTCCTCACTCGCGAGGATCTCCAGATCACGCCGGTGACGGTCCAGCCGCGCATTCAAAAACTGCTGCAGCTGCTGCAATTCCAGATGTCGAAGTTCCGCCTCGATCCGAAATATGTGAGCGCCTTCAGCCAGCCGCTGCTTGATGCGACGCAGGCTCACCTCGAGAGTCTTCACCGGGAACTGATCGCGCCTATCCGCAACCAGCTCACCTCGCGGCACATCGTGTTCGTGCAACACGGGCTCCTGCACTATGTGCCATTTCACGCCCTGCACGATGGCGGGTCCTATCTGATCGATCGTCACTCGGTATCCTACGCGCCGAGTGCGAGCGTTTATGCGCTGTGCCAGTTGAGACATGAAAGTGTCGCGGGGGACCCGTTGATCTTCGGCGTGCCTGACGCGCAGGCGCCATCGATCAGCGCGGAGGTGCATGCGATTCATGCACTACTGCCAAGCGCAAAACTCTTCATCGGTGACCAGGCAACGGAGGCCGTACTACGCGAGCATGGCCGCACCAGCCGGGTCATTCACATCGCAACGCACGGATTCTTCCGGCAGGATAACCCGATGTTCTCGTCGATCCGCCTCGGCGACTCGCACTTGAGCCTGTACGACCTCAGCCATCTGCACATTCCCGCGGAACTCGTCGTCCTAAGCGGCTGTGCGACCGGCCTCAACGTCGTGACTCCAGGGGACGAGCTGATCGGCCTTGCGCGTGGCCTCTTACAGGCTGGCGCGGAGTCCCTCGTCTTAAGCCTGTGGGACGTGCACGACGAGAGCACCAAGGACTTCATGATTGCGTTTTACACGCGGTTGCAGCAGGGGCAATCGAAGGCCGCTGCCATGCGCGCGGCCATGATCGAACTGCGCGAAGGTCACCCCCACCCCTTTCACTGGGCTCCTTTCTCATTGATAGGAAAGGGATAAGCGGTAATCAAATATTTTCGGTTACCCCTATATTTTTCCGCTCCCTACGCTCCCTTATTCCACAGAGCACCTCCTCAGAAAGGCGAAAGATCAGAATGCGGCATTTCTCCGAACAAGCCTGGGCCGATTACACGCGCGGATTCGTAGCATCGGAGTTAGCGCAAAACATGAAGGCCCACATCGCGGCAGGCTGCCAAAGCTGCAAGGCGGAGCGATATTTCTGGAACCGGCTGCAAACGATGGTGTCGGCCGAAAAAACGTATGAGGCACCCGCAGACCTGGTGCGGCTTGCAAAGCTCGAATTTTCGGTGAGGCAGGAAAAGGCCGAAACATGGACGTTGGCCAGGCTGCTGTTCGATAGCTTCTCAGAACCGCTGCTGGCCGGCGTTCGCGCCAGCGGAGCGGTTGCGCGGCAGGTGGTGTACGAGGCCGAGGGGCTCACCGTGGATCTGCGATTTGACACCGTAGTGCCGTCAGGCAAAGTCGCGGCCGTTGGCCAGATTTTGGACAGCCGGGTTCCGCGCGAAGGTGTGAACGGCGCTCCGGTAGTCGTGTGGTCCGATAGCGGCCAATTGGTGGCCACGACGACCGCCAACTCCTATGGGGAATTTCAGCTTGAATTTGAGGCGCATGACGGGCTGCGGCTCACGGCGAGAGTGGGTGAGCGGAGGGTCCGAATGCCGCTGGTGAACTTGAAGTAACGCGCCCTCGCTTACCGAAGGCATCGGGAACTGGTTACTGGCAAGAGATTACGGGTGTAAGTGGCGAGCTGAGAGCGGCAAGGCTAAACTCAGCGAAACTCAAAGCGGGAACCCGTTTCAGAAAGGGACAGAACGATGAACCGACAGAAAGTGCAAGCGCAAGTGAAACGGGTGGGGTGGGTGGCATGCGTGCTATTGCTGCTCATCGCGGTGTGCGCGCCCGCAGCCGAAGCGCAGACGCGGCTGATCGTGCGCGATTCGCTAGGTCTGCCCGGACTGAACCTGACCTGTCTGCTGATGGGCTGCAAAGTTGTCGGCGCCCTGGGCGATCCCAACAGCCAGCTGTTCTTGGTCACCTTCCCGTCCATTCTGGACCCGGTCACCGCTTTGCTGCGGCTGAATTTGCAGCTGGGCATCCTTTCCGTGGAAGTCGACCAGGTGGTAAAGCCATCGCAGCCAAACAGCCAGGGCACGCCGTCGTATCTGACAGACAAGGCTCCAGTTTCTTATTACGGAAGCACCGTGTGGCACGGCTATCTTGTCCAGCCCGCCAATCAGCTGGTTCGCACGGCGCAGTCTCAGGGAGCATTCAGCGCGAGTGGCGCTGGCGTGGTCGTCGCAGTGATTGATACCGGTGTTGACGTCAATCATCCGGTGCTGAAGGGCGTTCTCTACAAGGGTTACGATTTCACCCGCAATGTCGCCGGCGGCAATGAAGATGTCGATGTCAGCGGCGGCGACGGAAATCAGGGCGACACAAGCGCGGCGACCCTCGATCAACGCACGGTTGCCGTGCTCGATCAGCGTAGCGTCGCGGTGCTCGACGGCGGCGGCGATTCCTACTCCGACTTCGGACACGGAACGATGACCGCCGGCCTCGTTCACCTGGTTGCGCCGCAGGCAAAGATCATGCCGCTGAAGGTGTTCACCGCAAGCGGTTCGGCTTACGACTCTGACATTCTGCGTGCGATCTACTACGCGGTTGCAAATGGCGCACAAGTCATGAACATGAGCTGGAATTATTCCAGCTACTCTGGCGAACTCGCCAAGGCAGTCCAATACGCCAACAACCAGGGCGTGATCATGGTTGCTTCGGCCGGCAACGATGGCCAGCGTACGGTTGTCTATCCGGGCGGACTGCCGGGCGTGATCGATGTTGCTTCGACCTCCAACAGCGACACTCAGTCGTCATTTACCAACTATGGCGCTCCACCAGTATGGATGGCCGCTCCTGGAGAGATGGTGGTGACCACGTACCCGTGGGGTACCTATGCGGCCGCGTCGGGCACATCGTTCAGCACGCCATTGGTTGCAGGCACCGCTGCTCTGATGATGGGCAACAACAGTAACTGCCCAAATTGGAGCGTTCCCTACGGTCTCGCGGACGCGCACTACATCGGCGATCTCGATATGGGCTTCGGACGCCTCGATACCTATCAGGCGATGCAGCTCTGCAACCTGTTCTAGGAACCTATTCTGCTAAGGAACGCGTAGATCACCGAATGGCGGCCATTGACAATCCGCTGCTGCAAGGCCCGGCGCTACTTCTGCGGGTCAAGGAACTTGAAGAGCAGCATCTCTCGTTCCGCAATTCGCTGGTCTGCGCATTCAACCAGCTGCTTGATCTGAAGGATCTCAACACCGGAGTTCACAGCACGCGCTTGGCGGAGTGGGCATTACGCGTCTCGCGCAAGATGAACGTGCCGGAAGAGCGCTCCTACCAGGTGGAAGTTGCGGCGTTGCTGCATGACGTCGGCAAGATCGGCGTGCCGGATGCGATCCTGAAAAAGAATGGCCCGCTCACTCCGGAAGAACGTGCAGTCATCAACCGCCATCCAGAGTACAGCTGGTCGATCCTGCGTCTGCTTCCCGGCATGGAAGAGGCGAGTCTTTACGCGCTGCATCACCACGAAGCAGTAGACGGCAAGGGCTATCCCGCGGGATTGAAAGCCGGCGACATACCGCTCGTCTCGCGAATCATCTGTGTCATCGACGCCTACGACGCGATGGTCTCGAACCGCTGCTACCGGCGCGGTCTTCCGCACGAAGAGGCGGTTCGCCGCCTGTTGCAGGGAAGTTCGATGCAGTTCGATGCCGAGGTAGTGAACGCGTTCATTCCCATCGCCGAGCAGGAAGCGGCAGACGTATTCGCAGCAGCCGGCACCAGCGCGGCAGCAGCGCTGTAAGTTCTGTCCCTCTACTTCGTCTCCGCGGAAGCGAAGTTTGCTACGCGGCCATCTGCGAAATCGGCTTTTCCTGCAGCAGCAGCTCCGTAGCCTGCACGCGACGGTCCGCGTGGAACCACCGCTGCACGACGTTCCCACATAAGAAATTCGCCAGTGCGAGCAGGCTCATGCCCTGGTGATGCACCATCCACTGCTGCACGACCTGATAGCGCGGCCCGCCGAACCACCGGCGCGACACGGTGTAGTCGGCGGACTCATAAAATCCATACGACCCAAACCAGCCCAGCGAACTCATGCGCTGCAAGTTAGCGAGCGCCGCTTTACGATCGACGTTCAACGCCAGAAATGAAGAGTATGGCGAGACAATCAGAGGCTCCGACTCATTTTTCTGCAGCGCCAGATTCGGTACGCCAAAAGCCTCGTAGTGATAATCTCCGGCGTCATTCCGGCGCGCGCACGCCGATTCGGAAATGCCCCACGGAATGCCCTTTTCCTCCCCATATTGTTGTTGCGAGCGCACCGCGGCCACCGTCGCGCGGTCAAGCAGAGTATTCGGGTAGCTCCGCATCCAGAGCGTCGGCATGAGGTACTCGAACATCGTTCCCGTCCACGACATCAAAACGGGACGCCCGTGATCGCGCGTGAAAGGACGGTCAAGCCGAAACCACGAATCCTGCGGAATGTCTTCTTTTGCAATGGCAACAAAGAAGGCCGTGCGCGGCTCAGTGGCGAGCAAATCATAGCAATATGGCGCAAGCTCTTCCGATTGCGCATCGAAGCCCACCGACAAGAGCATGCGCTGCTTGTCCATGAGAAACGAAAAGTCCATCTCATTGCCAAGGTCGCGAGCCTGCCGGCCGACGCGGGTCAGGTCTTCGATCAGTCGCAACGCATTCTCACGCGCTGAAGGCAATAACACCTTGAGCTGTTGGGCGAGCGTGCGGTTGCCGTTCTGGGATGCTTGGGTAGCGCCGTCGATGCGAGTTGCCACCTCGTCGATAAGATCGGGCAATTGCCGCAACGGCAAGGTGTCGTCAATCTTCTCCGAGCCGCCCGGCAGTTGTGCACGAATGGCTACAAACTCAGGCAAGCGCCATGGCATATAGTTGCGGACAGCCTCGCGCAGCTTCGCGATCCGCGCCCGAGTTTCTTCGCGAAACCACGCCATATCAGAGAGCTTACTGTCATCAGCACGCGGCTTCCTCTCATCGAGAGCCTGCGCCGGGAAATTCAGGATGGTTGTGAGCCAGTCCTTCTCGTCTGTTGCGCTCTCGAATTGCAAAAGGGCCCGCTTACGCAACGCTCGCATCTTCACCAAAGTCTGAAGATGATCGTCAAATCCCTCCGCCAACGCCTCTGCAAAGAGGGGCTGGTGCAGACGCTCGAGGCAGCCTTGCTGAAGCGTCCAAAGCGACGCCACCAGATTGCCGCTGTCGACCGAAGAAATAAAGAACGGGGGCTTGGGCTCGAGCGTATGCGTGTCATACCAATTCATCAGGTGCCCGCGATATTTCGGCAGGCCAGCGATGGTCTCGAGCGTCATCCTCGTCGATTCGACAAACTCCGGCAGCGTCAGATAACCAAGTTCAACCGCGACTTGGCGCGCGTTCAGCAGCAGCCCGACATTCGTAGGCGAGACGCTCGCCGCCACCTTCCGTGGATTCTCGGCCACATTGTCGGGAATCAGCCAGTGGTGCTCATCATTCGAAAATTCGGCGAAGTACCGCCAGATGTGAAGCGCGGATCGGCGCAGCAAGTGTTCGTCGCTGGTAGAAATCTCGGGCTCGGGGTTGAGCGGAGACGCATTCAGCCAAACCGCCAGACCCTTGCTGAGAGCCCAGAGCGCAAGAATCGGAGTTGCAGCAAACAGCGATTGAGGACGCATTCGCCAGATGACGAGGCCCAATGCGATCGAGAGAAATGGCAAAAGATCGAGGTAACGGTCGATGGGAGTATGGCGCTTGCCGAGTTCGGCCTCCTCGGCGGTTTCCCATTCCAGCAGGCGTTCTCGCGTGATTAACGAACGAACCAACGCGCGCACGACCGCATCCAGCGAGAGCAGCGTCTGGTGCGCCAGCAGGGTGAGCGTCAACAGGATCGTAAAATTCGCTGCGAACAGGTTGGTAAAAGGCTCGCGGGCACCGCGCAAATTTCCAGTGGCAAGCGCGCGCGCGATGCCGAAGACAAACTCCGCCCAGGCAGGCAGGAACAGCAGGCAGATCGTCGCCAGCGTCCAGAGAACCGGATGCCCCATCACGAACCAGCCGAAGACGAGCAAAGCGAACGTCGCTGGCTCGACCAGGCTGCGCCGCAAGTTGTCGAGAATTTTCCAGCGCGAAACGAGCGAAATCGGATTCGAAACACGCGCGCCAGACTCATCGGGCACACGATCCCTGAGCCACTCAACGATCTGCCAGTCGCCACGCAGCCAGCGGTGTTTGCGCCGGTTGTAAGCGCTGTAGTGCGAGGGATAGTCCTCGATGACGATGATGTCCGTGGTCAGTCCCACACGCGCGTACGCACCCTCGATCAGGTCATGGCTGAGCAGCGAATTGCGCGGAAAGCGCCCATACAGAACCCGAAGAAACGTGTCGACCTCGTAAATTCCCTTGCCCGCGAACGATGCTTCGCCATAAAGGTCCTGATACACGTCCGAGATGGCGCGCGTATAAGGGTCAAGTCCAGTCTCTCCAGCAAAGATCGCGGCGAGGCGCGAACGCGCCGTGCACTGCACGCTGATGCCGACGCGCGGCTGCAGAATGCCATACCCTGCGACAACGATGTTGCTCGAAGGATCGACAATAGCCTGATTGAGCGGATGCGCCAGCGCGCCGATCATGCGATGCGCCGCGCCCCGAGGCAGTTCCGTGTCGGAATCGAGGGTGATGACAAAGCGAATTTTGAGGAGCAACGAGAGGTCGCCGATCTTCACCGGGAAGCTGTCGTAAAGCCCCCGCAAGAGTTGGTTGAGATCGAGCAGCTTCCCGCGCTTGCGCTCCCAGCCCATCCATCCCCGCTCGCGCGGATTGTAGACGCGATGGCGATGAAAGTGAAAGAACGTCCCGGCTTTCTTAGCGGCATAGCGCTCATTCAAGTCCGTAATCAGCTTGGAACACAACGCCACCAACGAGTCGTCTTCGGGCGCGGGCTGGTGCGCGTCGGGCAGATCGGAAACGATTGCGAAGTGAATGTTGCGGTCGTGATTGCCGAGATAGCGAACCTCCAGTTCTTCAATCAGGTGATGGACCTGCTTTTCGTTCAGCAGTAGCGTCGGAATCGCAACCATCGTGGCGCAATCGTCAGGCACGCCCTCTGAAAAGTCCATCTTGGGCAGAACGCTGACCGGCAGCAAGTTCGTCGTCACGTAATTCATGAGCTGAACGGCCGCCTGCGAACTCGGCAGCAGCAAAATCAGCATGGAGAGAAACACGAGCGTTGCCGGCGTGGTCACGGGAGTTAAGAGCCACACCGCGACAGTGACAATCGCCAACGTCAAAACCGCAATCCCACCGAGGAGATACTCGTCTGGATGCTTGCGCAGGAAATTTCGGAAGCGTTCGCCGACCGGAGTCTGATACCGGACGCGTTGCGCCAGTTCCGCCATTCCCTCGGCCATCAAGTAATAGCCAATGTGCGACTCACGCTCGGCAATTCGCGGGTCGTCGTACTTTCTCTGTTTCGCTTTTTGCGCGAGAGCGAGCGCTTTCCTCGCCACTTCCATCTCGCTGCGGTCGGAGTGCTGCGCCAGCCGCGCCACGCTTTCCCGGTAGATGTTGCGGCTCTCCGAATTCATCCCGCCATAAGCGCCCGCGGGATCTTCCCGGAGGATCGTGTCGAACGGTATCAGCGATTCGAGTTCGTCCTTCCACGAAGTCTGCGTGACGTGCTGCAGCACGCGGATATGCGGAACAACCCTCTCGGGCGTGTTGCTATCAGGATCTTTCACCAGGCTCTTGCCGCGTTTTGCAATCTCTTCCAGCAAAATCAACTTGAGCGCCGGCACGAGCGCGCCGATCTCGTGGTATTCGAGCGGTGTGGTCTCTTCAAATGCGAGGCAAAACTCTGTGAATAAGGATTTCGAAAGTCCCGTTCCAGTTTCGTCAAGGCATGCTTGAGCGATCGCCAGCGCGCGGGGCAGAATCTCGCTCTCGTCCGAAACCATGGGCAGGTTCTTGAGAGGCTCGAGATCGTTGGCAACCAGACGCGCCGCCGACATCAACTGCTGCGAATTATTACGCAACCAAAGCAGATCTTCAGAAGCAATATTGCGCTGGAATGCAGGTTCGATGCGGTCAAAGATGTCCTTGAATGACGCAATCAGCGCGCGGCAGCGTTTCGCAAGTATGTCAGAGGCCGAAGCTCCCGGCAGCCAACTCAGCGAGGCAGCCAACTGCGATGCAGCGTTGCGCAGCGTCTTACGCTCCGTCTCAGAGCCAACGTTCGCGGCTTGCCGTTCTTCCTCTATATAACTGTCAATCGTCTCGGGACGCATTCGTCGTCAATCCTCACGTCGTTGGTTCCTTCATCACTTCGCCGGGAAAACGAAGCCGCGGCTTCGTTTCCGCGTGCGCTCATCTGTAACTGGCGGCCTGCAACTCAAACATCTCGGCATAGCGCCCGCCGAGGCTGGTCAGCGCATCGTGGTCGCCTTCCTCGGCGATGCGGCCGTTTTCGAGCACCACGATTCGATCCGCCATCCTCACGGTGGAGAACCGATGCGAGATGAACAGCGCCATCTTGCCGGCGGTCAGCTCGGCGAAGCGCTGGAACACTTCATATTCGCTGCGCGCGTCCAGCGCAGAGGTCGGCTCGTCGAGAACTAAAACCTGCGCGTTGCGCAGATATGCCCGGGCAAGCGCAACCTTCTGCCACTCGCCCCCCGAGAGGTCGACTCCGCCGTCGAAGCGGCGGCCCAGCATCTGCTCGTACCCTCCGGCAAGTTTGGCCACGACGTCATTGGCCATGCTCTTTTCTGCGGAGCGGCGCAGTTGCTCGAGATCTTCGAGGAGTTCGATCCGGCCGACCGCGATGTTTTCGCGCGCCGTCATCTCGTAGCGCATGTAGTCCTGGAATATGACACCGATCTCGTGGTAAAGGTCCTCAAGCTTGTATTCGCGCAAGTCGATGCCATCGAGCAGAACCTGGCCCTCCAGCGGATCGTAGAGGCGCGTGAGCAGCTTCACGATGGTGGTCTTGCCTTCGCCGTTCTCGCCGATAAGCGCAACGCGCTCGCCCGGCCGCAAATGAAAATTCAGTTTGTTGAGAACAAGACGCCCGCCACCCGGATAGCGGAAAGAAACGTTGTGGAACTCAAATCCTTGTCGAATCGGCCGCGGCGCGGGCAGCGCCTTCGGCTTCGAGGCGATGGTCGGCTGCATCTCGAAAAAAGCGATCAGGTCGGTCATGAACAGCGCCTGATCGGCGATGGTCGACAGCGTCGAAAATGTCTGCTGCAGGTTCGAGCTCGCATCGCGAATCGCATTGGCAAGGAAGGTCAGCGTGCCGAAGCTGAAGACTCCGGTCACCGTCTTCCAGACGGCGAAAACGTAAGCCGTGTAGTAACCGGCAGTGCCAATGCTTGAAAGCACCGAGCCCGCCGCGATCTTCTTCCGCGCTAGCGCGATGTCCTGCTCGTAGACTTCGGTGGAAAGCTTCTTGAATCTACCAGTCAGGAAATCCTGCAACCCAAAAAGCTTCAGCTCCTTGGCCGCTTCCTTGCTCCCGCCAAGAATGCGCAAGTAGTCAAGTTGTCGGCGAATGGGTGTCTGGGCGAAATTCTTGGCATATCCGAGGAAAGCGAAGTGCGTTTCGCCCACGAATGCCGGTATCACGCCGACCACCAGCAGCAACAGCAGCCACGGCGAAAACACCATGATCGAGATCGACAGCGTGATCGTCGTAATGACCTGCTGCACCAGCCGGCCGATCGCCTGAATCATGTAAAGACGGTCGGTAGCCTGCACCCGAGCGCGCTCCAGCCGGTCATAAAAAACAGGGTCCTCGTAGGCCAGTAGGTCGAGGCTCGCGGCGTGCTCCATCACACGCACGCTGATGTGGTGCATGTAGCGTCCAGCGAGCAGCGTATCGAGGTAATCGATAGCCCGCGCCAGAATGCCCACTGCGACGGCGATCCCAAACTCGGCCGCTACCAGCCACCACAACCGCGAGCCCGCCGCCTCGTGCGTCGTCAAGATCCGATAGATCGTGTCGATGATGAGCTTCGACACCCAGAACAATGCGGGCGGAAGGAGAGCGGCGAGAACGCGCGCCAGCAGGCTGAAGATCACGACGCCGGGCCCCGACTCCCATACAAAGCGCAGCACGGTCGGAACATTGCGGAGCGCTGAGAGCCGGTCCCGCCACCCTCGCCAGAACTCAGGTTTTTCGGTCATGACTGGTTCGATACCGGTATTGCCGGCCGAGAAGTCGCCCACAGAGGTCTGCACGGCGCTTGAAGCGAGGCGATCCAGGTGTCAGAGGAAGTGGCGGGTACGCCCAGACCGGCCGATTCGATTCAAGGCAGGCAAAACCAGCTGGTATTTCTCAAGCGCTACTTGGATGAGGAAATCCCTTATGTGGTTGGGTCGGGGGCTGGCGAAACAGGGCCCATGCACTAATAGTCGTCGGTCCGAGCGGGCGCAGGCGGCGCAGCCGGTCCAGTTTTCTTGATGGTAATGATGGGCAGTCCGGCCTGCCGCAACTGTTCGTTCAGCGGCGGCAATTTCGATTGCTGGAAATTAAACCACTCGCGGGAGCGAGCTTTCACCACCTCGCTCGCGTCGTTATAGATAGCGATTGCCGCCGCGGGAGTCTCGCGGTCTCCGCTCTCCACTACATGCAGCGCCGAACCGAGATTTCGCGCAGCATCCGCCAGGCTAAGGTTGTTCGCCGAACCGTCCGCCCAAGCGGCCGCCAGATGATCGAGAAGCTTTCGAGAAAGGTCGAGAGTGCTTTTCAGGTTATCGGTCTGTACGACAGCGTTCTGTTGAAGGTCAGCGATTTGCTTTTGCGCCGATTTTATCTCGGCAACCGCGCGCCTCGCCTCGATCGCCTCGCCATAAATTTGTTGAGCGAGGTCAAATTGCTTCTTCAGAATCTCCGCAGTCGCGGGAGAGCGCGGGTCCATCACAATTTGCAGGCTCTGCGCCTGTGATTGTCCGTCGACCGTCAGCCGCAACTGGTACGTGCCGGGAACAGCCTTAGGCGGACTGGGCGGTCGCGAACCATCATCCGCCAGCGGAGCATCCAGACTCCCCCAGGAAAGATTCCAGACAAATCGATGCATCCCAGGACTCGTCGCCAGTGCCTCGGCCTTGGGAAACCACCGGTCAGCGATCGTGCCGGGCGCTCGCTTTGGCGCAACGTCAGAAGATGAAAACTTCCGCACCAGATTTTGCTTCGCATCGAATATCTCGAGCGTCACATTCTTCGCGGCCGCATTCAGAAAGTAGTCAATGATCGCCCCCGCTGGCGGGTTCTCCGCAGTGGGCTCTTCGGGCGGAAGCGGCGTGCCGGTAAAAGTGTCGTTATCAATTCGCACGGCCACCGCCGGTTTGTAGAGCATCGGACCATTCGCGGCAGCCGCTTGTCTCGCCTGCCGGAGCGGCGTGATGTCATCGAGAATCCAGAACGACCGCCCATGCGTCGCGACCACCAGATCGTCGCCGTGAATGACAAGGTCGCGAATCGAACACACAGGCAGATTCAGTTGCAGTGGCTGCCACTGCTCGGCATCGTCATACGAAACATAGACGCCAAGTTCGGCCCCGGCAAAAAGCAAGCCTTTCGTCTGGGGATCTTCACGAACCGCGCGCAAGAAAGAAGACGACCCGATCCCATTGGCCACAAGCTGCCAAGTCGCCCCATAGTCGCGAGTGCGATAAAGATAAGGCGCCTGATCGTTGAGCCGGCTACGGCTCATCGCCGCATATGCGACCGCGGGATCGAAGTGCGAGGCCTCGATAAACGAAACCGCGCTCCACGCGCCCAGACCCGGGGGCGTTACATCTTTCCAGGTCCTGCCGCCGTCGCGGGTCACATGAATCGCCCCAGTGTCGCTCCCGGCCCAAATCTCGCCGGCTTTGAACGGAGACGGCGCGATCGTCGAAATCAGGCCGTAGCCTCGAGCCTTTGCGTCTTCAATCGACGGAGTTCCGGATGCCTTCGGGTCATCGAGTTTTCCGGCCGACCCCGTGAGGTCGCCGCTGATCGTCTCCCAATGCAAGCCGCCGTCCGAGGTCTTCAGCACATACTGGGTCCCGTAATAAAGGATGCGCGCATCGACCGGCGAAGCAACCAAAACCGGCGCCCATGGAGCCCGATACTTCCTCCGATTGATCTCCGTATCAAAAATCTGCACCGGCCAAGGCGAAACATCCTGGCTATACCCAGTCCGCCGATTGAACCGCGTCACTCCCCCATACGCCGAACTCAGATACACAATATTCGGATCTTTCGCATCGACCACCATGTACCCGCTCTCGCTTCCGCCCGCGGGAAACCAGTCGCGCGGCGTGATCTGCCCGTGATCGGTGCGGCTAGGCACGGCCGCGCTCCCGCTGTCCTGCTGCGTTCCATACACGACATACGGAAACTGATTGTCGGTGGTCACGTGATAAAGCTGCGCTGTCGGCTGGTTGTACCAACTGCTCCAGGTCTGCCCGCGGTCAAGGCTGATCGAAGTCCCCTGATCCGTAGCAATCGCCAGACTCGAAGAATTTTTCGGATCGATCCACAGCTGGTGATAGTCGTCGCCCCCGGGCGCCCCGCGCACAATCGAAATCGTCTTGCCGCCGTCCTCGGTGCGATAGAGCGCGACGTTCGGCATGTACACCACGTCGGGATTCTGCGGGTCGATGGTGACGCCCGAGAAATACCACGCCCGGCTGGTAATCCGTGAATCGTTGTTCGCAAGCGTCCAGGTATTGCCGCCGTCGTCCGAACGATAAAGCCCCGAAGTCTTCGACGGCGTCGCTTGCATTGAGTTCTGAATCGGAGCCTGAATCAGCGCGTATACACGGCGACAGTCAGCAGCGACATCCACTCCCGCCCGTCCCCAGTCGCCGGTAGGCAGGCCGTTGCCTTCAAGCCGCGCCCAAGTTTTCCCCGCGTCCTCCGAGCGATAAAGTCCGCCGCCAGGTCCATCGATAGGAGCGTACGTGCTCCACGGCGGACGGTGCGTGTGCCACGTCGTCGCAAACAAAAGGTTAGGATTCCCTGCACAAATTGCCAGGTCCGCGATGCCGATCTCCGGTCCCTGATCGAGCACCTTGGCCCAATGCGCTCCGCCGTCACTAGACTTGTAGACGCCGCGCTCCGCGTTCGGCCCGTAAGCGTATCCAAGCGCGCCGACATAAACAGTCCGCGCATCGCGCGGATCGACAACAATGCGGCTAATCTGCCGAGTGTCGTCAAGCCCAAGATGAGTCCACGTCCGTCCGCCATCAACAGACTTGTAAACGCCGTTCCCCGACGACATATCCGACCGAATGTCAGACTCGCCCGTACCTACATAAATAACGTTCCGGTCCGAAGGCGCAACCGCGATGGCGCCAATCGATGCGATGGGCTGGCCATCGAAAATCGGCGTCCAGACAAGGCCGGCATCGGTGGTCTTCCAAACACCGCCGTCGACTCCGCCAAAATAGAAGGTGGTCGAGTCGCCGGGGACACCCGCAACAGCAACAGCGCGCCCGCCGCGGAAGGGCCCGATCAAGCGCCATCTCAAGCCATCAAAAAGTTCGGGCGGAACCGACTGCGCCGCTGCTGCTGCGCACGCGACAAGAAGAAACAAAGCCAGGAAGCGACTCCGGAGAAGTGTCGTTACGTTGTGCAAGACTTTTGGACCTCGCGAACAGGCAGAGTGTAATCTGCCTGATTCGACGCCCAAGGCGCAAGTCGGGTTTCAGGAAGACTCATTCGACGAGATGACAATGATCGCAATCTGTTTTAGTCGTCGTCGCCATCGGGCGCCGGGTTGTTGAATTCGCTTGGCGGGCGCACCGTTGTCTCGCCGGGATAGGGCCGCGTGAAACCGGTCGACTGATACCAGTTGAGATGATTCACAGTGTCCGGGTCTTCCGAGTCGGGCTTAGTCAGTTTGCCTTCGAAGATCTCCGCCTTCTTCTCCATCCAGGCCTTCTTCAGAGCTTTGACCGCGGGGCTGTCACCCGATTCATCATCGTCCCCTTTGACCCCCTGGTCCAGCGGGACCTGGTTGGGAACGTGCGTCCACGGCTCGAAGTTGCTCTGCGGTGGCTGCCCCACGACGAAATCCGTTCTCATGGGCGAGGCCACGAGATCGAACTGGTTCATCGGCGGCAGCCCCAGAATCTGCTCGATCGTCCGGGTCATGTTGACTTGCGTGTAGTAAGTGTGGTCGGTCGGACCGTTCTGCACGGCGTATGGGCTGATGATATAACCCGGGCTGCGATGACCGTCGATGTGATCGACGCCGTCCTGCGCGTCGTCTTCCTCCAGGAAAATCGCCGACGAGGCCCAGACATTGCTGTGGCTGATGGTGTCGATAATCCGTCCAATGGCGAGATCGTTATCGGCTTGCTCGGCGTCCGCGGTCGGCGGCCCGCCCGTGTGATCGCTCATGATCCACAGGATGCTTAATGCGGGAACGCTACCGGACGCGACGTCCTTGTTGAAGTCCTGCATCCACAGATCGACGCGGAACTGGTCGGGAATGCGCAGGTCGAAGATGGGAAAATTTTGGACAAGGTATTGCGAGACGGCGGGAACAGAAGAGTGCGCGGTGATCGTGTTCTGATAGTAGAGCGTCGGCTCTTTGCCGGCCTCGAAGGCGAGCGAGTCATTGTAAAAGTCGGTCCATTTTGGCTCTCTCGTCGACCCGTTGGGTTGCAGGAACGTATCGTACTCGACGTATTCTCCGTAGATCTTGACTGAGAGACCGGCGGCTGCGGCTTCCGAGAAGACGAAGCCTGTCTTCTGATAGGCAAGTGCGTCACCGGCGTTTCCTCCGGGATAGCTCCGCACCCAGTCGGGCGACTGGATGTCGTCAGCATACGGCGCCATGCCCTCGGTGATCCACTGATGACCATCCGCCGACTGTCGACTCGGATTGTAAAAGTTATCGAGCAACGGGAAGCGCTGGATGAGCGCGTGCGCGTTCGGCGTGTCCTTGCCGCCGAACACCGCCAACGAGGCGTCGCCATTGCCTGCGGCCACATCGCCCAATACCTGATCGTAGGTGCGGTTTTCCCGGATGATCAGGAACACATGCTTGATCGTCGAGGGATCGCCGATCTTTCTCGGAATGGCGACTGGTTTGACCTTCGGGGAACCGCCGCTGGCAGACTGGATATTCTTAACCAGATTCCAGTGGTTATTCTTGAAAACCTGCATGGTCATCGATTGCAGGGTCGTGCTGTTCGGCACGGGGATGATGCTGACGGTCCCCGTGTCCTGGTGCGTGTTGTAGTCGCAGACGCCGTAGAAGCACGCGGTCGAACCCAGCGTCCCCGTACCCTTGTCGTTGGCGACAATCAGCGCGTTATTGGCGGCGTCGAGCACGATTGAGCTGGGCGCGTAGCCTGCCGGGATCATCCCAATCACTGGGTTCGTGCCGCCAGCGCTGAGATTTACGACCGCGATCGCGTTGGCGTTGTACAGGGCGACAAAGGCGATGTTGTTCGCTCCGTCAACCGCAATCGAATCGGGCGCAGCGCCGTAGGCCGACTGGCCTGACCCGGGTACTCCAATGGGCAGTCCAAGATTGATCGTCTGCGTCACAGTATTGGTGGTGGTGTCGATGACCGAGATAGTGTCGCTATAAGTGTTGGCGACCAGCAGGTACTGTCCGTTGAACGCCATGCCGGTGGGATGCAGACCAGTCTGGATGGTGGCCGTCACAGTCATCGACGGCAGATCCACCACTGAAACCGTGCCGGTTACGGCTGCGCCAACAAAGGGGTCGGCAACAATTTCTGTGCCGGCGGAGTAGATCTGGAAGTCGGATTCGGTTGCCGCCCTCCCGCCTTCGTTGCTGACATATGCTGTCGTGCCATTGCTTGCGATCACGATACTGTGTGGCGCGTTGCCCACGCGGATCTGCGTGCCTTGCTGCTTTGCGTTCAGGTCGATCTGCGCGAGCGTGTCGTTTTGGTTCAGAAGAGCATACGCGCTGCTGCCATCTTGAGAAACCGCGACGCCTCCCGGATAAGAAGTGCTCGGAGTGTAGAAGGTGCCGCAGGGTATGTCGTACGATCCGCCGGGGCTGTTCGGAAAACAGGCGATGAAGGAATTGTCCGGCGGCACGCTGATCTGAGCATTGTCACTCAGCAGGCCCTTAGCATTCACATTCGCAATCGTGACGTTGCTGCTGTCCTGGCTGAACACGAGGTACTTGCCGTCCGGCGAATAAGTGATTCCGTTATAACTGCCGGTTGGATCGCTTTTGAATGGTCGGTAGTCCTGCAGGAGTTTGCCGGTCTTGGTGTCGAAGATCTCGACCGCCCTCCACGCGCCCATGGTGAGCACCGCGGCGGTGTGACTGCTCGGACTCGGATTCAGTGCGATGGCCTTGGCTCGCACCCGCTTGCCGAGGTTGACCTGCGTGCCGGCGGGCGTGATGATCTGGCCATCACCCACAACCCACTTGCCCTTGCCCTGTGGGCCGGTATGGTATGTCGGGTAGTACTTTGACTGAGCGCCGGCGAGACCCGGCAGGCACAACCCTGTCGCCACCAGGCCGGCGAGCGGATGCAGTCGCTGGATTCGAGCCCTATTTTGCGACTTGTTTCGAGATTTCTGGGACATCTGCGGGACTCCTTCTAAGTTCTTCCTGCAGGCGGAACTTGCTTGCCGGGGAGCGGTGGAAGGCATCGGTCGAAATATGGGCAGCGATGCTAGTTGGAGATTGTTATAGGTTTGTTACGGGCGGATGAAGATCGGGTAAAACGCCCAACGGGAGCTGGACTCCAACTGGGATCATCCCTGATCCTACCGGTTTCGAGTTGGAACAGCGTGGCAGTGGTACGACGCTCCACGATTTGCCGTGGAACGGCTTGAGGACCGTTGCATTGGCCGTCAAGTCCTCAACATCAAGGCCGCACAGCCCTTTTTCGAGGAATTACCTCCACACTCTGGACCCGAATGACAAGTCATCAGCGTGATAAATCAGAGTCTCCTACCAGACCCGGCACGCGTTCTCCGAAACCATCGGCTGCCCCTTCTTGCAACCGAATGCTTCCTGGAACGCGGCTGAGTTCTGCACGCTCCCATTCACGCGAAATCGTCCCGGCGAGTGTGGATCGGTCAGCGCTCTCTTCCGCGCTTCCTGGTCCGTCACGTTCTGGCACCAGATCTGCGCGAATGACAGGAAGAACCGCTGTTGCGGCGTGTAGCCGTCGATCGGTTTCACTGGCGTGTTGCCGATGGTTTTCATCAGCGCCATGTAAGCGAGCTTTAACCCGCCATTGTCGGCGGTATTCTCGCCCAGCGTCAATCTGCCGTTGAGCTTGACCTCGCCCTTGTCGTCCTTCACCGAGACGAAACTCGAATACTCATCCGCCGTGCAGGTGGCCCGCTGCTCGAACTCCTTCCCATCTTCCGGAGTCCACCAGTCTTTGAAGTTTCCATCGGCATCAAACTTCCGGCCCTGATCGTCGAAGCCGTGCGTCAGTTCGTGCCCGATCACCACGCCGATGCCGCCATAGTTCACCGCGTCGTCCATGGTCTTGCCGTAAAACGGCGGCTCCAGAATGCCGGCCGGGAAGTTGATGTCGTTCATCGAAGACCGGTAGTAAGCGTTCACCGTCGGCGGCGTCATGCCCCAGTCTTTTTTGTCGGTGGGCTTGTCGATCTTGGCGTAGACGCGGTGCACTTCAAACGCGGCGGCGCGCTTTTCGTTGCCGGCATAGTCGTCGCGTTCGATCGTGACGCTGCTGTAATCGCGCCACGTGTCGGGATACCCTATGTTGTTGACGATGGCGTTCAGCTTCTCATACGCCTTCTGCTTCGTCGTGTCGGACATCCACGTCAGCTGGCCAATGTCCTCGCGCATCGCGCTCTCGATGGCCTTAACCATCTTCAGCGTGCGTTCCTTGCCCTCCGCGCCAAACACGCGGTCAACGTAAAGTTTGCCAAGCGCCATGCCCAGACTCTCGTCCGTGGACTTCACGCAGCGCTTCCAGCGCGGCTCGATCTCCTGCTGCCCGGACATGTACTTGCCATTGAACGCAAAATTCTCGTCGACGAAGGCCTTAGTAAGTGCCGGAGCCATGTCGTTGATGGTCTTCCAACGCAGATACGTCTTCCAGTCGCCGAGAGAAACCTTGTCGAGCTGCGCATTCACCTCTTTGAAGAAATCCGGATTGCCTACGTTCAAGGAAGTGAACGACGGCGATCCGTTGTCGGCGAAATAGCGCGCCAGATCAAAATTCGGCGCCGCTGACTCGATCTCCGCCGCCGTCATCTTGTGATCCCGATTCTTCGGATCGCGTCTCGCCGTGCGGTCCATCGACGCCTGAGCCAGGCCGGTTTCGACCGCCAAAACGGTTTTCGCTGCAACTGCGGCCGCCTCGGGCTTGTCGCCCGCCAGCTCAAACATCTTCTGCACATGCTCGACGTACTTCGCCCGTGTCTCTACCGACTTCGCGTCATCCTTAATGTAGTAGTCGCGGTCCGGCAGAGAGATGCCGCCCTGATCGAGCACCGCAACCGTCTGCCGCGAGTCGTGCATGTCGGCTTGCGAGTAGAACCCAAACAGCGCAGGTATGCCGTTGCGGTGCATGTAAGCGACTTGCGCAATCAACTCGGTATTCGACTTAACGGCATCGATCTTCGCCAGTTCCGGCGTCAAGGGCGAGGTGCCCTTCTTTTCGATCGTGCTCTCGTCCATGCAGGAGCCGTAATAGTCGCCGACTTTCTTCTCGATCGCCGAGTGCTTCCCCGGTTTCTGAGCCTCGGTGAGAATGTCGCGCAGAATATAGAGATTGTGGTCGGCAAGTTCGTCGAACCGTCCCCAGCGCGCTTTATCCGGAGGTACCGGATTGTTCTTCCGCCAAGTGCCGCACGAATACTCAAAAAAATCTACGCACGGATCGACAGACTTGTCGATGGCATTGATGTCAAAGGCAGGAATTTCCTTCGGCATATCGGAAGAAGATGATTGCGCCTGCGCGAAACCGACAAGGCTCAGTGGGAATGCAATCGCGAATACCAGCAGAGAAATGCAAACGAAGCGAGTCATGCGCGACCTCGATTGAGAATTTTTGTGCTTGCCGTCGGCCGAGAGCGCTACCGGGAGGTACCAGCGCTAATGCAAGTACGGAGTGCACAGGCCAACCGGAAACATTACTACAAACCAAGTCGCATTGCTCGGGGCAATCGCGGCACTTACAAAAATAGACATAACAAACTTCAGGCTCGGCGCGGGTCGCTGTCTTCTTGCTCCGAGGACTACGTGGCATCCACCTTCATCGCCAATTGTCAAAGTTTGCGACAACGACAACGACAGGATGACTGAACCGCTTATAATTCGGAGTTCAGAATTCCGGACCGAGAACCGATTTTTATCGCGCTCGCACATCGTCAAAGTTCGATAATCGATGACCCCATCACCCGATCTCTCGATAGCAAAGCGATTCCTCGTCCGCGGCCGCGTACAGGGCGTCGGCTTCCGCTGGTTCGTCGAGCGCGAAGCCCACATCCTGCAAATCGCCGGGTGGGTCCGCAACAATCCCGACTCAACGGTAGAAGTCTTCGCGCAAGGTACCAGCGACCAACTCTCCGGCTTCCATCAGCGCTTGCGCGAGGGTCCACGCGCTTCGCGAGTCGACGAAGTCGAAGTTACTCAAGTCGATCCAACCCCCGGCTTGACTTCGTTTCAAATTCGAGGAGTGTAACCAGATTTGCTTCCATCTAAACAAAACTGTCGTCCGGAGCGCAGCGCCGTGAGCGAAGCGAGCAAGCGCAGCCGAAGGGTCCCTACAACCTCGGCCGCAGCGCCATCGTGTGGAGCAATTCTCCGCATGCGCTCGCAACAGCCAGTCCTTTGTCTCGGTTTGTTCCTGATGCTCTTCGCCTCCCACTCCTTGGCGTCCGGCAAGGAGAAGGCCGAGGAACAAGGCCGTCCCCTCCTCAAAGCGGCAGCAGATCACTCACTCCTTGGTCCGGGCACCACCTCGCCAGTCAAGGTCAGCCTTACCTTCGCGATCCACGCCGCAAAGCAAATGCAAGGAACCTATTCTTGGACTCTGGCCTCGACCGGTGATTGGCGCAAGGAGATGACTCTCTCGGACTACGCGGACCTTCAGATTGGCCGCAATTCCACGGTTTGGGAGCAACGTACGCTCGACTTCGATCCATTGCAGGCGATGTGGGCGAAGGCGGTCTTCGAGAATTTCCAATATCTGAATAATCCGGATGACGTGATCGAGAAATATTTCACGACCGCCGATCATCACGTCGATTTACGCTGCCTGGACATGTCGCGTGACAAGAAGGCGCAGACCCTTTGCTTTGATCAACATGGGAATTTGGTCCGGGCGGACATAAACGAGTTGAATATGACTTTCGAATATTCCGACTATGGCCAAGTGGGCCAGAAATTTCTTGCGCATCAGGTAATCGGCAAGCGTGAGGGTAGGGTGATTCTCGAAGGCACAATCGACGCGGTCGAGACTAACGCACAATCTGACCCGAAGATATTCGAGCCGCCGGCCGGTTCAACCAGGCGTCCCGGATGTTTCACTCCAACCTTGCCGAAGATAGCGAAAAAGGTCTTTCCTCAGTATCCGGATGCGGCTCGAAACTCCCGTCAGCAGGGCACGGTTATTATTTTTGCCACTATTGCGAGTGATGGCAGTGTGCGTAATCCGCAAGTAATCCAGACAATCGGAAAGGATCTCGATGAAGCATCGCTAACCGCGGTCCGCGCGTGGCACTATGAACCAGCCAAGTGCGGTGCCGCTCCGACCGATTTTGACACGGCAATTTCAGTTAAATATTCGATACAAGCACGCTAAGCTCAGTGGCTAGTCGAGGATCGCCGCTTCTTAGTCCGCGGCCGCGTCCAAGGCGTCGGTGTCCCCTGCCTATGGAAGCGCGGAAGAAATGTCGGTTTTCTTGAAGTCCTCGCCCTTGAACAGCAGTGGTTCTCCGGCAGTTTTCGCGAGCGCGTAGGCGAAGCAATCGCCATAATTCAATGCCGCTTGATGCCGTCCTTTTCCAAAATCATGGAATGCTTGGCGAGCCGTTTGCGCCTGCTCGACCGTGACAGATTCAATTACAATACCGGCGCTCCGAAACAGCGCGTCGCACTGCCGGAGAACCTCGGCGCCAAATTGTCCTTCGATAACGATCGAGAGTTCGAGGAAGTTTCCGGCAGAGATACGGCAATGCTGAGCGCGGCTCATTGCGTCAATATAAAGTTCGCTGTCCGGTTCGTCCGCCAGGACCGCAATGAGTGATGAAGTATCGAGAATCATTTCGGCAAGCCACGGTCGTCGTACAGATATTCCGCATGATCGAGATAGGGCCGCTTGATATGGGCAGCAGCGCGCTTGGAGATTTTTCGGATTTCGGCGGCCAGAGCTTCGTGATTTTTTTGGCGCAGTCGTTCAAAGCGCTGACGCAAAGACTCGGTTACTGCGTGGGTTAAGGATTCGCCCGTTTCATCAGCGATTGCCTGTGCAAGCCGGTGCGCCTCCGGATCTTTTACATTGAGACTCATGTTTCTTGCTTTCTGTACCATAGCTCTGCCTTTCTTTACCATAGAATAAACTCTTCCGCATCCCATGGCAAGCACTGGGGTAAACTCAAGTCATCAGGACTCAAACTCAATGGATACCACCACAAACGTAGACTGCACCGAACTCAAAAAGCTCATCCGCGAAGTCCCCGACTTCCCCAAAAAAAGCATCCTCTTCTACGACATCACCACACTTCTCAAAGACAAACTCGGCTTCGCCCGCCTCATCGACGCCCTGTCTGCCAACTACATCGGCAAGGAAATCGACCTCATCCTTGGCATGGAAGCTCGCGGCTTCATCTTCGGACCCGCGCTCGCCTACCGCCTCAACGCCGGATTCGTCCCCGTCCGCAAGCCCGGCAAACTTCCCGCCGCCACCGCCAAGGTCAGCTATGACCTCGAATACGGCAGCAACTCTCTCGAGATTCACAAAGACGCCATCCAGCCCGGCCAGCGAGTCTTGATCGTCGACGACCTTCTCGCCACTGGCGGCACAGCAGTCGCTACCGCACAGCTAGCCGAAGGCCTCGGCGGACAGATCGCAGGCTTCGCCTTTGTAGTCGAACTTGATTTCCTAAAAGGAAGAGAAAAGCTGGTGAAATACGACGTGTTCTCGCTGCTCCACTACAACATGTAGCGGCGAGGGGAAGTTAAGAAAAGCGAGGCCATTGTTGCAAAGGGAAAACCCGCGCAACCCTGTCTACTCCGTGGTTAAGAGTTCTTTCCCTCTTAACCGATCCTGATGACCCTATCGAACGATTCTCTGCACGGCCAAAAACAACCCGGTCCAGATCATCAAACTGACAACTGCCGAACAACTAAACGATGCCACCGCTACCCAGTTAATGGTGTACAGCTCTTCCGAGTCTTCAAAGTACATGGGGGGAGGACTCCTTGCTCGCAGAGTTCACATGCAATTATCTGACCGCCAACCTTCTGATGCGTAAGTGCCTGAAAATGTTCCATCGAATTGCCTGCCTTTATACCACGATTGGGTGAAATTCCCAGCGGAATGTCGAAATTTCTCCCATTTTTTCCATTCCAGTTTGGAACCTGAAGTCATGCACGCCTCGTGATCCCCGCTAGTCGTCCTCTGCGGTACAATCGCCCCCATGGGAGCCCTGCTTCAATCCAACCCAAATCCCACAATGGAATCCGGCGATTCCAGCTTCCGTCCGATTCTCGTCGGCCTCGTAATCGTGGTAGTCGTAGTCGGTGCCATCGTCTTTTTCTTCCGCTCCGAACAGAAGAAGCCCGCCCAGCCTTCGCCTTACGCCTCCAGCATCAGGTTCTCTGATATGAAAGCCAGCGCCGCCCAAAACTTCGCCGGAGCCACCGTCAACTACCTTGACGGCACCATCACCAACAGCGGCAATCAGACGGTCATTCACGCCGTAGTCCAGGTCACCTTCAAAGACGACATGGGCCAGACCGCGCAGAAAGAAGAAGTCCCCATCCACGTCCTCCGCACCGGCGGACCCTACGACGAAGCGGTCGACCTAAACATGTCCCCCCTCCAGCCAGGCCAAACGAAGCCATTCCGCCTGACCTTCGAAGACATCTCCGCCCAATGGAACCACGCGTATCCGGATATGCAGGTCACGCAAGTGGTGACGAAATAGGTTCGAGGTGAAAGCCCGATTGCAGATTTCAGATCTCAGATTGCAGACTTAAAAACCCAAAGGAACACGCTAAGAATCCGAATTCATAGGCTTTCAATCCGCAATCTGAGATCTGAAATCCGAAATCCCTCCCTCCGCTACAATGTCCACGTGCCCGAGATCAAACCATTTCGGTTGACGGAGTCGGTCAAAGCCGCGGGTTGAGCGTCCAAGCTGAGTCCGGCGGTGCTGGACACGGTGCTTGGGAAATTAGCCCGGCAACACGACCCAAACGTCCTGGTCGGCTTCGATCACGCCGACGACGCCGGAGTGTATCAACTCACGCCCGACACCGCCCTCGTCCAGACGGTCGACTTCTTCACCCCCATCGTCGACGACCCGTACACCTTCGGACAGATCGCCGCCACCAACGCGCTCAGCGACGTCTACGCGATGGGCGGAAAGCCGCTCACCGCGCTCGCTCTCGTCTGCTTCCCCGATAAAGCCGACATCGAAATTCTGGAAAAGATTCTGGCCGGCGGTCTCTCGAAGATGATCGAGGCCAACTGCACTGTAGTAGGCGGCCACAGCATCCGCGACGAAGAAACCAAGTTTGGCTACTCCGTCACGGGAGTCATCCATCCGAAAAGAGTACTAGCCAACGAAGGCGCCAAAGCAGGCGATCGCCTGCTCTTCACAAAAGCCCTGGGCACAGGCGTAATCTCGACGGCAATAAAGAAAGGTGTAGCGAAGCAATCCTGGATCGACGCCGCAATAAAGTCGATGACCACGTTGAATAAGGCCGCCGCCGAAGTGATTGCTCGTTCCCAAGACGATTCAGAAGATCGCGAGGTGACGAGCGATGGCAATAACCCGCGAGGCACCCATCACCGTGGAGGAGCGGCCCTTGAGGGCCACGTCAGCCATCGTGCATCAGAAGGGGCTTCAGCCCCTGCGGGCCCAATCCACGCCCTAACCGACGTCACCGGCTTCGGCCTGATCGGTCACACCCGCGAGATGGCGGTAGCCTCGAACGTGGCTCTGATCCTCAGCTCAAAATCAATTCCCATTCTCGACGGCGCTCTCGACTGCATCCGAGCCAACCATATCCCCGGAGGCTTGAAAGCCAACCGCGACTTCGCCGAATGCATGGTGAGCTACGAGCCGAGCGTTCCCGAAGAAATCCGCACCCTACTCTACGACCCCCAAACCGCCGGAGGTCTCCTGATCTCGGTATCAGCGGAAGACGCGCCAGCTCTCCAGCAATCACTCCATGAAGCCCAAGTTCCCGCCGCAGAAATCGGCGAAGTAATCCCGGCCACTAAACCGCTAATCCACATCCGCTGAGCGCGTCGCACGATGAACTGTCGCATCTAATGACTGGCCACGAAAGCCAAATTTTATACAGGAGTCCTGATGAAATCCCTCGAACTCGGCCGCTCCGGCCTCGAAGTCTCCGCTCTAGGTCTCGGCTGCATGGGAATGTCCGAGTTCTACTCCGGACGCGACGACGCCGAATCCATCGCGACCATCCACCGCGCTCTCGAACTCGGCATCACCTTCCTCGACACCGCCGACGTCTACGGCCCCCACACCAACGAAGAGTTAGTGGGCCGCGCGATTAAAGACCGCCGCGACGAAGTCATCCTCGCCACCAAATTCGGCATCGTCCGCGACCCTAACAATCCCAACAAGCGCTCAGTCTGCGGCAAGCCCGACTACGTCAAGCAAGCCTGCGAAGCCAGCCTCAAGCGCTTAGGCACCGATCGCATCGACCTCTACTATCAGCACCGCGTCGACCCCGACACGCCCATCGAAGAGACGGTCACCGCCATGGCCGAATTGGTCAAAGAGGGCAAAATCCGCTACATCGGACTTTCCGAAGCCGGGATGAAAACGCTGCGCCGCGCCTTCGACATTCATCCCATCGCTGCGCTGCAATCCGAGTACTCGCTGTGGACCCGCGATCCCGAATCCGAAGTCCTCCCCACCTGCCGCGAACTAGGCGTAGGCTTCGTAGCCTACAGCCCGCTAGGCCGTGGCTTCCTGACCGGCCAATTCAAGACCTTCGAAGATCTTCCAGCCGACGACTACCGCCGCAACTCCCCGCGCTTTCAAGGCGAGAATTTCACGCGCAATCTGAGCCTCGTAAAAAAAGTTCAGGAAATGGCGGAGGAGAAGAAGTGCACACCGGGACAATTAGCGCTTGCCTGGGTGATCGCACAAGGCGGAGACATCATCCCAATCCCCGGCACCAAGCGCCGCAAATATTTAGAAGAGAATGTAGGCGCATTAGACGTGGAGCTGGCCCCAGACGAACTTCGCCGCCTGAGCGAAGTCTTCCCGATCGGAGCAGCCGCAGGCGAGCGTTACCCGGAGCACATGATGTCGCTAGTCAACGCCTGAGATTTCGCTGGAGATGGGAGCGTGATTTCAAACCCGGCAATTCCGAGGGTGCCCCATTCTAAAATCGCGTTCGGTGCGATTTTAGAGTGGGGACCACTGACCTGTAAGCCATGTGCTTTGTCACCCACCCAACAGCGTATTCACATCTCTATAAGGAATTCCGCGCTCCAGCCACGAGTAAGTCCCGCCGCTCTTCAACTCCTGAGCCATATCCCGCAAAGCCCCAAGCGTAGCCCGCATAAATCCCGACCCCACGCTAACCCGAGCCACGCCCAAACGCTCCAACTCCGCAATCGAAGGCGTGCCCGGCACCGCCAGAATGTTCAACGGACAAGCCACATCCTTCACCATCCGCCCAATCGTCTCCGCATCTTTCAGTCCGGGAGCAAACACGCAATCCGCCCCAGCATCGCGGAAAGCATTCAATCGCCGCACCGCCTCCGCATAATTAGCGTCCGGATTGTCTCCCTCAAGTAAGTACACATCCGTACGTGCATTCAAAACCAGAGGCACACGCAAGGAAGCCGCTGTCTCCCGCGACGCCTTAATCTTTTCCAGTACCTGATCGAGTGGTAAAAGCGGCTGATCCGACCGCCCCGAGGTGTCTTCCAGGTTCATCCCTACGGCTCCCGCTTCAACCACCTCGCCCGTAGTCCGAGCGATTTCCTCTGGCGTCGACCCATATCCCCACTCCACATCCGCCGTCACCGGGACCCGCACCGCCCGCGCGATCCGTCCGACGCGCGCCATCATTTCTTCTCGCGAAATCCGCTGTCCATCCGGATACCCCAGCGAAAACGCGATCCCCGCCGAGGTGGTAGCGATCGCCGAAAACCCCACATCTTCGATCACCCGAGCCGAAGCCACATCCCAGGCATTAGCCAGCACCAGCACCCCAATCCCCCGATGCCGCAACCGAAAATCCACCGCCTTATCGATCTGAGTAGCCATCTTTGTCCATTTGTAATTGGTAATTTCTAATTTGCAATTGAAAATCCCAGTCGACGATGAAGCCTTGCGCTTGAGGTTTTCAATTACAAATTACTAATCGCAAATTACAAATTCTTCCCCCGCATCTTCTCCAAAAAACTCGGCACATGCACTACCGCCCGTCCCACAGTCCCGCTCCCAATCTCACGAGTCCCATCGTTCGCGCTGACGCGCATCGTATAAAACTTCCCGTCAAACGACTCCAACTCGGCCCGCGCCCGCACGTGCCTTCCAATCCCTGTCGCGGCCCGATGCTCCACATGAATCGAAATTCCGACTGTGATCTCTCCTTCCTCGCAAAACGGCTGCAGCGCATGAAAGCAGGCGGTCTCCATCAGCCGAATCATGTCTGGGGTCGAATAAACTGGCGGCAACTCCGGATGGTGCGCGCTCAAAGTATGCTTCAGCTCGACAGTCTCCTCCGCCTCGCCTGAAACTCCAATAGGAATCTGCTTCATCATATTGATAGGAATTGAAAACTAGAGTGTATCCAAGAACCGAATTGTCGATCACAAGAGTCGGGGGTATCCAAACAGTTGAAGGTGCCCCACCCTTAAAATCGCGTTCTTTGCGATTTTAGGGTGGGGATTCTGACTTCTTATAAAACAAAACTTGCTCTGGATCGTCAAAACCTACGCGCTCAAAGCCGCGGTCCGCCGAGCCTCAATCCCATCCAGCGCCTTCCACAACGCCCGAGCCGCGTTCTCCGCCGCGTCCAGTGCTCGCGCCGCAGTCTCCGGATGCGCCGTCACCCGCTTCTCCAGCAACTTCTTCCAAACCTTCGAGTGATAAACATCCGCGGTCGTATGCAGCGTGAAGTAATTCCGCGTCTTCGCCGAGGCCCCATACAAATCTCTCAGCCCGCGATCCTTCTCCGCCGCCACCCGCGGCACCTGCGATTCATACGCATAAAACGCAGCCAGCGCCTCCTCGGCCGTTCCCTCACTCGCCATCCGCTGGAACCAAGCAATCAGATCCCGAATCTCCCTCACCGGAGTCCGCGCCCCTACCCGGCGACCCCCCATGCCCACCACAAAATCCTGCCAAAGCTCCGCGTGCGAAACGCCCGGATCCCCAAACGCGCTCTCGCCGCCATTCTCGTCATTCATGTTGGCCAGCACCGCCCGCCGCAACTCGCCATCATCCAAACGAATCCCCAGCTGCGCCAAATATCCTGGAAATGCCTGCACATGATGGTAATAATCCTCGCCATACTGCCGCAGATCCTCGCGGCTCAACTCCCCCGCCGCCCAAGCCTTATAAAAAGGATGGCAGAGCAGGTCGTACTTGGCGATGCGCACGTCCAACTGAGAAAAAAATTCCTTCACCTTCATAATCACCTCGGTCTTTCACTATACGAACTGCCCGCCACCCTGACAAGGCTACCAACGTAGTACCCTGTGGAACTCGTGCGTACCGACGTATTTGGTTTCCTTCGTGATACTTAGTGCCCTCGGTGGTAATCGCTCTCCTCCGTGAAACGCAGTGCGCTCCGTGGTAATAGCTCTTTGCAAACTTCAGATCAAATGGATCCAAGAGCTATCGAGATTGAGACTCAGCCTTTCTCTGCGATCTCCGCGGCAGTCCTCAGCGAACTCTGCGGTCAAAAGCTTTTCGTCAGCGCATCACGAGCAAGAGGATCGAGAAAGCGATTGCCCACCCGCTTGCTAGAATAAAAGAAAGGTCTTCTGCCCGTAGAATAAGGTCCCACCAACCCATGCCCTTCGACGAACATTTCGACGTAGTAGTAGTCGGTGCCGGACACGCCGGATGCGAAGCCGCCATGGCCGCCGCCCGCATGGGCCTGAAGACCGCCCTCTACACCCTAAACGTCGATCTGATCGCCCAAATGTCCTGCAACCCCGCCATCGGAGGCATAGCCAAAGGCCACCTGGTCCGCGAAGTAGACGCTCTGGGTGGAATCATGGGCGAAATAACCGACGCGGTAGGCATCCAATTCCGCCTCCTGAACACCTCCCGCGGCCCCGCAGTCTGGAGCCCCCGCGCCCAATGCGACAAGCAAGCCTACCGCCTGAAAATGCGCGAGGTCCTAGAGTCGCAACCGAACCTAAAAATCAAGCAAGCCGAAGTAGCCGATGTGATCTTTGAGCGGTCGGCGGTCAGCGGTCAGCGGTTAGCAAACGACCTCGATCCCACATCCGAAACCGGTTCAACTGAGAACCGAGAACTGAGAACTGAAAACGGTTCTACTGACCACTGGCCACCGGCCACTGCCCACTGCCAAGGCATCCTCCTCCGCGACGGCCGCCGAGTCTCCGCCCGCGCCGTCATCATCACCACCGGCACCTTCCTCAACGGCCTGATCCACTGCGGCGAGCAGCAATATCCCGCCGGACGCTCCGGCGAGCCCCCCGCAGTCCTCCTCGGCGAAGCCCTGAAAAAGCTAGGCCTCCGCGGATGCCGCCTCAAAACCGGCACGCCCCCACGCCTCGACGGCCGAACCATCGACTGGTCAAAATTCGAGCTCCAGCCCGGCGACGCCGACCCCACCCCCTTCAGCTTCCGCACCAAACAAGTCGCCCACCACGACAAGCAAGTCCCCTGCTACATCGCCTTCACCACCGAAGAAACGCACCGGGTAATCCGCGAAAACGTCCATCGCTCCCCGATGTACAGCGGCCAAATCCAATCCATCGGCCCGCGCTACTGCCCATCGATCGAAGACAAAATCGTAAAGTTCCCCGACAAAACCACGCACCAGCTCTTCCTCGAGCCCGAAGGCCTCAACACAAACGAAATCTACGTCAACGGCATGAGCACCAGCCTCCCCATCGACGTCCAACAAGCCATCCTCAAATCCATCCCCGGCCTCGACCAGGCCGAAATGATGCGTCCCGGCTACGCCATCGAATACGACTCCATCGATCCCACAGAACTCAATCGCACCCTGGAAACAAAAAAGATCGAAGGCCTGTTCCTAGCCGGACAAATCAACGGCACCTCCGGATACGAAGAAGCCGCCTGCCAGGGTCTGATGGCCGGAATCAACGCCGCCCTGAAAGTTAAAGGAGCCCCGCCGCTCATCCTCGATCGCACCGAAGCCTACACCGCGATCCTCATCGATGACCTGATCTCCAAAGGCACCAACGAACCCTACCGGATGTTCACCTCAAGAGCCGAGTTCCGTCTGCATCTCCGCATAGACAATGCAGACGTCCGCCTAACCCCCCACGGCCGCCATGTAGGCCTAATAAACGACGAAGCGTGGCAAGATTTTCGAGCGAAGCAACAGCGCAAAGAAGAAATGAAGCGGTTGTTAGATCGAACAAAACTAACGAGCGCAATGCTGGAGCAAACGGAAGCCGGGAGCCCAGAGCCGGAAGCCGAAAGCCGCAAGCCGAGCGCCCTAATCTCGGCCCTGGGCCAACCCCTATCCCAACTCCTAAAGCGCCCAGAAATCCAAATCGAGCACCTGGTCCCCGCGCTCCGCGAGCTGGCGCCCGAATTTTTCTCCCGATCCACTGGCCACCGGCCACTGACCACTGACCACTCTTCCCGCAACGAACTCAAGTCCATCGAAACTGAAATCAAATACGCCGGCTATCTCGACCAGCAACAACGAGCCATCGACCGCCTGAAAAAATCCGAGCAGCGCCGCATCCCCGCCTGGTTCGACTACCAGGCAGTAAGCGGCCTCTCCAGAGAAATGCAAGAGAAGCTAAAAAAAGTCCAACCGCAAACGCTAGGCCAAGCCAGCCGCATTCCAGGCGTCACGCCGGCAGCCATCTCGCTGGTAAACGTCTACATAGAAATCCAGTCTCGCCGCCGAGACCAAGCCGCTGCCCTCTAGCGCTTGTGGGATGAAAAATCCTCAGGCGTTCATGAAACGCCGGATCGTCGCGAGTCACTAATACTTAATAGCGCCGTACTCATCGCCGCGCTATCCTCTGGCCTAACCATCAACAGGAAAGACAAAATGAAAATTGCCATCGGCCTCATCGTGATAGTCCTCCTCCTGCGCGGCGGAGCGTACCTCTACCTCCAGCAACCACAGTTCAAGGTCGACGTCCCAGCCTACAAGCAGCCGCCCGAACAGCTAGTCCGCGTAGACCAAGGATGGACCGACGCCCAGCGCCTCCAGTTCCACCACACTCCGCAAGGAACGCGCCTTCTCCCGTACGAGTGGTTCATGGCCGTCGAGCAGCCGTGCCTCTCGCTTTCCGCGTGCGATCTGTTTACCGACAAGACTTACCTCGCCCGCTTCGGCTTTCTCTCCAGCCAGCCCGATCCCAAGCTCAATCCCGACGGCCTCCCAGTCGGCTTTGCCCGACAGGCCGACTTCCACGACCCCGACACGAACACGACTTATGCGGTCGTAGGCCTGACCTGCGCCGCCTGTCACACCGGCGAGCTCCACTACCAGAACTACGCCGTGCGCATCGACGGTGCGCCCGCCATGATCAACGTAACCGAATTCCAAAAGGCGTTAGGCCTCGCCATCGCCTTCACAAAACTGATCCCCTTCCGCTACGCCCGCTTCGAAAAGCGAGTGGTAGGAGAAAACGCCTCCGCTCAACAAAAGGCCGACCTGAAGCAAAAATTCGAAGCCTTCCTCGACAACGCAAAATTTGAGCTCGACAATACCAAGCCCGGCAAAGGCATCTACGACAACCCCGCCGGCTTCAATCGCACCGATGCCCTAACCCGCATCGGCAACCAAGTCTTCGCCGTCGACATGAAGAACGCCGCCAACTTCGCCCCCGCCAACGCCCCCGTACGCTTCCCGCAAATTTGGGACGCCTCCTGGTTCACATGGGTGCAATACAACTCCTCCATCTCCGACCCGCTAGTCCGCAATGTAGGCGAAGCCATGGGCGTCCGCGCCGCCGCAAAACTCTACGGCCCCGACGCCAAAGAGTTTCTCAACAGCGTCAACCTAGCAGGCCTCAAAGACCTCGAATGGCTGCTCTCCGGTCCCGCCCCTTATCAGGGCCTCCGTCCGCCAAACTGGCCCAGCGTTTTCCCTTCGCTCGACGAAAAGAAAGTCGCCCGCGGCGCCGAGATTTATAAGTCAATCTGCCAGCCCTGCCACTTACCGCCCGCAGAAGAGTTAGCCTCCGACCTCAAGAAGCCGCAACCAACTTACTGGTGGGAGAACAGCCAGAAGACGCGTCTACTCTCCGTAAAAGATGTGAAAGTAACCTACGTAGGCACAGACCCGCACGAAGCCATGGACTTCATCAACCGCACCGCCGATTCCGGCGACCTGGGACAGGGGCGCATCTCAGCCGAAACCGGCCTGAAGCTGGTAACCGAAGGAGTAGTCAACAAATACTTCGAGCAGATGAAGCTAACTCCGTCCGAGCAACTAGACTGGCGAGGCCACCGCGATCCCAACGACCCAACCGTCCGCGCCGAACCAATCTACAAACCGCGTCCGCTGACCGGCATCTGGGCAGTCTCTCCCTACCTGCACAACGGATCGGTTCCCAATCTATACGCATTACTCTCTCCGCAAAACGAGCGTCCCAACACCTTCTGGACAGGAAGCAAAACCTTCGACCCAGTCAAGGTGGGCCACGATACCTCCGAAATGAAAGGCGCATGTCTCTACGACGTAACCAAGCCAGGCAACAGCAATCAAGGTCACGAATTCAAAGACGGCCCAAGAGGCAACGGAGTAGTTGGCCCAGCCCTCTCCCCAGACGACCGCTGGGCAATCATCGAATACCTGAAGTCGTTGAAGGCGGTGGAAGAAGCAAACTAGCTCTCCCACCAAAAAAACCAGGCAGCGCCGCTGAGTAGCGTAGTGCTTTGGGTGTCTTCGTGAACGGAAATGCGCGCACCACCGTGGAGGAGCGGCGCTTCAGCGCCGCGTCCATCGCCGTCGCCAATCCAACCGCAACGAGGCAAGAACACTCCAGTCTCGCTTAAAAGTAGGAGACGCCGATCACGACGACGACAACAGCAAGTAATTCCCCAATCGCGTTTTAGGCTCCATTGATTCCTCGGCGCCCCCCGCGCTTTTGGTTTGACCTCCGCAATCCGATTTCAAACTTCCGCAACCGCTCCGCTACAATCGCCAATGATCGATGGACCCGAGCCGCATCGCCGCCCTTCTCGAACCTTTCCTGGAAGCTCCTCTATCCGAACCCCAGCTGGAACAAATATCGACATACATCGATCTATTACTCCGCTGGAACGCCCGCATCAACCTCACGGCCATTCGCGATCCCGAGCAAATCGTCCCGCGCCACTTCGGCGAATCCCTCTTCCTCGCCCGCCACGTCTTGCCGCCGACCGGAGGCCACCGATCACTGGCCACTGACCACAGGCCAACGACCACCGTCCTCGATCTCGGCTCCGGCGCCGGATTCCCCGCTCTCCCCATCAAAATCTGGGAGCCGTCGATTCATCTGACCATGGTCGAAGCCAACCACAAAAAAGCAGCCTTCCTCCGCGAGGCAGCCCGCGCACTTAAATTGATGAACGTCGATGTAATCGCCGCCAGAGCCGAGTCATTACGAAAAAGCGCTGCGATCGCGAAATCCTCCAAGCATTCAGAAAAGTCACCAGAGCAAGCAGCCCCAGAGGTCCTCTCCCGTCGGCCCGACGTAGTCACTTTCCGAGCGGTAGAAAAGTTCGACCAGATTCTCCAAACCGCAGCCAGCTTCCTAGGCCCCACCTCCCAAATAGCCATCCTAATCACCGAGGCCCAACAATCCACGCTCGAACTCTTTCCAAATGTCGAGTGGCAACTAACACATATCCCGCAGTCACATAGTAGAAAACTAGCCATAGCGATTAAAGTGGCGTGAACTATCGAATTAAGAGCAGGAAGTGGAAAATACCGCCAATTTATTGCCCAATGAGCAATGGCGAGTGGGAAACTTAGAAATGTTCCACGTGGAACATATTGAAGCTTTGACGAATGTTCCACACCGCATCACAGCTGCAGGTCGAAGAAATGTTTCACGTGGAACATATATAGACTTCTGGGAAATGTTCCCCGTGGAGCATTTCCACCGACCTCCACAAGAAAGACCATTTATACACAGGTCCAGCCATTGTCCTCCCCCGGATGGGCGTACTATCCTGACCCGTCATCCAGCCTATTTTGAACAAGTGCTCCACGTGGAACACAATTCGACATATGTTCCAGGTGGAGCATTTGCTTAACATTTATTCAGTGCTCTCCCCGAATTGAGTAGTGTTCCATGGGGAGCACTTTGCTTCTCCAGAGTTCCGGGTGCTAGCTATGGGACGTGTGATTGCCGTTGCTAATCAGAAGGGTGGGGTGGGCAAGACCACCACCGCCATCAACTTGGCTGCTTCGCTCGCGGCCGCTGAGGTGAATACTCTGCTGGTCGATTGCGATCCACAGTCGAATACCTCGAGCGGGCTGGGGCTTGTGAAAGATCCGGAGCGGGTCAGCATCTATGACGTGCTCATGGGCGCAGCTTCGGCGGAGGAGGCGCTTCAGCTTACTGAGCTGGAGCAGCTGTGGTTGATCCCTTCTCATAAGAATCTGATTGGGGCGAACATCGAACTGGTTGATGCGGACAGGCGGGAGTATCGGCTGCGCGACGCGCTCGCACCTGTTCTTGATCGCTTCCAGTTCATTGTGCTTGACTGCCCACCCGCTCTCGATCTGCTTACCCTTAATGCTTTGGTTGCTGCGGATGGAGTCCTGATTCCGATGCAGGCGGAGTACTTTGCTCTCGAGGGCGTGTCGGAGTTGCTGGACACGATCGAGAGAATTCGGGTTGGGTTGAACCCTTCGCTTGGGATCGATGGCGTGGTGCTGACTATGTTTGATGAGCGGACTAACCTGGCTCATCAGGTGGCGGAGGAGTTGAAGAAATATTTTGGGGAGAAGCTTTGCTCGACTACTATCCCGCGGAACATTCGGTTGGCTGAGGCTCCCAGCCATGGGAAGCCGGCCCTTTCTTATGATGTGCGTTCGCGGGGAGCGGAGAGTTACATCAAGCTGGCTAAGGAGATTTTGGACCGGTTGCAGCCATCGGCGGTCAGCGATGAGGCGCCAGAAGCCGCTCCGGATACGGGTTCTGCGGGAGAGCCTGCGGCTTAGATTGATAGTTGTAAATATTTGTTTACATCGATGTTCTATTTCCAGAACCGTGAGCTTGTAGGTTATGAGCGAGAACAAGATCGCTCTGATTGAGTCGGAGAACCCGCGATGGGAAGACTTGGCAGAACGGTGGGGAGCGGAGAGGGCGTTTGCGGGTGAGTCGATTGGTGGCCGATGAGATTCGATGCGATTGCGGCAGTTTGGCCGATATCGCACGGGGAGAACTCCCTGCTGAGCCAGTTTGCACTCGATGCATCTGCGGGGTCCTTCGACTCCGCGCGGCTCGCTTCGCTTACCGCGCTCCGCTCAGGATGACAGTTTTGATTTAGGGATTAACGAAGACAGTTTTCAGGAGAGTTCAATGGTGAATGCTTCGAATGCTGCTGTGGATGAGAAGGCTGCGGTCGGCAAGATTGGCCCGGAGAAGACTGGCTCTGAGAAAACTGGTGGGGAGCATCATGAGAAGGTGATGGAGAAACGGCGGGCTTTGGGGCGCGGGCTGGATTCTCTCTTGGCTGGACCTCGGGTCGTGCACCCGGCCTCATCTGCTCCTGCTACATCTCCGGCTTCACCGTCTTTATCTTCATCTTCGGCGACTGCTGCTACTTCCGCTGTGGTGGGGGAGATTCGGGCTTCTGGGGAGACTCCGGATGGACAGTCGGTTTACCTGATTCCGATCTCTTCTGTCGATCACAATCCTTATCAAACTCGAAAGACGTTTGCCGAGGAGTCGCTGCAGGAGCTGGCGGATTCGATTCGGGTGCAGGGCGTGATTCAGCCGATTGTGGTGCGTCCTGGGGAAGAAGGGCACTATCACCTGATTCTGGGAGAACGGCGGCTGCGGGCTTCGAAGATCGCGGGGCTGGAGACAATTCCGGCGATCGTGAAGCGGGTTTCGCAGCAGCAAGCGGCGGAGATGACGATTGTCGAAAATCTGCAGCGGCAGGATTTGAATTGCCTGGAGCAGGCGAACGCCTTCGCGAACTTGAGCAAGCAGTTTCATATGACGCAGGAGCAGATTGGGGAACGGGTGGGACTGTCGCGCAGCGCCGTTTCAAATTACATGCGGCTGCTGGATCTCCCGTCTGGGGTGCAGGAGGCGGTGTGGCTGGGAAAGCTCTCGTATAGCCACGCCCGCTTGCTTTCGCGCCTGAAAGACGACGTCCAGATCTGGAGCCTGGCGAAACGGGTAATGGAAGAAAAGATGTCGGTCGAACAGTTAGAGGCGGTGATGATCGGGGTGCCGAAGCCGGGCAAGGATCCTAATAAAGTGAGCATGGCGCGGTGGGTGGACCCGAATGTGAAGGCGGCGCAGAGGTCGCTGGAAGAAATTCTGGGGATGCGGGTGCGGATACGCGACCGGTCGGGACGGGGAAAGATTCTGATTGAGTACACGACGATCGAGGACTTTGATCGCGTGGTCGGAATGCTTGGCGGGAAGTAGGGATTGCAGAGGTCAGATTTCAGATTGCAGAGGTGAAACCAAGGCCACGCTGGACCGGAGGGACTTAGCCGGGTATCCGTCCGCGCTGAAGAGCGGGCGGGCCTCGGGTAGCGCCGTACAATGTTTTGACGGAGGCAAACATCGTAAAACTCGCGTTGCCGGCGCACTTCACAGGCCGGCCAGTTTCTCAGTAGCCAACTAACTAACTTGTTGCTAGAATTCGCTCCCGAACGGCGGATGCATGCTGAGTAATCGAGGGCGAGTATGAAAACTGCGAAGTCCTTCATCATTGCTTCTTTGTTAATTGCCTATCTGCCTCCAGCAGCGCTTGCAACTAGCGCCTTATCGGAGGCCGTGAAAGCCACCCAAGTCGTGACTTCGCAAATCAATGCACAAGTGCAGCAATCGAGCGCAGAGGTGAAATCGAAGGTCAATGAGTTGGAGGGTGTCAAAGAGTCGCCGCAGCATTGGTCAGAGCAACCCCATATTAAACCGGAAGCTCAGCCCGCCTTGGTGAGCGAGTCTGTTAACGAAGCTTTATGTCGCAAGGTTGACGAATTCGCAAATCACGCCGTATCTGAAGAAAAGCTCTATTTCAGGCTTGCGTTAGGTGGAATTATTTTGTCAGCTTGTTTGGCCCTGTTAGGGGGTATAACAAGTTTTCTCAATCTGAATAGAATTGCAGGCGTCATCAGCCTGGTTGTCGCGGCCATTGTTGGACTGTCGAACGCATACCCTGTTGGTCGCTTGGCTGATTTCTATGGAACTCTCAGAGGACAGGCGTCTTCCCTAAGCCTAGATTGCAGTGGCGCGGTCCCCTACACGCTCACTACGTATAGTTCCCATTTGAATCAGTTGAAACTGTTGTATGTTTACGAGGAGCAGAGGCCATCTTTTGGGAACTACAAGCTTGCAACGGACGAATTAGTTAAGCAGCTACAAGTTGTCAAAACAACCTCAAACAACTTGAGTGCGGTTCAAATGCTTACCTCCCAAGACAATATTCCAATCTTGGCCGTAAGACCACCAGAGCTTACGTTAAGACCGCCTGCGACAAGTCCTCAATGACGATCTCGTTCTCATCTCAGCGTTGGATCAACATCTCTTCAAGGATTTGGGGTTGTTTCTTTAGCGAGATTTGCCGAGTTACCCGCTTGGCGAACTAAATTTTAGCGATGGGTGGGGCTGCGCGGCACTCCGAATCCTGCTTTCGAATTTCTTTAGAACGCGAGCTTCGCTGGACTTGGCGGACTCGACAGGGAACAAACCCCTTTTTCCACTGGGTTCACTTGGTTTCGCGGGAAAGGCGAAACCTTCTGCCACGGAGAGCTCAGAGGTACACGGAGTTGTTCTTGACTCGTGGCTCGCGACTCGAAGCTCGTGACTTCCAGTTAATCGTTGCGAGCGGCTGGGGGCACGGCTTCTGCGAACTGGTCGGAGATGTGCTCGATTGTGCTTAGCGGGCAGGCTACGTGGACAGTTTCGTCGGGGGAGTCTACGTCGATGCGCAGGGTGCCGCTTTCGGTGCGGATGACTACGTGTTCGTTTTCGTCTTGCACTTCGACCAGTTGGGCATTCGGATACTTGGCTAGTTCTCTTACGATTTGCTGGACGACCGGCATCCAGGGGCCGGCCTGGCGGGCGGCGTCTTGCATGGAGTGGCGAGGCGCCAGGTGTATGGCTGCCGGGATTAGCGCGGCTGGGACCATGATGTGGACGTGGTCTCCGTTGGGGCGATGCTCGTCAACGGAGACGCGGACCAGGCCCTCGTGGAACGTGTAGCCGGCGGCTAGAGTCATGGCTCCGGTGACGCCCAGGGTTAGTTTGGCTAGTAGTAGCATGGTGCCTCCGGTGGTGCTTGGGTCTTAGGTCTTAGGTCACGGGTCACAGGAAATCAAATTTTGGTCGCTTCTTCAGTCCGAGAGATTCTTTGAGTCCAGCCAGATACGGACTGTTTCTTCTTCATCTTTTACTGAGACTAATTCGGTGTCGCCTTGGCTTGCGAGGGCTCGGATTGCGGCCGCTACGTCTAGCTCATTGTTGCCAGACGACATCATGGCTTCGGCTACCTTCATGGGGATGCGGATTTCCACCTGCTCTTTCTTGCCGTGATTCTTGTCGTGGACGTGAACCAGGAAATAGCCGTTTTGCTTGGCTACACGGACGTCTTCGTCGTTGCTTTGGACGGTGACGAATTCGCCGTCTTTGGTGGTGCGGATAGCTTCGAAGAGGGCGCGGAGATCGACGTCTTTGGAGTTGTTGAGGTCGATGTGAATGCGGCCGTTGTGGAGGTGGTCGTCCTTCACGGCGTTGAGGACCACTTCGGCTAACTCGAGAGGGACGTTGATGCGAACGTTTTCGTTCTTCGGTTGCTGGCTTACCACTCGGACGTGGAGCCAGCGGTCTTTGGTCGAACTGGTGGCTTGGGCGGCGGTCTGGGCCTGGGAGATAACGGTTAGGCCTGAGACCGCGGCGATGAGGATGAGATTTCTGGTTGGACGATGCATGTGCGCCTCCGACGAAGGATGGTACGGGCGGGGACGGGGAAAGGTTCCGGGATTGTGGAGTCGCTGCGAGCTGCAAGCTCGAGCGAACCCTTTTTCACCACAGGGTTCACATGGTTGCACGGGGAAAGTCAAAAGCGCTAACCACGGAGGACACGGAGATTCACCGAGGAAAGGCTTGTTGACTTAACAATTGTGTGCTGTCTGGACGGTTGCCTTTTCCTCAGCCGGGATGCGCGGGTTTCGTATTAGAATTTTTCCCGGTTTGATGTCGATTCTTGGTGGGGAGGATCGACTAGTGAAGTGAAGGAAGTTAGGTCTGGGCCGGGTTTGGAAAAGATCGCGGCAAAAAAACCTTCAACCGCAGAGTACGCAGGGAAAAGGCCGCAGAGATCGCAGAGGTTTTTGCGATGCTGGGGACGGACGGTAAGCACCAGGGCGAATCAAAACAAAATCACACTTTAGAGAGGAAATGGATTTATGGATACGAAACCTACGCACGAACAGGCGAAACTGCAACTAGAGCTTTTTGAGATGCGGCGCGAGGCACGGTTGCGGCAGGCTCGGGAATGGTTTCAGAAGAACTACTTTATCGACTCGTTTGAGGACGCGATGAAGATTGCGGCTCCCGGAACCGAGAGCGGGACGAACGCGATGATGGTGGCGGGATATTGGGAGCAGGCTTGCGCGATGCTCAATTTCGGGCTGCTGCACGAAGAATTGTTCTTTTCGACAACCGGCGAGTTTTTTATGACCTGGGAACGGATGAAGCCGATGGTGGCGGGCTTCCGGCAGCAGTTTGCGAATCCGCATGTGTTCGAGCATATGGAGAAGGCCGCGGCACGCTTTGAGGAGTGGAGCGAGAAGAGGTCGCCTGGACACGTGGCGCGGATGCGGGAGTTTATGAAGGGGATGCGGGCGAAAGCGGCGTAGGAGGTCTGAGGTAACGAGGGCAGAGGGCAGAGGGCAGAGGTGAAAAACTCTTGCCCTCGGGTTTGTTGAGGGGTTACACGAGAGCTTTTAACCGCAGCGTTCGCAGAGAACTGCCGCAGAGGTCGCAGAGAAAATCGCCGAAGGCGGCTTTTGGGAGGAGAACGATGAGTGGTGTTCGGGTTTTGGTGGGGACTCGGAAGGGGGCTTTTGTGCTCACTTCCGATGGGAAACGCGAGTCGTGGGATGTGGCTGGGCCTTTTTTTGCCGGGTGGGAGATTTATCACATGAAGGGATCGAGCGTCGATCCCAACCGGATTTATGTTTCGCAGACCAGCGGATGGTTTGGGCAGATCATTCAGCGGTCGGATGATGGCGGGAAGACCTGGCATCAGCCGGGATATGGAGTGGGGCAGGATCCGAAGGTGGAGTGGCCGGCTAAGGCTCCGAACAGATTTTTGTATGACTCGTCGGCGGAGACGGGAAAGCCCTTGACTACGCATCAGTGGTACGACGGGACGCAGCATCCTTGGGAGTTCAAACGCGTTTGGCATATTGAGCCTTCGTTGACTGAGGCGGATGTGGTTTATGCGGGCGTGGAGGATGCGGCTTTGTTCAAGTCTGTCGACGGCGGACAGAACTGGACCGAGTTGCCGGCATTGCGTGGGCACGGGACTGGTCCGCAGTGGCAGCCGGGGGCGGGCGGGATGTGTTTGCATACTGTCGTGCTTGATCCTTCGAATGAGAAGCGGATGTGGGTGGCGATTTCGGCGGCGGGAGCGTTTCGCACGGAGGATGGCGGGGAATCGTGGAAGCCTATTAATAAAGGACTGCGGTCGCCGTACATTCCGGATCAGGATGCGGAGGTGGGACATTGCGTGCATCATGTGGCGATGAATGCGGGGCGTCCGGGCGTGATGTTTATGCAGAAGCATTGGGACGTGATGCGGTCGGATGATGCGGGGGACAATTGGCGCGAGGTGAGCGGGAATCTGCCGACGGATTTTGGATTTGTGATTGATGTCCATGCGCATGAGCCGGAGACGATTTATGTCGTGCCGATCAAGAGCGACTCGGAGCATTATGTGCACGAAGGGAAGTTGCGCGTGTTTCGCAGCAAGACCGGCGGCGGAGAGTGGGAGGCTTTGACTCGCGGGCTGCCGCAGGAAAACTGCTACGTTAATGTTCTGCGGGATGCCATGGCGGTGGACTCGCTGGACAAATGCGGCATCTACTTTGGGACCACTGGCGGGCAGGTTTACTGCTCGGCGGACGCGGGCGATTCTTGGAATGCGATTGTGCGGGATTTGCCGGCGGTGCTGAGTGTGGAGGTGCAGAGCTTGTAGCTGTCAGCGGTCAGTAAGAACGATTCACCACCAAGGACACTAAGGAACACGAAGGACAATCAGGAGCTCATATGTCGAAGATTACTCCGTTTTTATGGTTTGATGGGCGGGCTGAGGAGGCTATGGAACTTTATGTCTCCGTGTTTAGAGACGACGCGAAGGTGCTTAGCGTTCAGAAGATGAACGGGAAAACGCTGGTGGTTTCGTTTGAACTTCTTGGCCAGAAATTTCTGGCGATGAACGCGGAGCCTTTGTTTAAGTTCAACGAGTCGGTGTCGTTTATGGTGCACTGCGACTCGCAGGCTGAGGTGGATTGGTATTGGGAGAAGCTGATTGCTGGCGGCGGGCAGGAGAGTTCCTGCGGATGGCTAAAGGATAAGTTCGGGCTGTCGTGGCAGATTACTCCGAACGCGTTGATGCGGATGATGGCGGATCCGGATCCGAAGAAGTCTGGGGCGGTGTTTCAGGAGATGCTGAAGATGCGGAAGATCGTGATTGCGGATTTGGAGAGGGCGTATAACAGCGCGGGTTAGGGGTGAAGAATTATTGAAGATTGCAGATTTTAGATTGCAGAAGTGAAAAACTTTCGTTCGTGGTTCCCACTCTAAAATCGCACAGAACGCGATTTTAGAATGGGGCACCCTCGGGATCGCATGTTGCTAGATGACCCTTGATTTCCGTTTATTGGTTGCGTGCTTATGATTCGCGTGGTGCTTCCATTTCATTTGCGGAATTTGGCTGGAGTTGCGGGCGAGGTTTCGCTTGAGGTTGCTGCGCCTGTTTCCGTGCGGACGGTGTTGGATGCTTTAGAGAATCGGTATCCGATGCTGCGGGGGACTGTCCGGGATCACATAACTAAAGAGCGCCGGGCGTTTTTGCGGTTTTTTGTCTGCGAAGAGGATTGGTCGCTGCGGCCGGTGGATGCGGAGTTGCCCGAGGCGGTGGTGGCGGGGCGGGAGCCATTCGTGGTTTTGGGGGCGATTGCGGGGGGATAGCGATTGCAGATTGCAGAGGTCAGATTGCAGATTTGGAATCGCTTGTAGGACTAATCGCCGGCGAGTTACAAGTTTAGTATCTCCGCTTTGAGTGTTCCTTTCGTGATTTCGAGTTTTCCTATTGTGATCGGCAGGTTGAATCTTCTTGGGCCGGCGCTGCCTGGGTTGATGTAGAGCACTCCTTTTTTCTCCTCTATTTTGGATTGATGGCTGTGACCGTAGATGACCGCGGCGATGCCGGCTGTTTCGGGCTTCAGATCCAGCTTGGAAAGGTCGTGGATCAGGTAGATGGTAATGCCTCCGGCTTCGACCAAATCCGTCTCCGGGAGATGCTTCGACCAGGATTCCTTATCAACGTTGCCTCGGATAGCGGTGACTGGGGCAATTTGGTTCAGGGACTCGAGGATGGATTTGTCGCCTACGTCTCCCGCGTGGAGGATTTGGTCTACGCCTTGCAGAGCGGCCGCGGCTTCCGGACGAAGCAGGTTGTGGGTGTCGGAGATCAGGCCTAGGAGCATGGGTCAGTATAGAAGGAAGGAATTGCAGAGGCCAGATGTCAGATTGCAGACTTGAAAGCGTCGGGGATTCATCACATTTTTTCTGCTTTTGCGTCACGTTGTGACTTGCCTTTCTTTCTTATACTGCTGGGGTGAGTGCCTCAGCTGTTTCGGATCCCCTCGATTTGATGGCCCCTTTGCGGCGGTTTTGGGGGTATGACTCTTTTCGGCCTAAGCAGGAGGCGGTCGTTCGGAGTCTGCTTGGTGGGCATGACACTTGCGCCGTGATGCCCACTGGCGGCGGGAAGTCGCTTTGCTATCAGTTGCCGGCTGTGGTTTCGGGGAAGACGGCGGTGGTGGTTTCGCCCTTGATTGCGTTGATGCAGGATCAGGCGGCGGCGTTGGGGCAGATGGGGATTCCCGCGGCTACGTTGAATAGCTTTTTGGCGGCTGAGGAGCGACGGGCGGTGATGACTCGGGCAGCGGCGGGAGAGTATCGGCTCATTTATCTGTCACCGGAACGGCTGGCTTTGGATAGCACTTATGCGTGGTTAGGACGCGTGCCGGTGGGATTTTTTGCGGTGGATGAGGCACACTGCATTTCGGAGTGGGGGCATGAGTTTCGTCCGGACTACCGGCAGTTGAGCAAGCTGCGGGAGAAGTTCCCTTCTGTGCCGATTGCCGCGTTTACTGCCAGTGCTACCCGGCAGGTGCGGCATGACATCCTGAAACAGTTGTCGATGCGCGAACCTCATCTTTATATCGCCAGCTTCCATCGGAAAAATTTGAATTACGTGGTGCGGGAGTGCTTCGCCGAGGAGCAGAGCGGGTTGCTGGCGCGGGCTTTGCGGCACTACCTGGCCACGCCGTCGGAGGGGGCGTCCGGCGTCGGCAACGTGATTGTTTATTCGCCCACGATTAAGCGCGTGGAGCAAACCGTCGAGTATCTGGAGGAGATCGGGATTCCGGCGGTGGCTTATCACGCGAAGCTGGAATCGGCCGAGCGGCGGGAAAATCAGGAGCGGTGGATGTCGGACGAGGTGCGCGTGTTGGTGGGGACGATCGCGTTTGGATTGGGGATCAATAAGCCGTCGGTGCGGGCGGTAATTCATCTGTCGCTGCCTAAGTCGATTGAGCAGTATTACCAGGAGGCGGGACGGGCGGGGCGCGATGGGCGTCCGGCGGATTGCATTTTGCTTTGGCAGAAGCGGGATCATGTGTTGCTGGAATATTTTATTGGGAAGATTGAGGACGACGCAGAGCGGGAGCGGTCGTGGGAGCGGAAGCGGATTGTGTCTCGGTTTGTGGATGGGAGAGGGTGCCGGCATCGGGCGATTTGCTTGCATTTTGGGGAGACTCCGAAGTGGGATAAGTGCGGAGCTTGCGATAACTGCGGGATTGTGCCGGAGTGGGCTCGCGCAGGAGTTGGAACGGAGGGACGCGCAGAGGAGGGGGCAGGGGTCCTTCGACTCCGCAAGACGAGCGCTTTGCGCCCGTCTCGCTCCGCTCAGGATGACATTGGTGTTGAAGGTGGGGATGACGATGGAGTTAGCGGGCGCGATGTTCGCGGGGGGAATCTGCGGTCGCGGCGGCGGGCGGTGCGGGACTTTTTGGATTTGGAACGAGAGGACGTTGAAGTCGGCGGGGACGAGGGCGCTGTTCACGCCGATGATGCTGACCTTGCCGATTATTTGCGGGAGTGGCGGCGGGGAGTGGCTCGGGAGAAGAAAGTTGCTGCTTTTGTGGTAATGCACGACACGACGCTGGAGGAGCTTTGCCGGCGGCGTCCAAATTCGCTTGCGGATTTGCGGCGGGTGCGCGGGATCGGGGAGCATAAGCTGGAAATTTATGGAGAGTCGATCCTTGGGGCGCTGCGGGCGTTTGCGTCGGGAGCGCGAGCTTCTGCGGCGGCTTCTGCTCCTGAGGCGCCGGGTGCGGAGACATTGCGGCTATTGCGTGAAGGAAAATCGCTCGAGGAGATTGCGCGGGTGCGGGATCGGGAGATGTCGACTGTTGTCGGGACGGTGGCTCATCTGGTGGAGACTGGGCGGATCGCTCTCGATGAGCGTTGGATTTCTCCAGGAGCGGGGCCTTTGATTGAGGCGGCTTGCTCGAAGGGGATCCCAGAGAGTTTGCGGGAGATTAAAGATGCTGTGCCTCCGTTTGTCAGCTACAACGATATTCGGTTGGTGGTGGCTGGGTTGAAAGCCCGCAGAGCCGAATGGATGCCAGCAAAAATCTTAAACCGCAGAGTTCGCTGAGAACTGCCGCAGAGGGCGCAGAGACAAACGTTACTCGTATCGGAGACTCTCTACCGGATCTAGTTGCGCGGCTCGGGTTGCTGGGATTGTGCCGAAGATTATTCCTACCAGTGACGACACCACAATCGCGATGATGGCGCTTAGACCGCTGATGGGGACTCGGTATTCGGTGAAGAAGCGGATCGAGAATGGGATAGCCAGGCCTACTACGATTCCGATTACGCCGCCTATGAGCGAGATGAGGATGGCTTCGGAGAGAAACTGAAAACGAATTTCGCGGTTGGTGGCGCCGATGGCTTTTCTTATTCCGATCTCGCGAATGCGGGCGCTGACCGTCGCCAACATGATGTTCATGATGCCGATTCCGCTGACTAACAAAACTACGAACGAGACGGCGAGGAGAATCGCGGTTAGCGCATTGGCGGTCTTGTCGGCGACGCTCAGGAGCTGCGTCAGATTCTGCACTCGATAGACGCTTGTGGGACGATGGCGGGATTGGATCACGCGCAGGATCTGGTTGGTGATCGGAACGACCTGCGAACCGTCGGCGGCGGAGAAGTAGATTTGGCGAACCGTTGGGCGGTCCTGAAAATATCGGCTCACGGAATACGGGATTAGCATGGTGCGGTCGGTGACTTCGGACTGGCCGAAAGTGTCGACGCGCTCGCGGAAACAGCCGATGATGGCGAACGGGAGACCGCTGAGTTTTAGCGTCTGGCTCAGGGCGTTTTGGCAGGAGCCGTAGAGATCTTCGGCTAGCTCGCGCGTGATCACCGCGACTTTGTTGTGCGCTTGCGAGTCCTGCTGGTCGAAGAAGCGACCGTTCATCACGACTAAATTTCTTACTTGCAGGTAGGCTGGGTCGACGCCGAGGACCTGGATGTCGCGCTCTTTGCCGTTGCCGATAGAAATACGCTCGTAGAGTGGAACTACGGGCGAAGCTGCGGCGATGCCGGGGACTTCCATTTGCGCGGCGCGCATGTCGTCGATGGTGAGGTCGTCGGGAGTGGTATCGCCGCCGGGGCCTCCGGCCTGGTACTCGGCTTCGACCATGTTGGTGCCGATGCCCTGGATGAGATTGAGGACGTATTGCTTGCCGGTGAGGCTGATGGTGGCGACCAGGATCAGCGAAGCGGTGCCGATCATCATGCCGAGCGCGGTGAGGAGAAAACGCACTTTGTTGGAACGGAAGGTGTCGAAGGCGAAGCTGAAAATTTCTCCGAAGACTAGCTGGGGCTTGGTACGCGTGGTCGGAGATGCGACGGCGGTCGGCATTTAGACTGTTAGATGTTAATTGGAGGCAGTGGGAGCGGCAAGGGCGGGAGATTGCAGAGGTCAGATTTTAGAGGTGAAAGCTCTTGCTCGCGGCATTGGGTTGCTTGGCTGGTTCCGTGTAGCTCACGAAAAGAGCTTTTACCACGGAGGACACAGAGGACTGCTGCGGACAGTTCATCTTTAATTTATGAATCAGGCTTTTGATCGGCGGGGCGGAGACTTGACGCGCGGTTCGGTGCTTGCTCGCGCGCTCGCATTCGTCTTGATTTGTCTTTATGTGGCGCAGTGCCTGTGGTTCATTCGGACTCAGTCGATGACTGTGGATGAGTCGGATCACATTATTGCCGGGGTGGAGGCCTGGAAGTTTGGAGAGTTTGAACGGTGGCATGAGCATCCTCCGCTGGCACGGCTTTGGATGACGCTGCCGGTGCTCGGGGCGAATTTGAAATACGTGAATCGTCCTGAAAGTGAGGCGGGTGAGTCTCCGGTGCATGCCGGGTCGCAGCTTGATGTGGCGTTCGAATCGGGAGCTAAGGGCTCTGCTGGCGAAGGTTGGCACTTGAATGAAGAGGCTGTGCCGGTTTCACCGGGGCCTTCGGTTTGGCTTTATGGGCCTCGGGCGATGAATGTGGTGTTTGGAGTGTTGCTGCTGGTTTTGATCTGGGTGGCGGCGCGGGAATTTTTTTCGGAGTGGGCGGCTTTGTTCGTGTTGGCATTGGCGGCGTTGTCTCCGGAGTTGGTGGCACATTATTCGGTGGCGACTACGGACGGCGCGGGAACCTTGTTTACATTTCTCGCTGTGATGATGCTGGTGAGGTGGTGGCGGCGGCCGGATTGGCCGCGGACTTTGGCGCTGGGTGGGGCGCTCGGGCTCGCGCTGATTGCGAAATTGAATACTTTGCCGATGGTCTTGATGGTTTTGGGGCTTACGTTGGTGCTGCGGCGGGAGTGGCTTGGCAGGGGGAGCCCTCTGGCCGGGGATGCGGCAGGTCAGATTGCTTCGCGGGCACGGCTGCCGGCGCCCCACGAGTTGTGGTGGGATCCTCGGGGATGGAATTGGGCTAAGACTGCGGCTATGGCTTTGGGAGCGGCGCTCATCATTTGGGCGGGGTACTTCTTTCATGTGTCACGCGTTTCGTTTGGGGATGGGTTGGTTACTCTGCATTTTGCCGGATATACGAAGCTGCTGACTTATCCGCTGCCTGTCACGAGGCATTTTCAGTTGTTCATTCCGGCTTGCGAATATCTGACCGGGCTGGGGATGGTGTTCGTACACAACATGGAAGGGCATCACAGTTTTTTTCTGGGCCAGATTTCGGCGAGTGGCGGATGGAAGCTTTACTTTCCCGTAGCGGTTCTTTTGAAGTGGCCGGTGATCGTGTTGGGAATCGGTTTGTGGGGCGCTTTGCTTGTGCTGCTTCGGCGGCCCTGGCGGCGTGAGCTTTTGCTCATTGGAATTTTCCCTGCCGCGTTTTTTCTGATGGCCGTGACTGGGCGGATCAACATTGGCGTGCGGCATGTTTTACCGGTTTATCCATTCTTGCTTTTGTTTGCTGGTGCGGCGGCAGAGTGGATTCTGGCGCGGCGGCGATGGGCTTGGGTTTTGATTGTGCTCGCGGGATTGCAGGTGACCGACACTTTGCGGTATGCGCCCGGGTATCTTTCTTATTTCAATGTTTGGGTTGATCCGGCTAAGAGCTGGTCGCTTTTGAGCGACAGCAATCTGGATTGGGGGCAGGGGCTCGTGGCGCTGAAGGAGTATCAGGAGGCGCATCCAGGGGAGACTATTCATCTGGCTTATTTTGGGTTGGTCGATCCGGCCTGGTATGGGATTCGGTATGTGCCTTTGAAAGAAGATGAGCGTGTGACTGGAACGGTCGTGGTTAGCACTACTCATTTGTCGGGACAGTTGCTGAAGGATCCGGCGGGGTATCGATGGGTATTGGATTCTCCGCGGAAGGCAATTTTGGATCACTGCTTGTTTGTGTTTGAGGTGAAGTAGTCTAGTTGCCAGTGGCTAGTTGCGAGTTGCTAGAGATTCACTTTCCTACTCACCCTCTGAGCATCTACTGGTGCTTGAACAAAATCTTCAACCGCAGAGCTCGCTGAGAACTGCCGCTAAGAGCGCAGAGAAATGCTTCGACTCGGGGAGATGCTTCAGGTCCGCGTGACATTTGTGGTGAGAATTGTCGAGCGGTCCGGGATGGGGTCGTCGAAACCTCTTGTTTCTCGGACTACGTAGAGCGGGCGGTGCTTGCTTTCTCCGTAGATGCGGCCTAGATACTCTCCGGCGATTCCCAGGCAGATTAGTTGGACCCCTCCGATGAAGAGTCCAACTATTAGGACCGCGAGCCATGGGCCGGGGCGGAACGTCGAGACCAGCATCGCGATGATGCTTACTACTGCGGCGATTAGCGCCGCCGATGCTGCGGCTGCGCCTAGCAACGTTGCTGCGCGCAACGGCACTATTGAGAACGACAGGATGCCGTCGGTGGCGAAGCGCAGCATTTTGAGTAACGAATACTTGCTTTCGCCGGCGTGGCGGGCGGCGCGGTCGTAGGGGACAGCGATCTGCCGGAATCCTACCCAGCTGACCATGCCGCGGACGAAGCGGTCGCGCTCGGGCATGGCGGTAAGGGCGTCGACGGCTTTGCGGTCGAGGAGGCGGAAGTCGCCGGTGTCGAGGGGGATTGGGATTTCGGAGATGCGATTGATGCCGCGATAGAACCACTCGGCGGTTTTGGTCTTAAAGGCGGTCTCGCCGTCGCGGCGAAGGCGCGTGCCATAAACGACTTCGTAGCCCTCGCGCCAGCGCGCGATCATGTCGGGGATGACTTCGGGCGGATCCTGCAGGTCGGCGTCGATGATGACGACGGCGCGTCCGCGGCTGTGATTGAGTCCGGCGGTGATGGCGAGCTGGTGTCCGAAGTTGCGGGAGAGCGCGACTACTCGTACGCGCGAGTCGGATTGCTGAATTTCTGCGAGCTTGGCGGGAGTGCGGTCGCGACTGCCGTCGTCGACATAGATGAGTTCGAAGGGTTGGGCGATTTGCTCGAGGGTCGTGATCAGGCGGCGGTGCGTTTCGTCGATGACGCTCTCTTCGTTGAAGCAGGGGATGACGAGAGAGAGTTCAGGGACGGGTTGGTAGCGCGGGGTTAGGGGGCGAGTTGCCATTGGGGCTCGTCTTTACTGGATTTTTCTATTCTACGCGACAGACCGCGACAGTGCGATTTTCATAGGGACAAACGAGTGGTGGGGTCGGTTCGGAGCGCGACTTCGATAGGACTACCCACGACACGCCGAAATTCACCTTTAGATTCTCGAAATCATGCGCGGTGAAGTTTTGCCAGTTCTTTGTCGCTTGGACTTCTCTTTGCCAGCGCTCAGCTAGCGTGGGGACGCGGGCTACCATGCCGGGATCTTTGACCATGTCGGCGAGCGAGCTGCGCTCGGCCAGGGCTCGGAAGCCGTGGAAGTCTTCGCCGGGTTGCTGCATGTAGTACGGGTCGAGGGCGAAGAGGGCGTCTGGCGGCGCGTTTTGTTTGATCCAGGCGAAGGCTCGGAGATAGTCGTTGCTGGGCTTTGTGCCGGGAAGTTCCAGGTGCGCGGTGGAGGGATACATTTGACGCTGGGCGTAGAACATTCCGGCAGAGAGCGGGAGGAAGACGAGCAGCCAGCGGTAGGCGTGGCGGCCCAGCATGTACTGGCCGATGAGGCCTCCGGCCAGGAGGAACATGAGTAAGTAGACGAGATGGAGATAGCGCATGGGCTCGAAGGGACGGAGGCGCTCAAGTTGCGGGGGGAGAAGGATGATTAGCGCGACGGCTAGCTGGAACGCGGAGTAATAAATAAGTCCGATGGCGAGGTGGGCGCCTTCGGTTCGGGCTTGACGGGCAAAGTAATAAAGGATGGCGAACGGGGCGATCACGCCTAGCCATTCGTACCAGGGCCAATGTGTCAGCAGATTGAAATGGCGCGTGGCTGCGGCATCACGCCAGGCTTGCGTCGTGGGTTGGAAGAGCCAGTGAAGCGGAAGGGCTAGAGCTAACCACAGGGTTGCGCGGGAGGTCAGAGGTGAGAGGTGAGAGGTTAGGGGTGAAATCGCGAGTGCTGATGACAGATTGCTGAGGTGGCTGTGAGCTGTGAGCTGTGACCTGCAAGTGGGCGGACGCGGATTTCTTGAAGCCGACGAAAGTCCCCACTCAAGCCAAAACCGGGCTTGAGTGGGGCACCCTCCGTCTCTGGAGTTCCAATAAAGAAAGAGACACAGGGAAGCGCCGTAGGCAGCCATGATTACGTGCATGGCTGCAGCGGCGATCAGGAACAGCGCGGCTTTTGCGTGGCGGCTGTCGAGGATCGCGACGATCGCCGCCAGGATTGCAGTTGTGGCTAGGGCTCTTGGGTGAAGATATTGGTCGGTCAGGCTGATGCCGGTGCCGGAGACGGGGATCGTCAGGAGAGCCGCTACTGTGGCTACTGCGGACCAGTGGGCTTCGGACTTTGGGAAGCAGCGTCGGGCTATGGCGAGGCAGGCGGCGAGGATCGCTAGCGTGGCTGCGAAGTGCCAGAGGAGGATTGCGGCGCTGATGGGGAGATGGGTGAGGCGGATGCTTGCGGCGATCAGCTTGTCGAAGATGGTGGCCTGGAATTGCAGGCGGAAGAAGTCGGCGTCGTGCGGGTAGAGAGCGGGATTGAGGTCTTGCTTGATGGCGGCCAAGTAGTAGGCATCGTCTTCGAGTCCTGGATGGTACCCCTGAATGGCGATGGCCGCGGCGGTGATTAGGAACAGCAGAGCGATGGTGCGTCGGCGGGTCAAGTCGAGGTTATCTTAGCTGAGCTTTGAGCTTGTGAGCTATGAGGTGCGAGCGAGCAAAAGAGAATAGCTCGTCAGAACTGAGGTCGATGCTCAAAATCGGCGTTGGCAACTATCGCACTTCAATCAGAAGTAGTCTTGGAGGCTTGAATTTTCCAGACTCTCCCATTCCTCGAGTGCACAACCACGGTATTGGATGAAATGAATGGATCATCCCTCGTACCGCCTGCTTCATGTTGGTGGAAGTAGATTAGTTTCTCACCCTCTTTGGACGACGGTGGACCGAGACTCTTCAATACCTCCGATAGTCTAGCTCCCAGTCTCAGGGATGAGGGCAACTCAACCGTCGCTTTCCCTAGTGTGTGACAACGACTATCGAAATCGCCATGTTTGTTAAGCCGCTGCCACTGGAAACTACCTATGGAGCTCCCGTCGATTTCGTTGTCCTCCAACCAGAGAACCCAAGCGCCCACCGCATCTGCTCCGTGAAAACAGAGCCATCGTAAACCCTCACTGGCGTCTCCCCGTCGCCCGAATTGCCCTCCGAGATGCCTTTGCACATCCTCCATGCTGGTCTTTTCCAGCACGATCTCGAAGTTCGAGACGCGAATCGTTGAGAGCAACTCCTTCGGGACGGTCGGCTTCACGTTTTCCGGGATCATCCAGTCAGGAGGCTCCCAGATTGCATCAGCGCCGTGCGTTTTGAGTTGGGTAGGCGTTTGGGAGAAAGCTGACGATGCGAAGAGGACGACGGAAATCCACGCGGCAAGACGCATTTGCTCTCGCACTGAGTCAGAACCTCAATCAAGGGCGAGCTGCCCAAAATCTTCCGAAGATCAACTCAATATTTAAGCCGACCGCCCGCTCACAAGCCGGAGGTGTGCGTCTTGGCGGCGCCGGGTTCGTAATACTTCGATTCTAAGTGGCGGCCTTTTTCGCTGAAGATCGCAAACTTCGCTATGCCTGCTCTCTGCAGCGCGAATTGCATGGTGGTCTTCAGGACGCCCAAGCCATACGTTATGCTTCTGCGGAAGTTGATGCTGGAGGCTTCTTCGAAATATTTCGTCGGGCAGGAGACTTCGCCGATGCGAAAGTGGAAGTGGACGCATTGGGCGAGCATCTGGTTGTCGAAGACGAAGTCGTCGCTGTTTTCGCCGAGCGGGAGTCGGGTTAGGACTTCGCGGCTGAAGGCGCGGTAGCCGGTGTGGTATTCACTCAGCTTCACCCCCAAAAACATATTCTCGAATGCGGTCAGCAGGCGGTTGGAAACGTACTTGTAAAACGGCATGCCGCCGCGGAGGGCTGTGCCTCCGATGATGCGGGAGCCGAGGACCACGTCGTAGACGCCGTAGGCGATCATGCTGGCCATGGCGGTGACTAAGAGCGGCGTGTATTGGTAGTCGGGGTGGACCATGATGACGACGTCGGCGCCGGCGGCGAGGGCTTCGCGATAGCAGGTTTGCTGGTTGCGTCCGTAGCCGTAGTTGCGGTCGTGGACGAAGTATTGGAGGCCGAGTTTTTGCGCGACTTCTACGGTGCGGTCTTTGCTGTGGTCGTCGACGAGGATGCAGGTGTCGACGATTTCGGGCAGCTCGCGGACGGTCTGCTCGAGAGTTTTCTCCGCGTTGTAGGCGGGGAGGACGACCGCGATGCGCTTGGAGTTGATCATGGGCGCGCTTGCCTACATCATAAATGAACGCTACTGCGAGGGGATTTCAAGTATGCGGTTTGATACGGTGACCGCGAGACTTTGGTAATGAGATGCGGAACATCGGGTCTTGCTCAGACCCTATGCCACATTTGTGGAGGGGTCCAATGCTCGACAACTCTTCTAACATCCTGATATTCAGGCAGCGCCGCAGGAACAAAAATCCGATACTTACGCAGCCAGCGTGGCTTGCCTTCGCCGACAATTTCTATGCCGGCGCCGTTCTCATCGCCGTATTCGTTGACTCTCGCAATCGCAGCTTTGGGAATCAGCGGACCGTCCAGTTCTTCGATGCTGTCGTCGGTAAGTCGCAATTTTGTCTGGGAAAAAGGCCTCAGCGGCAGGATCGATAAGAAGGCGACGATGACTGCTCCAGCAATGGTTTCCCCAGACAATCGCCCGTGAAAGATAATCGCCACAAGGCCGCCTACTAACGCTCCTAACAGACTTCCTTTTACTCCATGCATAAGCAGCCGTCCCCAAGTGAGGCCGAGCATTTCAGGTGTGACCTGGTAAGTAGCGTTCATGGCGCCTCCATCGTAGCGCCGTCGGAGAACCGGGGCAACGACTTCATTTTATTGCGCATTCGGCTTGGGGGTGCGGGCCCAGCTTGGTTGTAAACTATCCCAATCGAAATACGAAAGTGAACAGCTATGTCCTCTCGTACGTTGTTTGACAAAGTTTGGGATGCGCATTTAGTCGCGGCGCCGGCTGGGCAGGCCGCGCTCCTCTATATTGATTTGCACCTGGTGCATGAGGTGACTTCTCCACAGGCTTTTGATGGGTTGCGGGCGAATGGGCGGCGGGTGCGGCAGCCTTTACGGACTGTGGCTACTGTGGACCACAACGTTCCAACTACGCCGCGCGGGTTGCCGATTGTGGATGCGATTGCCGCTCGGCAGATTGAGGCTTTGCAGAAAAATTGCCGGGAGTTTGGCGTGCCTCTGTTCGATATGGATTCGGACGAGCAGGGGATTGTGCATGTGATCGGGCCGGAGCTGGGGATCACGTTGCCGGGGATGACGATCGTTTGCGGCGACAGCCATACCTCTACGCACGGGGCCTTTGGGTCCCTGGCGTTTGGGATTGGGACTTCGGAGGTGGAGCATGTGCTCGCTACGCAGTGTTTGCCGCAGAACAAACCGAGGTCGATGCTGATTTCTGTGCATGGGGCGCTGCCTTCGGGTGTGACCGCGAAGGATTTGGCGCTGGGGATCATTGGGAAGATTGGTACGGATGGCGCGACCGGGCACGTGATCGAATATGCGGGCGAGGCGGTGCGCGGGCTCTCGATGGAAGGCCGGATGACGCTCTGCAATATGAGCATCGAGGCAGGAGCGCGAGCGGGGATGATTGCTCCGGATGAGACTACATTTTCGTATGTACGCGGGCGGCGGTTCGCGCCGGCGGGTGCGGCGTGGGATGCGGCGGTGAGTTCGTGGCGCGGCTTGGTTTCCGACGCTGGGGCTTGTTTTAATCGCGTAGTTGAGATTGATGCTTCGGCTTTGGCTCCCTTTGTGACTTGGGGGACGAATCCGGGGATGGTGGCGCGCGTGACTGACAGCGTGCCCACGTTGGCATCGTTTGCCGGGGAAGCGGACCGGCGAGCCGTGGAGGCGGCTTTGGCTTATATGGATTTGAAGCCCGGCACTCCAATTGAAGAGATTGGCGTGGACCGCGTGTTTATTGGGTCGTGCACGAATTCTCGGATCGAGGATCTGCGGGCGGCGGCTGCGGTCGCGCGTGGGCGGCGGGTGAATTCTCATGTGCGGGCGATGGTTGTGCCGGGGTCGCAGGCGATTAAGCGCGAAGCCGAGGCAGAGGGATTGGATCGCATCTTTGTAGACGCCGGATTCGAGTGGCGCGAGTCGGGATGTTCGATGTGTCTGGGGATGAATCCCGACATCCTCCAACCTGGCGAGCGCTGCGCTTCGACCAGCAACCGGAATTTTGAAGGTCGGCAGGGGCGCGGAGGACGGACGCATCTGGTGAGTCCGGCGATGGCGGCCGCGGCGGCGATTGCGGGCCATTTTGTGGATGTGAGGAAGTGGTAGAAGAGGTCACTGGTAACAACCGACAGGCTACCGCTGACCGCTGAAAGGAATACGTCAGGAGCAACATCATGCAAGCGTTTCGAAAACATACCGGACTTGTGGCGCCGCTGGATCGGGTGAATGTGGATACCGATCAGATTATTCCCAAGCAATTCTTGAAGCGGATTGAGCGGACCGGGTTTGGACAGTTTCTTTTTAATGATTGGCGGTTTCGCGGAGATGGATCGGCGGTCCCGGACTTTGTGCTGTCGCATCCGCGTTATCGCGGGGCTTCGATTCTTGTGGCAGGGAAGAATTTTGGGTGTGGGTCTTCGCGGGAACACGCGGTTTGGGCTTTGGCGGATTTTGGGTTTCGGGTGGTGATCGCATCTTCGTTCGCCGACATTTTCGCGAATAACAGTTTGAAGAATGGGTTGCTGACAGTGCGGCTGGCAGATGAGCAGGTGGCCGAGATTATGCGTCGGGCTGGGGCGAGAGAGAGCTACTCGCTGACTGTCGATTTGGAGAAGTTGGTGGTGCAGGATGCGCAGGGATTCTCGGCCTCGTTTGCTATGGATGAGTTTGCGCGACACTGCTTATTGAACGGGCTGGATGATATTGGACTGACTTTGCAGCATGAGGGTGAGATCGCGGCTTATGAGGCTGCTCACCCTGTGCGCTCGGACATGCGCGGCCTGGCGGCTGATTAGATCGCGGCAAAAGTCTTAACCACGGAGGGCACGGAGGGTCACGAAGGAAACCCCTGCTCTGCGGCTTGGTCCTTGATCTTGTACACTTCTTGGGTTTCACCCTTCCTTACTTTTTGATTGGGGGATCGCTTCGTGAGTCGGTTTTTCGCCACGGTGGTTTTTCTTTCTTCTGTTTTTACCTCGCCGTCAATTGCACAAACTGGACAGGCGGCGAAGCCGCTCACGATCGACAACATTTTCGTCGAGGGCGGGCCTACGGGGCGGGCGCCGGAGACTTTGCAGTGGAGCCCGGATTCAACCAAGGTCTCTTTTGTGCAGCGGGATGACGCCGGCGAGCAAGGCCAGCTTTGGTATGTCGACGCCACAACGGGAGAGAAGAAGGTCCTCGTCAGCGATGTGAAGCTGGCGCAGCTCGCGCCTCCGGCGTCGAAGATTCGGGATGAGCGCGAGAAGGAGCGCGTGCTGCGGTATCGCGTGGCCAGCTATTTGTGGTCTCCGGATTCGAAGCATTTGCTTTTCGATGCGCATGGGCAGCTTTGGTATTACACGCTGGAGACGGGGACGGCGGTACAGCTGACGTCGTCGCCGGAGCCGAGCGAGGATCCGAAGTTTTCGCCGGATGGGAAGAAGCTGGCATTTGTGCGCAAGCATGAGTTGTATCTGCATCCGATTAACGGGCTGACCGGCGAGCGTCCGCTTCTGAACGCGGAGAAAGACAAGCACAAAGATAAGGATAAGTGCGCGGCGCCGGCGGCTGAGAGCGACATTCTGAATGGTGAGGTGGATTGGCTCTACTCGGAGGAGCTGGGAGTGCGGAGCAATTATTTCTGGTCGCCGGAGGGCGGGCAGATTTTGTTTTTGCAGATGGACGAGACGCGGGTACCGTCGTATCCGATTACGGACTGGATGCCTCCGCACGCGCATGTGGAGCAGGAGAAGTATCCGCAGCCGGGGGATCCAAATCCGGCGGTGCGGCTGGGCGTGGTGGGCGGCGATGGCGGGAAGCCGAACTGGATCAAGCTCGGAGACGATGACGACATTTATATTCCGCGCTTTGGGTGGATTCGCGAGGAGTGGGCGTGGGCTGAGGTTTTGAATCGGCGGCAGGATTCAATGGATTTGTACTTCATCAATACGAAGTCGGGAAAGTCGCGCCGGGTGCTGCATGAGGAAGAGCCGGGGGCCTGGGTGGAGGTGAATGACGACTTCCGCGTGCTGAAATCGGGCGACCGGTTTTTGTGGACTAGCTGGAGGGATGGGCACACTCATATTTATCTGTACAGTTTTGACGCGCATGACCCCGAGGCCGCAGACGCGAAAATGGAGCGACAGCTGGAGAGCGGGGATTATGAAGTCTTGAGCGTGAACGGCGTTGACGAGGAAGCGGGGACGGTTTTCTTTACCGCCAATAAAGATGACCCGCGGCAGGAGAAGATTTTCTCGGTGAAGCTGGACGGGTCGGGGATGCAGGCAGTTTCGCGCGAGGTTGGGAGTAATGGCGCAAACTTTGCGCGGGATGGAAAGCATTTCGTAGAGACGCATTCGGCGACGCTAACCCCTGCCAGGATGTCCGTGTGCGGGATCGCGGGCGAATGTCATCCGCTGTGGGAGGCCAGGAGCGTTGCAGAATACGATCTCACTGCGCCGAAGGAACTGGAGTTCAAGGCGAACGATGGGACGGTTTTGTATGGGTATCTAATTCTGCCTCCCAATGTGGCGCCCGGTACAAAAGTTCCGGTGATTGACTTTGTCTATGGCGGACCGGCGGGGCAGACTGTGACGGATGCGTGGGGCGGCTCGCGTGTGCTGTTTCACGAGATGCTGGCGAAGGAAGGGTTCGCGATTTTTTCCGTCGACAATCGCGGGACTCCGAACCGTGGGCGGAAGTTCTCGGCGGCGTTGCGCAATCAGTTTGGCGGAGTGGAGTTGAAGGATCAGCTGGCGGCGCTCGAGCAGCTATATGCGCAGTTTCCTCAGCTGGATCGCGCGCGGACTGGAATCTGGGGATGGTCGAATGGCGGATCGATGACGGAGTACGCAATGACACATTCGACGGCGTTCAAGGCGGGAATTGCGGTGGCAGGCATCACCAGCCAGCGAAACTATGATTCGACTTACACCGAGCGGTACATGGGTCTGCCGAAAGACAACGCCGCGGGATATGACGACTCGACGGTGAGCGCGGCTGGGAATCTGCAAGGGTCGCTGCTGATTGTGCACGGGACCAGCGACGACAATGTGCACCTTCAGAATTCGATTCAGCTGACGAATGCGCTGATCAAGGCGGGGAAACAGTTTCGGGAGATGTTTTATCCCAATAAGACGCATGGGATTTCGGGAGTGGAGACGCAGCGGCAGCTGTTTGGGATGATGCGGGAGTTTTGGGAGAAGGAGCTGAAGTAGTGGGCAGTGGTCTGCAAAGGGACAACTGGCAACTGATCACTGACCACTGGCAACTGTTCTTATGCATCGAACTTCAATTGGCGATTTCGAACTTACTGTCGTCTCCGACGGGACTTACTTCCTCGATGGCGGAGCCTTCTTCGGAGTTGTGCCCAAGACCTTATGGGCTAAGCGCGCACCGGCGGATGAATTGAATCGGTTGGATGCCGGACTGAATTCGCTACTGATTCGAACTTCAGGGAAGACGGTGCTCGTCGAGACCGGCATCGGCAACAAGATGCCCGACAAGCTGGTTCAGATTTATAAGCAGCCGGCTTTGCTGCTCGAGAATTTGCATGCTTTGGGCGTTGCGCCTGAGGACATTGACATCGTCATCAACACGCATCTGCATTTTGACCATTGCGGATGGAATACGGTGCGGCGCGGGGATTCGTTTGTGGCAACCTTCCCTCGCGCGAAATACTACGCGCAACGCGGCGAGTGGGAGCATGGGCGGCTTCAGCTCGAGCGCGATGCGATCAGTTACATGAGTCCGAATTACGATCCGTTAATCGAGAGCGGTCAGATGGAGCTGATCGAGGGGGATCGGGAGATTATGCCGGGAATTTCCGTGCGCGTGTTTCGCGGGCACACGGCGGATATGCAGGCGGTGATTGTTTCGGGGGGCGCGGGTTCGGAGAAAAAGACGGCTTGTTACATTTCCGATCTGATACCGACGAGCTGGCATCTGGATCCGACCTGGGTGATGGCGTTCGATCTTTATCCCTTGGATACGATTGAGAGCAAGAAGGCTTATTACGCGCGGGCTTTGCCGGAGCGGTGGCTGACTGTGTTTACCCATGATGACAAGATTCCTTGGGGCTACATCGACAAGGGCGAGAAGGGGCGGCTGGTCATCGGCAGCTTAGGGGCTCCTCCGAGACAAAGGGCTTGAACCACAGGGTGCACTGGTTTCACAGCTAAAAACTTAACCACGGAGCGCACGGAGGTCCACGAAGGACTTCGACCAAGCTGTGCAACCTCTTCTTAGATGGATCGCAACCAAACATTGGATTTGCGAATGGTGAGGGATGGGGCCTTCTCGGAAACAGAAGAGTTTTTTTCGTGAACATTCTTTAAGCCTGGTAGCGGCGGCGATCCTGGTTTTGTGGGTCGTTTTGTATTGCGTGTCGAGCCCGAGCGGGCATATTGGATCGTTCTTTGGAAATGCGATCGCGGACTGGAGCGGAGTGCTGCTCACCGTCCTCGCGACCAAAGGGCTGTTTGAAATTGGCTCCGGCGAGAGCAAGCGTCCGCCGCACCGGATCTTTACTCCGGTCAGAAAGTTTCTGGAAGAGCATTCGCTGACAATTTTTCTTGTAGTCACTGGACTCGCGTGGGTGGCAGTGTTTGCGAAGATGGATCCGCAGAGCCGGTGGGGACAGGTGGTCGGGAATATCGTTTCGGAGTGGACGCAGGTTTTGGGACTGGTGTGGCTAACGAAGAGATTTTTTGAGCGCGGGTCGAAGGAGGGTGGGGCACGATAGCCGATCCCGTTCTTTAGCCAGGTTCACAGGACTCGATTTTGCAGGCCGGGATTCCGGCGCTTAACAACCGCTTCCTGATAGATCGCAGCGTTTCAAGATCTCTCGCTACGAATAGAAAAGGTGCGTGGGACTTATAGTAGAACGAACGCAGACCATTGTTCGACAAAAAGGTCATTTTGCACATCCTCTGCTGCTGTGGAGGGTTTCCCTTTTTTCGATGATGGCTCTGATCGAAGCAAACGAGATATTGCGGCCGGGGAGAGGATTGGAAGTATCCGATTATTTGTCTAAGTGAAATGTGTTTCTTGCCTCTGTCGCCGCCCGATCGACCTGGAGCCAGGATGCCAGTGTCGGGATCCAGAAGTAGGCCAAATGTGCTCCCGTCCGACACTTCAGTAGACATCTTGATTCCCGTGATCCGTCCGAAGTCAGCTTGAATATCCTTGGGGATAAACCAGGGATCGGCGTAGAGCCGCGCGATTGAACACAGTTCCTGCGCAAAGAAACGCTTCACAAGGTCGTACGAGTCGCCGAGATATTTCTTGTCCATTGCTACTCACTCCTCGCGAGCGAGGGCGCCCGCGCCACACAAGCGAGCATCGAAAAAGGCCTCGACGTTCTTCAGGATTTCCGGGCCGGCTTTGGAGTCGTAGATTGCCTTGCGCAACGTCGCGCCGCCTGGGACTCCATGAGTGAACCAGGAGGCGAATTGCTTCATTTTGCCGACCGCGTCGGGCATTTCTTCCTCGAGAAGCATTTGGAAGTAGGTGCGGATCATCTGGTAGCGGTCGGCTTCGGTGGGAACGTCGTAGGGCTTGCCCTCAGCGGCTAAAGCCGCTGTTGAATCCTGGCTGGATCGCAGCGCTGAAGCGCTGCGCCACCCAAAATGGGCATTTGCGGCACGACTGAAGTGCCCTTCCCGGAGGGCTTCTTCATTCCCTTCCTCATCAGCACCCGATTGAGTGGCAGATTGCTGACGGCTGACAGCTGACGGCTGACAGCTCACATACTGCTCGATCTGACGGAAAATCCACGGATTCACCGGCGCCATTCTTCCTATCATTACTGCGTCGCAGCCGGTTTGATTGACCATGGCTGCGGCGTCTTCGGGGGTGCGGATGTCTCCGTTGCCGATTACTGGAATTTTTACCGCTTGTTTGACGGAAGCAATCCACTCCCAGCGCGCGTTGCCGCTGTAGCCCTGCTGGCGGGTGCGGGCGTGGAGGGCGACTGCGCCGAGGCCGCAGTCTTCGGCCATGCGGGCTAGTTCGACGCAGACGATTTCTTCGTCGGACCATCCGGCGCGGAACTTTACGGTGAAGGGAATTTTGACCGCGGCGCGGACGGATTCGAAGATGAGGCGGATCAGCGGGAGATCGCGGAGGAGGCCGGAGCCGCCGTTGCACTTGACAACTTTCTTGGCGGGGCAGCCGAGGTTGAGGTCGACTAGGTCGAAGCCGAGGTCTTCGACCAGGCGAGCCGCATCGGCGAGGACCTGTGGGTTGGAGCCGAAGAGCTGGGCGGAGAGGGGATGCTCGTCTTCATAGAAATGAAGATAGCGGCCGGCGGTTTTCTTGCTGCGGAGGACTCCGTCGGCAGAGGTGAACTCGGTCATAATGAGGCCGCAGCCCCCGAGGTTCTTGATGAAGCGGCGAAAGACGGTGTCGGTGACGCCAGCCATGGGAGCGAGCACCGTGGCTGGGCGGATCTGGACGTGGCCAATTTGGAGCGTCGCGGGGAAGGGGCGCGCGGAGGCGCTCTCAGCTAGGGTGATCCCATCTGCTGTCGATGCAGGATCTGGCTTTTCGCGGACGGAAGTCTCCGCGCCACCCTTTTCTTTATACCAGTACTTCATTGGGTCTTTATTGTAGCCTTGGTTGCAAACGAAAGCCCCCGCTTTGGCGAGGGCTTGATTCCTACATGGTTTTCGGGCTTTTCGCCGGGCGAGGGCGCCCGCGCTACACGACCTACTTGTTTGCGGGTTCGGCTTTTGCGGCATCGCTTTTGGCGTATTTGCGGCGGAAGCGCTCGATGCGGCCGGCCGTGTCCATTAGCTTTTGCTTGCCGGTGAAGAAGGGGTGGCAGTTCGCGCAAATTTCAACGCCGATGTCGCCCTTGTGCGTCGAGCGCGTGGTGAACACATTGCCGCAAGCACAATGGACGCGCACTTCATGATAGTTGGGATGGATGGCTGCTTTCATTGTCGTTAATCTACCTCGATTCCAATCATTTGATTCTATAGGAGTTGGGGAGGATTCAGCAAGGCAGTGGGCAGTGGCCAGTGATCAGCGAAACCCCTTTTGTTTAAACGGTGTGGCGATCCTTTCGGCTTCGCCTCAGACTTCCACCTTTCAAAAATCTTACAACGAAGAGTGGGCCGAGGGCTCGCTGAGATCGCGGAGGAGCATTTAGCGAAACGGCAGAGCACATGGCTCTGCCGTCTTGGGGAATAGAACTTCTGACTGAAATCCTTCTGGGGCCCCGGCTATCTGACTTGCTGCCTTCTTCCTTTCTTTATCTCCCAGCGTACTGCTCTTGCCGTTCGTTCTGCGCGAACGTCCTTGGACCGACCGTGGGGCTACTTGCCTTTGTTGACTACCTTCTTCAGTTCGTTCCCGGGAGTAAATTTCGCTACTCTGCGAGCAGCGATCTTGATGGTGGCACCTGTCTGCGGGTTGCGGCCGTTGCGGGCCTTACGCTGCGAAACAGAAAACGTGCCGAACCCGATCAAGGCGACCCGGTCTCCTTTGCGAAGCGAGGAGGTTATGCTGTCGACGGTGGTGTCGATAGCGGTGGTTGCCTGCGCCTTCGAAATCTCGCAGGCGGCGGCAATCCGGTCAACCAGATCAGCTTTGTTCATGCGCTCTCCTGATACGTGTCGTTACGGCGCTTTGCGCGAACGGTGGAACGAAGTGTGCGCGCTTGCACCGAGCATGGCCATTTTCCTCGTTGGACAGGGAAAGTCAAGGGCCATTCCGTGCCAGTTGATGCGTTTGACACTGGACGAAAGTGGGGGTGAGAGGGATTGCAGAGGACAGATTTCAGATTGCAGAGGTGAAAACGTACGCTGGCTGCTGACCGCTGACGGCTCACTGCTGAAAGCGTAGCCGTATCTTCGCCCTCAGCGGTCAGCGATCAGCGCTTTTTTGAACTGATGCTGGTGCAAAAAATTTTCGTGCGGCTGATTTTCCTCCCGCTTCCACAAGATGTCCTTCATCTCCACATCATGTGCACAGAGAAGGAGAGCGTTCGCTCTTGCGCGATGTGCGAGTCAGGCTGCATTCTTCAGAGCGCACTCAAAAAAATTCATGGCCTCGACCCGAAGTTATCAGCGGCAACTGCTCGAATGGTTTCCCTTTTATGTGCAGCGGTTCGTTGGTGACGTGCGCTATCGCGCGCTTAAGGATTATCAGCAGGCGTGGTTCTTGAATTTGCTGTTTGCTTCGTGGCAATCGGAGCGGCCTGGGTATTTGCCGGACGACGGGCAGTTGTGGCGCCTCGCGAATGCAAGAACGCGCCAGTTCTTCGAAAAAGAAGGCGGCGCGGTGCTGAGCATGTTCGAGCGTGAGGGATCGACAACTGACGGTGCGTGCTGGATCTACAATCGAGCGCTGGTCGAGGTCTACGACGAACAGGTACTGAAATTCCACAAAAAGAAGCAACGATACTCAAAATCCACAATCGATAACGGAACCTCTTATCTGGATTTTGAAGGTACACTACAGAAAAAAGAAAATGGAAAAGAAGAGTGTGGAGTACATCCGGGGTCTGGCCTCACACAGTGGGGAACATGCTGGGGATGCTATGCGGAGAAGCACGCGGGCGCAGCGGGATGAAGTGTGCGGGTTGTGTGGCGGCTCGGGGTGGCGACAAGTCCGTGGGAGTGCGACGCAGCAGGTGGTGCGGTGCGAGTGCTTCGCGAAGGCGCAGGTAAAGTCTCTGGTAGGCGCGGCGGAGATTCCGGCGCGGTATGTAGATTGTGACTTTGCTTCGTATAAGGCCGACGGTGGTCAGGCACTGGCGGCGGCGAAGATTGCCTTGCAGAAGTGGGCTGCGGAATATCCGCTGCACCAGAGCGGGTTGCTGCTGATCGGGCCAAGCGGAGTGGGAAAGACGCATCTGGCAGTAGCAGCGTTGAAGGACGTGATGCGCAAGGGCATTCATGCGCGATTCTGCGATTATCGTGAACTGCTGAAGCAGATTCAGAATTCCTACAATCCTTCGGTACAAGCAACGGAGTTGGATGTGCTTCGCCCTGTGTTTGAGGCGGAGGTTTTACTGCTCGATGATCTTGGAGCGGTGAAGCCTTCCGAGTGGGTCTGGGATACCGTCAGCCTGGTGTTGAATACTCGATACAACGATAATCTGACAACCTTAATTACTACGAATTTTATGGATGGACCGGCTTCGGGAGTTGGACCTACTCGGGCTTCGCGCGAGGAGACTCTGGGGGATCGCATTGGGGAGAGAATGCGGTCGCGGTTGTTTGAGATGTGCCGGTTGGTTCAGGTTGTTGGGAAGGATTACAGGCAGAACTTTCGGGCAGCCATTAGATAAAACGGATAGTTTTCAAGATACATATTTCTAGCCTGTCCGTTCACTTCTAGTTTTCGCTCTCGACGACCACCAAATTCTCATGTCTTGCTGAGTTTTTTCCCAACGCTCCAGATCCTGCTTCAAGAGTTCAATAACAAACTCGTCCCTATCGGAGTCGAGGTTCTCAGCCAACCCATTGATCCTACCCAATAGCCCTGTTGGGAGACCCCGCACATAGAGGGTGGAACGCTCTCCTTTGCTCGGTTTCTTAGGCATTGATCCCAAAAACAGCCTTGTAAAGATGCACTATTATGCTATTGTTGTCGCATATGCAACATTTGCGACATATGCAACGCACCCCGGTACAGGCACATCATACGTCGCTGGTGTCTTGCTTGTCATCTACACTTAGGTCATAAGGGAGGGCGACATGGCTTCGGCTGGAAACATTCGGCTTGCAAAGGAGCTTCAATGCTATACCCTCCACAAGGACGAGTGGTTACGGCGGCATCGAGATCAATACGTTGTTGTCAGGGATAGCACTGTCTTGGATTTCTTCCCGACGTTCGAAGCAGCCTACCAAGCGGGCGCGGGTGCATGGGGCCTGAGTACCGATTTCCTCGTAAAACAGATCATCGAACACGAGCCGGTTTTCTTCGTGTTCTAAATTGTGGTCACTTGCCACTCGCCAACACGCGATCCGCGCAGTTTGCTGAAACACGGTCCGCGCCTTGAGATTGAAATCGGGCCCCCGATCATCCGTACTCCTACAAGTTCGAGCTCAAGGAGAAACGCTCTTCCGGGAGAAGGCCGATTCTCCAAAATGCCAGCCCTCATAGATACCGGGGCAGGCCGGACTGTAATAACTCCAGAAGCCGTCATCAGGGCGGGTCTACGACAAGTTGACATCACTCGCCTGGCACGCGCTGGTGGAATCGAAGATGCTGGCGTCTATGTAGCGGCGATCCAGTTCCCGCGTTACAAACTCGCCACCATAGAGGTTGCCAGGGTTACGTGCTGCGAGCTACCCGAACAGCCAATTCAATGCCTTATCGGGCGAGACATCCTTTCACGTTGGCTGTTCACCTATGATGGGCGGACTGGTGGGTGGAAGATCGAAGAAGAGGACGTCGCAGCGTGGGTGTTTCCTCCAGATGGAGTCGATATGTGAAGCGCGAACATGCGGAGTTCGGAGCCTCTTCAGATTCCTCACTCTCCCGACGAGTGATCGTGAATTATCTTCCAGCCTTCGGGAAATCTTTTCAAAACTAGCGTAAACAGCCCATGCGGCGTTTTGCCGTCGGACATGGTCAGGTGGAATTCTCCGCGAACAAAAGCGGCGTCCGGTCCCAGCGGTTCTATTTGCAAGTTCGTAAATTCCAGCTTACCCATCTCGTGGCCTGGGCTCTGGTAGTTCTTCTTGTAGCGGTCCAGCGCGGCTTGCCAGCCTTTGGATTCGTGCGCTCCTGAGAAGAAGGTCAGGTCGGGAGAGTTCCAATAACCGGCCATGAAGCCTTCGAGGTCGTGATTGTTCCAGGCTGCTTGCTGCTGGTCAATGAGTTGGCGGATGGCTACAGCGGCAGGGATCGCTGCTTCGCCGGCGAAGGCCTGCGTGGCCAGAGTGACCAGGAGCAGGAGCGGCATTAGCGTCTTCATTTTGCTTCCTCAGAGTTTGATCAGATTCAGACGAGAAGCTTAAACCACGGAGAGCACGGAGGTACACGGAAGGCCTTCTCGGATGCTCCGGAGATTGCGGCCGTCTGCAAATAAGCTACTGACGGAGCGGGCGCGGACGCCCACTCGAACCGCCGCTGGACGGCAGCGCTACGCTCGAGACTTCTTTGCTGCCGCGGCTGCTTTTACTTTTACTGTTTCCCAGGGACGCTTGGGACGATCGACTCTGGGCTCGTCGCGGTCTTTGATGCGGTCGTAGGTGTAAGACTCGCTCGTCGTGCCTAGCGACTCGTTGTACAGACTCGGCAGGGCCAGCGCCTCTTTTAATTCTTCCGCGAATTGGTGCAGAGCTTTGAGGTGATCGGCGGTTGCTGGGACTTCGGTCTTGGCGGTCTTCAGGAATTGCTGGTAGCCGCGGTTCACCAGCTTCGAAATTTCGCTGCCGATCAGGTAGCCAGGATAGGCGAAGATTTTCACGCCGCCGTCTCCGGTCTTTTCAATCGCGGCGGAGCAGTTGTACTTCTTCAGGAAGACGCGGGCCTGTGTGCCGGGAGCTTCGATCAGGTCGAAGCCGTGGTCGCGGAGCCAAGTGATGGCTTCATCGTAGGTTCGTTGTTCAAGTTTTGTTGCCATTTTCGTTGATCTCGATTCTATATATACGTGAGCTTAGATGCGGAGCGCCAGTCCTGGAAGCGGAGAATCGCTGGAACCATTGCCGCTGGGCCCGAATCTAATCTAGGCAAAATGCCCTTGTACAGTTCGCAGACTGAACCGCTACAGAAAATGAATGACGTTTGTATAGATATACCTTTTTAAAATTGCGGGCACGTTACGGTGGTCACGAAGGCACGACCCTTGGGATTGTGCACCGGCCCAGGAAAAGCTAAACCACTAAGGACATGAAGATGCAAAGGACTTCGGAGGATGTCTGCGTCGGCTTGAACTAAACCGTTGTCTTTATCTATGAGTGCAGCACATTCAAATTCGCGGGTTGAAAAGGCTCCACATAATCGCGACGACCGCGATGGTCTGGGGCACAGTCACGACGAGGTTTTGGCGCGCATCGGGAATACTCCGATGATCGCTCTGAATTCCCTGACGGGTGACTGGCCTGCGGTTCGGCTGCTGGGAAAAGCTGAGTGGTACAACCCCGGCGGGTCGGTGAAGGATCGCGCCGCGGCCAACATTGTGAGTGAGGCTCGGCGGCTGGGAAAACTGGGGCCCGGTAAAATCCTGCTGGATTCGACTAGCGGCAATACGGGTATTGCCTATGCGATGCTGGGCGCGGCGCTTGGCTTTCCCGTTGCCTTGTGCGTGCCGGAGAATGTTTCCGTCGAGCGCAAGCGGATTCTGCAGGCTTATGGCGCAAACATTATTTATACCGATCCGGGAGAAGGCTCGGATGGCGCTCTGAAGATTGCGCGGCAGCTCGCGGCCGATCGTCCCGATCTTTATTTCTATGCCGACCAGTATTCGAACGACGCGAACTGGCGGGCGCACTATCTGACGACTGCGAACGAGATCTGGGAGCAGACTGAGGGACGAGTGACGCATTTCGTCTCGATGCTCGGAACCACCGGCACGTTTGTCGGGACGACGCGGCGGTTGAAGGAACTGAATCCGCATGTGCGGTGCATTTCGCTGCAGCCGGATTCGGCGTTTCACGGGATCGAGGGCGCGAAGCATTTGCCGTCGGCGATTGTGCCGCGGATTTATGATTCGTCGCTGGCGGACGAGAATATAGAGATTGCGACCGAGACGGCGCATGCGATGGCTCGGCGGCTGGCGCGCGAGAACGGGCTGCTGGTGGGCGTTTCCGCGGCGGCCGCTGTAGCGGGAAGCCTGATGGTCGCGGAGAATCTGAAGAAGAACCAGAACGCGACGATTGTGACCGTGCTTTGCGATTCGGGGGAGAAGTATTTGAGTGAGAGGTTTTGGGAGGAGAAGTGACGCGATTGCAGAGGTCAGATTTCAGATTGTAGATTTGAAAAGCTACGCAGCCACCCGTGCCGGCGCATCCTTTAGGGCTTCAAATCTGCAATCTGAAATCTACAATCTGCAATCCCCTGATGCTCAAAATTTCACAAGCTGAATACGTCGCGATCCGCCGCCATGGTGAGGAGACCTATCCCCACGAGTGTTGCGGCGTTTTGCTGGGACGGTTTGACGCCGGTGCCAAGATCGTTACTCACGCGGCTCGCTGCGGGAATACCTGGCTCGATTCGCTGCATAACCGCTACCTGATCGATCCCAAAGAGCTGATTCGGATTCAGCGCGAAGGCCGGGAGCGCGGGGAGGAGATTATCGGGTTCTATCACTCCCATCCGGATCATCCTGCGCAGTGGTCGTCGACTGATTTGGCGGAGGCGCATTGGTTTGGGTGCTCGTACGTGATTACGAGCGTCGAGAAGGGCGCGGCCGCGGTGACCAACGCGTTTGAATTGACCGGGACGGATGAGGCGGAGAAGAGATTTGGCGACGAGAGAATCGAGGTCGTGCTCGATGCTTCGAGCCGTTGAGGCGCACTCCAAGAGCATAACCACGGAGGGCACAGCGGGCCACGGTGGACATCGGGAAGGCACTTATCTTCTGGTGAAATAGTCGCGCACGGTGGGCCGCATCATGTACATCAGGAGCAGGCCCGCTATGATCACGCCTACCGCGCCTTTCAGAGCTTCACCTCGCAGCAGATTTGCGAGATCTCCGGCAGCATTGATCGCGATGATTATGAAGCCCAGCAACCATCCCCAGTAGCGGCGGCGAAGCCATCCTACCGCGGCTGCGGCCAGTGCTGCGGACAAGACCAGAAAGAGCGGTCCCGCAATTTTTCCTACAGGAACAAGGGCGGCGTGAGCTTGCCGGTTGAGCGCCCATAGCGCATCCAGCCGTGTGCCCGGCCAGAGCAGCGTCACCGCCGCATAGCCCGCCATGGTGGCGCCGAATATGAAGAAGATGCCCATCGGCAGGAACCCGGCAGGCCGCTTGGGTGGCGTGTTTTCCGTCATTTTCGTCGTGATTGGCGCTGCATCTCCGTTCTGGAGCCGAGCATCTGTACTATATGGCACAGGTCCAAATTCCGTCTCCACTTCGTCAGTACACGCAAAAGCAGGCCACGGTCAGCGTTTCCGGCACGACCGTCGGCGATGCGCTCTCCAGCCTCGTCGCCCAGCATCCCGATCTCAAGAAACACCTTTATAGCGACGAGGGGAAGTTGCGGGCGTTTGTGAATGTCTATGTCAACGACGAGGACATGCGCTATTTGCAGAAAGAGGCGACCGCGCTCCAGGACGGTGATACGATTTCGATTGTGCCGTCGATCGCTGGGGGGATTTTGTAATTTCGTAATCTGGTAATTTTGTAACCTGAGCTATGGCGCATCCAGCGGCCTCTGGCGAGATTTCAAATTACCCGATTACCCGATTACCAAATTGCAAAATTATGCCGACTCTTACTGAAATCAAATCGGAAGCTACTCTCAGCAACGACGAGATCCTGCGCTACTCGCGGCATTTGATTATGCCGGAGGTGGGCATGGAGGGGCAGCAGAAGTTGAAGGCTGCGCGCGTGCTTTGTATTGGCGCGGGCGGGCTGGGCTCGCCGCTGGCGCTTTATTTGACTGCGGCTGGCGTTGGGACTCTAGGCATCGTCGACTTCGATGTGGTCGACTACACGAACCTGCAGCGGCAGATCATTCACACGACCAACGACGTTGGGCGGAAGAAGCTGGATTCGGCGGCCGAGAAGCTCAAGGCGATCAATCCGTTTCTGAATCTGCGGACGTTTGAGACTCGGCTCAGTTCGGCGAATGCTCTGGAACTGTTTCGCGAGTTCGATATCGTCGCCGATGGCACGGACAACTTCCCTACGCGGTATCTGGTGAATGATGCTTGCGTTTTGACCGGCAAGCCGAATGTCTATGGGTCAATTTTCCGGTTCGAGGGCCAAGCCAGCGTTTTTGCGACCGAGGATGGGCCGTGCTACCGCTGCTTGTATCCGGAGCCGCCTCCGCCGGGGCTGGTGCCTTCTTGCGCCGAGGGTGGTGTGCTCGGGATTTTGCCCGGACTCGTCGGCGTGATTCAGGCGACCGAGACGATCAAGCTGATCCTCGGTCAGGGAGATTCGCTCGCAGGTCGGCTGTTGCTGGTGGATGCGCTGGGAATGAAGTTCCGCGAGCTGAAGCTGCGGAAGAATCCGGATTGCCCCGTGTGCGGCAAGAATCGGACGATCACGAAGCTGATCGACTACGAAGAATTTTGCGGGATTCGAGGACAGGAGGCGCCAGTGGAGACTGCCGTGCCGGAGATTTCAGTGCAAGAGCTGAAGAAAAAGCTCGACGCAAAGGCCGACGTTTTTGTGCTCGATGTGCGCGAGCCGCATGAATATCAGATTTGTAACTTGAATGGATATCTCATTCCGCTGGGCGATTTGCCGAAGCGGGTGAGCGAGCTGGACTCGAGCCGCGAGATCGTCGCGCACTGCAAGATGGGCGGCCGGAGCGCGAAGGCAGTGCAGTTTCTGCGGCAGTCGGGATTTAAGAAAGTTTATAACTTGACTGGAGGGATTACGGCCTGGGCGGAGAAGGTGGATCCGTCGATGCCGAAGTACTGAGAGCAGGTCTCCGGCGTCAGGTCTTAGGTTTCGGGGAGCGCTTACGCGCTCCCTTTTCATTTGCAGTTACTTCACATGGCATTGTGCTGCGCTTCCTTGACAAGTCCGACTGCGAACCAAAGAATCGTGGCGGCATCGTTTGTTACGTCACACAGCTTATCTCGCGAAAGGACTTCCAATCCATGAGGCAAATCAGCGCGCTTGTTCTTACGACAATTCTTGTTTTTCCGACGTATTTGTGTGGACAAAATAATCAGGTGGTACCGGCGATGCCCTCGCCGCAGGCCGCGACGCCAACTCCAGTGCCGACAGAGGCTCCCTCCAAGCTATTGCTGAAAGAAGGTACAGACGTAAAGCTGAAGTTTGCCGAGGATCTTAGTTCAAAGACTGCAACCGAAGGCGATCCCGTCAATCTGGTCCTTGACGAGGATTTGAAGATTGGGGACGTCGTAGTGGCGCGTGCAGGAGCAAAGGCCGTTGGAACCGTGAGCAATGCGAAAAAGGCCGGCATGATGGGAAGGGCCGGCGAATTGAATATGCGCCTGGAATACCTGAAAGCCGGCGATCTACGAGTTAAACTGCGCGGCACGAAGGGTAAAGAAGGCGAAGGGAGAGAAGGAACGGCAGTGGCACTCACCGTGTTATTCGGCCCGATCGGGCTTATCAAACACGGCAAAAACGTTGAGGTGAAAGCGGGAACCCCGCTCGCGGCTTACGTGGACCAAGATATAACGATTGAACCGGCGAAGTAGGCTTGGAGGTGAGGCTCCGGCGGTTTAGCCAACGGTTTCCATCACCCAGCGACGTGAGATCAATAACTCCCCTAGGATCTCGCAAGTGAAGAAAGAGGTTGTGATGTGATCCCGCTGTGATAACTTTGGAGTCTCCCTTGGTCTGGAACCTATCCGAATGGAGGCATATGTCTGCCTTGGTGCGCCGCATCGTGTGGAGCGGAATGTTTATCCTCGCGATTTCCTTTTCTTTACGGGCTGTCGAAAACACCGTCCCCGGCCCTAACTCCGATCCTTTCTACCAGCAACTGCGCAACCTCTCTCTTGGGAGTGAGTCCTTCACGGTCAGTAACCTGATCGTGAAGCGGGAGGCCGCGACCTTCCGCCTGCAGTCCGGGTCGGTGTGCTTTGTGCCTCCGGTGAATGGCAAGGTGACCGGGGCGGTGTTCAATGGAGAAGGCAACCTGGTACTCGATCCTGGGATCGAGGCGGAGCGCAAGAGTCTCAAGCTGCTGACGAAAGAGGACGAGTTCAACGAGAACTTCAATCAAGCCGTATTCCGCTTTACCGACGCGACCTACGACGAGATCAAGAAAGCGGGCTCGGCAGGCGGGAACTGCGACGCCGGGCTGTTGAAGGATTCGCAGAACACGACGCGGCACAAGTTCAAAAGGAACCTGGAAGCCAGGTTGCTTATCGATGTCATGAGCCCGGAGCCAGGTGGGTTTTTTGCGGCCTTCATCCACGGCAAGCATTACAGCGGGAAGGAGATTTTCGAGATCGATCCGCAGCAGGGACATGACCAGGTATGGTTTCGGACCTATGAAGACAACAACTCCGGGGAATGGCTGTCACTCGGCATGCGGGAAGGCAACATGCCGCGAGGGAGACTCACGCGCATCGAGCATCAGCAGTTGGATGTCACTTTCGAAAAAAGCGGCGCGCTCGAGGGAAAGGCGACAGCGGAAGTTATATCGCGCCGCAAGGGACTGCGGGTTGTGCCGTTAGAGCTGTTTCCCGCGCTGCGGGTGCGGAGTGTGCTGGTCGATGGACAGCCAGCCTCGTTCATTCAGGAAGATAAGAACGACGATGCGCAATACGAAGTGATTCTGCCCAAGGTGGTGGGCGAAGGAGACAAGTTCACGATTACCACGGCCTACGGGGGGAAGGACGCTGTCGAAAATCATGGCGGTGGTAACTACTATCCTGTGGCGCGGGAAGACTGGTATCCGAACCAACCAGGCGGGATGTTGGGACATTATTCGATGTATGACATGACGCTGCGCATTCCGAAGGGCATGAAGATGGCGGCAACGGGTGTGCTGGTTTCGGAGACGAACGACGGCGGGCACAACGTGAGCGTCTGGAAGAGCGAGGGTCCGCAAACCGTGGCCGGGTTCAGCTTTGGGAAATTCAAGATGGAGGAGAAGAAGCTGGATAAGCCGGAATACCTGATTCAGTCGTATGCGAACGAGGAGTCGCCGGACTGGGTGGACGAACTCAATCGCGTGGCGCAGGGAGATGACATAAGCGGCGGGATGAATCGGTCGCATGCATCGATGGTGGCCCTCGGAACGCTCAGCACCACCGGCCTGAACAAGAAAGCACTGGCGGAAGCGGATCTGGCTGTACAGCTATATACGGACTACTTTGGCCCATCGATGTTTAAACATTTGCAGGTGACGCAGCAGACGGCCTGCGACTACGGGCAGTCCTGGCCAGAACTCGTCTGGCTGCCCATCTGCTATTACTTCGACACCACGGTGCGGCATCAGCTTGGGCTCGATCATGCCGATCGTGGATATTGGAAGGTGGTCACGGCGCACGAAGTGGCGCACCAGTGGTGGGGCCACACGGTGGGATTCAGCTCTGGACGTGATCAGTGGATGAGCGAGGGCTTTGCCGAAGAATCGGCGTCCATCTATGTCAGTTTGATCGAAAAAAATCCGAAGAAGTATCTTGAATTTTGGAATGACGAGCGGGACCTGCTGTTGGAGCGGAATGCGCAAGGCTATCGGGCGATCGACGCCGGGCCGCTAACGATGGGTTACCGCGCAAACAATACCCGCACCGGCTACAACATAACGCGGCGGCTGATCTATCCCAAGGGCGCGTTCATCCTGCACATGGTGCGGATGATGATGTATGACCGGAAAACCGGAGACCAGAATTTCCGCGACACCATGCACGACTTCGTGCAGACGTACACCGGCAAAGCGGCGACGACCGAAGATTTCAAGGCGATGATCGAGAAGCACATGACGCCGGAGATGGACCTGGACGGGAATCACCGCATGGACTGGTTCTTCAACGAATATGTGTACGGGACGGCGCTGCCGAGCTACAAGCTGGACTACTCCTTCGGGAAAGATCCGAGCGGGGATGTGACGCTTGACTTCAAGATCACGCAGTCGGGTGTGGACAACACGTTCAAGATGGTCGTGCCGATTTATCTGGAACTGGCGGACGGGCGGATCGCTTTTCTTGGACGTGCACGGCTTGTGGGAAGCAGCTCCGCGGGGCAGCAGGTGCCGCTGAAGGGATTGAAAGACACACCGCGACGGGCGGTATTGAGCTATAACTACGACGTGCTGGCGGAGAAGTAGTTCTCCGTTGCCATTCTCAGTTCTCAAGGAAAACACTCGGCACTGGTGAGGTCCGGCAAAAAAAAACAACAGGGAGCACGCTTTCTGCTCCCTGATGAGATAGGTCGAGTCAGTTTGAAGATCCTGCCATTGAGGCGCGGTCGCCGGATTCGAGATTGATCGCGGTCTTCTTTCCTCCGAAGCGGAGTTGCTGGACGGACGGGGCTCCGCTGGTGTTGGTCAAGACCACGGCGTCCGATGAAGCAGCCTTGTCGAGTTCGACGAGCTTGGCAGAACTCTTGGCGACTTCCCTCTTGCCTTTCATGACGCTGAGCTGAATATCGGGGCCGGAACCTTCCCAACGCACAGAGTAGTCGCCGGCGGGAATTTGCTGTCCATTAACCATGACGGCTTGTTCGACGTGGAGGTTGCCCTTGTTACTTGCGAAAGCACCCGTTGCGAGCAGCACAGCCAGCGCGAGCACCAAAGTCTTTGCCAGAGTCGTGAATTTCATTTTTGCTCCTTCTTTCTGCCCGGTTTCCGGCCGGACATCAGGGGCGGCTGGTTGCGATCGGCAAAGAGGGCTTGCCTTTTTTGGGCAATGGCCTACAATGCGCGAGTCAGGGTGACGCAAGAAGACGGGCTTCGGCTCGATCCGATTGCTGGACTCGTCTCGCCAGGGCCGCCAAACCATGCGCGAGGTGAGTCCCGTCACCCTGCAGATCTCAAAACCTCAAGGTTGTCTCTGCTTCTCTCCCGATATTCGAATTTCCTTTTCGATGCTTCCCCGCGATCATTCCGGGATACGAATACGCGGCGGAGGAAGTTCCCTGTGATCCTCGATACTTATTAGACGAGAGAACGCGGTGCGCGTTATCAAATTCGGTGAAGTCTTCGTGACAATTCCGTGATGTCTTGTGAAGTGCATGGTATGCGCCCTTGCATCGATGAAATGCATGTGTGGGGCCGTTTTTGCGCCCGGAAATGCTGGGAGAATTAAGGAGATTGTTGTCGACTCGGACTTATGGCGAATTGAACTCGGACAGAGTCGTCCGGTTGTGGACAGGCGCGGCTTCGGTGCTCGGTCAGAAAGAAAGAACCTTAACCACGGAGTACACAGAGGTGTACGGAGTGTGTCGACAAATATCTATGTAACCTTCAGTACTATCTTGCCGTAGTTTTTGCCTTCTTTGAGAAGAGTGTAAGCCGCGCGGGCTTCTGTTATCGGAAAGACTTTGCCGATTACCGGATTCAACTTGCCCGCATTCACCCATTCGGAGAGCTGACGCCAGGCTTTGTCCATGAGTTCGCGGTTCTGACTTAAATATGTGAGCCAGAGACCGTGAACGCTGGCGCCTTTGGCGTAGAGGGTGCGCGTGTCGAGAGTTGGTGTTTGGCCACTGGCGGCGCCGTAGACGATGACTCGCCCGAAGTTGCCGACACACTTGACGCTGCGAGCGACGTTATCGCCGCCGAGCATTTCGAAGACGGCGTCGACACCTTTGCCTCCGGTCTGTTCTTTGATGGCTTCGACGTAATCTTTTTGCTTGTAGTTAATCGGGTGCTGGAGGCCTAGCTCGCGAACGCGGGCGATTTTTTCTTCCGACGATGAGGTGCCGTACATTTCTATGCCGAGAGTTTTTCCGATCTGAACGGCGGCGGTGCCGACGCCTCCGGCGACGGCGTGGATGAGAACACTTGTGCCTCTTGGATTATCGAGGAGGCCGGCCTTCCAATACGCGAAATAAGCAGTGAAGAAATTTACTGGGAAGGCAGCGGCTTGCTCGGCGGACCAACCGGCGGGAGCGGGCCAAATGAGGGCGCGGTGCGCGGCGGTCTGCTCGGCAAAGGCGGCGTATTGCGCGTAGCCCATGACGCGGCGGCCGGAAGGATCGATGCCGGAGAACTCGCGTCCGGCGACGAGCGGAGGCTTGGGTGTGCCGGCGTAGCCACCCTCCGTGGTCATGAGGTCGGCGAAGTTGAGGCCTCCGGCCTCGACCTTGATGACGAGTTGGTCGGGAGTGGGATGGGGCTCGGGGACGTTCTGAATTTCGAGGACTTCGGGGCCGCCGAAGCGGGGGATCAAAAGAGCGCGCATGGGGTGATTGTAGTTGAGGTCAGAGGTGGTCTGATTGCAGAAGTTAGAAGTTAGATTGCAGAAGTGAAAAACCCAAGGGTTCGGATCGGCAGGTGGAAGGCCGGAGATTTACTTCTGCAATCAAACTTCTGACTTCTGCAATCGCTTCTGCTGCCGCGAGCGGACTATAATCGGAGCTGAGTTTCCGACCCTTGTTGCCTGCCTGACTGGCAGCTTGGGCGAGGGAGGGTGTTGCTGACCTCCCGAGGGTGCCGGTGGAAACGGCGGCGCCTCCCGTTTGGAAAGGAAACGCTCGCGTGGGTTTGTCTGTTTCCTTCCTGCTGATTGCGGAATCTAAAAGTCGTTAGTCGTTGGTCGATAGTCGTTCGGGATTGCCGAAAGGTCTAAACGGCATCTCCGAAGCACGACCGACAACGAACGACCCAGGACCAAGGACGATCTTGCCTCTCACTGACAAATTCGGGCGCAACATTCACGATCTGCGGATTTCAATTACCGATCGCTGTAATTACCGGTGTGTCTACTGCCGGACCGGTACAAACGGCGCCGCGTACTCCGAGCTTCCGTTTGCGGATTATCTGCGGATGGCTCGGGTGCTGGTCGGGATGGGTATTACGAAGATTCGTTTGACTGGAGGAGAGCCGCTTTTGCGCAAAGGGATTGTCGAGTTTGTGCGCCAGCTGGCTGAGCTGCGGACGATCGAGGGCGGCAAACCTGAAATTGCGCTGACTACCAACGGTCATCTATTGGCGGAGATTGCATTGCCCTTGCGTGAGGCCGGACTGGATCGCGTGACGGTTAGCATGGACGCGGTCGACCCGCAGCGGTTTGCGCGGATTACACGCGTGCCGACCGGATTCGACAACGTAATTGCCGGTGTGCGGGCGGCGCGGCGGGTGGGGCTCGATCCCGTCAAAGTCAATTGCGTTCTGCTGCGCGGCTTTAACGAAGACCAGATCATTCCCTTCGGAATGTTTGCGCGCGAAGAGGGCGTGGTGGTGCGGTTTATTGAGTTCATGCCGCTCGAGGAGGATCGGATGTGGACGCCCGAGGTGGTGGTGACGCTCGAGGAGATTGTGGCGCGCATGCGCGAGTACCGGCCGCTGGTGGAGATTGAGCATGGGCGGAGCGAGACGGCCCGGCGGTACCGGTTTGAAGATGGAATCGGGGAGATCGGAATAATTGCGCCGGTGTCGCACCCGTTTTGCGGGCATTGCAGCCGGATTCGGATTACCTCGGATGGGAAGCTGCGGACGTGTCTATTCTCCGTCTGGGATCACGATTTGCACGAATTGATGCGGCGCGGAGAGCTGGATGCGGCCCTGGCCGAGTTCATCGAGCGTGTGGTCGCGAATAAAGAAGAGCGGCACCATATCGGGGAGCCGGGATTTGTGCCTGCTTCGAGGACTATGGTGCATATTGGGGGGTAGTTGTCGAAACCAGTTGGCAGCCGTCAGTCTTCAGTTAAACCTGTGCCGGAGAAATTGCGGCGCCTTTGTTCCCCCTTGGACTGATGAAAATCCGGAATCGCTGAGAAAATCCGCGGAGAGCACAGGGAAAAGCTTTATGCGCTCGGTTTGGACCGATCAGCTCGCGTCTCTGACTGGGTTCGGTTGATTTTCTTGCGCACAGAGACGATTGGAGATCAGCTGGACCAGGTCTTCCACGCTTAGTCCCGCGTTCAGGAGGCGGATCAGTTGCTCGGTGGTAAATCCGGCTCGTTCTCCAGCAATGGCCAGCTTATCGATCGCCGAAATTAGCGATGGATGATCCATCCGAAGAACCCCGTTTAGAGCGAGCGTCGCATGGATCTCACAGAGAATATGTGATCGGGATCACGAACCGAGGTTCACCGGAATTTGGTGCAAGAAGTCAGGCGGGAAATAAGAAGGGCGGCCTCTCGGCCGCCCGTTCTATTGAATTGTAAAGGTGGCTTAGACGCCTTTGACGTTTTCTGCCTGCCAGCCCTTCGGGCCTTTCACTACGTCAAACTGAACCTGTTGTCCTTCTTGCAGGCTGCGGAAGCCGTTGGCCTGAATGGCGGAGAAGTGCACGAATACGTCTTCGCCGTTCTGGCGGCTGATGAATCCATAGCCTTTAGCGTCGTTAAACCACTTTACTGTTCCTGTTTCCATGGTGATACTGTGTTCCTTTGGTGTTGAAGTATGCGCTGGAACTCGCTGGGTAGTGCAGGCAGGTCACGCCATAGAGCGGGGTACTGCTTACAACCGCTAGATCAAACGCCTCTTTAGTATATCAAAGTTTCCCTGTAAAAAACCAGCCAACTCGTACCCGAAGAGGGGTAGTTCAAGTACCGGAGGTAATTTTCCGGCCAAAATCGGGGAATCTTCTGTAGGACAGAATTTCTGACAGGCGCGTCAAAAGTGCTGAGCGGGAGGATCGATGTGAGGGCTGCCTTCGAGTCTATCTTGTTGAAAAATCAGCGACTACTTCTTTTGGCGCGGAGTTTGCTATTCCCGTTTGCGACGATTTGAACGGGCGGTAAGGAGGATCTGATGTTCTCAGTACGCATTGAACGGTTTCACGACTTGGCTGTGGTGGAGTGCAAAGGCCGACTCACCCTGAGCGATGCCGTGTTTAAGCTGAGGGACGCGACCCAATTGCAAGATGATGCGCGAGTCATCGCCATTGACCTCTCGGAGGTGGACGCGATCGGCGGCGGGGGGCTCGGTATGCTGGTCTACCTCGAGCGCTGGGCGGAAGAGAACCGCATTCAGTTGAAGCTGTTCTGCCCGTCGGGCCAGGTGATGGAGGCGCTGGCGCCGTATCGGTCGTTGGCACAGTTTCAGATCGCCAATATTCAGGAGATGATTGGATTGCTGGCGCGCTATGACTATCCGCAGACGATGGCGGCGTAGGCGATTGCAGAGGTTAGATTTCAAATTGCAGATTTGATTTCGCCGCACTCGTCCGGATAGAGCGTCTTGCGGCGGCACTCGCGTTTGATAAGGAAGTAGAGGTCCGACTCGGCGGTAAGTTCGCTTTGCGAACTTACCGCTCCGCTTAGCACGGAATCACCGGGTCTTCTATCTATTCTATCGGCTCGTCTTCCAGTACGCGCTTCTTCTTGCGGACGCTGCGCACTACTACTCCCACTGAGAGACGAAGGTTGTCCTGGGTTTTGTGACCCATCTCAGCGAATGATGTGTGGGTCCCGAGGTAGTCGGCTTTGAAGCGCAGCGCGAACCGATCACAGATCTTGTAGTCGGCGCCGGCTCCAGCTATGGCTGCCAGACCTGAACTGACTACAAAGTTATCGACGTTATTAAAAAAGGCCTCGCCGCGGACGCCGTCGTGCCCGAACATGACCTCGCCGAAGGGCGTCCAGCGCTCACGCCGGTGAAACGGAAATTGGAGACCGAAGAGGATGTTGTACTCGCGGGTGTTGGCATTGAAAGTAGGTCCGGGCGGGCAATTGACTTCGCAGTTTTGAAATGGCTCGGGAACCGCGGTCGGGATTTTGGAATTGCCAAAATATTCGGTTCCTTCTACAACGAAGCCGACGTGATTCGTGAGATTAATGCCGAAAGAAGCGTTCCAGCCATTGAGCTGGGCCCAGTGTCCAGCATTAAAGAAGCCAGCTTGGGCAAAAGAATATCCACCGAAGAGCTCGAGGCGCGGAAATTGCGGTCCCGGCTTGCGGGCGATGGGAATGGTCGTCGTTTGTTGCGTCGAGGTGGTTGAGGAAGTGTCCGGAGCCGTAGATGGCGGAGTCTGGGTCGTATTGGGGGCGGGCGTCGCCGCGGGCGGCTGGCTTGAAGCCGGAGCCTGGTCCTGAGCTTGCGCCCATGAACTTGCGCTCAATCCCACTGCGACCACCATGATCCCCAGAAAATTCCTCACGAAGCCTCCTAAGAGCAGTTCTCAGCTGTCAGCTCTCAGTAACAGCTGCGGCGCTCCATAACCCCTCGAACGCACCGAGGCAAGAATTCAAAACGCCGTTACTGACCACCGGCCACTGACCACTAATCACTCTACTGGTTTTCCGAAAACTGTATTGTAGTGGAGCTTTACGTCTCCGCAGGTGCCCTGATCGGGAGAATAGACGACGCAGGAGTCGAAGGGGCGCGAATAGACATGTAACGACACGGCGCGCCGGTTCGCCTCGCGCGGATTCACCACGCGATGCACCGGATGCCTGGGATCGACGGCGCAGGGGTTTGCGGGAGACATTTCCACAGTGTTAGATGCGACGAGGCGGCAGGTTCCGGCGGCAACGTCCTGAAATTCGACATGAAAATTTTCGACGCGCAGGCCGCCGATCGGGCAGGCCATCCAGCAGTTCTGGTCGCGATGATTGTGCACGGAACTGGCTTGGCCGACTTCCCAGCAGATGGCGAGCAGTTCGTAGAGCTCGCTCTTGTCGATGAGATTGCGCGTGTAGTGCTGGCGGTTCCAGGTCAGGTACTGCGTGAGGCTTGACTCTTCGACGGGAAATTCGGCGAGCAGGGCGCGAACTTGTTCGGTCTGGTCGAAGGCCGCGGGCGGCAAAGCGCGCAGCTTGGCGACGAGGGTCTCGATGGGGACGCGTTTGGTTGCGGTCAGAGTCGTCATGGCTTGCTTGGCAAATTATTGAGTATAGCGGAAGGGCATTGCAGATTGCAGAGGTCAGATTGCAGAAGTAGCTGTGAGCTTGGAGCTACGAGCTCTGGGTGGGCACCCCGCGAAGGTAGCTTCATCGTAGCTGGTGCGATTCTTGTGTCAAGCAAAGGAGGGACCTTTGTGCGATGTGCACAAAATGATACTTTCCGAATCGGGGCTGCGTCCCGATGTGGCATGGACTGTGCGCCGGGCGAGGACGGCCGTCCTAACCGCCGACAAGACGCCGGCGCTACTCGATGAACATGCAGTCGCCGTAGGAGTAGAAGCGGTAGCCGGCATCGACGGCGTGGCGGTAGGCGCTCATCACCAGATCGGTTCCCGCCAGGGCTGACACCAGCATGAGGAGCGTCGACTCGGGGAGATGGAAGTTGGTTAGAAGGGCGTCGACTGCGCGGAATTTGTAACCCGGATAAATGAAGATGTCGGCTTCGCCTCGGCCGGGACAGAGCAGCGGCGCGTCCGAAGAATTTCGAGCGAAACTCGATGCGACCTGCTGGGCGGCGAACTCCAGCGTGCGCACCGTGGTTGTGCCTACCGCGACTACTCGACGGCCTTCGGTTTTTGCTTTGTTGATTGGGTCGGCGGCGGCGGGCGAGATTTCGTACGACTCGCGATGCAGTTTGTGTTCTTCGACATTTTCTACGCGGACTGGCTGAAATGTGCCGAGGCCAACGTGGAGCGTGATCTCGGCGATCTCGATTCCGCGGGCGCGGATGGCTTCGAGAATTTCAGGGGTGAAGTGCAAGCCTGCGGTGGGGGCAGCTACTGATCCGCGAGATTTGGCATACACGGTTTGATAGCGGTCGCGGTCGGCGGGGCGGTCTTCGCGGTCGATGTAGGGTGGCAGCGGGATGTGGCCGAGGCGTTCCACGCGGGCGAAAAAATCGTCAACTGGACTGAATCGGATGCTGCGCTCACCGTAGGTGCCGCGGGCGATGACTTCGGCTTCGAGCTCCGGCCGGGCGTCCGACCTTCGATCGCCGAAGAAAAGTTTTTCGCCAACGCCGATTTTGCGCCCGGGGCGGACTAAGCAGTCCCACTCGAATTCGCCGGTCTGGTGCGTGAGCAAAACCTCGACTTGTCCGCGGAGGAATTCGCGGGAGGCTGAATTGTGGGGACTTAGAGGGTGAGCGCGTGCGCCGCCGCGGTGCCCGTAGAGGCGGGCGGGAAAGACCTTCGTGTTGTTTAGGACTAGGAGGTCCGTGGAGCGCAGGAGGTTAGGGAAGTCGCGGAAGGTGAGATCGTGCCAGGTTTTGTTTTTGCGGTCGAGATGGAGGAGCCGCGAATTGGCTCGGTCGGCTAACGGTTCCTGCGCAATGCTTTCGGGCGGGAGGTCGAAATGGAAGTCAGAGACGCGCATGGCGAGGTCAGAGGCTAGAGGTATGAGGTCAGAGGTGAAGGCCATTATTGCAGAAGTCCAAACCTCTATACGCGGAAGTTGTCTGGCCGCCAGGTTTGGATCGATTTCTTGATTTCGCCGCATGAGAGTTTTTCGGTCAGCGCTCGTTGCGCTAATGCTGGAAGTTCCGCGTCGGAGGCGAAACGCAGGCCTATTAATTGGCTTTCCGATAGCTCGGGGATGCGCGAGCGGAGGGGTTCCTGAAGGAGCGTTGCGAGACGGAGACGCTCTTCGAGGCGGATTACGCGATCCTGCACTTTCAGCGCATTGATGCGGATTTTGAAAATCGCCATCAGTGTGGCGATAGAGAACAAAATGAGCAGCGCGCCGTGGATCGGGTGACGGGTGATATGCGTGACGGCGTGAACGATGGCGGTGATGACCGCGATGATGAAGACGGGAAGAATGAAAAAATGGAAGGGTGGATCCCAGCGAGCGTGGTTGGCGTAAGACTGTGGGGTGGACATGGCGGCCTCCTTCGATTTGATCAACGCGCAAGTTTAGCAGCGCATGTGTTTGCGCGCACGCCTGGGTCGCGTCGACTCGTCCACGGGGGTCCGTGCCTCCATTTCGCCACCAAAATGCCGCATTTTAATGGCAGGTTTTTGGCGGGTGCGATACCATGAACCGGATAGGGTGTGCTTATGAGGAGCGACCGCGCTCTACGTGTCGCCATCGTCGAATTCGGAAGATTGTTGCACGCAAACGGGTTTGTTGCGGCGACGGATGGAAACTTGTCGGTGCGGCTCGACAACGAACGGCTGCTGGTAACTCCTACCTGCACCTGCAAGGGGCGGATGACGCCCGGCGACCTCGTAATTGTCGACATGGATGGTAAGCGGCTCTCTGGCAAGCGCCGCGTGTCGAGCGAGATCGGGATGCACCTGCTGATCTACCGCCTGCGTCCGGAGGTGAGAGGGATTGTGCACGCTCATCCGCCCACGGCAACCGGTTTCGCCGCGTCGGGGATGGGATTGAACAGTCCGCTGGTATGCGAGGTGGTGGTGGGGTTGGGATCGATTCCGCTGGCGCGCTATGGGACGCCAGGGACGCCCGAGTTGACCGACGCCTTGGAGCCGCTGATTCCGAATCACGATGCGATCCTGATGGCGAATCATGGGGTGGTGACCTGCGGCTCATCTCTCGAGAGCGCCTACATGAAAATGGAGACGGTTGAGCATTTTGCGAGGATATCGCTGGTGACGCATTTGTTGGGGCAGGCGCAGCCGCTTGGAGCGAAGGAAGTCGAGAAGTTGAATGAGGTTCGACAGCGCTATAACCACGCCGCTGATGGACGGCGTCCCGTTGCGGAAGTGGAGTTGGATGACGCGGTGAGGACGGGAAGCAGGAGATAGATTGCAGAGGTCAGATTTCAGATTGCAGAAGTAAAACCGTACACCGATAAATTCGAGGCGATTGAAAGTGAGGGCGCGATTGATTTCGCGCCCTTTTTGCTTACACCATCCCTGCTCTTATCTTGTCGCTATCTTTCGCCACCGAAGCGAAACCTGAAACCGGCCCGGATGTTGGCCGTGATTGCCGGGTAGCCTACTACCTCGTTGTAGTGCTGGTTGAGGACGTTGCCGGCATTGGCGTAGGCGGTCACGTGGTGGTTGATGTCGCGCCAGAAACCGAGATCTACGAGCGCGTAGCCTGCGGCGTGGTTGATGTTGAAGCCTTCGAAGTCGGAGTCGGGGCGGCGGCCCACAACGCTTGCGCCTAGCGATCCTCCCCAGCGAGTTCCGAGATACGTAACCAGGGCCGTTCCGGATTGCTTGGGCCGGCGAAGGAGGGGATTGCCTGCGTCGAAAACCGGATCGCAGAAGTTGGCCGGTGTGCAGAGCGGGGCTTGTAGATATTGGGTGGAGAGGTTGGTGTAAGAGGCGTTAAACAGGATGTGGGAACTGATCTTCCCTTCCAATTGAAGTTCGGCGCCGTGGGCTAAAGATTTTTGCACGTTGAAGAACTGGCCGACGCCCTCGTCGTTTTCGGCGAACTCGATCTGGTCGTGGAAGAGGTTGTTGAAGTAGGTGGCGTTGAAGACCCATCGGCCTTCGAGGAAGTTCTGCTGAATGCCGGCTTCGAAGGCGCGCGTGCGCTCGGGCAACAGGCCGGGATTCGGAACGTAATAGGGCGGGCCGTCGGCGACCTGGTAGAGCGCGGGTTCCATGAAGCCCGTGGCATAGGAAAAACGGAGTCGTGTGCCGGAGAAGAATTCTCCGCCACGAAGAGCGAGAAGAGTGAGCGCAACGCGAGGCAGGCCGATGTTGCCGAAGTCGCTGTTGTGAACGAGTCGTCCGCCCGCGATCACGCCGAGACGTCCGAGGGTGAGTTGCTGCTGGACGTAAAAATCGTTTTCAAGGCGCTGGCCGGGCGTGAAGGACGCGTAGTCGAGATTCGAGATCATTCCGTTTTCGTTTTGCACCCAGTAGCCGAAGGTGGTGTGCACCCAGGTGCGCTCGGAGTAGTCGCCCTGATATTCGAATCCGATCCGGTTGATGTGGTCGTATTCAAGGGTCGGATAGTCGAAGGGGAAGCCGCCGGGCGTGATGCGAGCGTCGTCGCCGGTGAGGTTGATGTCGTGATAGCGGTAGAGGTAGTCGAAGGCGGTGAGGCGATGCTGCCATCCGGAAGGCTGGTGGATGGAGAGTTCGACGCTGCCGAGAAGATTGTTCTGGTGCGAGTACTCTGCAGGATCGGGCGGAAGGGGGTAGAAGTTTTCGCCGTCGGCCGTGACGAGTGGGTCGTTGCCGTTGAAGTTCCACTCGCCGGGAAGTCCGGTGTAGCTGTTGGAGTGGCGGACTCGCACGCGTAGGGCAACCTCCTCGGAGACCGCCATGCCGACATTCGCCCCTTGCAGCGATTGCGAGTAGTGGTTGTTAATGCCTTGTCCGTTGGTGGCGAACTGATTGGCGAAGGCGTTGTAGTCGAAGCGTTGCCAGGCGCCGGAGAGCGAGGCGTATCCGTTGGCGGTGCCGAAGTTGCCGCCGTCGGCGCCGAAGCGGAGTTCGGGGATGGGAGTGCTGCCGGTACGCGTCCAGACTTGGAGGACGCTGGTCATTGCGTCGGAGCCGTAGAGAGTGCTCTGCGCGCCGCGAACGAACTCGATGCGGTCGGCTTCGGCGAGGGAGATGATGCCGAAGTCGGTGGTCTGGCCGGGCGTGTCGACGGCAACGCCATCGACGATGACCTTGTTGTAGGTGGACTCGCCGCCGCGGACGAAGAGAGAAGAGATGCCGCCGCGCTGTCCGGCGGCGTTGACGACTGCGCCGGGCAGAACCCGGAGCATACCAGAAGCGGCGATGGGATGGAGAGTGGTGAGTTGCCCGTTGCCGAGAGTGTCGACACTTGCGCCAGCGGCTTCTCCGGGAACGGGCGTGCGCGTGGCGGAGACGACGACGGTTTCGGACGCCGTGGCAATGCGGAGATGGATGGTGAGGTCGGATTGATTCGAGACGGCGATTTTTTCTTCCGCAAAACCAGGGGCGAGGATGTCGAGTTGAGTGGCACTCACGTTGTCAACGCGAAACTCGGCGGTTCCGTCGGACGAGGTGATTTGAGCGGCAAGTATTTTTTGGCCGGTTGCGTCGAGAATAGACACTTGCGCTCTGGCAACGGCGGCGGATTGCGGATCGACGACTTTGACTTTGAGGTCGGCGGCGAAGGCCGAGATAGAAAGAAACAGAATCAGAAAACTTACGATAGGTAGGCGCATTCCATTCTCCTTTACACGCGAAAGGGTTTTTGGTGACGGTTTGCGCCGGTCTCCTGGCTTGCGAGTGAGAGCCTTGTGGGCCCGGTGGAGCGCGGCGTCCTTCCCAGGAAGTTTTCCCAGTGGACGGCCGCGAGTGTCCTCGCTAACAGTTGCGCGGCAGCGCGGGTTTTGCACCCGCTTCCCATAATCCGGCGGGGCCGGACTACGATCTGCGCAAACCTAGGACTTGAGAAAGAGCAAAACTACAGTGCGCTAAATTTAGCGGGCGGGGAATGGCGATGTCAACGGCTTTGCCTGGCATCGAGAAAACGAAAACCACGGATGACGCAGGGGACACGGAGTGAAGCCCTTGCAAAATTCCACTAACGTTTTTGAATGATTGGAAATTCAGCCGAGCCGACGCGATGGACATTTTCTTCCGCGTAGGCAGTGACGCGGTCAAGGGCGGATTGCAGTTGGCGGTGAAAGTCGGCCATTTGCGCGTCGTCGGCAAGCGCGGGAACTTGTATCTTGCGGCTGAACCGAACAAGCGCCTTTGAAAATGGCTTGGGGACCACCATCCGGTCCCAGGTATTGAACACCCACGCGTCATCGATCGCGACATAAAAAGCGGCCATGGGAAATCCACTAGCGCGCGAAAGCAAAACCGGCCCGGGCTTCGCTATATATTTCGGGCCGCGCGGACCGTCGATGGTAAAGGCGACGAGATTTCCTTGTTCAAGTTGCGACTTCAGGCCAAGAAGCGCTTCGGCTCCTCCGCGGCTGCTGGAACCGCGCACTGCGACGAAGCCGAGTTTCTCGATGGTGCGCGCGATGTATTCCCCGTCGAAGCTGCGGCTGACCATCACCGCAATGCCAATCTTTCTCCAGAGCCATGCGCTCGCAAAAACGGCACGGTGCCAGAAGGAATAGATGACTGGCCGCTCGTAGGTAGCGTCGGGTGGCGAGGGCGTCTCCTCCCATGAGAGTGAGTAGCGCAACGTAGGGCCGATCATAGAGATCGCCGCGTAGCTGGCTTGCGTGACCAGCCAAAGGGAGATGCGCTGGCGGAGAGTGAACGCTTGGCGCGGCGGGGGCACGGAGACATTGTAGAGGGCGATTGCAGATTGCAGAGCTCAGATTACGGAAGTAGCTATGAGCCTGAACCCTCTTCTTACGCATTTCGGGAAGAATGCCTTGCGGCGATCACGACCGCGTTTGAGATTGTAGGGGTCCTTCGACTCCGCGGACAGTTCGCTTCGCGAACTTCCTGGTCCACTCTGGATGACATCACTCACTTGATTGAGGCGACTTTTCTAGGCTTCGAGGTAGGCCACTAGCCAGTCTTTCAAACGCTGGCGGCGATCGTCGGTGTTGTCGAAGCGGATGCCGAAACTTTTGTTGCTCTTTCTCCAGGCAACATTGCCGCGAACGTAGACGCGGGGCAGCGTCAGCAGAGAGAACGAAACTTCGACCGGACTGCCCGGTTCGGGGGCCTGGTGCGCCTTCATTGACATGCCACCGCAACTGATTTCCTGGCTGGTCGCGGTGACGCGCCCGCCGTCGCTCAGCGTGACGCGGACCTCAGTCATGACCGGCACGCGGACGTAGCGTTGAAACTCGTGCGCGATAAGTGTGCGGCTCGAGCGCACGAGCTTAAGGGCCGCGGAACGCTCGAGCGGTTCGAGAAAGACTGCATTCAGGCAGAGCTTTGAATAGCGTAGCGAGTCCTGCGCCGTGCCGCCGAGTCCGTAGATGACCATACGGTTGTTCGAGGGCGAGGAGCGGGCGAGTTGAATGAGGGGGCCCGCGCCGGGATCGAGACGCAGGACGCAGGCTTCGAACTTCTCGCGCTGCAGGCGGTCGACTTGCTTGTGGCTTAGCTGAACGGTTTCGGTCCCGAATTGGCGGAAGCACTCGGCCAGGAGGGAATGGGAAGGTTCAGTCACATCGAAGAGTGCAACCCGCGCGATGGACTTGCGGGACATGGGCAGAGTGGGGGGAGCTGACGTTGTCGTGCTCATGAGTTCCAGGGGCCGGACTCCTTAAAAGCCCATTCTGGCGGGCGGTTCGGCGGATTGATAGATTTCGAAAGGGCGTAGGGTGGGGCCTTTGGTACATCACGAAGCGCGCGAGTTTGGACCCGCGCACCCTACGGCTTTGGTCGGGTGTACTTGGGTTACATCTGTTGGTAACTAACCGGCTTTGGGCTTTGGGCTCTGGGCTTTAGGCTTCATGCAAAAGTTACGCATACGCCAGTTTGGAGCGTCGGCCTAGGTAGGCGGCTCCGATGAGAATTGCGGTCATGATCAGGTAGCGAACGGGCTCGGCGGATTCGGGGCTGGCGCCTAGGAAATCCAACCCTCGGAGGTGATGGGCGGGGCCTATGTACCACCAAACTGTGTAGACGGCTTCGAAGACTTTGCCGGTGCCGGACCAGATGCCGAGGGCTAGCGCCAGCGATGGAATAAATAAGGTGCACGCGAGCCAGGCAAGGAGGGCGTCGCGATCATGCGCGATTAGAAGACGAAGTGCCAGACCGCCATTGGTAGCGGCTGCGACTAAAAACCCGCCGATCCAAACAGCCGGAAGTTGTCGGACTAACGAACGCTCGCAAGAGAAGATGAGAGACGCGGTGTTGAAGCGGGCTTCGCGCGTGCCCATCTGCGACCAGACGAGGACCGGCCAAAGCAGAGCGGCGACGGCGACGCCTCCGCGAGAGGCTTCGAGCGGTGACGCGACGCTGGCGATGAACAGCCCCGCTGCGACCTCGTACCACCACCAGCGATGGCCTTTCAGCATCAGCTTTACTTCGGCAGCAACCGTACGCGGGAGCGTGAAAGCTGACGACTTCGATTTCGGCAACGGAGTCAGGAGAGCCGCGCTTGCCAGTGCGGCTACGGGAGCCGCTGCGTTCGCAAATCCATTCGCGGCTGCTTTAGCCGCATTTGCCGGCGCTGGGCGCGATTTGCGGAGTTGCCATTCTTGTGCGGGGTCGAATCGATGGAAAAACAGAGCGGCGATCAGAGCGATGATGACCGCGGCGAATAGCGTAGTCAGGCGGCTCAGATAGAGCGCGGGCGTGGGCCGCAATCCGTTCCAGAGAAATTTCTTTGTGGTCTTTGTGTCGCCGATGGTGAGAGACGAACCACTCTTGTAGTTAGGCGCGACGGCGCGCAGGTCCTGCTGCATCTGGCCCATGACCGAGACTATTCCGTTGAAGTCGGAAAAATAATTGCCGGGGTGCAGTTGGCCGTTGGCATCGATGGAGCTGATGGGAACGGCGAGCAGTGCGGTCCAGACGAAAAAGTAAACAACGTTGCCGATGCCACCGCGCAGGCCGGGAATTGATTCGAAGAAGATTGCGACCGCGCCTGTGAAGGCGACGGAGGGAAGCGCGAAGAGGAAAAAGGGCGACAAGAGCGGCCAAAGATGGACGTGCGGATCTTCGGCCTTAAGAAATTGCATGACGATGGCGGCGACGCCCATAACCGCGACCATCGAGGCGAGAACGGCGAAGTTGCTGATCATCTTCGCTGTTGTGTAAAAACTCTTGCTCATCGGCGTGCTCGCGAGAATGCGGCCGACGCGCGTCTCCTGATCGCGCTGGATGCTGCCCTTAACAACGTAGAAGCCGATGAGACTGAGGAAAAGCGAGGCGACAAGGGTCATCGCGCATCCAACCCAGGCGGAATTGAAGACGCCGCGATACTCGTCAAGGCGGACCACGATTTTTCCGGTGGCCGCGCAATAGCCGAGATAAACGGCAAAGGCGAGCGTGACGAGGAAGTTGTAGCGGCGCACGCGCTCAAGAAAATCGGCGCGCACGAGATGATAGAGAACGCGAACCTTCATGCGGCCGCTCCGGCACGATGCGCATTGAGGCAATAGAGATAGGCATCTTCGAGCGTGGGAGCGAGCGGCTGCGCGCCGCTTAAGCCCGTGGGCGCGAGCATGCGAACGTGCACTCCGTCGGCGCGACGGGCGGTTCCGCTGATCAGATATTGCTGTTTGATGGATTGCAATTCGTTGCTGGGGACTACACCTTCCCAGACTTTACCTTCGACTTGCTGAAGGAGTTCTTCGGGCGCCGCGTGCGCGACCAGCGTGCCGCCGGAGATCAGCGCGATGTCGGTGGCCGTGGCTTCGACGTCGGAGACAATGTGCGTGGAGAGGATGACGACGCGTTCTCCGGAAAGCTCGGAGAGGAGGTTGCGAAAACGGACGCGCTCTTCGGGATCGAGTCCGGCGGTAGGCTCGTCGACGATGAGCAGTTGTGGATCGTTGAGCAGCGCCTGCGCGATGCCGATGCGCTGCTTCATGCCTCCGGAATAGCCGCCCAGCGGGCGTTTGCGGACATCGTTGAGATTCACCAGATTGAGCAGCTCGTCGATACGCCGGCTGCTCGTGGCGGCGTCGAGGCCTTTGACGGCGGCCAGGTATTCGAGAAATTCGACGGCGTTGAGGTTCGGGTACACGCCGAAATCCTGCGGCAGATAACCGAGCACGCTGCGGATGGCGTCGGGATTCTGAGCGAGATCGATGTCGTTCCACAAGACGCGGCCCTGCGTGGCGCGCGTGATCGTCGAGAGGACGCTCATCAGCGTGGTCTTGCCCGCGCCGTTCGGGCCGAGGAGGCCGAGGACTCCGGGCCGCAGCTCGAGATTGAAATCGCGCAGCGCCCAGGCGTTGTCGCGATATTGCTTGCTGACATGCTCGATGGTTAGCTTCAACGGTTGGTCCTCCGCCAACAAAGGCTAGCCCATTGAACGCAGGTTGCGCGGAGAAAGTTCCAGGGAAGGTCAGAGGTAAGAGCTCAGAAGTCACAGGTGAAAGCGCAGGGATTGCCTTTCACAGTAGGCGATCGGGTTTATGGAACGTTCATGTTTCTTTGTCCGTATTGGTTAGTATGATGTAAAGCTTCGGGAGTGCTTTGGCCGATACAGCTGCTTTGACATTTTCTTCTCCATCATCTACCTCGTCTTTGCCCCTGCGAGTTGCATCGCTGGTGAAGCGCTTTGGCGCCCTCACCGCTGTTGACGGCATCTCGCTTGGGTTGCGCAGCGGCGAGTGCCTCGGTTGGCTTGGCCCGAATGGAGCTGGCAAAAGCACTCTGATCCGCAGCATTGTTGGGCGGGTCATGCCGGACTCGGGATCGATTTCGGTATTCGGGGCACCGGCGGGTTCTACTGCAGCTCGCGACGTGCTTGGATGGATTCCACAGGAGTTGGCTCTTTATGCGCGGCTCACCTGCAGTGAGAACCTTGCTTCCTTCGGCCGGTATCACGGGCTGAGCGGGGCGGCCTTGGATCAGGCCGTGTCGCGATGCCTTGATTGGGCGACGCTTACCGATCGCGCCGGCGAACTGGTCAAGAATCTTTCTGGCGGAATGAAGCGCCGGCTCAACATGGCCGCCGGGATGATTCATGCGCCCAAGCTGGTGCTGATGGATGAGCCGACCGTTGGAGTCGATCCGCAGTCCCGCAATAATATTTTCGAAATGATCGAGAAGCTGCGCGACGAAGGCATGTCGATCATCTACACCACGCACTACATGGAAGAGGCGGAGCGGCTGTGTGACCGCATTGCGATTGTGGACCACGGGAAAGTCATTGCGCTCGGGACGGATGCCGAACTCGTGGCGAACGCGTTTGGAACGCGGTCGCAGGTGATCGCGCGCTTTGCCGCAGCGGACGATCGTGTGGCCAGCTGGGTGGCGGAACGCGGCGGCCGGTTGGTGGATGGGGCGGCGGAATTTACCGTTGAGCGTCCGAGCGAGATTGCTGGGCTGCTGGATGGTGCGTCGAAGGCTGGATTTGAGCTAATAGATGTGGCGCTGCACCGGCCGAATTTGGAGTCGGTGTTCCTGCATTTGACGGGGCGGGCGCTGCGGGAGTAATTGCGCATGATGATTTCGGCCATTGTTCGAACGGCGGTAGCTTCGCTGCGGCGCGACCGCGCTGCGCTCGCGTTGAGCTTCATTCTGCCTGTCGTGTTCTTCAGTATCTTCGCGGTGATATTTGGCGGGCGCGGCGGCGCTTCACCAAAGGTGAAGTTGATCGTTGTCGATGAAGATCACAGCCGCGCCTCGGAGCAGATAGTTAAAGGCCTGCAGGCTGAAACCACGCTTTCAATCAGGACGCGGCCCGCGGCGGTGAAGGGCGTGGAGCAGCCGGAATACACGGCGGCAAGCGCGGAGGCAGCGGTTAAGGACGGCGATGTGCCGCTGGCAGTGATCGTTCCGAAGGGATTTGGCGAGAATCCGATTTCGTTTGGCCCACGCGACCCAAGCCGGCCAAGCATTCAGTTACTGAAAGATCCGAGCGACATGATTGCGTCGGAGATGGTGACTGGACTTCTCCAAAAAGTTGGCATGACCTCGATGCCCGACGTGATGGCTGAGCAGGGGACGAAGAACCTCGAGCGCTATGCCGGGGCGCTGACGAAAGAGCAGCGCGAGCGCATGGATGCGGGGCTGAAATATTTGCGCGAGCACCCGGATGCGGGCTCGACAGTGATGGGTGGCAACGGCGGGCAGCTTATCCCGGTCACGGCACGGTCGGTAGTGGGAGAGAATCATCCAGACATGATTTCGTTTTATGCGGCGGCGATCGGCGTCATGTTTCTGCTGTTTACTACGAGCGGGGCCGCGGGAGCGATGCTGGATGAGGCAGAAAGCGGAACGCTCGATCGTGTGCTCAGTTCGCGGGTGACCATGACGTCGCTCATGCTCGGGAAGATGGCGTTCAATTCCCTGCTGGCGTTTACGCAACTGGTCGTCATGTTCCTATGGGGATGGGCGGTGTTCAAGCTCGATTTCTGGGCCCATATTCCGGGATTCATCGTGATGGGCGTATGCACGGCTGTGGCCGTGGCTGCCTTTGGCATGCTGCTGGCCAGTACTTGCACCACGCGCGCTCAGCTTGGCGCGCTCTCGACGCTGATTATTCTGGTTATGTCGTCGATAGGGGGAAGCATGTTTCCGCGCTTCTTGATGCCGGAGGCGATGCAGAAAGCGGGCTTGCTGACGATCAACGCTTGGGCAATTGATGGGTTCACCAAAATTTTCTGGCGAGATGAACCAGTTTCGCATCTTTGGCCGCAGGTGGGAGTGTTACTGGGGATCGCGGTGGTGCTGTTTGCCGTGGCTCGAAGATTGGCGCGGCGGTGGGAATTTGCTTGATTGCAGAAGTCAGATTACAGAGTAGCTTTAAGCTCTGAGCGATCCCTTCCTGTCGAAATTATTCGAATTGTTTGCGAAAACCTTCCAGTTGACTTTTCAGGTCGGCTACTTCTCTCCTTAGATCGCTGACTTCTTCTTCCAGGTGAGACAGGCGGTCGTTGTCAAGGCTGGCTTGTGCTGGACTGAATGTTGTGGTCTGCGCGTGCGACTCGGGTGCGCTTACATCTCCCGAGAGCAGATGCGCGTAGCGCGACTCCTTAGTCCCCGGCTGGCGCGGCAGCATTTTTGCCAACGGCGGGTCGCGGTGCATCAGTTTTTGTAGAGCCGACT
>Ga0335069_10000143_pt1 | contig 120319 bp, 100 predicted proteins | sample Lox_Sample_11_FD_206714 | JGI IMG/M metagenome (GOLD analysis project Ga0335069, IMG submission 206714) | Soil microbial communities from Loxahatchee National Wildlife Refuge, Florida, United States - Lox_Sample_1.1 | ecosystem: Environmental > Terrestrial > Soil > Wetlands | place: USA...
GGCTGCTTGCGGCGCCGCGCCGCCGACTCTTCCGATGCCGGCGGAGCGGAGGGGATTCGGTGGCCGTCTCTCCTGCAGAGACGTGTGCCATCCAGTGTTCGATCGAAGTTCGGGAGCATGGGATGAGGAAATAGAATTGCTTCATGCCCGCCGGCGCGACCTCACTCAAAGTCCTGAATTCCCACATCGTTGCCTGCGAGCGCTGCCCGCGCTTGAGAGCATATTGCGCGGAAGTGGCGCGCGTCCGCCGGCGGATGTGGGCCGATTGCGACTACTGGGGCAAGCCGGTGCCGTCGTTCGGCGATCCGGAGGCGCGGGTGCTGGCGCTGGGTCTGGCGCCGGGCGCGCACGGTTCGAACCGGACAGGGCGGCCTTTTACCGGCGACGGCTCAGGCAACTTTCTCTATCCGATACTCTACGAAGCGGGCTTTGCATCGCAGCCGAATGCGGTTTCACGCGACGATGGGATGAAGCTGACCGATCTGCACATCACCTCCGTGGTGCGCTGCGCGCCGCCGGCGAACAAACCCAATCCCGAAGAATTGCGGAATTGTGCGCTGTGGCTTGACGAAGAGCTGGGTCTGCTGCGTAAGTTGCGGGTCGTTGTCTGCCTGGGCAAGATCGGATTTGATGGCCTGATTGCAGCCGAGCAGCGAGCTGGGAGGCTGGGATCGCGGGCCGCATTCGTGTTTGGGCATGGCGCGGAATACCTGCTGCCGGGCGGGCTGAGCGTAATTGCGAGCTATCATCCTTCACTGCAGAACACGAACACCGGAAAGCTTACGCACAAGATGTTTCTGGACGTGTTTCTGCGGGCGCGAAAGCTGGCGGGGATTGCGTGAGCCGCCGCTGACAGAGGAAGAATTCGTCGAGTGCGTCGCAAGACAACGCGGCGGCGCATCGACTACACTCTGACTTTCCTGAGGTTTTGCCGCCATGCGATTGATCCAGGTTGCCGACGCGGTTCGCTACGCGAGAATGACGACCGACGAGCTGCGCGCTGCATTTCTGGTTGACTCCCTGTTCGAACCGGGACGCGTTTCGCTTGCGTACATCGATCTTGACCGGACAGTGGTTGGTTCGGCTGTGCCGCTCGCCCAGCCCCTGACACTGGAGGCCGATCTGGATCTGAGAGCGACTTATTTCACTGAGCGGCGCGAGTTAGGCGTGCTCAACATCGGTGAGGCGGGCGCGGTGGAAGCGAACGGGCACTGTTATGAGCTGGCAAATCTCGACGCGCTCTATGTTGGCCGCGGAAATGAGAAGGTCGTGTTCTCGAGTCACGATGCGGCGGCGCCGGCGGAGTTTTACTTGCTGAGTTATCCGGCGCATGCTGCCTATCCGACCGCGAGGATCGACTCGCGCGCGATCGAGCCGGCGGTCCTGGGGTCGGGGGCGACGGCGAATCATCGCAAGATCACGAGGCTCATTCATCTGGATGGCGTGCGAAGCAGCCAGCTGGTGATGGGCTTTACGCAACTCAGCGAGGGAAGCGTGTGGAACACCATGCCGCCGCATACGCACATGCGCCGCTCCGAGGTGTATCTCTACTTCAACCTCGCGCCGGCGGATCGCGTTGTCCACCTGATGGGTCCGGCGCATGAGACGCGGCATATCGTTGTGGCCGACAAGCAGGTGGTGATATCGCCGGGCTGGTCGATCCACGCAGGCGTGGGAACGTCGAGTTACACGTTCTGCTGGGGCATGGGCGGAGAGAACCAGTTATACAGCGACATGGATCCGCTGGCAATTGCGGATCTGCGGTAGAAAGCGTGGAAACGAAAATGAACCTTGCGTACAGTCATGTTCTTCCCATTGCATCGCTGCTGGCAGCCCTGGCGGCTTATCCTCAGGCCATGGCGTCGGATCACTGGACGAGGGCACGGCTGCTGGATCACGCGCAGCATCTCCGGCAGCTCGCGGCGCAGGGCGACGGCTCGGCGAGCGAAACGCTGGAGAAGTATCCGCACCACTACACGATGCTGGCATTCCGCAGCAAGAGCGGCGGCGGAGAGATCCATGAGAACTTCGCCGACGTGTTCACGATTCTCGAGGGGCACGCCACACTGATCACAGGCGGCGAAGTCGTGGATGCGAAGACGACGGCCCCCGGCGAGATTCGCGGCGCATCGGTGAAAGGCGGGACGCGCCAGGAGTTGAAGTCCGGCGACATTGTGCACATCCCCGCGGGAACGCCGCACCAGATGCTCGTGCCTGTCGGAGACACGGTCACGTATTTCGTGGTGAAGATCGAAGCGGGCCGGTAAGGCCAACTGCAAAAACGGCCGACCATCGCGCCCACCCGATCGTGGATGTCGGTGGAGTTCGAATCGACCTACAGCGGCTTCAGATCCTCGAACGTGGTCGGGATCAACTCGGCCACGGTGGGGTGAATGTGCACGGAATGCGTCAGCAGTGAGACAGGCTGACGGGCGTACATGGCGGTGAGTATGCAGTGAATGGCTTCGTCGCCGCCGACCCCGAAGACCGTGGCGCCGAGAATGTGTTGCGATTCGGCGTCGACCAGGACCTTGATGAAGCCGAAGGTCTCGCCTTTCTCAATAGCTCGGGAGACGCGCGTCATGGGGCGGAAGCCGATGAGTGCGGGACGACCGGTTGCGCGCACTTCGGCCACCGACAGGCCGACGCGCGCGTGCGGGGGATCGATGTAGAGCGCATGAGCTGGGATGCGGTCGGAAACGCGGCGGGAGGCGCCATCGAGCAGGTTTTCCGCGACGATCTCGTAGTCATTGTATGAGGTGTGAGTAAAGGCGCCGCGGCGGTTGCAGTCGCCGAGTGCGAAGATGCCGGGGACGTTGGTGCGAAGCTCGTCGTCGACGGGGATATAGCCTTGGTCGTCGGTGTGGACGCCGGCAGCAGCAAGGTTGAGACCGGCGGTGTTTGGCGTGCGGCCCACAGCCAGCAGGACATGCGAACCGAGCACATGCGGACCTCCCTCGTCGCACTCGAGGCCAACGCCGAGCTGTTCGTCGCGGCGGTCGATGTGAATGCAGGTCGCCCTGGTGCGAATGTCGATGCCCTCTGCGGCGAAAATCTCATGAATGGTGCGCGAGACGTCTTCATCTTCCTGCGGAGCCAGGCGCGTGTTTTTGTCGACGATGGTGACGCGAGAGCCGAAGCGGCGAAACATTTGCGCGAATTCGAGGCCGACGTAGCCGCCGCCGACCACAACGAGGTGCTCGGGGAGTTCTTCGAGATCGAGAAGAGTGGTGCTGGTAAGAAACGGGACGGTGTCGACGCCGGGCATGCTTGGAACCGTGGGGCTGGCCCCGACGTTAAGAAAGATCTGCGAGGCCTCAAGAGTGTCGTCACCGACGTGGAGCGATTGGGCCGACTCGAAAAAAGCATTTCCAGTGAAGACGGAGCAGTTCTCTGTCGTCCGCAGCCAGTTCTCGACGCCATTGCGAGACCGGGCGACGATGGCGTCCTTGCGGGCCTTGACCGCGCGCAGATCGACGGCGACGGAACCTGCCTGGACGCCGAAGTCGGCGGCGCGTCGCACAAGATGAGCTGCGTGCGCGCTGGCCACCATGGCCTTGGTTGGCGTGCATCCATTGTTGACGCATGTGCCGCCGAAGAGATGGCGCTCTACGATGGCGACGTTCCGGCCCGATCCTGCCAGGCGCACAGCCAGCGACGGGCCTGCTTGACCTGCCCCGACGATCACTGCATCGAATTTGTGGTTCATGCGGCCTCCGCGAAGAAACGATCAATGCACAGGAAGGCTCCCCTGCCCGACCGAGCCCGGAACGCTTTTGCCTTCTCCCTGTGTAGGATCGGGGACGAGGGCCGGAGGTCGCTAGTTTCTGAAGCGATATTTCGGGTCAGCCGAGGAGGGCACGAGCATTCCGCTCATTGCGATCTTAGATGCGGCAAAGCGATCTTCACCACCGCATCATTCTTTCAGAGTCCATCGCCGAGCGGGACGTTGAGGTGGACCATCGTATCGCCGACGCAGAGCCGGAACTCAGGCGGCTCGACGTCCTGAACTCGTTTCACGCCGCACTCGCCGGTGGCGCTAAAACGGGCAAGAGCATGAGGAATACGCGTTGCCTCGAGCCGTTCGATGAAAGGCGCTGACGATCTTGGAGCGGGAGACCGGGATCGAACCGGCGACATTCAGCTTGGGAAGCTGACGTTCTACCACTGAACTACTCCCGCCTTTTATTTTCAATCACTTAACCGATTGATGGTCGCTTACTATCCAACTTACTATCCATTTTGCTAGACTGGAACACGGAAGCAGGGCTCCCCGACGGTCCCCAATTTGCCCTTCCGGCGCCAGCGCGAATGCGTGATGGATAGTAAACATGGATAGTAAACCCGGGCGAAAAACTCACCTTAAGAAGTATCTCTCGCACAACGGGAAATGGCAATTTTTCCCTGTCGTCAACGTCAATGGAAGGCCAAAGCCGGAGCTCGTCATCATCGACGGCAAACCGCGGCGCTCGACCGGCGGCACCTTCTACCTCGACTGGCGGGAGAACGGCAAGCGCCGCACGCGACCAGTCGGCACATCTCCGCGCGAGGCGCTGGATGCGTGGCAGCTCCACTCTGGAATTCTCGCCGGCGACATTGAGCCGCCCGAAGAAGAGGCGCCGGCCGCGTCCACTTCTACGACGATTCGCGCCGCCGTGGAGAGCTACCTCGCCGAGGTGAAAGCCACAAAGGGTGATGCCACCTGGCGCGCCTATTCGGCTGACCTCGCCTGGTTCCAGAAGGTTTCGAAAAAGCATTATGTGGACCAACTCGGACGCTCCGACGCGATGAAATTGTTCGCTGCTGGCCGGGAGGAAGATCTAAATCAGAAGACCATCAACAAGCGTGTGATCGTGATGCTGCAGGCCATGCGTCGCGCCGGGGCGAACATCCAGCTTCATAAGGGCGACTGGCCGCGGACCATCGACAAACGTGTCGAGATTTACGAGCGCGAGGAATTGACCCGCTTTTTCAAAGCCTGCAATCCCGAAGAAAGGCTCATCTTTCAGGTCTTCCTTTGTTCCGGGTTCCGATCGCGCGAAGTTTCGTGCCTGACCTGGGAAGATGTGGACTGGAAGGCCGGCACATTGAGCGTCCGGCCCAAGCCGGAATTCGGGTTCACGCCCAAGAGCTACGAAGAGAGAACCGTGCCGATCCCGTCGGCACTTCTGGAATCCCTGCGTACGCGATGGAAGAAGCACCAGAACTCGACGCTGATCTTCCCGACTCCTCCACACCCGAAACGGAAGAATTATGGCGGTGACAAGCCTGACGCACACCTGCTCGAGTTGGGAAAAGAGATCGCCTACCGTGCGGAACTGAATTGCAAACGGTGCAAGACCCAACAGGGAAAATGCAGCGACGGGCCGTTTTGCCAGAAGTTCTATCTGCACAAGTGGCGGCATACCTTCGCCACGCAAATGCTCCAGTCCGGCATCGACATCAAGACGCTGCAGACGCTCCTCGGACACAAGAACATCGCGACCACGGAAAAGTATCTGAAGTCGCTTCGTCTGGATGATCTACGGCACAAGGTCGAAGCATCCACGCTGGCTGCGATGCTGTAGATGCAAAACTCGTATTGGCACTAAGCCAGGGTGTGTTCGCAGGGAACCTCCCAGTTTGGCCAAAACAAAAAACGAGCACATCATTGCCGGTTAGTTCCCAGTTGTCTGCGCAGGAGGTTGATCTCCAACTCCGTCACCATGCAATACTTATCGGCATGAGCAGCATCCAAAAAGTCAATCCAGCCCGGACATCGCTGTATGACATTATCTTCGTTCATGGTCTCGATGGTGACGGCATCGCTACTTGGACAAAGGCTGGGAGCTTGGCGGAGAGTTGGCTGGCGTGGTTGGCTTCCGACTTCCCGCAAACAGATGTTTGGTCACTAAGCTACGATGTTCCTGCTTTCAAATCCGGCGCGAACACTGTGCCCCTACCCGACAGGGCAGTCAACGTCCTAGAGCTCCTCTTGTCGAACGGAGTTGGCTCACGCCCTCTGATTTTTGTTTGCCATAGTTACGGAGGACTTCTAATCAAACAAGTGCTCCGAAGTGCCCTTGATTCAGGCATAACTGCCAAACGCGAATTCGTCGAGGCAGTACGTGGCGTCATTTTCTTGGCAACTCCGCACGCCGGCTCAGAAAAAGCAAGTTGGTTCATTTCCTACGCGAAGATCCTCTTGCCCGGTGTCGCTGTCGCAGAGTTGAAAGCCCACAGCGCTCAACTTCGAGATCTGAATTTGTGGTATCGCAACAACGCGAGAACGCAAGGGATCGAAACGGCGGTTCTATCCGAAACGAAGTCGACCAAGGGACTCAGGATCGTCGATGAGACGAGCGCAGATCCTGGGATGGAAGGGGTGATTCCAATCCCCGTGGACAGCGATCATGTCGAGATTTGTAAACCAGCAACGAAAGAAAGTGAAAGTTACCTTCATGTCAAACGCTTTGTTCGGGCCTGGCTATCACAAGATCTGGAAAAGGCGCCGCGAAATCCAGCGGTAATAATGCGAATCGATTGGGGTCCCAGCCTGCGGTCGGCTCAAGAAACGAAGCAAGCTGTGCAACGAGTGGCGGCAATCATATTTCCAGACGGCGATCAGCAATTCCCTCAGGGATCTCGCCTCAACGGGATTGATGCGGAAATATTCGCCTTGAGAAAGCCCTCGGTTGCGATTCGAAGTTCGATCGAATTCATGCAGGCGTGGCATGCAAACGTTCAAAACGGTTTCCCCGATTGCCGAATTGCGATCGGTGACGGACATGTCGAAGACGCTTCGAAATGGCGCCTTCAGGATATTGTAGAAAACACGATCGCACAGCTTCCCGTTGGTTTCCTATACGTGTCCGAAGCTGTAGTAGATGCCTCTGACCGCACGATGGCGACGTTTTCCAAGGTTACGCATAAAGGCGAAAGTGGTGGTCAACTTTTCCGTGCGGAGTTTGAAGACCCAAGGACGGTTCGAGACTCCAGCCTGATCCATGCCTTCTTCGTTGCGCATCCGGCAGCGCAAAGTGTTCGGCATCGTCTTCTTGAACTCTTTCTTGTCGAATATGCCCTGGAACATAAGCAGATCACATCGCTTCACAATGTGGCTCACTGGCTGAGCCAACACAATTATCCGGTTATCTCGCACTCCCTCATCCTTGAGACTCTTTCTTCATCAGAATACTTCGAGAAAGCGCAGGATGTTTCGGAGTCTGCTTTCAAGTTGAGACTTGAAATGCATGCACAGATTGCTGCGGAGCAGCTCAAATATGCCCAGAGTAAGACAGAGTGCATCGAATTAGTGAAGACGGCCCTAAAAGAATCTACTGGTACAGAGCATGCAGTAGAAGTTGCCGACCTTGAAGCGCTGGTCGAGGAGTATCTTAGCGCGATATTTCTTGAGATTCGCCTAATGGCAAATTACTTGCGCCGAACTGAGCAAGTGTTCGAAGGGGGAGCACAAACACTCGCAAAGTTCGACCACATCATCAATCGGAGGTTGACCGGATTATCTGAAGGAGCCGGCAGTGCATGGCGCACTGCATTCCTTCGTGGGCTTAAGCGAGCTGCCGAATCGAAGAACACCTATGTCGCAGCCCTTTTCCACAATGTGCTTGCAACATATTATCTGAACCGGTCTGCTCGAAGCGCACAGTATCAACGTGATCGTCTCAGAGGGCGGAAGTTATTCATCGATACGAACGTTCTCTACGCCGCGCGAGTCCCTGCGAGCGGATACAACGACGTCATTCTTTATCTGCTGGCCCAGCTTACAAGCCTGGGTTTCGATTTGCGCGTCTTCCCGTTTTCGATCAATGAATATGAGAACGCGCTTCGCAACGTTGATAACGCGTTCCACGATGGAGTTCCTGAGCCGTGGGTCGTTGAGACGAATCCTTGGATTTACCAAGAGTTTCAAATGAATCGCGAAGTTTATTTCACATTCTCGGCGTGCAGAAACGTATTCAGCATCGTGAAGTCTGCGCGTTTTTCAGACACCGACTTCGATCGGGTGGACGCCGAATTGAGGCCGCTTGGGTTGAGAATTGAGCGAACGTATGAATCGCTAGAGCCGGAAGAGATCTCGAAGAGGTGGAAGGATCTCATCGGCATGATGGGGACTAGCTCACTGGAACTGGATCGTTGGTGGAATTTCAGGTACTCAGCCTTGCAAAAAGGTGACAAGGCGGTCCGGCATGATGTGCTCTGTATTCACAACGTGAGTGTGACAGCTCAGTCCGTCGGCTCGGACGAGTTCGGGCCACGCGCTTTGTTTCTCACTCTGGATTCGGAGCATCTTCTTCGCCTCAGTCGAGCGTTTCCGTTCATTATCGGTGTCCGCCAATGCCAAGAATATTTTCTTCCATATCTCTTTCTCAACGACGTACCGATCAAGCAGTCAGTGGAGTTTCCGAACCAACTTCTATCGGCGCAGCTTGGAATGCTGTTGATGAAATATCGTCCAACCGCGCTAGAGATTGTCGAGAGTGCGCTTCGATCAGAGAAGCCCCTACAAGCCTTGAAAGCCGAGTCGCTACCGTCAGTCTACAGAGATGTCGCAAGTAGCTTTAATCAAGATCGACTGAAAGATGTGGTGGCAAAAGCGAAGCAGAGCCCGGAAGATGCAAGCGCTGCGGCGATCGATATCGCTGAAGTCTTTGAATTCGGCCGCAAAGAGGGCCTTGGAAGCGAATACGCAATCAAGGCGCGCGATCAAGAAATTAGTCGATTGCGTGCACAATTAGAGGAGGCACAAAAAACGTCGGCAAAAATGGATGAAGCACTCCGAAAGCAGATTCGTACAAATCGTTACCTGCGAAGTCAATCAAGAGGTAAAAAGCGTTAGGTGAAGACTTGCAAGACATCGCGGGAGTAATCTTTTGCTTCTGAGAAGTCTCTCTGGTCTTGTCACGCGGTCTTCAATCGTCTCGCAGCCGCAGCTAACGAAGGCTCTTTCTTCGACAACCAAAGAGCCAGCACGGACGGATCGAAATACCGTGTGCCTCCGATCATTAGCGACGGAATCTGCCGCCTCTGCGCCATTCGGTAAATCGAGAAGTGGGATTTTTGCAGTAGCTCAGCTACCTCGCGCACGGTGAGCATTCTGTGAACCGATTCCAGAGCGAGCAGGATGTTGTACATCGCCGGCGGTTCGGATCTCGCTTCCCCTTTGGAGTCAGCGGAGCTGACCGGAAATTTTGCAGTCGGAGACGCGTCTGGAATCTGACGGCGCGTGGTTACGTTCCGCATGAAGGATCCTCCATACAGGCCCATGGGCGAGCCTTGTCGCAACTTTGCCGTTTTGTTGTTGAATTGTCCAATGACGATTCCGCGCAGTGTGATGACCGGCGCGCATTACACCTTCCTTTTCGCACGCGCAAGATGCGGGTATCAAACTTGACAACAGAAAGCAATCCTCGCAGAATTGTGGAAAACGAGATCGTTCGGTGGAAAAGCTGGACGTTTTTGGAAGTGTCTTGAAGCCTTGGTAACAGTTCACCTGCTGAGGGACCTTCCTATGCGTCACCACATCTCGCTGGGCCTGGATGATCTTCGTACCGTTGTCGCTCTTGCCGAAGAGCTGAACTATCATCGCGCTGCGCACAGGGTTGGAAAGACCCAATCCGGCGTTACACGTACCGTGGCAAGAGTCGAAAAACACGTAGGCATGCGCTTATTCGAGCGCAGCCACAGCAAAAACCATAGCGTTTCAACAACTGATGCCGGCGTCCACTACGTCGCGCGCGCCCGATTGGCGATTGCCCACTCCGAAAGCGCAGAGTTGGCTGCGCGGGAGACTCTCCACGGTGTGAACCGTCAGATCAATGTCGGAAAATCGGTGTTCACCGACCGGCGTCTGCTGACAATTCTTCGATCCATCGAACTCCCTTTGCACCCTGGGCTGGAGGTTCGGCTTCACACGAGATCGCCGGCAGAACTTCCCTCATGCGTTCGGAGCGGCGAGTTCGATCTTGCGATTGTCAGCAACTCTGTTGAAGATTCTCTCCTGAGCGGCACAGCAATTCGGTGTATTCCTTTCACCGTCGTGCTGCCTGAAGGGCATAGCTGCGCAACCAAGGAATACGTGACCCTCACGGATCTTTCCTCGACGCCGTGGGTTCTGTTTGAGCGGCACCTTCATCCTGCACTTTACGATTCGTTTTTGAATCGCGCAAGCCAACTGGGGATTAAGGTCGAACTCATTCACCACATTGCGGACGCCGAAGAAGCGTGCGAAATTGTGCGCCTCTACGGAGGAGCCGCGTTCCTCAGTCCCCAAGGCGCGGAGCGGGCGGCAACAGACGAAGTGATCCTCCGGACTCTTGCTGAGAAGCAGGTGTTTCTGAAGACTCAAATTCTTGCGCGCGCCGAAAACACTTCGAAGCTCGTTGCAGAATTTGTCCGCACATTTGTGAAACGTCTCAAACAGGCTGGCCTCTACCAACCCGCTCTTTTGGAATTTGCAGTCGATCTCCAGCGCGCTTTCGAATTTGAGAGTAGAAAATCCCAATACGGCGCGCAAGGGCCACCCGTTCCCCGCGATCAGCAACCACGCGCAGAACCTTCAGAGGCGAAGGTTTGCGCAGCGTGAATAGCTAATAGGCGCACAGCAGCAAAAGCTAAATTCTGCGCGGTGCCAATGGCCAAGTTGTGGACGCTATACCTGGAGCTGTCGTAGCCGCTTGACGTGGTCCGCCTCGCTGCCCGTTGGGTGGGCAGAGAATGCAGCCCCGGCTTGGTCGGGGCATCGGACAAGGGCGGGCAAACGGGCAGCGGGCATGAAAATGCGGAGCCGATCTTGCTGGCTCCGCGTGACGATTTCTATTGGTAGAGCTTAAGCCGCTGCTTTCTGCGCGGACTTCGATCCCGATTTAGGTGCGGTCTTCTTACTGGGTTTGCCTTTCTCCTTCGCCACGAATTCCTGCTTGACCGTGGCAGAGATAGCGTCAATGTCAACCTTGAAAGCGTGCGCCGCATCGCGGAGAACTTTCGCAGCATCGATCTGGTTGTGCATCGACAGGAGAATGGCGATTCGGTCAAATTCAGAATCGGCAGGTTGCGATACTCTGACTGCATTGCGACTGTGGTGGTCATGGGGAATACTCCTATTCAGGTTGTCGAGCGTGAATGGGAGAGCGGGCGCGTTCCGAGCGCACCCGCTCAGAACTTGGGCCTTAGCTGGCCGCTGCGAACTGTTCCGCCGCTACCTCCTCCTCCGGGCGGATGGCCCGGAGGATGGTGGAGGCGGTGCGCTGGATAACTTCAAGGCTCTCGGCCAGAAGCGTTGCGTTGCCTGCATACATCTGGATGTAGTCGCTCGAAGCGCTGCCGATCTCCAAGCCAACTGCCTGGCCCACGATGAAAGCCACTGCCTCGGCTTCCGTCTCGCGCACGGTTTGCGTCGTCATGGTGCGGCGCTCGGCCTTGTGTAGAAGCTCATGCGCCGTTTCATGAACCAAACTCACGAACTCCTCAGCCTTCGACTGGCCGGGGAGCAGGGCGATCTTTCCGCCGTAGCTGACGCCAAGGGCCGGGGCGATTTTCTCGTTGAATTCGAGCGCGATGTTTTGCTGTGCGAGAAAATCGATCAGCCGGTCGCGGTGCTCGCCCACTTCGCCGGTGATGCCGTGCTCAAATTCGGGCAGGTCCGCGCCTTCGGTCTGCGCCACATCGAACACGTATACGGCGCGGAAACCGATTAGCACGGGCTGAGGCTTGGTTTGCGGTTCCTGTTCGATGTCGGCATCTTTCCGGTTGCGCCGGTAACCCGTCATTGGAGCGAGAATCTGGATGCCCTTCTCGCCCTTCTTCACAAACCGGCCCAACTCGTTCCATGTGCGAATGCCCGCTACTCTTGTGGCTGTCGGGCGCTGTCTGGCGATCTGCAAGATGTTCCCGAAACTGTAGGAATGGAAGCGGGCCATTGCGTTGAGGTATGCGGTGAGGGTTTCGCTCTTGCCCGCTTCAAGCTGTTGGATGAGGTAGTCCACGGCCTGCTTGATGAGCAGTTGCGTGGGGTTATCGCGCTGTGTGGTCCGCTGCTGATAGGGTGAGTCGCTGCGGCTCCACTGCGCCGCATTTTTCCTGTGCGGCGCGGCGTTGCGGCTGTGGGTTGCGCCGATGCTGGCGGCGTTGGCTGCGGTGGTTGCTGCGATGGGGAATGGCATGTTCATGCTCCTCTGTTGCCCGCTGTGGGGCGAATTGGCGTCCGAAACGGAAGAGCACCCAAACCAATTTTTTCGTTGAGTGCTCCCGCTTCATGGCCTTTCGCAACGGGCGGAGGCGGGGAGGTTCAGTCAGGGGCGGGCGCTCCGTGCGCGTTCATCGAAGCGCAGCGGAGACCCTTGACGGGTTCTTCCCGCCTCGGCTAGACCGTTGCCTGAAGCGGGAGCGCTTGGACGAGAAAGAAATTGGGAACACATTCATTCACTGTTGTGCGAGTTTGGTATCGCCTCACCCAAGGTCGCAGGAAGCGTGACGGGCACGCTGCGTTACCCTTTGGCGAATCTCTCGACTCGGACAACTCCCCTATAATCAAGATCGTGGGATGAATGCCCGCTGGAGTTCAAACATGACTCAGGGCTTCTAGGGCGTTCCAAATCGACTTGCCCTGGTCGCCCTTCCTAATTTGGTTCCGATTTCCACAACCCCTTTAGAATCCGCTTGAATGGCAAAGAAATAGCGAATACACTTTCCTATTGACGAGGCCTACACCCGTCTATAAACATCTAGACGATCTGCTTGGGGGTGTTTTATGGCCCGAAAACGAGTTCAGTTCAACCTCAATCTTCCCCCAGAGGAACTGAACCGCTTAAAGAAACTGTCTGAAGAGCGGCGTGTACCGATGGTGAACATTGTGCGATTTGCGCTGGACAGATTGTTTGAACAGCTTCAAGGCGGCCAACTTCAGCTTCCGTTGGGCTTGGAAAAGGAATAGGTCAGTACGAGGATCGAGGGTTTGCGGAGGGTGCGGTGAAATCAGGCGAGCGATCACAACCAACATTGGTTGACTTATTCTGCGGCGCGGGAGGATTGTCGTTAGGTCTCCAGATGGCCGGTTTCCGCCCGGTGTACGCCGTTGATTTCGACCGCCATGCGGTCGCGACTTACAAGGCAAACCATCCTGACACCCATGTGGCGTGCAAAGACATCGCAGATGTCACGGCCCGCGAAATCCTTGACGCCGCGGGCGGCCAGCCTATCGATCTCATTGCCGGAGGACCGAGTTGCCAAGGATTCAGCACGCATGGCAAGCGCATCGAAGACGATCCTCGCAACTTCCTGTTTCACCACTTTGTTCGACTCGTGAAGCAGGTTAAGCCGAAGTACTTCCTCATGGAGAACGTCAAAGGGTTACTGACATTCCGCGGTGGATACTTCCGCAAGTTGATCGAGGGTTCTTTTGCTGCAGCGGGATACAGAGTCGAATCGCGCGTTGTCTGCGCAGCCGACTACGGCGTTCCTCAACTTCGCTATCGAATCGTTTTCATCGGTACTCGCACGGGCGGCGATCTGTCGTTCCCGGAACCGACGCATGGTGGCGCTGGGCTATTTGATGGGTTACAACCCGCCGTGACCGTTGAGGATGCGTTGTCGGATTTGCCTTTGCTTGGCGACGACTTCCATTCGAGACGGCGAGAATACTCCTCTTCGCCCAGGAACGTCTATCAGCGGTATTTGCGCAGAGGAGTGCGTTCGAAGTTCGTCACGCTGCACCACACGAAACCGCTATCTGCATTGTCATCTGAAATCGTGCGCCTGGTCAGTGAGGGTGAGGGCCTGAGGAGCATTGACCCGGAACTGCTTCCCTCGCGCTTTCAGAAGATGCGCAAGATTGCGAATGGCGCACTTCGAAAGGACTGCACCACACTATATTTCCGAGTAGCGCGATCACGTCCTGCCTATACCATCACGTGCAATTTCCGCAACGTTGCGTCTGGCCCCTTTGTTCATCCTCTTGAAGATCGATCATTCACGTTCCGAGAGGCCGCCCGGTTAATGTCTTTCCCGGACAGCTATATATTTGAAGGAGCGATGCTACCCCGGCAGATTGGTAATGCAGTTCCACCTCTCCTCGCCCGCGCAGTCGGCAGAGAGCTAATCAAGGCACTTAAAGGAACGGCTGCTATCATTCCAATTGCTTCCCAAATGAATGATCGGAGCGAGCATGGCGCTTTGGATTCAGCCTGGACGGGTCACCGCAGCGATCAGCGCATTGAGCAATTGGCGTAAATCTGCACAGGCTCAAGCAGCAATGCACTTGTGGCCGCTAGTCGCGCTAGCGAGCGCGGGTGCGGGCCTCAAAGCAGCAACGGCGTTCACCGAACCCAATGAATTCGAGTTCTGGGACCGCTACTTCCGATTTCCAGGCGAGACGCGCGAGCGCAGCAACGCGGGCAACTTCTCCCAGCACTACTATATTGATGCCCTTCTCCAGAAAGACAAACCTGCCGATTATCCTCATCGGGGTCCGTGGACAATCCGTACGAGGACATTTCTCAACTCCTGGCGCGCGGCGGACTTCAATGCAGAAACATCCGAGTGGACGCTCAAGGACAACTTCGCGGATATCTTCGTAACGAAGGTTTTGTCTCGAGGCGGCGCCGTGCACAGGATTCCCGTCGTGGACCTCGGAATCTGGTTGTTCCGCGACGAGGAGTTCGGTGACGACGCGAATGCGGAGTCCGTCGAAGACAGATTTCGTGATCGATTCAGATTTGACAACGCCGACTACGAGAAGTTGTTTCAATTCACTCCCGAGAATGCAGATCGTATATTCAAGCCTGATCAGCCGGAGCCTGCGACCCTTCGTGTCGCGATCGAAAAGGCGCTGATCAAGGAGCCTGAAGAGGCGATCGGATCGAAGCCGGCTCTATTCATCGTGAATGAACCGCTGGACGAAGATGATCCGATCATGCAGCAGGTTCGCAAGCTCATCGACTTCGGTACTTCAGGTGTGATCCTCAAGGGCTGTCCCGGCACCAGCAAGAGCTGGTACGCCAAGAAGATCGCAAATGCGCTTGTCGCGAAGTCGGCAGACATGTTTCAGGTGCAGTTCCATCCTGCTTACGGCTATGAGGATTTCGTGGAAGGATATTTGCCTGACGAGTCCGCCAAATCGGGTTTCAAGCTGGTTGATAAGGTCTTCCTGAATGCGTGTGCAGCAGCTTCCAGCGTCTCTACCCCAGTCGTCTTGATCATTGATGAGATCAATCGCGGTGATCCAGCCAGAATTTTCGGAGAGGTGCTGACCTACATCGAACACGATTACCGCGGCCTTCCCTTTTCCAAGGCGTACTCTGGCGCCCAAGCGTCCGTACCTCCGAACTTACTTCTCATCGGAACGATGAACGAGTTCGATCGCAGCATCACTCAACTCGACCTCGCTCTCGTACGGCGATTGGATCACGTCGAGTTGAAACCCTCTCGCGAGATCGCCACAGCGTTTCTTGAGAAGGGCGAATTCACTACGGACCAAATTGATCGTATTGTGCAATGGTTCGAGTCGCTGCAGTCGATTCTCCCCGAAAGCTCGGGTGGAATCGGTCACACGTATTTCAAGTCTGTGCAAAGGCCTGACCAGCTTCAATTGGTCTGGGAGTACCGGATGCTCCCTTATTGCGAAACGATATTGGAACTCGAACCTGACAAGTTGACGAATGCGAAGCGTAGCTTCGATGCGATGTTCAGGGCTGTTCTCGGACAGGCTCCCGCAGGGCAGGAATGAAGCTGGATGTTCAGCGACAGCTTATCGTGCCGTGCCAAGAGCATGAGAGTGCTGCTGTGCCGCTCAAGCTTCTTATGGACTCTTCAGGCAATCTGGACCTTTATGAGGATGTCGCGCAAAAGGGATACTTCGATATTGATTTCCGCCAGGGCAATCTCGTCGTAAAGGCGACGAGGTATGTGGGGCTAATACCCCTATCTGATAAGGTTGCGATCCAGGTCTTGCCTAAGGCTCCAATCGGCAATCTGCTTTACCTCGTGGCTCGGTCGGGCCTTCAGGTTCGAGGCATAGAGCACTTCATCCGTGGCTACCAACTAGATCGCCAAGTCACCAATATAGAAGAAGTGTACGCGGATAGCTTCTTGTCAGCACTTTCATCCTTGCGGCAGATTGGGCCGATGAGACAATATCGGACCCGCACTACGGATCGCGAGCTTCGGGGGCGATTGCTGTTCTCGGAGAGCATTAAGAGGAACTATGCGACCGGCAGGCTCCGTCATCCCGTCTTCGATGTCACCGATTTCACGAGTGACATCGAGGAAAACCGGATACTGAAACAGACCGCCGAACGCCTGAAACGACACTTCCTGAAACGAGGTGGCAAAAAGAACTTCGTCACCGCGAAGGAACTGGACTTGGTAATTCAGATGCTCGGCGCATCTGGAACGGGCTCCGTCGTTCCATCCGGGGCCGTTCGCAGAATACCGATCATGCTTCGCCGGCTTCCTACCACCCACCGGTTTTACGAACCCGCCTTGTGGCTGTCGTATCTGATTGCGCTAAACCGGTCAGTGCGAATGGATGAGATCGGTCCGACGAAGTTCGAGACCATCGTGTTGGATGTATCTGCTGTCTTTGAAGAATATGTCCGTCGCTTACTCCTCGACGCCCGCAGTGGGCCACTCGCCGGAGTCGATGTGATGGACGGGAATAAGTTCCCCGTTCCGCTGTTCGTTCGCGGAATTCAGCACGCCACTCATCCTGACTACTACTTTCGTCGTCAAGGAACAGTGTTCGCGTTGGCAGACGCTAAATACAAACTTGATCCTTCCGCTCAAGATCGCTATGAAGTGCTGGCGTTCTGTGAAGCGCTCGGTGTTCAGAGCGCCGTTTTCATCTGTCCGAGAGTCCTGGCTGAAGCCAGGGTTTCTCACCACGGTACGACACGGTCGGGTCGAGTCATAACCATAATTCGGATAGACCTAGCAGCCACCGACCTCGGTCAAGAAGAGCAGCTCTTCGTGACAGCATTAGTAAATGCACTGCGGGTCAACCCGAATACACCATAGGAACTTGATTGGACAAGCTTTCGCCATCTGAGCGCAGCTCACTAATGAGCAAGATCCGTGGAACAAACACGAAGCCAGAGATTCTCGTGCGCTCAATGATTCACCGGCTAGGCTATCGATTCAGATTGCATCGAAAGGAACTCCCCGGTACTCCCGATTTGGTATTCCCGAGCCGCAAGAAGGTCATCTTTGTCAATGGTTTCGAGGTAGGCTGGTCCGGCGCTCGCGTGTATACCAGGTTCGATGCAAACCGCGAGGCGTAGGCAAGTTCCCGATCCTTTGCTGCAAGCTGCTGTTCTTCCTGGGCGGCAGGAGACAGCTGCTGTTGTTGCGGGGCGCAGGGCTGACCTGGAACACAGGGCGAGGGCTGACCGTTCGGGCCATAAGCGGCCGCTACTGCCTGCTGGGCTGGCGTTGCATTCGGCAGAGAGGGGTCCGCCGTGCCTGTGCCCTGTTGCGCCATCTTCTGCTCTGCTGCAGCGGCCTGGCTCTTGAGTTCCTGCGCATTATTGTCCGTGTTGTCCTGGAGAACGGGCTGCGAAGCCTGATGTGAGGTGCCATCTTGTTTCGTAGACGGCTTTTTGCCCGTTCCGCTGAAGAATGCCGCGGCGATAACCAGGCCGGCGGCGCCCAAATAGAGCGCGGGCTTCAGGTTCTTCGGCAGAACGCCCTTCGGGTCTCTCTTCGCTTCGCTGCGTACCGAATCGGCGATCGCCGGATCAATGGACGTGGCCATCGGCTCAGACATATTTGTCTCCCGCTATCCCTTTCGGCTGAAATCCATCCGCTTCTTGCCCAGTTCCACGTAGCCAGAATCCATCACCTTGGGGATGACGTATGTGCCATTCTCAAGTTGATAGGAAACGAGATTCGGCTTACCGTCTCTCATCTCGTAAATCGAGAACTTTTCAGGTGCGCTGGTCTTGATGTACGTGAACTTGTCGTCGTGATAGATTGCCTCGATATCGAACGGCTCCTCGTTCGGATGGAAGGCGTAATCGAATTTCAGCGAAAGGGGGTAGGCGCTCTTATATTCATCGACAGCATCGGTAATATGCGCTTGGACCGCGGCCAGGGCCTGCTGCGATTGCTGGAGCTGGGCGGCGGGCACAAATTGTGGCGGTCCGCTGGAGGCGACCATCGAAGAGTGATCGGCGGGAACCACGATCACTTTGAGGTCCGGCGGCGGGTCCGCGGCTCCTGCGGTGGGGGACACGTCCTGCAGCGTGAAGCTATAGATATTGCCCTTGTCGGTAATGAGATTCAGATTTGAACTGATGCCGGCTTTGGCAGGATGGACGAAGCAGAAGTTGCCCACAACATCCACAATCCAGAAGTCCTTGTCGCCAGTCGCGGCCTCCATGATCTTTTCTGTGGCTGGAAGCTCGATGAGCGTCGTGTACTTCAGCTTCGCGTGGATCGGAATGATGTCCTGCGAGTGATACTGAACGGTGCGGGCCGAAGCATCCTGTGCAGATGCTCTCAATGCGGGCAGGAACAGGATGAGCCCTGCGATAAAGATGAGTTTGCTGTTCATGCTGCTGCTCCCGGTGGAATTAGAGTGAGTGCGTTCGAGGGATTGCCTGGGTGGAATGGGAACTTGAGTGCGAGTTCACGAAGGCCGGCAGGAATGCCATAGCGGTTGAAGAATTCCTGTCGCAATAGGTTCTTGTCGGCGCTGTTAACAGCCATCCAGTGTGTAACGGAATCGACGTACAGACGAACCTTCTTGGAACCATGCGGCTGGCATACCACCATCTGCCCGGGAGGGACCAGGCCAGCGATCAGATCAATTTCAGTGGGATTCAGATGGAATGCCTCGCGATAGAGGTCCACGTCCATCTCGGGATTGGCGAGAAAGATCTTCGTTGGGCAGCTCTCGGCGACGATGTGTAGCATCCCGGATTCCTGCAACTCTTTGATCGACTGTGTAGCCAGAATCATCGCCGCTTTATGCTTGCGCCATACCTTCTGCGCCTGGACAATGTAATCACGAATGACCTCGTTCCGCATGAACAGCCACGCTTCATCCATGAGAAAAGTTTTGAAGGTGGCAAGCCGCCGGGGATCACAGATTTCCTGCGATGCCCGATGCAGAACGTAAAACAGGAGCGGTTCCAGCAACTCCGGCGCATCGCCCCAGCCAGAGAAGTTGAAAGTCTGGAACTCGCGGAAGGTGAGCGTGTCTTCAGGGTTGTCGAAAAGGAATCCGTACTGGCCTGCACTCGTCCAACGATAAAGTCGGTCCTTAAGCTCTCCAATGATGCTCGCGAGATTGGAAAGTGTCCGCTGAGCGGGTTCCAGCATGTAGATTCGCTCGATCGCATTCCATAGCCGGATTTCGTCTTTGAAGTCAATCCGATATCGCTGGCCGCCGCCCTCGATGAGTACGCGCATCAGGCTGAACAGGAACTGCTGGTTCTCCCTGGTCGGTGCCAGAGAGAACGGATTGATGGTGAAGGTACGTTCCTCTCGGCCGACGTTGAGATACGACCCGCCGAAGATGTGGGTCAACGGCTCGAAGCTGCCGCCGATATCAAAGATGAATGTGAGCGGCGAATACTTCTGGGCATTCTGCAGCAGAAAATTGCACAGGTACGATTTGCCCGATCCGGTCATGCCCAAAATCAGCGTGTGCGCCACCTCTCCGCAATGCAAATTCAAGTAGTAGGGCGTCTGGTTGTCAGTTTCCAGGACTGCCAGATACTCTGCGCCGAGGTAGGTGTTCGTCTTCTGACCGGGCAGGATCGTGAACAGGAAGCTCAAATCGGCGTAATTCGTGTTCAACAGGTACAGCTTGCGCAAATTGAAGGCGTAGTTGCCCGGCACGATGGCAAAGAAGGCGTTGAGCTGGTTGTACGTTTCGGCAAACAGCGTGCCGTCGGCATTGGCAAAAATGCCGGCAAATTCGCCGACCACAGAGTCGACCGCCTGCCGGTCCTTTCCGTAAAGCAGAATCGTCAGGGAGAACTCTCCCAATTGCTGGCCGTCGCCCAGAGCCCGCAGGCAGTCGCCAAGGTCCTCAATATCCGCCTGCTTCGATTCGTCCACGAGCACGTCGCGTGGGTTCGTCTTTGCGGGATCGTTGCCGAGCTGAGAGATGAAGCCGGTCTTTGAGATGTTGAAATGCCGGCGGCGCTTGTTTACCTCCTTGCGCGCCGCTCCTGCGGGAAGCGGAACCCACTCAGAGATTGCGATGAAGTTGGCCGGAATCTTCAGCAAGGCGTCGAGAGCCAGCGGCCGTGTCTCGCCGATGGCCTCCTTCATCGTTAGAACCCGAACGAAATCGTCTCCTACGCGAAGGTGGTCGCGCTCGCTCTCAAGCAAGGAATTCGGGACTTGGTAGTCGAGAAACTGTGTGTGCCCTGGCTCGCCGGCGATGCGCCAATCGTCATAGTTAACCAGCCGTCGGAAGAAGCGGAACTGGCCTTTGTGGCCCAAAAGCTCGATCCGGACGAAGTCAGAGAGCTGGTGCACGAATGCCTGCACTTGCTGCTCGAGACGCGCCAGGTCGCGCTCGATCTGTGACCGCAGGAGCGTCTTCATACCCTTATTGGTGAACTGGGCTTTCAGTTCGTTGATAGCGCCAGCCGGATCATGGGAGAGCCGGCGCATCGCGGCGGCGACTCCAGTCTTTGACCGCGAGCCTTCGAGCAAGATCGCGAAGTAGATTTCGACTTCGAATAGCCGGTCTGCTCTTTCACGAAAGAGCTCTTCGCGACAGTCCACAGATTCTTGAACCACAGGATCTTCGTAACGCGCGAATGGGATATCCGGCCGGTTGGTCTTGAAAAGGTATTGATAGATATGGAAGCCTGGGCCGAAGTTTTTGAGCGCGGCCTCAAGACGCTTCACCGCATATTCCTGCTCACTGTAATTGAGGCTTTCGTAGTCCACGCCGCCAACACGCAAGACTACACCGAGATCGCCGCTCTTGGTCAGAAACGTTGTCTCGTTCCAGAATCCGTAAAGATTGATGTGGTCGCAGAACGAGGTGGAATCCTTCCAAGATTTGATGGCCTTGTCGAGACGCAGCATCAGAGCACCTCGACGCGCGGGGTCGCATGTTTCGCTGCGTCATAACGGGTCTTGTACCGTTCGGAACGCGCCAGAATGCGCAGAAAGGCGGGGTCAGTATTTGTTACCCAATGCCCGAATGCAAATCCACCGAGGAACACGGCGATGCCAGCCAGCAGGCTGCTGAATAGATTGAACGCTCCCACTGCGGCAACACTCGCGAAAAAGAAAAGCGTCCGCTCGACACCCAAGTACGTAAGAGGTTTATGCAGGCTCTTGAACACCCGGTTCCGTCGGCGCGTTGTTGCGTGTGCCTGCATTGTTGGCCCTCACACGTGCAGAATCGAGCGATTGCAAATGGCGACCGGTAGCCACCACGAATCAAATGCCCCAGAGCCAGCTGAGGACGTTGGCAGCAAGGACAGCAATGCCTGTACCGGCTGCTACCCCGGCGAGTGTCTTTTTGGCACCTGGCTCTCCATGGGCGAACTGGTAGCCGCCGATCACGATGGCGATCAGGCTGGCCACCTTGGCTATGGTTCCGGTGAAGAGGGTCTGCAGATTTGTAAATCCTGTGTCGAATGGTGATCCGCTCTGTGCGAATCCTAGGGCGGGATACAGAGTGAATAGTGTAAGGAGCGTGATGATCTGGCGGGTTGGGCGAAGCCATCGCAACGAAGCGAGGCGGCGCCGCGTAATGGACGGGAAAGGAGCGGTCATCGGCACCTCCAACGGCCCTGCTGGACCGTGTTATGTCGAAACTCTGCCCTGAATATTCGTTTGCGTCCAATGACGACGGCGGGTTTTGTGATGACAGTTTTGCATCAGCTTGCCCAAACCAACGAGGTTCCTTCAGTCCTTCTTTGCAGGATGATCGCGAGCCTCCCTTTAACGAGCTTCATCGACCAGAAATCCGGTCCGTACATGGCAGCACAGCTTCCAAAGTCCACCAGCCACTTTCCCTGAAGATTCGATGAAACTGTGAGACTCTTCTAGCTAATTTGACGAAGTAGAGTGCTGCTGAGGGATTTTCATGAGCTGTCCAAAACACTCCTCGAGGCGATCCAAACCGTCACGACAAGTATCCGAAGTATTCAGTACGTTTCGAACCCTTTCTCCCAATGTATCCTCTGCTGCGGTATCCCAGTACCCCATGCAATTCAGTCCCTTAGCCAGATGGAGCGCAGAAATTATCAAGTATCGCGCGCGATGGCGTAATCGGCGAGCGAGGACTACACCTTCAGCCCGCAGCCCGCCGGCGTAGGATCGAAATAGCTCCAATACGAAGAGGTCCGTCTCCTCAATTCGCTCCGCGGTCAGAAACGTTTGACACTCTGCGAAAGTCATGGAAGACACATTCACCCCGTCACCGCAATGTCGGCCGAGAATATTCTTGAGGCAATATCCCATCTCGACATTGTCACTAATCGCAAGAACGCACTTCTTATGCGAAATTGTCACAGAGAATAGTACCTTTCAATACGCTTGCGATCTTCAAGGATTTCGGTTTCTTTCGTGTCCTCGGCAATTTCACCGCGCACCATGACAATGACGCGCGAAACATATGGGCGAATCAGCTTCAATCGATGTTCCGCCATCAATACTGCGAATCTCATTTGTCTTTGAAACGAGAATATGCAATCAAGCAATTCCGTCGCGTTCTTCTGAGAAAGACCCGCCACCGGCTCATCCAAGAAGAGGATGCGTATAGGGCGAGAAAGAACCATAGCTACTGCCAGGAGTTGGCGCTCGCCCCCCGAGAGAACTCCCGCGCGATTGTGGCGAATATCGCCGAGAACTGGAAACGTGTCAAAGATACTTGTCTCCGCATCCAAATCTCCATTCCCCGCTCCAGAAGCAGCGAGTCTTACGTTATCCTCTACACTCAAACCTGGAAACACATTGTGATCTTGACGTAAGTATCCGAACCCGAGACGAGCTATGGCGTCGGTTCTCATCTCAGTTATGTCTATCCCACAAAACAGCACTCTTCCGGAATCCTTCGAAATCTCGGCAGTCACAGCTCTCAACAGGGTCGACTTTCCGCATCCGTTCGGCCCCACCACTGCCACGCGTTCTTCAGAGGACAGGCAAAGAGAGAAATCTTCGAGTACGGGCCGACCGTCATATCCGGCTGCCAGCTTGTCAACAACGAGACTATGCATCTTCATAAACCGATCAGCAGCTCCCGATTTTCTTCTTTGCTGAGTACCTCACGGCTTGGTCCCTCATCAGAGATCTTGCCAGCGTTCAACACGTAGGTGAAATCGGCGAATTCCTCAACAAACGACACATTGTGCTCGATAAGAGCAATGGTGATGCCCTTCGTCTTCACAAGATTCCTGAGAATGTCGGCAACCTTACCAATCATTTGCGGAGCAAGGCCAGAGGTTGGTTCATCTAAGAGCAGCATGTCAAACCCTCCGGCCATCAGTCTCGCTAATGCGAGTAGCTTCTTGTTGCCGAAGGATAACGAATTAGCAGGCCGATCAAACGGCGGCTCGACCCCTGCCTCAATGAGAAAGGCCTCAGCAGATTCTCGCCGCGAAACAGCAATCCGCCGGCTGAACGGCCATTGCACAAGCGAAACAATTGCTGACTGGCTAGGATGATCGTGCAGTGCCAAAAGGGCGTTTTCAATGACTGACAGGTTCTCGAAAATGCAAACATCCTGGTAGAGTCTGCCCATACCAAGACGCGCGATGCGCCACGGGGCCATCCCATTGATTGTGCGATCGCGATAGATAATCCTGCCACCATCCAAGTGCATATCCCCACTTATCGTGTGAAAGAGCGTGGTCTTACCTGCACCGTTAGGGCCAACAAACGCAGTGATCGATCCGTTCAGCACTTGCGCGCTGATTCCCCTCAACGCGACAACGTCGCCATATCGTTTTTCTACATTGTCGATAATCAGAAGAGGTTCAGCCATCATAAGGAATAATCACCTGCTAGACCTTTGGTCCGCCAAAACATAAGCCCGATTAGCGCCAAGCCATAAACAATCTCACGGATGTTTGGGGCTGATGAGTCAGGCAATCCCATAAATCGCAGTAGTTCGGGCAGCAGGACCATGATAGACGCGCCTATGATTGGTCCTCGAATATTGCCTATCCCTCCCAACAAGAGAATTGCGAGTAAGAAGATGCTCTCTCTTAGGTCGAAGGATGTTGGATCTATATAGGTCATGTATGAGGCAAACAGCGCTCCGGCAACCGCAGAAAAGCTACCCGCTATCACGAACGCTGTCAACTGCTGGCCAAAGGCTGAGATCCCCAATGATTCAGCCGCTCTCTCGTTGTCTCGAAGAGCTTTCAGGCTCAATCCAAAAGGTGAACGATATAGAACGAAGAGAACCAACAATAATAGCGCATCGACAAGAAGCACCAGGAGGGAGTAGTCAGCAAGAGTTTCCACTTTCCACCCCCTTATTGATGGGCGCGGAATAGCAGAGATGCCGTATGCACCTCCATCGAGGGCGGTCCAGTTGTACAGCAAGGTATAAACGATCATTTGGAAGCCGAGCGTAGCAAATACGAAAGAATCACCTCTGAACCGCAAACAGATCATTCCAATTGCAAATGCCGCTAGGGCTCCGACTGCTGCACTTCCTGCCAACGCAAGCGGGAAGGGAACGGCAGTAGAAAAAATGAGATTCCCAGGTAGTGTCGTGCTGTTTCCAACGCTCAGTAGCGCGTATGCGTAAGCGCCGATACCGTAAAACGCAGCCGAGCAGAATTGCAGCAGCCCCCCGTAGCCCGTCACAAGGTTCATCGAATATGCGACGAGTGCATAAATGGCTAACATAATGAATAGATTCAACAGGTAGTTATCCATTTCGGAAGAGGGCTCAGGCTTCCTCTAACCTCCTTTTCTGACCAATGAGGCCGTTCGGCCAAAACAGCAAAGCCGTTATGAGAACAACGTATGTCATGAGGTCAGTCCATTTGGGGGAAAGCTTCCAGACCGTTAGACTCTGCAATATCGCCAACCCAAGTCCACCCACAATCCATCCTTCGAATCGATCAGTTCCACCGACGAGCACAGCAATTGCTGCAAGCATCAAATAGCCCATGCCGACGTGTGGGTTTACGCCCACATCAAGAGCTATTACGCATCCCGCGATTCCGGCCATGCCGGCGCTTACGGTGAAGACGACAGTGCGATACTTCCTCAACGGTAGTCCCAGCACGGATATGAGCCGCGGTTCATCTCCCATGGCCCACACAGCTTTGAAGACTCGCATCCTTTTAATTGCCGCTACAAAAGCGCAGAGTGCCGATGTACAAACGACGAATTGAATTACCTGAGCGTCCGCTAATGTCACGGGACCAAGTCGAATCTGGCCAACGAGGTTTTGGGCTAGTATCCTAGTGTCGTTTCCGAAGAGCAGCGCGATCGAGTTCTCCATGATCACATATGCACCGAGGGATGCTACCAAAACTGCCGATTGGCTTGCCTTGCGAAAAAAAAGCGGGCGGTAAAGTAGCATCTCGGTGAGATAGCCGGCTAGGATACCACCGGCTATTCCAACGCAGCACGCCGTCCACATGGGGAGATGGAACCAGACCTTGGCCACGAAAACTACGTATGGAGGGATCAAAAAGAGTCCTGCGAATGCGATGTGAAATACCCTGGCTGATCGGTATACCAACCCAAACGCACAAGCCAATAACGCAAACACCGCTCCGTTTACGAGACCATTGGCCAGTAATTGAATCAGCAGTGTCATCCGAGCTAGCTTCCTTGGTCTAGAGGTTGAGCAGATCCGAACATTCCGCTGATTCTGGGAAATTCACGCGCGAGCCGCGGAAACTCGCGAAAGGCTGCCCGGATTCTTCGACTAAAAGAAAAGCGATCAGTGTACTGAAGCAACTGTGCAATCTGCTTCTTATTCAAGTCTCCGTGTTGGTCAATCGCACAGTCAGCTAGCGCGACTTCTGATCGAGCAAGATGATAGCGATAATCCCAATGCTGGTCGTCGAATTCTCGAGAGGTTGCTCGCTGATAGGTCTCAGGTAGATGCTCTACGAGGAGCTCATTATTGCCCGCGATCAAGGCTTGAATAGCTGCAAAATGAACCACACTCTTTAATTCAAAGAGATTGCCAGGCCAAACGTAGGACTCCAGTATCGCGAGAGCCTCTGGAGAGACAGTTCGGACTGCAGATTTGCCGGCCTGTCGAGATTCTTGGAGATAAAAAGCGGTGAGCAGCGGGATGTCCTCCCGTCTTTCCCGCAGAGGAGGCAAGTGGATTTCAAGAAGCGATTGGCTGCCCACACACCTTTCCAATTCACTCGCCACGGTGCTTACAGAATCGGGGAGTGTCCCTGCGATAAACTGCACATCAATTGGAATTCGAATGCCGGGCAATGCAAGGTCTAACGTTCGGCTTCTGAACACCTCGAAAAGCGAATTTCTCAATGCCGCTTCGAGCCTTTCCACGCGGTCCGAAAAGAGCACTCCTCCATTGGCCTCTTCAATTAGGCCTTTGGTGCGTTGCAATATGTCACGTCGCTGGCTTCCAAAAAGTCTTACTTCCGAGTCTTCCGATGAGGTCGATAGAGCTGTGAAGGACACCATCGCGCTTTCCGACCTCGTGCGACTCTGGTCATGAATCAAGTGAGCAGCCAAATCATGTCCTGTACCTGGCTCTCCTGAAATGAGGACGGTGCAATCAGGGTTTTCAGATGCACGAATAATGAGATCCATCGCCCGGCGGATAATAGGGTTTTTCCCAGCAAAGGAGACTGAGTCCGTGGGGGGCATTCGACTTTGGAGTGATGCGGTATACCTTTTGATACGCGCCTGCTGGAGCACAGCCTCCACCATTCGTGCCAGTAATGTCGCGGAGAACTCCGCCTTGTTTAGGAACATCAAAGCTCCCGATTCAGCTGAGTCAAGAACCGCTTCAGTGTCTCCATAAGCCGAAACCATGATCACCGGCTGTAAGTCGTCGTAGGCAAAGATCTCCCGTAAGAGTTTCAAGCCTTCTCTCTCCGACTCCAATCGCATGTCAAGGATTATCAAATCGAACGTATAGGGACGAAATTCGCGCCGGAACTCTCCCTCAGAGGCGGCACATGTGACAAAATACGCACGTCCGAGCGCTGCGATCACTTGCGAGCGAAATTCATCATCATCATCGACAATTAATATTGTTCTTGCACGCACGGTGATAATTATGTATCATTTTGTGAACCTAGTCAACGCGTTTTTCTGGCGGGAGCGATGAAGCCGAGGAAGTCGAAAGCCTTAATTGGAAGCGGGCTCGCCATTATCGTGGCGCTGGCCAGCACGTTCTTGCTTCTCAGACATAGGACCACCGAGAAAGACAACCCCCTCACCATCGGAGTGATCCTTCCGTTGACAGGAGATGCGGCTTCCTACGGCGTCGACTGCCGCCGTGGAATTGAAATGGGAGTCGCTAATATAGAAAAGCAACAGGGACGCACAATCGACGTACAATTCGAGGACTCGAAAGCTGATCCGGCGACCGCTGTTGCTGCATTCAACAAGATCGTGGACGTTGATCACGCAAAAGCAGTTATTGGTGACATGTTTTCATCCACGACCCTTGCGATTGCTCCGCTCGCGCAGCAGGGTCATGTTTTACTCTTAACGCCCACTGCGGCAGATGAACGAATTCCGGCGACTGGCGATTTCATTTATTCGATATATCCTCCCGCACAATCAGAAGGCGATTTCATGGCGCAGAAGCTTTCGCAAGCTTCGCTGGGGAGAGCTGTCGTTCTTTATCAGAACCAAGTTGCCACTAAATCGATCGCCGACGCATTTGCACTCGGGGTTTCCAGGCGGGGCGGGAAAGTCGCACTCCAAGAGAGCATTCCGAGCGAAACAAGCTCCTACCGATCACTTCTAACTAAGGTCGCGACCGTGGACCCGACCACTATCTACATCTCTGCTTATCGCGACCCTGTTGCAATGCTCATTGTGATGGGAAGGGAGATGGGAATCAACACGCAATGGGCTACTCAGTCAACGCTCTACGACGCCAAGGCATTAGCCGATTACCCTGGAAAGTTAAATGGTGTCTTGGTTTCGGGTCCCTACTTTGACACTCACAATGCATCTGAAGCTATCTCGGAATTCACGAACGAATATCGTTCTCGATACGGCGTGCCTCCATCTGTCTGGTCTGCCTACGGCTACGATGCCGCCAATATTCTGATTCACGCACTCCTCAAAGCAGAGCAAGATAAGACAAGCCCGAATGCGGAGCTTTCTGGCCACGAATTCTCGGGATTAACGGGTAACACGGAAATACGAACCGATAGGTCAGTAGTAAAGCAAATGATGTTGTACCGAGTTGCGGATAACCAATTTGTGAAGGAATAAGTGATTCGAGCTAAGGATCAACATTTCGCCGCGCTATTCGAGACAAGTTCGGCTGTTCAGCCGATCATCAGACACGCAATATACTCTTCCCTATTGCCCGCAATCAATCAAGCGATCTCTCCGAGCATGGAGGTGTGTCTTTCGCGTCGCAAAGGAAAACCTGCCTTGCGCCCCTTAATGGCGCGAATGTGTTACGAGATCACCGGCGGGACATCATGGCGCGAACAGCTTCCGGTTTTGGCTGCAGTTGAACTGCTGAATATTTCAACCTACCAGAGCAACTTTTGTTTTGATGAGAAGGCTGGCATTAACAGCGCCAGCGGTCGAAACGGCCAGTTCATCTGCTCAATGCTCACTTTCAGTAGATCCTTAGCTGTCCTCGATAGCGCAACTGAGCTTGCGGCGCGGCCGAAAGCAGAAATTGCTTCCTTACTGGCACGATCAAACGACCAAGTATACCAAGGTCAATTCTACGATTTGAATCTACTCACATTTGATATGATCGCGAACTTTCCGACCCTAGACGAGTTCACCGCGCTGTATCTAGAGCGGTGTAATCTTATAGCCGGTTCGACCTTTCGTGCCTGTGCGGCTGGGGCCATACTTAACGATCCATCCCCGGACATCCTCAACGCTTTGATCACGTATCTAGGGAATCTTGGGTCGGCCGCCCAGGTGATTAATGATCTTGGGGACTATATTCCTCAGGTCACGAAAGATTACGCCCAACCGTACTCGGATCTTAACCTAGGACGCCTTACACTACCGGCTTACTTGCTCCATAAAGCGGGTCTTCCTATGGCACAACTTCGACAGACACTTCGCACAGAAGGCTCGACTTCTCCTATTGGGATGCAGATTACCGAAGCGATACGCGATCTTCGATTGGTTCCACAGGTACGTACATTCGTAAAGGAACAACTTTTTCCCGCAATTCATTCCAGCATTAGAATGCTCGAGAAGCATTTCGGAGCTGACAGAGCCGCGGAACTAAGGTTTGCCTATCCGTTCATTTTCGAGTCGCGGCTCCTTCGATACTTTGCGCAAAAGCGATCATGCTCCTAAGGAAGAAGGGAGTTGCTCTTTGGAAAAGGGAGATCTGCAGGACCTCGCATCCGCGATTCTGAAATATCGAAAGGAAGAATTGGCGGCCCCCGGTTCCCCGGGGGCCGTACTGGGAATCAAGAATCTCCTTCCGTCGATTTGTCGGCACTATTACATCAACCTTAGGACAGCGGTAGACGTGGCATCGGGGGAGATTACTCGAGGACTATCGATGTATTTTCCCGATTCATACGGCTCTCCGTGGCCCAACGTTGATGCGATGGCTGCACTTATCAACGCGGAGCCGGGTTGTCAGGGCCTGCTACCGGAGAGGCCACGACTAGAAGATGTCAATGTCGCATTTCGGAATTCGCGGTCGCTGCATTACAGATATGACGAAGTCAAAATAGTCAGATATGTAGTTGCCAATCTGCACGACTTCAGATATGCCGTAAGCACATTGAAGAAGAGTACGGAAAACTATAACAACACACTGAGAGAACTATTTGGGCCCGATGGGAAAAGACCGGCCGAATATCGTGAGTTCTTCTTCAACTTCGAAAAGCAAACGATTTTTGACGATTGGCATGACGATCGGTGCTGGATTTTCTACCCAATATTCTTCAGGCACCTCTGGGTTTCGCTTCTTGTCGCGCAAATCCCGCTAGAGTCTTTCGACGATGTTGCGACACGGCTGCCTCTCGTATCTGGAGTAATTGGCGAGAAACTTCTCACCGTACGTGCCCGTTTGGGTTGGGGACATCCGATCTCTGCGGTTGGGAGTGAAGCAGAGGTCATTTCATTGATGTCAATCGTTGCAGCTCAGTGTGGGTTGCACAAGATGGATATCAGTAACGGGATAGTTGAATTTCGTGGCGATGGGCAGGCAGGTCGGACAGTCCTGCAGACAGTCCGCGTTGACAACGGATGGCGTCAATTCTCATTCTTTCTTGAATCGCATGAATGTCTATTCTTTGATCGGTTTTGGCGCGAATGCCAGCCCACCTTGGATCGATATAGACACGAATTGGAGTTTCGCGCAAATCTTGCCAAAGCCTCAATCATGTCGCGGAATTTCTCACATAATGTGGGCAGTCACGCTTTGGCAAACCCTAGCATTTATGATTTCCTGAACCTCACTCCACAACCAGGGAAAGAGCAAACCGTTGATCGGCGAGCAGCAACTGCAGAATCTGTCTCACGCCTGAAGACCTTCCACGGGTACGCACAAGGGAGACTGGACTTTATGGCGCGGGCAATGACGGGTTCCGGTGAGCGACCCGAACCGCTGTTTTTTGTAGGGGATGTGCTCAATGGATTTCTAAGACAGGGCGTACTGCTGAATGCATTGCTCGAAGATGGTGGCTATGACGCCTCCCAGCTAGAGTTTGAGGTCGAAATTGCGACGGGATCTTCAGAACAATCTGAAGTGTTGTTCAAGTGGAACGACCACGAATTGCGATTCATTCCCACAAAGAGCGGTGAGTTCGAAGATGTACTCGTGGGAATCCCGGGCGGGAAGATTGCCTGTCATGCTCTTTATGCCTTTCTGGAGAATGTGCTTCGAAACGCCGTTAAATACAGAAGGATTCAGTCCAGTACACGTACGTTGCATCTTCTGCTACATCTGGATAAATGCAAAGCAGTTCGGACAAACCCCGAGTCGACTTCAGAACTCGATGAGATTGACGCATGGAATCTTCGTATTACTGACAATATCAGTCTGGACACAGATTTTGAAGTCAGCACGCGCATTCGCAGGTACATCAATTCGCCGCTGATAAGTGACGCGGAGGGAACCCAATTCCCCGTTCATGGGCACGGCATTCAGGAAATGAAAGTGTGCGCTGAAATCCTCGCCGGCGGCGCATCCGGAATCCGATTTCCCGCGGATGGTGACGACGCGAGTGAGCAAAATAGCAAGGACTGCGGATCGAATTATGAGTATCGAAAATATTTGCAGCGATATTTCGAAGCCGACAATTTGCACGGGGATGCCCACGATAGCGGCCGCGTTCGCATCAATTCTCGGCAAGCACTCCGATGCTATTCCAGTGAGCACAATGGACAGAGGAATCTCGTTTATTCCCTCCTCTTTCCTAAGCCGACTCTGTTAGGTATTGTGTCGCTTGGGAAGCAACTAGACGAACCGACGGCGTTCCCCGCAGAATCTATTAAATGCTTCGACGACCTTAACGCGATGGCGAAGACTGGAGTTCATCTAGGACTGATTCTGGATGTGAAGCAGGATAGTGATGATGACGCTGTAAAGGATGTTTTGCAGAAGGTCGCGGTCCTTCATCCCGCTCTTCCATTTCGATTGATGGTGCTCACCGCGAGACCGGAGACATGGAGAAATTACCTCACTGCCCAGAATGAAGCCTGTCTTGTTCGGCCACCCGATAGTCCATTTATCTGCGGAAAGCACATTCCTGCTCAGCGCCTGCGAGTCGTTGATGCAATGGCTGAACTGATCCACGGTTGCGACTTGACGACTTTCCCCAATTGCATTCAAGACTTATCCTCCTTCCAGTCATTTGGCGCAGTTGGCTGCGATGCTTTTGTTCTTTGGGCCTATGACTTGTGGATTCGTACGTTCAAACCCCTCGCAGATGCGACCTCGGCGTGGAAATTATGCATCGGATTCGACTGCGACTCGAGGAGAATCTTAGGGGACGATGGCCATTCCGTTTGGGGAGATGGAGTAGCTCGTTGGGGAAAGCAACAGTCTGGAGCGAACACAAGCGTCGCGATCCTAGTGAAGACGCGAGATTCAGGCTCGATCACATCAGCGAACTGGCCTATAGAAGCAAATGGTGTGGCCACAGATACCCGAGTCCTGCCTTGGAACGAATTGCTTGTAATCGACCATCATGGCATCATTCTGGCCGATTTGAATAAGTCTTGGTTGAAAAACGGACCGCGATTCTATCAGGCGGTCGGTCTTGATACCTCATTGGATCTCTTTCAAGCAATCGAAAACCCTCCAGCAAGTCCGTTCGGCTTCGCCTTTCTTATTCTCGCCTTAGTGGAAGCCGCTCTCACCCAGGTCGTTGTTCTTGACGAGCGGGTTGCACAGGCGACAATTCGTCCAAATGGACTTCTCGCTAGTAGCTCAGATAATCCTCAGAATGGCGGCCCCCTCGTCTTCCAAAAGGCAGGCATCTACCCGCTTTATAGCTTCAAAAGGGATGGAGAGTCGTGGACAATTCAGCAACTTGAAGATCACGGCGCTCGCAAGGCTCCGTCAGGCTCCCCGCCGCAAAGATCTATCCCTTACGGATTCTTGTCAACTCCAATTGCAGACGCCGCCTTGAAGATTTCGCAATTCATGAAGAAATACCTCGGCTGCGACTACGCGGCAGTTTGGGAAAAGGAAGGACTGATCCTCCGAGAAACCGGCTCCGAAGCGCGATCCGCATACGAGGTTCAGGGTGGCGCGGAGGTCGAATTGATTCGCGCTGACGTTTTGTTAATACACGAAGGCATTACTGATGTCCTGCAAGACAGTGGCCGATGGAGTGCTGAAGATGGTTGCGGACTCTATGACTGTGCCCCGACGGTTGTGCGGACTTCAGGAAGAGGTCAGGACTCGCGATACCTACCGCACTTTCTACCGTTTGTGGAATTCAATGAAATAAGCGGGAATATTTATGGAAATCTGAACAAACTCGCCCTAGTGAAGGCTCTTCTTGGCGCCGCCGGTGAAGAAATTCATGGTGAGGAGGCCTCATGGAACGCAGGAAATACGTAATCATTCCGAAGGGGGATGATGCTGAGCTATTCCAGTGGGGACTGGATGTGAAGCACAACCAAGTGCTGCGTCAATTGAGTTGCCCAAGCACTGAACAGCTATACACTTGGGATGATTTAAGCAAACGAAATGTTCCCTATGACGCAGGCGATGTGTTCATTTTTAGTTCTTGTGGCGCGGCTCCTTGCGAGCAACTGTGCATAGACAAGCTCGCTTCTCTTCTTCCGAAAGAGGCAGGCACCCTTCGGTTCTTCATTCACTTCGGCGACTTAAACATATCCAAAGACCTTCCCGACGAGTTAGCCATAATGAAGCAGTTTAAGAATCGCTTGCCGACAGCAGATGAGGCACAATGCGATTGCTTCCCTTTTACCGGCGAAGCAAACGATCAGTATTTTTGGAACACTCAGCTCTGGAACCTCCAAAGGAGACTTTTTGCGCGAGAGGCTTTTGTTGACGACGAATTACTCACAGAGCTGGACAAAGTATGGGATCTAGCTATTAGCTATTTCCGCGTCGAGCGCCCGATATCAGCGGTCTTATCTGCACTATTCCCTCTGTTCCTCACCCTTTCGGGAAAGGAGTCCGACGTGGACCGTGACTTTGCCCTAAAATCTGCGCAGTGTATCGTAAATGATACCTCTTTTAGTTTAGCTAGGTCTGGCGTACTAGCCTATGCAAAGCGTAGGGATACGCAGCTAAGTCTTAAGTACGACTTTTCATCTCCGGAGCTTAAATCTGACGGCTTTGTTGAGTGGTACAGGAGCCTTTCAAAGGCATATACCGTTCTTACTCGAACGGAAGAGAATATTCGTGACCACGGCGCTGGCCGCACAGAAGGTCGATCTAAATGAGAGCCATATTGATCGGTCGAAATAAGGACGAATTAGCCTCGCTTGAGCGTTCAATCACTGAACTATTGGCTGATCCATTGCGAGATCGCATCGGTGCCTGCGAGTTAGTCACCCGGTGCATCCTCGTTCCCGAGTCGCTCGATGATCCTAGAAGATGTTTCAATGAACTGTCCGGAATGTTTCGAGACTTCCTCAGATCGGACCACGTTACAGTAATCGCGTACGGCGTACGTCCACTCTGTCTGAATCCTCTCCTCGATCTAGGCTGGGATTCGATTGTGGCGATGCTAATTCTTGCTTTTCCGGAAATTCGGTGGTTCTTCGGAGTAATCAGAGGCTACGCTGGAGCCGGGGAAATAGAAAGGAAACAGCTGGAAAGCTTCAGAACAATTCACGGCGTGGCGAATCTCTTCGAGGTTCAACTGGACCCGACATTCGACGGAACAGGTCTTCGGGACTGGATTCGACATTGTGCTGCCGCCAATCAGTTGACTTCGGGCGATGCGGAATACTTGGCCCGCCGAAAAGAGGGCGTGATTGCCTGTTCTGTAGACGACGAGACCCCGTATACATATCTGCAAGCATATGCTGCCTATCGCTTCGGCTTTCGCGCCATAACAGTAAACAGCGCCCGTAGCGCAGATTATCTTTTCGGTCCTAAGAGTCGGTTTCCTGTGCCACTTCTGACCTTCGAAGACATTTACGTCAACTTCCCGGACGGTAGTTCCGGAATGTCATGGCTTGGTGTTAATCCGCTAAACAATAGGGGCAGGAACACACGATGGCCGCGACTCTCGCAGGCGAGCCACCGGATTTTTGTAACTTCCGGTCACCGGTCACGAGGTGAGCGGGACAAATGGACAAGTAATCGGGACTATCTTGCCCAACAACGGGATGACTCTTGCCTATTGTATAAGCCGTATGCTGGTATCTTCCGCTTGTGGCAGGAATCTGGCTTACGTAAGAAACTGCGTTGGTATGAGGGCTCGACGGGGAGGTTGCATAGAGGTGTGGCTGACGGATTCAATTGGCCTCCGTCCTCACGTTCGATTCGTGGCGATGAACAAAGCCACAGCAGTCCAGGGGTCTTTCTCGCAGTTGCCGAATCCCTGATCGGCCGTGCCGAAGAGCTACTCCCCAATGTCCGATCAGTGATGGAGGCGATCCACGGGGCAGTCTTCGCTACAGATGCGCTTGAGTTGCTTGGTGGTCGGACTCCTACGGTTGCGATCCAAGCGCTACAGCTCAAGCATCACTTTGAGGTCGTTGCAGAGTGTAAGTTTGCAGGCGTCGAGCATCACATTCAGTTGGAAGAACGGTTCACGGAAATCGAACGTGATGTGACCTTGATCTGCGGCTGGTTCGGGCGCGCGCAGCAGACAACAGCGGCGGCGAACGCCGAATTGCGAATTCTGGTCGATCTCTTAAGGGTGTTCAGGGAGGCCGCACTTTTTGATGAGGAGCAGGCTTGTATGCGGCGGGCCCGCACACTTCATCGTCAAGTTTCCCTCCAGCGGCGAAGACTGTTTGCTGCGATAGCGTTTCCGTTTCGATGGTATTTGGACTTTCTACTAGGCTCGATTCCGCGATTTCTCGGCGCAATCGGAGTTTGGCTGTTAGTCCTTACGTGCCTCTATTCGGCAAGCAGCAGCCTCTCCATAGCAAATGCTTTTCATACAGCGTTTGTGTCATTCCTTGCAATTGAACCACCCGCGCCCCCTGACCCAAATGTCGCAGTGTCGATGCTTGCAATGGTCTTGGGTGCGACGCATCTCGGTATATTCATTTCACACCTCTATTCTTTGATGGCGCGCAAATGAAGTGGACTAGGGATACGAATCCCGCAGAAAGGGAGAGCTTATGTCGAGCAGTTCGATCGTCGCTGCAGTCCTGATCGGAATGGGAATTCTTGTGTTGATCTGCGTAATGCATGTTGCACTTCTTTGGAATGTTGGTGAGGGATTGGATACGGGTGAGAGAAACACTGAGACCTTAGGCCTAAAGAGACTCGTCGGCGCATTTTGCGATGCCACGAGGGAGGGAAATCACACCATGGATCCGGAGGAAGCTCTTCTTCTTGCAATTCGAGTGAAGGGCTGGCTAAGCGCTGGGCTGCTCGGTTTTGGGGGCCTAATCCTGATTTGTGCCACTGTTCTGACTTGGCACTGCATCAGCACGTGGCCCAAGTAGATGCGAGAGTCTGGGCAATCGGACAAAGCCAGTTTCTAACAGTAAGTTGGATGATAGAAAACCCGGGTCCAGGTTCAATTGAGTCAAGGTTACCCAAATAGTGCAGTCGATGGCGCCATCGCGTTGCGCATTAGCGCGAACGCTATGGCCTAGAGGTGCACTTCTAGGCACACTTAATGATAGGCAAATTCACCGCATTGGACGCGTAGATTACTCTTGATCTTGCGGCGAATAAACGATATATTCCCTGCAAATGGTGCGGAGAATAAAGCGCGGTGTTTACATCTATGAGCATCCGAAATGGCCAGCGTTCCGCTGGGATTCTGAGCGCATCTCCCCTCGACTGGTTGAGGTGCGACACCAGCAGGGCCGCCTCATCGGCCGCATGGAGGGGCTCGGGTTCCAGCTTCGGACAGAAGCGGTGTTGGACACGTTAACCGAGGATGTCCTCAAGTCGAGCGAGATCGAGGGGGAGAAGCTCGATAGGGACCAGGTACGCTCTTCGATTGCGCGCCGACTTGGAATCGACATCGGCGGACTGACACCTGCTGACCGCAACGTCGAGGGTGTGGTCGAAATGATGCTGGACGCGACGCAGCACTACGACCAGCCGCTGATCGCGCAACGCTTGTTCGATTGGCACGCAGCATTGTTTCCGACCGGCCGCAGCGGAATGTCGAAGATCAATGTAGGTGCCTGGCGAGACGACAAAAAGGGGCCAATGCAGGTCGTCTCCGGCCCAATCGGGAAGGAGCGGGTTCATTATCAAGCTCCAGTCGCCGCCCGACTCCGAGGGGAAATGAAGAAGTTTCTCGACTGGTTTGAAAAAGAGAAATCGACCGACCTTGTGCTCAAGGCGGGCGTGGCGCATCTGTGGTTCGTGACCATCCACCCGTTTGACGATGGCAATGGGCGCATTGCGCGCGCCATTGCTGACATGGTTCTGGCGCGTTCAGAACGCAGTCCACAGCGCTTCTACAGCATGTCAGCGCAGATTCAACAGGAGCGGAAGGCTTATTACGAAATCCTCGAAGCAACGCAGAAGGGCGAGCTCGATGTTACGCGATGGCTAGAATGGTTTCTTGTGTGCCTGGAACGCGCCTTTGATCGGGCGGAGACCATACTTGCCGCTGTACTCAATAAAGCAGGCTTCTGGGATCGCTTTGCGGCAACGGAATTCAACGAACGGCAACGGAGAATGATCAACCGGCTCTTGAATGGCTTCGAAGGCAAGCTGACATCCTCGAAGTGGGCAAAGCTCGAGAAGTGCTCGCAGGATACCGCGCTGCGGGACATCGAAGACCTCCTTCGAAAGGGCGTTCTTACGAAGGATTCGGCCGGAGGGCGCAGCACATCCTATTCGTTCGCAAGGATCAAATGACCGATTCAATCGGAGAGGTTTGATGCCGCAGTTCGAACGCTATATAGGCGTGGACTACTCCGGGGCTCAGACCGCAGAGTCGAGCCTCAAGGGTCTTCGCGTGTATGAGGCAAAGCAGGATGAAGAGCCACATGAGATTCTCCCAGAAGTTCACCCGTCGCTTGTCCATCGAAAATATTGGTCCCGAAGAGGAATCGCTGAGTGGATCACGGGAGAGCTTTCTGCCGGCCTGCCTGCATTGGTCGGCATCGACCACGGTTTCTCATTTCCGCGCGAGTATTTCGAAGCGCACAATCTGCCACTTGATTGGAGTTTCTTTCTCGACGACTTCCAGCGCCATTGGCCGACGGATGAGCGGGGCGTCTTTGTTGACCTCGTGCGGGATGGGAATTGCGGCAATGGCGCATTGCGATGTGGCAAGGCAACCTGGCGTCGAATCACTGAGAGACGTTGCAGGGCAAAATCGGTATTCCATTTTGACGTGCAGGGTTCCGTCGCAAAGTCAACTCACAGCGGAATGCCGTGGCTGCGGTTCATTCGATCCCACACTGCGGGGCAGGTTCACTTTTGGCCTTTCGATGGCTGGCAAATTCCAAAAGGAATGTCGGCGATTGCGGAGGTCTATCCAGCGTTGTGGAGCAAGTCGTTCCACCCGGACGACCGCGACCCTCATCAACATGATGCCTACTCTATTGCTGCATGGCTCCGCAGGGCCGATGAGGAAGGCACACTCGGTCGTTTCCTCTCCCCATGCTTGAACGATGAGGAACGTGAGATTGCGGAATTCGAGGGATGGATTCTTGGTATCCCTTAGGCGGGCGCCGGGACTGCAGCTGAGGGGCTGTTCGTCCCGAGGCAGTAATCACAGTGCTTGGCGAAGTGCTTTCAAATCGGCCGCGTATCCCATATCGCGCAAAAGCTGATTTAGCATTCTCGCGAGAGGGTCTTTGGAGTTATTGAATCGCTGGCTGAAGTCGAGTCGTTCGCCGATGGAACCTTTGAGATGGACAGGGCTCTCCTTGTACTGAGGGATCACGATCGGCCAAGGATGAGGATAGTAGTCTTTGCGTTGAAGAGACGTGAACCCAGGCCCCTCTGTGAGAATCACGCCGCCGCCGGGCTCGACGTTCACAAAGATGTCGATCTCGCCGTAGAAGCCTTCTGCCGTCAGAAGTGAGTTGCCAAGTGCAAGGGTTGTCGCAATATTCGCCGCAACGTCTGGCAAGCTCCAAGAAAGACGTGGTAGCGGAATTCCGATGCTGCAAGCAAAGCCGATCACACTCGAAGAGAGAATTGCCCACTTTGCTTCGTGATCCAGACTGTGATGGTAGATCTTGTAGAGATACGCGTTGCGACTTCTGAAGTCGCTCTCTGTCGCGACGCCGCCAAAAACCGCCTCTTGAAACTTCGTAAAGTTCGAGGCGACGAGATTTTTGAAGTGCTCCTCAAAGCTGTAGTCCAAGCTGACTGCCAGCGTTTTGGATGGCCAAATGACAATCTTCATAAAGGACTGTGCATCAGTCCGGTTGCGCATCCGCTCTTGAATTGTGCCAGCATCTCTTGCGCGAGTGATCTTGAAATCCGCAGGAAGTGGGCTAAACGGATCAACGGACATCTGACTACCCTTGGCATCGGATTGTTCTCGATCGATGAGAGCTCTTAGTTCTGCTACAGGTGCAGGAATCGCCTGATCTTGATTCCTGATGTAGACCGGACGATCACCTTTTAGCAGAAAGTGAATTCGATTCCGAGGGCGCACACGAATCACAGCTAGCCGCTTTCCCGGGTCGGACGGTATAGCGCACTCCGCGATGTCATAGTCAGGCGTCGGAGTGATATTCGATGAGATCGAACTCGCGATTTGCGTCATGATCTCCTTGTTGGATTGGACGCCGATGATCTCATCGGCCCGACCTGCATTTTCAGAGACACCAACAACGATCACTCCGCCGAATGTATTAGCAAATCCCGCTACAACGCGGAGAGCCTTCTCGCCCCACTCCTGCTTGAAATCGACGACATAAGTTTCCTGCTGACGATCGCCCGGAGGGAGAGAACTTCCCACAAAATCCCCGATCGCTGAAAAGAGTTCATGGTCGCTGATGGAACCAAAGCTGATTGAGTGAAGATCTGCCATCGATTCCATCGTACAGCGCAGAAACACAGAAGACGCTTCAGCGACGCATCGCTCCCCCGTCATCCATTCGGGCCTGGGGAACAAAGGTTCTGCCCGGACGCACTGCTCGTTTACTATCCATCGGCCAGGATGGATAGTAAACCGCTGCCAAGAAATTCCTTCAGTGGGCGAAGTGTGGAAACTCCGACCGAACTTTGGCAAAATTAGCACTGATTTTTACTATCCATTTTTACTATCCACATGCTCAAAATCACCAAAACTGGTGCAAATTTGCTCACGCCCGCGCACACCTGACAAGGGCTTCGTGGCCTCATGTATGTCGATGAATTGTATGGATTTAATTCTCTTGAAAGATGGTTAGCTGAGGGAAGGCAGCGGAAATCAAGGGTGAAGCTGACGTTCTGCCACTGAACTACTCCCGCTATTTAGAATCAACAGCTTACATTAGAGGTCGACTTGCGAGCTTCCGCCAATATTCCCTCAGCTCAACTGCGATCACGCACGATTATACACGGTGGCCGCATGTATCGCTTGCAAAGTGGAACCGTAGCGGGATTCGCCTCCATCCCAATATCGGGTCAGGCCCTCGCATTGCAAACAGAGGTCCGCATATCCCCATATCTCGGCGGACAATGGCGATCCCCGACGGGAATCGGCGCGCGTTTTGCACTGGTAGCCAGTCGCAGCGGTCCATGACGCGGGAATTCTCCTCACGTGGACGAAAAAGAGGCTTACTCCATCAACTCGATTCGAGAACCAACCCGGTCGGAATCTCGGAAGGCTGGGTCGTGGTCAGCGTTTGGCCCGCCACTCTCGCTCTGGTTGACGTGTCGACCGTCATTGTCGAGTCTCTCGAGGGCGGGTGAGTTGGACCTGCATCTGCGTTGCTGCATCTAGCGAGAAGACGGAGAGGGAGTCTCTTCGGTGTAATCACAATCCTTCTCTGCGCATTCCCATGTCTCGACCTTCAGCGCGTGGCGCACTTCAGCCAGGTAGAGAGTCCCTCCACACGTGGGACACACTCGATACGACAAGCGCGATGGATCAAACTGCCCGTCCGCAAAATCTGCATAGCCGTAAGCATTGCGGAAGACGCGAAGACAATCGCGGCGTTCGCACTGGTGAAATGATTGCGCTCCTTCCGATGCCGATTCGGCAAGCATCACGCGCCGCATCGGAGAATGGTGGAGATCACACAAAGGAAAGAACATCGATTTTGGATGATCGTTCATGGTCCCACCCTGGAAGGAATTGCACGAGCCAATCGGCAATTGCGCGGAGAATCGAGAATGGACCTGCGGAGATTACGCCGAGTTTTAAGAAGCCGCGACGGTGTCGGCTGGAGTACCAAAGGACTGACGGAGAGCCGACAGGTTGAATTTCACTCCGCCGCTAACCAGCGGCATTGGCATCTGCACAAGGAATGCCCATTTCGCGACTAACTTGTCCTCAACTCCATCGCGTTCGGCTATCGACGCGAACTGGACATCCAACTCAAACCCGGCGAGTCTGCGGTCGAAGCGATTGACTTCCCGAAGAAGCGATCTAACTAAATGTCTGCCCCGCGGCACTCCTGTTTTCATGGGGAACTCCTCGGAGAGAGGTGAAGTGTTCAAACGAGATAGCGGCGATGCAAGGGAGCTCGCCCGGCAACCACTTTCGATGTGTTATCCGGTACGCTCGTCGAAGCGGGCAAAAGACACACGTTGGAATCGGAAAGCCGTCATCTCCTGGAAATCGAGCTTGACGGCTCAATCCGAGCTGCCGATCGAAATTCCTAACGGCCCCTGCCAAAGTTGCTTCGCCGGCCGGCGCCGCCGGCGCTGGACTTCCGGCTCTGAAAGCAGTTCTGGCAATACACGGGACGGTCCCCTCGAGGTTCGAATGGAACCGTTGTTTGCTGTCCGCATTCGGAACAGGTCACCGCTGTACCCTGCGATTCGCTGCGGTGGTACCCTCCTCCGCCGCCGCCCGTTTGTTCGTTTTTCTTGGCTTGGCGGCACGCTTTGCAGCGCTTTGGCGATGAATAACCACGTTCGCGGAAGAACTCCTGATCTTCGGCAGAAAACGTGAATGACTTCCCGCAATCACTGCACATGAGTTGCTGATCTTGACCCATATTTCCCTTTCGTCCATGCTTCAGGTATGTGCTTCGTTGGATGTCTTAGCTCGGTTGCTCATGATTGCGGTCGACTGGACCGGTGCAGGGTCCGCGGAGCTCTTTTGACGTGTTTCTGCGGATCGCAACGCCAAATGAACCCCACTTGGTTGCATGACGGGAGATCAACTCTGTTCGGGAGCAGGAAAGCGAATCGCGGAACGTCCGGGTCACCGGAGATGTCCTGGGCTTCGGCATTCAAAGAGCAGCAACCCCGCTGCCGTCGCCGAGTTCTGGAATCCTCGAATAAACCGGCGAGATCCGGGAAGATGTCGAAGACGGCCTCTTCCCGTCGACTCTTTGAATCAAGCAATCCGGACGTTTTCGGCCTGCCAGCCCTTCGGCCCTTTCACAACGTCGAACTGGACCGCCTGGCCCTCCTGAAGCGAACGAAACCCGTCGCTCTTGATGGCTGAATAATGGACGAACACGTCTTCGCCGTTGGCACGGCTGATGAAGCCGAATCCCTTCGCGTCGTTAAACCATTTCACGGTTCCCTGTTCCATTGCTATTCCTTTGTTGGTGATGTATCGCTGAACTCCAGTGGAATTGATTGCGAGTTAAGCGGGAAAGCAGAACAGGCAAGAACGCCAAGTCGGATTCGACGATCAGCGTTGATTGTACCACTCTTTTTGGTGCAGGGTCCGATGGCGGAGATGGAATTCCGGCTCATCTGACGCGATCCGAGTGAGGTTGTGCGCCTCTTTACAAGAGCAGCCGGTGTTTTCTGAGGTAGGGATTAGGACAAGAGCCTAAAGAAGCGTATGCTGACTAGATATAGGGATCCGCGGGATTTTTTCCTCTTCAGCCCTACTCCTCCTCGTGTTTCCGGCGCGGCACTCGAAAACAGCCCCACTGGGTCGACGGACGACACCAAGACGAGCCCGGCTCCGTAGCAAACGCACGACTACCGAGAACAGGGGCAAAGATGCGATCGGAACTGGTGCATTCGGCTGGGCAAAAAATAGAAAACCGCTTTCTGTTGTCTGCGACCGTCATGCGCGCGGTGCGCATGTTCCACGTCGACTCCCGCAGGACGGAAGACACTGTCAATCGAGTCTTCGTCGAGGTGTCTGAAGGCCGCTATGCAGGCGCCAAATTGCCGCAGATCACGCCTCCTCCTCCGATCGACGCGCTGGTAATTCCGCTGAATTGATCGGCATTGCCGTCTCTTCACATCCGCAACCACTCCGGAATGGGCAGGCTGCGAGGTGACCGATGAACGCCCTCCTGATTTACCCCAAGTTTCCCGACACGTACTGGAGCTTCAAGCATGCGCTTTCGTTCCTGGGCAAGCGTGCTGCGCAGCCTCCGCTGGGGCTGATGACCGTAGCCGCCCTGGCGCCCCGCTCGTGGAACAAGCGCCTCGTCGATGAGAACGTAGAGCGATTGCGCGACCGCGACCTGGCCTGGGCCGACATTGCCCTGATCAGCGCCATGCACATCCAGAAGAACGCGCTCCTCGCTATCCTTGCGCGATGCCGCGACCTGGGCCTGCGCACCGTGGTCGGCGGCCCCATCGCCAGCAGCCTTTCCGTGGATGAAATCAATGCCGATCATGTGGTGATCGGCGAGGCCGAAAGTCTCATCGCTGCTCTGGCACGCGACTTGGAGCAAGGCGCGGCCAAACCCGTCTACCAGGCCGACGAACGCCCGGCGCTCGAGACCAGCCCTCTCCCCGACCTGAGCGTCATAAAAATGCACCGCTACTCCACCATGACGGTCCAGTACTCACGGGGATGCCCATTCAATTGCGAGTTCTGCGACATCATCGAGATCTACGGTCGGCGTCCGCGCACAAAGGCTGTCGAGCAGGTGATCGCCGAACTCGACCAGCTGCACGCCGCCGGCTGGCGCGAGAGCGTCTTCATCGTCGACGACAACTTCATTGGCAACAAGGCGCGCGCCAAAGAATTATGCCGTGCGCTCGCCCAATGGCGCAGTCAAAAGAAGACCGGCTTCGGCTTCATCACCGAAGCTTCACTCAACCTTGCCGACGATTCCGAGCTTATGCAGCTCATGAAAGACGCCGGCTTCGTCTCCGTGTTCCTGGGCATCGAGACACCCGACGAATCGGGTCTCATCGCCGCCAACAAGCTGCAGAACACCCGGCGCAGTCTGCTCGAAAGTGTAGCCATCATTCAAAGCTATGGGATGCAGGTGATGGGCGGCTTCATCCTCGGCTTCGATACCGACCGCGATGACATCTTCGACCGCATGACCGATTTCATCCAGAAGAGCGGCATCCCCATCGCCATGGTCGGGCTGCTGCAGGCCATGCCCGGCACGCAACTCTTCCGCCGTCTGTGGCGGGAGGGGCGCATCCTGCACAGCGGCGCCGGCAACAACACCAGCATGAGTCTTAACTTCCTGCCTCGCATGGATGCGACGAAACTGATTGAGGGATATCGCTCGGTGCTGAAACAAATCTACAGCAGCGACGCCTACTACCAACGTGTCAAGCTCTATCTGAGCCGAATCCAGGCGGCGCTCGGCGAGCAACGCTTCGAGCAACCCTGGCTCACTCGCGGCAACCTGCGCGCCCTGGTTACTTCGCTCCTCCGCCAGGGGGTCTTTGGCCGGCAGCGCTGGAGCTACTGGAAGTTCCTCGCCGCGGCGGCCACGCGTTACCGGCGCTTCTTCGGCACCGCCATGACCCTGGCCGTGATGGGCTATCACTTCCAGGTGATGACGCGCAGGCTCGCCAAGTTCAAGCTACCCGCACTTCCGTCGGCGGCAAACGAAGCGGAACTGCCCGCCGAAACCGGCGAACAGATGTGAGCCAGCCAAGGCGGACCGGGGAAGATTCGTTCGTGCCGCTATTTCAAATGTGTGTTTAAGAGTTCCGCCAACCGATACCCGGCCAGCAGCGCCTGGCTTTTCGCGGCCCGCAGCGCGGCCGCTCCGTACTCGGCGTCTGGACGGGCCGATACCGTTTGGGCCGGATCGTTGTCGTCACTGATCGGCGCCACGTACACGGTCGATTTGGCCAGCGCGAAACTTTCATTCACCCATTGCGCCGGATCGGTCTCAGCCGCCTTCGCCGGCTTCTTTCTCCTGAGCAGTTGATTGCCGAATGTCGCAACCTCGTCGACCATCGGCCCGTCTCCCAGCAGCCCGTCCCAGTACGCGTGCAGCTCATCTTTGCACGGCGCAGCGCACAAGGCCACGGAGTTGCCGCCAGCGTCCCCGTTGGGGTGATTCTTGGTAAAACGCGAGGTGGCGTGGAGCGGCTGATGGACATCCCCCACCAGGTGTTCGAGCCACGCCACGTCATAGGACTTGATATCGTCCGATTCGTCGGACCCGATGGCATCGGTAAGCAGCTTGATCTCCGACAGCGCATTGGGCTCCTTCGCAGGTTGCGCCGGAGCCCCGGCGCTATAGGGCTCATCGACGAAGTGCCAATACTTATGCATCAGATGGTCGTCATAGCCGATGTTCTGCGCATCGGTCGGCTTTCCCGGCGGCACGTCGCCGCCGTCGCTGGTGTAGCCGCTCGTGCAGGTTGACGACTTGATGCAGTCGGGCCAGGTCGCCGCCTTCAGAAAAGCCACCAGCCCCTTCTTGTCCAGTGCAATCCCCTGCGTCCAACTCGCGTACATGGGATTCCGCTGCAGAAGCGCGTCGACCCTATTCCGCGTCGCCGGCGTCAGCTTCTGGTAAGCGATATAGGCGACTGTTTCATGCCCGCCGTCCCACCACGCATTCCCCTCTGGCGCACACAGCGCCAGCACAGCCACCGCCGCTACAAACCTCCGCAGTTTCATAGGAGCCTCCCCTTCTCACCCAATTCCCTCAGTGGTTCCCGAAGAACGCCCGTTCAATCACCAGACCCGGTTCGAATTCCCGGATTTGTGGTGAAACTTTACCCTTCGATCGTTGTCCCCCGATGAATTCGGTCTGCGGATGAATTCGGTCCGGAGATGAATTCCGAGGTTTTCCGGCTCTATGGCGGCGGTGCTTTCGCCGAAGGGTCCTGCCGGCACTGTCCTGGCGTTCTCCAGATAGTGCGAGAACAGCCCGAACCGCTTCATTCCCGCCGTTGCCGCGCAATCCCGGCGCTCCTCCGGCTTACGCATTCCACCTGTGGCCATGGGATATCACAACCGGGTCGGGACGCGTCCGGATCGAGACGCGTCCGGGTCGTGACGCGCAGGCTCGCCAACTTCAAGCTGTCCGTGCCTCCGGTGCCGGCAAACAAAGTAGCTCCGCCCGCCGAAACCGGCGAGCCGATATGGGGCAGCCGAACCGGACAGAGCCCCTCCAGACCCGAGGAATGTCCGGAGTGCCGCCGAATTGCCAACCAACATGTCGAATCTGGTTTCATGTGACAGCATTCCAGTTCGGCGCCCTCAATCACTTTCTTCGTATTGCATACGACGCGAGGGCCGCATCGGCGTTCAAACAATATGATCAGGCAGGTCGTTCTTCCTGGGCTGATCTGGAATCAATCAGACGCGGGCCGCTGCCGTGGTTGCGGCAGCCCCTTCGTGACCTGAGGCAGGGAAGGGGGGCGGCTTATGTTATAGCGTGAAGTTTCTCGATATTGTGGACTGTCAATTCTCGATATGTATTGCAAGAAGGCAACTCAACTCTACGTGAGGGGAAGAATTCGAGGAGAGTCTGCAAATTCGCTCGGCGTAATTTCGAAAACCTCAGAGTTTGGACCAAGAGTCCACTTCACATTCTTCGAGAACCCGGGCGGACGAAAATGGAATTGCGACATTCTGCTAAATGCTGCGAAGTTTTGCTTCGATTCGGATGGTGACTCTTCGAGCTCGGACCTTCCGGCAGACGGAACTTGGCACGCGTTCCTGAAGATCGATATCGGGCTCGAAGCCACGCTCTACTTGGCGGGCCGATTCGACCGGCCGAGGTGATCCTGGCGTGCGACATCCTGGCATGCGACCCTGATCGGATCGCATGTCAGGCGTTCACGTTTTGGCCGTCATTCGATCGAAACGCTGGCTATGCCGCGTGCTCGTTGGCTGCGACCGCATTCACGCCGCGCACCCTGAAGTGCCTCATCTGAATGGAAAGCGCTCGTTCAATCTTGCGCAGATCGTTGCGCTCGTCCGGTCCGGCAAAGGTCGAAGCGATTCCTCGGGCGGAAGCACGGCCGGTGCGGCCGACGCGGTGCACAAAGTCCTCCGCCACTTTGGGCAGGTCGTAGTTGACCACGTGGGCTACGTTGGCCACATCGATGCCTCGCGCGGCAACGTCGGTTGCCACCAGCACGCGATGCCGGCCTTCGGTGAAGTTGCGCAGAGCCTGGTTGCGCTGCGACTGCGAACGGTCGCCGTGAATCTGGATAGCCGCGTGGCCGGAGCGCGCCAACCGCCGCGCGACCCGGTCGGCGCCGTGCTTGGTGCGCACAAAGACGAGAAAGCTGCCTTTCTCGGCGTTCAGCAAGTGCTCCAGAAGCTCCTGCTTCTTGTTGGCCTCCACGCTGAAGGCGCGCAGTTCGACGTTCTCGGCCGGCTTCATCACCGAGCCGATCTCGACGCGGACAGGATTCTTGAGATAGTTGCGCGCCACTTCCTTGACCTTGCCTTCGAGCGTGGCCGAGTAGCACAGCGTCTGGCGCTCCGCGGGAATTGTGGCCGCAATGCGGCGAATGGCCGGCTCGAAGCCCATATCGAGCATGCGGTCGACCTCGTCCAGCACCAGGATCTTCACCTGGTCGAGGCGAACGAGGCGGCGCTTTAGATAGTCCTCGAGGCGGCCGGGAGTGGCGACGATGAGGCGGACGCCGCGGCGAAGAGATTCGATCTGCGGACGTTCATTCATGCCGCCAACCACCAGCGCCGCCGAGTACACGGGGCTGGGCCGGACGGATTTGAAGGCCTGCTCGACCTGCATGGCTAGTTCGCGCGTGGGCAGCAGGATGAGAGCCTGCGCTCCACGCCCTTCCATCCTCTGCGACTCCGGCTTTTGCAGCATTTCAATGATCGGAATCAGAAAGCTAAGAGTCTTGCCGGTTCCGGTCTGCGCCGTGGCCAGCACATCGCGGCCTTCGAGCGCGGGCGGAATAGCGCCGGCCTGTACCGGCGTCGGAGTGATGAATTTGTTTTGGTCGAGCCGCGCAAGAAGGGCGGCTGAAAGGGGAAACTGCGAAAACTGAGTCGTCAAAACTGACAAACTTTCCTTAAGCTCCGCGAGCCTCGATTTCAGAGAAGCCTGCATACGGAGCCGGACATCGAGGCGCGGCCATATCCATGGCGCAAGCCTTCTTCTATAACAAGCGTAAGGAAGAACCGAAACCGTCCCTGGGACTGGCGCCGGGCATTGAAGAATGCCCGCGCCCCGGAACCGACCCACGCTACACGAATTGCCAATCGGCACACTGCCGGCCGGCTCCCTTTACCCGCGCAATTTCCTGCGCAGTCTCGATCGCTTTGCCGACCGTTTCCGGTGGGCAAGGCTGCTCAGAGCGCCTGGTCCTTTCTCAGACCGGACTCCGAGTCACCCGAGGGAACTCAAGGGCTACGCTGTAGGGGCTTGGGGAAATCTGTGCAAGGCTGGGTTGCCTTCAGGAAGGCAAAACGCCGCTCACTACCAAATCACTGAGCGCAAACCCAGTATAACATGATTCCTGATTGCTCTCGCACTTTAGTGGTGGCGCAGATTAAGAATCGAATGTATCGGATCATGCCGTGCCGCTTCGATCGCGCGCAACCGCCGGGCGGATGCAAATTCCATCGCGCGTCAAGCTTTATTCCATTTGGGGTGCCGATGCTCCGTGCATTTGTGCCGGTTGAACGCGTCCTCGATCGCTTTGGATGGTATATTCGGAATCACTTCGAGCCGCCGCACGAAGGGTTGCGACCACGCGCAATCCGAGCACCGCCAATTTGCAGATCCCTTTGTCGGCAACAGCATTCTTCGCGTCGTTTCCGTCAAATCAGTCATACCCCCAACTCTACGCTCATTTCCACCACACGGTCCTGTCTGATGGCCTTTCGATTGCACCACATCTCCCCGTGACTCACTTCGTACATGGGTAGCGGCCAGTTGCCAGGCGAGAATCTTAAGCCGCCCGGACAGAGGTACCTGCACAAAGCGAACGTTTCGCACATCTGGCAAAAGAATCGTCGGCTGAAGCGATCCCCGTCGTAGCCGGCCTGCTTCCATCCGCCCACGAAAATCTTTCCGAGTCTCGGACCACCCCGGCCTTTCTTTGAGCGCCCTCCTGCCTCGCAAAACTTGAACACCTGGCCCTATGTGACGCTGGAGACTGGGCGCCTCATTGTCGCGCACCGCGACCTCCTCAGTAACTTGAAGCGGACGGCAGATTCCGGTCGCGGCGAAGTGGCCTTCGGTTCGGCGATGGCGAGCAGAACATGCCGGAGATGAGGCATTCGGAGGTTCAGATGAATGCAGCGCAAGCCGAGCTTGCAGCCTGTAAGAATCCGGGGATGGAACACAGTTGTTAACGTGACTCGGTCATCGGCTGAACCTTAGAGACGGGAAATTATCCGGGTTCCCGCACGCGAGCGCTTTTACGCGTATGCTCAAAGTACACTTGGTTCTTCCCTTCTCGCCTTCGGCATTCCAGGCTTTGCTCCAGACGAGCATCCTCAAAGCAGGCAAACCAACGACAGGAGCTCCCATGAGCCTCATCACGAACGCCGGCGAAGAAAATCAACTTTTTGCTCGCCACCGCACGCAGATCCATCTGGTGCCCAAGAGCCGGGCAGATGCAACCGGCTTTCCTCGTGCTGAGCCCGTCGGCGCTGACCCCAAAGGGAACGAGTTGATGGCGGACCGGCGCAGCGTCTCATCGCCTGGTGGACGAAGACCCGCTGCGGTCGCGGCTTCCAAAAGTGCTCAGGATTGACGACACACTCCGGTCTTTGCGCAGCGCGGATATAGGCTCGCGAAGCGAGGGTTGCGCGACAATGCATGCAGTCGTTTCACAGATCGAAGGTCCCCGGTGAATCATGCGAACATAATTTGGCCGAATTGGCTACCGCGCGTACTGTGGTTCCGCCACGTTTGCCCTTGCTGCAGCTCGGTCCAATTCAAGGCGGGTGAGTTGCATTCGCTCGACGAGCTTTGCGCGATGTTTGCTCTCCGGCCCGTTCGCTGCATGTTCTGCTGGCGACGCTACTACTGGTTTTCGATTCGAGCCACGGAATGAGGATTCGGATGTCGGGCCGTCCGCGCATCCTTGCACGCGCGACAATGCGCATGGCATCAAAGCTATTGAATCGTTCTTCAGCGATTTCCTTTCAGCCAAATTCAAGGCCGTCCTTCAACTCCGCAAGTTGACACAAGCGTTCGATAGCTCGCACATAGATCTCCTCGATCTTGCTCGACTTGTCATACTTTTGAACCAGCCGGCCCAATCTGTTCCAGCAGCGTCCATCTCTATGAGCCGCTTCCATCCACCTGTTAGAAGCCACCAAGGAGTGCCCCATTTTGGGTTTTACTTGGCGGCTACTTACAACGGTCTCTTGACCTCTGATATGCGTCGAATGGATCTAAGTTGATTTTTCAATTGCTTGTCTGCATAAGTCTCTGAAGAATCAGAGGCGAAGCAAGTCCTACCACTGAACCACTCCCGCCCTTTGCCGGGCCAGGCATTTGCGGAATTGCCAACCTTGGAACTACCGCGAGGCCGATGGCGATTGGTGCTGGTTCAAAACCGCTCCCAGTGGAGGACGTCGGCGATCGGCCGTTTCTCTACGTGCGGCTCCTCAGCAGGATAGCCGAACGAGACAATTGCGAATAAGTCGCTGTCGGACGGAGCTGAGAAGGCCTCAGCGACTGCTGGCCCGTAAGGTTGCCTTGCGCCCGCCACCCAGCAAGAGCCGACGCCGTGCGCCGCCGCAGCGATCAGCAGATTCTCCGTTGCCGCCGAGCAGTCTTCCAGCGCGTAATCGGTCTTTCGAGAGAACACGATCACGGCGAAAGCCGCCTTCGCGACGAATTCGGCATGACCCAACAGAACCGGAATGCGCGCGAGATCGGCGCGAGAGGTAAGAACGACGAAGTCCCACGGCTGGACGTTCATGGCGGTCGGCGCCAGCCGGGCGCAATCGACGATCTCTTCGATGATCTCGCGCGACACAGACTGGTCAGTGTAGGCCCGGATGCTGCGGCGGTCTCTCAGGACCTGGATAGCGGTCTTCATGGCGTCCTCCCGGCTCGCTCTCCTCATGCTACGGGCGCCCATAGCCAGCGGAATGCGGCATCCGTCACAGGCGTCGTGCCGCCGGGGAATCAGTTCGAATCGGAGAGAGCGACGATCGGGGTTGCCGCCTCCACTGGCAAGAAGAGTGGAGCCAACAGCGCTTCAGTAGACTTCGCCGTGGCTCCGCTGCGATCGACGGCTTCGCCATTCACACTCTAGTTGGAAGCGTTGTCGCGGCGGAGACCGATGTCGAATTCAGTACATTATCGAGCGGCGACGTTGCCTGCGCTCTGGTTCAGCTCGGCGCGGTAACGTGCCGCCTGCTGTGGCTGCTGGAGGCCGTCGTAGATGGCGCCGAGATCCTTGCGAACACCGGCGAGATAGGTGTTCTCCCGCTCGACGTGCTTGACGAGGTAGTTATATCCGCCAAGGCTCTGTATTTCCGCCTCTGCAAGCTTGTTTTCGCTGAGCAGCGTGCGGCCGAGTTTCACGCGAGCAACCGCCGCGCTGAAGCTGTCAGGCGATGCGGCATCGAAGCGGCGCAGAGCATCGCGATAGTTCCTCTCCGCGCAAGCGTAGTCTTTCTGTTGTTGGCAGATGCTGCCAAGGTTCGAAATGGCGGTAGCAATGTTGGGGTGTTGATCGCCGAAGTTCTGCTTCCAGGTGTCGATCGCCTGCAGAAAGTATTTCCTGGCTTCGTCGTAGCGCTTTTCCTGGAATGCGAGGATGCCGAGCTGGTTCAACGTGGTGCCGGCTGTGGCGCGGATGGACCCGCTCTGGTGCTGCTGGGTCGAGAGAGCGCGCTCGAGAAGAACCCGCGCATCCGCACCTCGTTTTTCACTGGTAAGCGTTTGCGCGAGGGCCGTGAGATTGGCTGCCGTTTCCGGGTGGTCGGGCCCGTACCAACGCTCGACGATTGACAGCGACCGCCGGTAGTAGCCTTCCGCTGCCGGCAGGTTTCCGCGATTGAACTCGATGGCGCCGAGGTTGTTCAGCTCTTCGGCCACCGCAGGATGCTGTTCGCCGAAAAGGCGCCGGTCGATGTCGAGCGCCTGCCGATTGAACGCCGCGGACTCATCGTAGCGGCCCTGATAGAACGTGACATTGGCGAGCTCGAGAAGATTTTCCGCGCGCTGCGCGCTCGGCACAGAACCGGCGGGCTGAAGCTTGAGCGCTTCATCGAGGATCTTTCTGGCTTCGTCGTACTTCGCGCGCGTTTCTAGAACCGATCCGAGGGCGACGAGAGCGGCGGCCAAATCGGATTTCGAGGACGAAGGCGAAATGCGATCGATGTCGACTCCCTGGCGAACGAGATCCTCCGCATCCCCCAGCTTGCCCTGATCTTTGCGAAGAAGCCCGAGATCGACGAGGCTGCGCGCGACCGAGGCGTCGTTCGCCCCGAGGGTTTGCTTTCGTTCAGCGAGTGCAGAAGTCAGCAGCGGCTCGGCGACGTCGAGCTTGCCGAGCTTCTGGTAGATGCCGCCGAGCGTAGCCTGCATGTCGGCCTGCATTTCGGGATCGCCGCCCAGGCCGGCGGCCTCGTTGCGGCCACGGTCGAGAAGCTCGACGGCTTTCAGGTCCTGGGCGGGACCGGCCGAGCGATCGCCCCCATCAAAGAGGCCTTGCGTGAACTGCTGAATGCGCAGCGTGCGAGCGGCCTCATGCATAGCGGCGTCGCGGGCTCGCTCGAGCCGCACCGTATAGAAGGCGAGGGTGGCGACGAGAACGAGCAGGGCTGCTGCAACGGCGCCGAGCACGCGGCGATTGCGGTGCACGAATTTCGAGAGCGTGTAAGTCCATTCGGGCGGCCGGGCGTCGAGCGGCTGGCCTTCGAGAAGTGCGGTAAGATCGCGCAACAGCGCATCGGCGGACGAGTATCGGCGCGTCGTGTCGGGCTCGAGCGCCTTCAACACCAGAACATCGAGATCGGACCATTCGGCGCTGGTGAGCTGACGCCGGAGTTCGGACGCCTCGCGGCGCACGACGGCGGATGGTTTTTCGGCGGACCAGTGGTCGACGGCGCTCTGTGCGGCTCCCATGTGCGCGAGGCGAGGGAGGCGTCCCGTTAACGATTCGTAGAGAAGCACACCCAGCGCGTAAACATCGGTGTATAAGCCCACCGTGCCGCCGGCGAGTTGCTCAGGAGCGGCATAAGCGAGCGTCATCAGGCGAAGTCCCGTAACGGTTGCCGGAATCTGCGATTCTTCCTGATTCAGTTGCTTGGCGATTCCAAAATCGAGCAGCTTCACGATGCCGTGATCGCTGACCAGGATATTTGACGGCTTGAGGTCGCGATGGATGATGGCGTGGCTGTGCGCGTACTGGACGGCTTCGCAGATCTTGCGGAACAGCTTGAGCGTACCGTGAACCGATGGGCGACGCGCTTTGAGGTGCTGATTGAGCGGAAGGCCTTCGCAGTACTCCATCACGAACCAGGGCGTTCCATCCTCGAGCGTGTTCGCGTCGTAGATGCGCGCGATGGCGGGGTGATTCAACTGCGCGAGGGTGTGTTGCTCGATCTGGAATCGCTGCCGGCGCATGGGAGAGAGCCACGCATCGCGCAACAGCTTGATGGCGACCTGCCCTCCCATGTCGGTGCGCTCGGCGAGATAGACGACGCCCATGCCTCCCTCACCCAGCAGGCGCAGCACGCGGTAGGGACCTATCTGGCGCTGGACCAGGGAGGGCAACGCGCCGAGATCGAGGACCGTCTGCGCAGCGCGGTCCAGGCCGCCATCGAGAAGAGGATTTGCGACGGCGTCCTCGGCGAGCATTTCGGTGACTTCGGCACAGACGTCCCGATCGCCGCCGCACATCTCCAGGATGGCACGGAGGCGGTCGGCATCACTCAGCCCGGACGGCAGCTCGATTGCGCGGGAGAAGATCTCCTCGATGGCTGCCCATCGATCCTTGTCCATGCCGGCCGTTCCTTTCTTCAATCCGCGCCCGCTTCCCCGTTGAGCCGTTCGCCCGCGAGGGAGCGCTTGATCTCGACTGCCAGCCAGGCGCGCGCCGAGCGCCATTCTCGGGTGATGGTGGCCTCTGAGACCTGCAGCAACTCAGCGAGTTCGCTCACTTCGAGACCGCCGAAGAAGCGGGCCTCGACGAGCTTCGCCTGTCGCTCCGACACATGGTTGAGCGCTTCCAGTGCGTAATCGAGCGCGAGAATATCCTTCGCGTCGGGCAACAACTGGCCACCGGGGAGCGCCTCGTCGAAGTTGACCAGCAGAGCCGGATCGCCGCGGCGGGCGGCGCGGCGGCGGCGAGCCGCTTCCACCAGCACCTGGCGCATGGCGCGGCCGGCGATGCGGTGAAAGTGCAGCCGCGACGTCTGCGCCAACTCGGGCGAATTGGCCAACTTGAGCCATGCTTCATGCACCAGCGTGGTTGGCGTCAGATGCCGGCCCTGTTCGCTGCGAAGCACATTGGCGGCGAGCCCGCGCAGCTCTTCATAGACGAGGCTGAACAGGTTGTCGAAGGACTCTCGATCCTCCAGCGCCGGAATCATAGTATGCTTAAACCCGTTCCCCCAATAAAAAATTCGGGATTGTGACGCCTTCGGTCGAGCGTTTGCGCAATTTGTAATTGCGAGGCAGATTTACGGTTTTTGCCGACTCGACCGGTGAGTCATCCCTGCCCGAAACCCCTTCCATGGAGAGGATCGTCACCATGACGGCATATCGAAAGCTAATTTTCCCCGAGGCTAACAGCACCAACACCCGCCATGCAATGGGATTCATCAGGGCGAGCCGCGAATCCAGTCAGCGCAGCACAGCCGGCTCGATTCCATCAGTATTGCGGCGACACTGGGTTTTGCTGCTGGCGGCGCTGGCGCTTCTGGTTGCGGCGCCAAAGGCACAGGCGGCAAACAATTTCGCGACGGTGCCAGACCTTTATTTCAGCACGACATACACGGTCGACAATCCGATCAGCCAGGTCATCACGGTGACGAGCACGGGCACGGCGATCAGCTTCAAGGCCGCCGCGTCGACCAACTCGGGTGGTTCCTGGCTCAGCATCAATCCAAGTAACTACGGCTTCGGGGTTAGTACTCCCTTTGGGATTACGGTGAGCGTGGCGCCGGCGGTTACTTTGGCGGCCGGCACCTACACGGGGCAGATTGTGCTGACGGCGACCGGCGTCACCTCGGAGACCATCAATGTGCATCTGACGGTCCACAACCCCACTGAAACATATTTTGATCAGATCGCAGGCGGGCTTTCGTTCAGCATGTTAACAAACGGCGGCGCGCCTCCGAACCAGACGTTGCAGTTGCGGAATGGGGGAACCGGCAACGTGGGATGGACGGCTGCGACCAGCACCGCCGATGGCGGCAACTGGCTGACGTTGAGCGCGACGAACGGAACAGCTCCGTCGAACCTGAGCGTGGGGGTGAATGTTGCAAATCTGCCCCCATCCGCTGCCACGGGAGGCACCTTTACAGGGCAGCTCGCGTTTACATCAAGCGGAGATACGGTGACGGTGCCGATCACATTCACCGTGGGCGCCAACGTGTTTGCCCAGGTGAATCCGCTCAGTTTCCAGAAGCTCTATACAGGTCCGAATCCGATTTCGCAGGAGATCGCGATTGCGAGCACGGGCACGTCGGCATTGTCGTTCAAAGCCGTGGTTTCGAATTCGACCGGCGGGAACTGGCTTCAGATCAATCCAAGCAATTACGGATTCGGAGTGCCCACGCCGTATAACATCACGGTGAGCGTGAACCCTGCGATCACGCTGGCGGCGGGGACCTATGTAGCCCAGGTCATCGTGCAGACCACCGACTCGACGCAGACGCTCTCGATTCCGGTCTCGTTGACGATCAACTCCGCGAGCGCCACGTACTTCGACAACGTGGCGGGCGCGGTGAACTTCTCCATGGTCTTGAGCGGAAATGCTCCGCCTTCGCAGGACATCCAGATTCGAGGACTCGGGCCGAACGCTCTCGCCTGGAACGCCGCGGCGACGACGGCCGATGGCGGCAACTGGCTGAGCATCTCGGCGAATGCAGGAAACGCACCTTCGTTCCTTACGGTCTCTGTGAATCCGGCCAACGTGCCGAATGCAGGCTTGACCGCTCAAACGATGGTTGGGCAGATCGTGTTGACCGGCGGAGGCAGCCGCATCACGATTCCGGTTTCGTTTTCGCTCGGAGCCGCGGTGTTTCGACAGGTCGCTCCGATCAACTTTGTGATGCCGCTTGGCGGGGGCAATCCCCTTTCGCAAGTGATGACGATCGGCAGCACGGGTGCGAGCATCAGTTTTGCGGCCACTGTGATCGCGGGTACGGGAGGAACCTGGCTCAGCGTCAATCCGACAAACTACGGATTCGGCGTGCCGACGCCGTACACGATTGATGTCAACGTCAATCCCGCAGTGACGCTCGGCGCCGGCGTTTATACGTCTGAGATCCTTGTGTATGCAGTCAACTATAGCGAAACCATGACGATCCCGGTGACTCTGACCATTGAGCCGGCATCGGCGACGTTTTTCGATGCGCTGCCGGGACAGATGACATTCTCAATGGCGACTGGCGGAATGGCGCCGCCGCCGCAGGTCCTGCCGATCCGTGGCATCGGGGGCGCGTTGGACTGGACTGCGACAGTGACCACGGCCGATGGCGACGACTGGCTGAGCATTTCGGCCGACAGCGGGACCACACCGTCCGAACCGAAGGTGAGCGTAGACCCGACCAAGATCTCCGGCGGCGGGCTGATCGGCGGAACGTTCACTGGATTGATCTCGCTCAGCGAGAACGGGCAGCAAATCTCGGTCCCGGTTTCCTTCGTCGTGGGCGCGAACGTCTTCCGCCAGGTCAATCCCCTGACGTTCACGATGATCGAGAATGGAGCCAATCCGCTGCCTCAGGTGATAACTTCGGCGAGTACGGGAACGAGCGTCAGCTTCCAGGCCTCGGTCTACAACTCGACGGGTGGCAGCTGGCTCAGCATCAATCCGAGCAACTACGGGTTCGGCGTGGCGATGCCGTACAACATCACGGCAAGCGTGAGTGCGCCGACAGGGTTGAAGGCCGGCACGTACTCGGCGCAGATTGTCCTTCACGCGGCGGATAACAGCCAGGGGGTAAACGTACCCGTCACGCTGAACGTATTGCCGAAAGCAGCGACGATGTTCGACTCGCTGCCCGGCCAACTCACCTTCTCGATGGTGACCAAGGGGACCGCTCCGCCTTCGCTGCCACTCGAGATTCGCAACGCAGGCGGCGGCACGCTGAATTGGACCGCATCCGCGACAACCTCCGATGGTGGAGCGTGGCTTTCGATCTCGTCGAGCAACGGCACGGCGCCCTCGACGCTGCAACTGACCGTGAATCCGGCGAATGTCACCGGGGGAGCATTGATTCCCGGCACGTTTACGGGGCAGGTCGTGCTGGAAACGCCGGGCGACCGGGTGACGGTGCCGGTGATCTTCACGATCGGGGATGTGGTTTATCAGCAGTCGAGCGGGCTTCACTTCAACATGCTGGCGGGAGGGCCAGCTCCCCTGCCGCAGCTTTTCAGCCTGACCAGTACGGGCAACATCTCCAGCCCGGTGTCGGGATCGAAGGAGGTGGCCACGCTGGGAACCGCGTTTAATTCGACGGGAGGCAGCTGGCTGACAATCTCGCCGAGCAACTATGGATTCGGCGCGAACACGCCGCTGCAGATTGTGGTGAGCGCAAAGCCGGCCGTGACGCTGGGCGCGGGCACCTACACGTCGGAGATCGTCTTTAAGAGCAACGACTACACGAAGTCGATGGTGGTCCCGGTGACACTGACCGTGAACCCTGGAACGGCAACGTATTTCGCCGACATGCAAGGTGCGATGACGTTTTCTGTGACCACGGGCAGCGCCACCCATCCGGCTGCGCAGTCGCTTGCCATTCGCGCCCTGGGTACGGGCGCGCTGCACTGGACTGCCACAGCGACCACCGCCGACGGCGGAAACTGGCTGCACCTTGCGGCAAACACAGGCACGGCGCCCAGCTCGCTCGGCGTAAGTATCAGCGTCGTGGACTTGCCCAATTCCGGCCTCGTCGCCGGCGAATTCAATGGGCAGATTGAGTTGGCCAGCGGGCCGTATCGCCAGTCGATTCCCATTGCGGCGGTGGTGGGAACAAACCTGTTTGCGCCCACGCCCTCTATCGCGTTCAGCAAACCGTATGCCGGCATAAATCCCGGGTTCAAGGAGATGACCGTCACCAGCACGGGTGGCGTGGTCAACTTCGTTGGCCTGGCGGCGAGTTCGACCGGGGGGAGCTGGCTGGGCATCAATCCCGGCAACTTCGGATTTGGACAGAACACGCCGTTCAATATCCAGGTCACGGCCAGTCCGGCGCTGACGCTGGTTCCGGGACTCTACACGGGCGAGACGATCTTCACCTCGACCGACTACGTCCAGGGCCAGGTTGTGCCAATTACACTGAACGTTTACTCGGTGCCTGCGGCGACACCCCACATGTCGCTAAAACCGGGATCCTATGTCGGCACACAGATGGTGACTCTCACCGACGGGACACCGGGCGCGAAGATCTACTACTCGACCAACGGGAAGTCGCCGACCAATGCCTCCACGCTTTACACCGGCAAGGCGTTGCAAATATCCGTAAATGAAACGGTGAAAGCGGTAGCGTATGCGACTTACTACCTGCCCAGCGCGGTCGCGTCGTCGAACTATGTGATCAACGTGGCAACGCCGGCCTTCTCAGTGAAATCGGGAACTTATCCCAAACCGTTCACGGTCACGATCAAGGATGCGACGGCGGGATCGGCTATCTATTACACAACGAACGGGACAATACCGACAACAGCCTCGAAGAAATTCTCCGCTTCCGCGCCAATCGCTGTGTCGGCGAACGTGACCATCAAGGCGATCGGAGTCGCGCCGCTGCGACATGCGAGCGTGCTGGCAACCGTCACGTACGAGATCAAGACAGCAGACCCTGTCATCACGCCGCCGGGCGGCAGCATCGCCAAAGGCAAGACGGTGGCCATCACCGATACCACCAAAGCGGCGGTCATCTACTACACGACGAACGGCACACCTCCGACCGCGAAGTCGGTCAAGTACACCGGCCCGATCAAAATGTCGACGGCGGGGCCGGTGACAATCAAGGCGATCGCGATTGCGCCGCTACATGTAGCGAGCAATGTGACTCTGCAGAAGTTCACAGTGAAGTGATGAGCACTTCGCATTTTCAGAGATCGTTGCCCTGAAGGCCTCGGCGCTCAAAAGACTGGACTGGCGTGGTGCGGCGGCCTTCTCTTCAGGCCGGCCGCCTGCGGCCGCGAACGAGTCTGAAAATGCAACTGCTGCCGGTCTCTTCGGGGGGATTCCGGCAGCACACCTGATTCAGCCTGCAATGCGACGCAGCCTGGCAAGCGCGGGGACAGCCCGCCTGCCAGGCTGTTTTTCTTGGCGGGTGGGTGGGGCTGCACTCTGCACGCCGGTTGTAGAATCGCTGGTGGCCGGATTTCGAGTGTGAAACTTGTTCCGAATTGATCGGGAACGGGAGGTCGCCGGATGACAATTGAGAACACCAATCGCAGGGATTTCCTCAAAGGCAGCGCCGCGGTTGCGGTTACCGCGATGGGCGCAGGCGCGCGCAGCTACGCGAAGATCATTGGCGCGAACGATCGCGTGCGCGTGGGCGTGGTAGGTTGCGGCGACCGGATGAAGAGCTCGCTGATTCCTGCATTTCAAGAACACGCCAAGGAGTTGAACTTCGAGCTGGTCGCGGTCTCCGATTTATGGAACCGGCGGCGCGAGGAAGGCGCCGCGTACATCGGCAAGCTGAAGGCCCAATCGATCGCGCGGAAGCGAAACAATGAAGAGCTCTATGGCAGCGGGAGCATCGACGCCGTGCTGGTGGCGACTGCCGACTTCCAGCACGCGCTGCATGGCGTTGAGGCCGTGAATGCCGGATGCGACGCCTACGTTGAGAAGCCTACCGCGCACACAATGGAGGACGCGCGCGAGTTTCTCGCCGCGGTGAAGCGAACCGGCAAGATTGTGCAGGTGGGCACGCAGCGGCGCAGTACGCCGAGCTACATGAAGGCGGCCGAGTACATCAAGTCAGGACAGTTCGGCGACATCGTGATGGTGGAGATGACTTGGAACGTAAATCAGCCCGGACGATGGCGGCGCCCGGATGTCGTACCGCTTTTAAAGGAGGAGGACACCGACTGGAAGCGCTACCTGATGAACCGGCCGTATGAGCCGTTCGATGCGAGGAAGTATCTCGAATTTCGTCTGTTCTGGCCATACTCGTCCGGAATTCCGGACCAGTGGCTGGTGCACCAGATCGACACAGTGCATTGGTTTACCGGATTGCCTCACCCGCGGAGCGTGGTGGCGAATGGCGGGATCTACCTGTGGAAGGACGGCCGGCAGAACTGGGATACCATGACCGCTGTTTTCGACTACGGCCCGCTCGACGATCCGGGCAAGGGATTCCAGGTGCAGTACACTTCCCGGTTCACCAACTCGGCCGGCGGCGTGAAGGAGCTCTACTATTCGAACGCCGGAATGATCGACATGGACAAGCAGCGCGTGACGCCGGAGGGCGGCCTGCAGGCCAAGGAAGCCGCCGCGATGGGGATGAAGGAGAATCTGCTGCCGAGCTTCTCGCTGGTCGAAGAGGCGGAACACATGTCCACCGATGCCGACACCGGCGGAGACCCGGAAACGTCGGCCAACATGCGCAACTGGATGGAGTGCGTGCGCTCGCGCAAGACGCCGAACGCCAGCATCGAGGCTGGCTACAGCCACTCGATCGCGTTGTGCATGAATGTGGCCGCAATCCAGACTGGGCAGAAGATTACTTTCGACGACAAGACACAGCAGGTAATCGCAGGGGGGAAAGTCTATGCGTAGGCTGCTTTGTGTTGCGTTGCTGGCGGCAGGAGCGTGGCGGGCGTGGGGACTCGCCGGCCCAGCCGCGAGTGGCGTTCAGGTGGTTGCCGATGAAGCGCACCGGCGCGTCGACATCACGATCGACGGCAAGCCATTCACATCGTACATCTGGCCGGAGACTCTGAAAAAACCGACGCTGTACCCGCTGATCACCGATGACGGAACCACGGTGACGCGCGGATTTCCGCTTGAGCCGCGGCCCGGAGAAAGGGTTGACCATCCGCACCAGGTGGGAGTGTGGCTGAACTACGGCAATGTGAACGGGTTCGATTTCTGGAATAACTCCGACGCAATCAAGCCGGAGGACCGGGCGAAGATGGGGACGATTCGGCAAGTAAAGGTCGTGTCGACAAAAAGCGGGGTCGACCGCGGAGAACTTGCCGTCGAGACAGTGTGGGTCGCGGGCGATGGCAGGAACCTGATGAGCGAGACGACGCGCTACGTCTTTGCTCGTCGCGGCCATGAGCGCATGATCGACCAGATTTCGACGCTCAAGCCGCTGGAGAGTATCGTTTTCAACGATGACAAGGAGGGGTTGTTCGGGATCCGCGTAGCTCGGTGGCTCGAGTCGCCCGAGGAGAGGGGTGGCGAGTTTGTGGATACGAGCGGAAGGCCGACAACTGTTCCCGCGGCTGGAGCGGAAGCGACCGGGATCTATTTGACCAGCGAGGGCGCCAAGGGAGGCGCAGCCTGGGGCACGCGGGGGCGCTGGTGCATGCTGACGGGCAACGCGGGCGGACATACGGCGATGATCGCCGTCATCGATCATCCCAAGAATCCGGGGTATCCGACCTACTGGCATGCGCGCGGGTATGGACTGTTTGCAGCGAATCCGCTGGGCCGAAGCATTTTCGATCCGAAGCAGCCGGCGCTGAATTTCACGGCAGCGAAGGGCCAGCAGGTCGTCTTCCGATATCGCGTAGTTATCGCTTCTGCGGCGCTGACGGCGCAGCAGGCGAATGCCGAAGCCGATGCCTTCGCGGCTTCCGACAAATAGTTCATCGAGGTGACAGACCAAGCCTCAGGATCATCGCTGGCAAACGTGAATTGAGCCTGCGGGCAGAAAGAGAGATTCACCGGTGACAACGAGGCGGCGCTTTCTCGAATCCAGTGTGCTCGGTGTAGCCGGCAGCGCCTTGCTGCCCGACCTTTCGCTGGCGGACACGCCTGCTACAACGCAGAATGCGGAGGCAGCACCGGGCGCCGCGACGGAGACTCGCGACTTCTGGAACGACTGGCCGGCGTACATCAAGAGAGAGATGAATGCGGCTCGCACGCGCCGGCTGGCGAAGCTCGCTCAGGTGCGCACAGCCGAGCAGGCAACGGCGCGAGCGCAGGAAGTGCGCGAGTCACTTTGGAAAATCCTCGGCGGCAGGCCGGAGAAGACGCCACTGAACGCGCGTGTAACCCACATGCGCGACCGTGGCTACTGCCGCATCGAGACGACGATCTTCGAGAGCGTTCCGGGCGTGTACGTGACGGCGAATCTCTATCTGCCGGCAGCGGGCCGCCCGCCGTTTCCGGCGATTCTGGCGCCGGTGGGCCATTCGGACAACGGCAAGGCTTACGCGAGCTATCAGTACTTCTTCCAGAACATGGCGCGGCAGGGATTCGTCGTGCTGACCTACGATCCGTGGGGACAGGGCGAGCGGCTGCAGTACATCGATCCCGCGACCGGGAAGTCGCGGCTTTGGTCGACGGCCGAGCACTCGGAGGCGGGACGGCCGATGGTGCTGATGGGCCAGGGAGTGGCGCGGTACATGGCCTGGGACGGGGTACGCGGGCTCGATTATCTGCTCTCGCGGCCGGAGGTCGACAAGGAACGGATTGGGTGCACGGGCCACTCGGGCGGCGGGACGATGACAACGTACCTGGTGGCAATGGACGAGCGCATGCAGGCCGCGGTCGATGTTCAGGGCAACACCGAGAACCTCGCCGGACCGGTTTTCGAACCGCCCGGCGCCATCGACGACGCTGAGCAAAACATCGTGAACAGCCTGGCCATGGGCTTCGACCGCGCCGACCTGCTTTGCGCGTTCGCGCCAAAACCTCTGCTGGTCTGCTACACCACACACGATGTCGGCGAGACCTATTCGCCCGTGCTGGAGCAGTCGACGGCGGAGATCTACAGCGAGCTGCGGCAGACCTACGCCGCATTCGGCAAGAGAGAGAACGTCGCCCTGTTTACCGGTCGGCTGCCACACGGCCTCGGCTACTTCGAGCGGAGCGAGGCGTATCGATGGTTCCACAAGTGGTTGAAGGACGGAGCCACTCCGCCGGAAGAAGTGGGGCTCGATGTCTTCCCCGAGACGGAGCTCAATGCGACGGAAACGGGACAGGTGCTGACAACGCCGGGATGCCGTTCGGCGGTGCAGTTGAACATTGACAACATGAAGGCAACGCTTCCGGCGAGTCCGGTGGCGAATGCGACGGACGTTGCGCAGGCGCGGGAGCAGATTCGCGCGGAGTTGCGCGAGCTGCTGGCGTTGCCCGCGGCGAAACCGCCGCTGGCTGCGGAGACGATTTCGAAACACGTGCTCAGGAACGTGCAGATCGAGGAGATTCAATTCCGCACAGAGCCGGAGATTCGCATCCCGGCATGGTTCGCCGCGCCATCGCAAATGGAACGGGCGACACATCCGGCCGTCCTTTACCTCACGGATCGCGGCGGAGACGATCTGTTCGACGACCCGGGCGCGCTCGACAAGGTGCTCGCCGCAGGCCACGCGGTGTTTGCGCCGACTCTGCGGGGGCTGGGAATTTCCGCGCCGCGCTTTCCGGCAACCGGACCGAATTACTGGAGCGACGGGGATCGCCGGGACGAAGGCCTGGATTGGGATTCGCTCGCGCTGGGCATTCCGGCGGTCGGGCAGCGGGTGACCGATATTCTGCGGTCAGTCGATTACGTGGCGGGACGGGTGGACGTCGACGCGACGCAGATTCGCATTCTCGCTCGCGGCGACACGGGGATTGCCGCGCTGCTTGCTGCGGCGCTGGACTTGCGCGTGCGCGCGCTGCTGCTCGACCGGACGCTGTTGAGCTATGCCTCGATTGTTGAGGCATTCGACTACTCGACGCAGATCGGATGGTTCGTGCCCGGCATCCTGAAGCACTTCGATTTGCCGGATGCGGCGGCTGCGATTGGGCCGCGTGCGTGCTGGCTGGTGAATCCCGCCGGCCCGAAAGGCGCGGCACTCGAGGAAGAGAGCGCACGAGAAGCGCTTCGTGCGCGCATCGGAGTTGGCGCGGCCGCAACCGGCCATCTGCGGGTCAAAGCTGTTTCCGGCGAGGATCACCAGGAGACGTATCTCGACTGGATACGGAACAGCTGAAATGCGTCTTGTTTCCGCGGGCTACTCGGCAGGATCGCACTCCACTCGCACGGTGAAACCGATGCTCTCGCAGAAGCCGCGAACCAGAGATTCCGTGCCGGGGCTTGTCTTGCTTGTTTTGTAGAGCAGCAATTCCCTGCCCTCGTTGACGGCCAGGCTCGCGGCCTCAGCCACAATGGCCATGCAATTCTCGGCGCGATAAGTGCACGCGGCGAGATCGGCGATGGAGAGGCGCGTGATCGGCGTTGCCAGCACCGTGCGCGGAGGCGCCATGCGGTCAAGCAGGCAGAAGATCTCGAGCTTCGATTCGAGCTCGTCGGGTACGCAGTCGATAGCAATATCGGCTTCGCGGACCGCATCTTCAATCGTGGAGACAAAGGCGACGCCATCGACGCGCCGGCGGCAAAGTTCCTCCTGCGCATGATGCAGGTTGGCGGGCATGACGTCCTCGAGGAAGACGCGATGCCCGGCGCGTGCGGCTGCAAGCGCGAGCCAGCGGCCGGGCAGCCCGGCTCCGATGATGGCAACTGTCGTCTGCAATGAGGCTTACTTGCTGGAGAGCGCCGTCTGCACGTCTTCCGCACTGGGCTTGGACTGAAGCAGGTGTTCGGCGACGCGGGCGCGCTCCTCGGCCGAGAGAGTTGGCACAGTCGCGAGCACTCGGCGCAGGGTCACGGCAACGTCGTCAATATAGTTCATTAGCCGAATGGCTTCTCCGGAAAGCGGCATAGGGGGTTCCTTCCCACGTTGGTATTGATCTCCATTGTAGTCGGCCGATGCGAAGTGACGTGCCGGTCACGTTCCCTGCGGCGATGCGATGGGATTCACTGGCTGCCTGCATCCGGAAAAGACATCCGCTAGGCGTTCGGTGGCGGCTCTTTGATGCGGAGCATGAGGATGCCGACAACGATCATCCAGGCGGCGAGCGGGAATCCGCTGGCGAACGCCTCCGGTCCCAGGCCGGCGGGATTGTAGAAGCCCATCATGTCGACGTGGTGGACGAACATGGTGGGAACAAAGGCAAGGCAGACGAGTGCGCAGACATGGGCAAACCAGGCCGACCAGCGCGGCAATGCACGCGTGGCGAGAGTGGCGTAGCCGGCGAGGGCCATGAAAACGGCCATAAGGAACAGGGCGACTGCTCCATACATGAGCAACATGCTTTCGAACATGGTGCGGACAGCGGTCGGGTCGCCGGGAGGCGTGAGAACGTCGACGACGGTGGCAGCCTGGAGCGAATCGGCCACCAGGGTCAGAGTGACGTAGACCAGCACCACGCCGAAGAAGAGCGTGGCGAGCCATTCCTGCCTGGGATCGGCCGTGCGGATGAGATGCCGGAAACCCGCGGCAAAAGCGAGGATGAGGGTGAGGATGATGAGATCGAGGAAGACGCAGCACATGATGTTGGTGGTATTGCGCGCGGTGAAGGCGGCGAGCTTCAGCGGCTCAGCGATGCCGGGAAAATCGCCGCGCACGAGATAGAACGGAAACTCGATGAAGAAGACGGCGATGGACGCGAGGGAACAGGCGCCGGCGATGCGGTAGATTCTGCGGTCGGTCATGGGACCTCCTTTGCGGCGCGTGCATGCATTCGCGGTCAAATGGAGTAGCGGACGACGGCGGCGCCGATCATGGTCAGGTTGCAGGCTGCGTGTGCCGCCATGGCCGCATAAAGCGAGCCGGAGCGATTGCGGCAGTAGGTGAACAGAGCGCTTACCAGAAGCAGCGAGACGATCGTTGCCAGGGCGCTGAACACACGAAAGTGGAATCCGGACGCGTCACGATAGATGGCGCCGAGATGGAGGTGAACGAGGCCGAAAGCAAGGCCGTTGACGACGGTTGCGACTGCCACGTTCCAACGACAGGCGAAGGCATGATGCAGAACGCCACGGTAGAAGATCTCTTCGGCGATCGGGGTTACGAAGATGGCCGGCACACCGACGACCGCGAGAATAGCGGCAATCGGCATGGTGGCGCGAAGCCGGTCCAGTTGCATGCCGTCGCGAATGCTGGCAAACAGGCTGGCTGGCGAATCGGGCAGGAACAACCTGTCCGCGGCAAAGAGCACAATGCTGACGAGTGCGCCCCCGAGTGTGGCCAGTGCGAGGGCAGGCAACATGCGCCGAGGTTTGCACAAGCCGATGGCTTGCCGCCCCTGCGGCGTGAGAAAGATCGCAGGCAGAGCCAGCAGGATGAGGATCTGAACCAGAAACAGCGGCCGCGCCGGTTCAGGGCCGAGGACGGCGTAGTAGCGCATTGCGGCGAGCACGGCAAAAAGGACGAGAAACAGGATCCAAGGCGCGACCGGCAGCCTGGAGAAGAACGGACGCAGGAATTCCGAGTTGAGGGAAGCTTCGACGCGCATGGCGGCCCGGATTCCAGTTGTCGAAATCTGCTGGGTGCCATTGTTGAGCGCGGCAGGCAGCCGTTTCAGTGCGCTGAGTCACGGATTCGTGTTTAAGAGCCAGGAGAGACGCACCGAGGCGGCCCAGCCGGCTGGAAGTGGACAGCGCCTTGTATTCCGGAGTTGTGTGCCGCCGGAAACTCGATTGCGTCTTGCAGGTGAGAACCGCAGGTCATTCGACTGGGACGCACCGGCGACCTCGCTCGGGATGACTGACGACACATTGAGGTTCATGGACTCCCATCGGTTCCCAGTGAGTACGAGAAGGGACGGGCATTCGGTCCGACAAGTGGCAAGCTATTGCTTCGTGACAGGCTTATAGCCGGAAGTGCCGGCCTTCGTCATCGCTTCGACACCTTCTTCGATACTCAGCAGGGGCGTCGTCTTCACGCTCTTGCAGGCGCCGCCTGCGCCAATGGCCAGGGCGAACGCGGCTGCGTTCACGTTATCCGGCATCTCCATGACAAGGGTAACGTCGTGGTCGCCGAACGTCAGCCATGCGCCGACCATCTTGCCGCCGAGCGTCTCAATCGCTTTGCGAACTGTTTCCGCACGATTCTGCGGGTTCTTGATCAATGCTGTCAGGGCTTCGGGAGTATATGCGACCTGAACGAGGTAACTGGGCATGAGGTTCCGCCTTTCCTTGGAACGCTTGAGATGGTAGTGGGGGGAGGCGGCAAGTATACACCTCGGCTGGATTCTACCGACAGAGGCAAAAGCGATCGCGTGGACTGGCGGAATGCCCCCGCCGGCCGGCTCCCCTGACGCATCGAGGCGGCCCACCCTCCCACAAGGAGTGGACCGCCTCTTTGCATTCCGGAGTTGCTTGCCGCCGGAAACTTGCTTTCGGCTTGGGATGCGAGACGGCTTACAGCGTGCGCTTGAATAGCGGCGTCGCGATAAGCAGTGTGCCGATGCCGAACAGAAACAGGAACAGCAGATCGTATTGGATGGCGACGAAGCCTCCATCCTTGAGCAGAATCGCCTTAAAGCCGTGAATGGCGTAGGTGAACGGGTCGACGATGGCAATAGCCTGCAGCCACTTGGGAAACGCGAAGATGGGATAGACAGCGCCCGAGGGAAAGAACAGCAATGTGTTGAGCACGCCGAACATGGCGCGCGGCACAAGCGGATCGTCGACGCGCACCATCATCAGGAACATCATGCCGTTGAAGGCGAGCGAGACGCCGACAATAAGCACGGAGAGTTCGAGCATCTGCATCGGATGAAAGATAGTGCCCAGGCCGGCCATGAGCGAGCCGATTACGGTGAGCGAGATGCCGGAGAGCACGGCCTTGATGGCGCCCGCAACATTGAGGCCCATCACAAGCTCGAGCTTGGTGATGGGCGTGACCAGGTAGCCCTCATGCACTCCGCGCGCCTTGTCGTCGATGTAAAGCATGCCGCCGCCGATCATCACCGAGATGTACATGGCAAGCGCACAGGTGCCGGCGAGAAGAAACTTCATATAGGAGATGTAGGGGTAGAGCTCGACGACCTCCAGAGCAGCTGATTTGATCACGCGCTCCTGGATGACCGGGGCATTCAGCGAATCGACCAGCGACTGCATCACGCTTTCAATACTGCCCGAGGTGAATTGGTCGGAGTTGTCGACGACCAGGCCGAGGCGCGGCGCATCCTGGGCGTAGACGCGGCGCGAATACTGGGCTGGAATGACGATGGCGGCGTCGATCCGCCCGGTGCGGACGTCGTTGCGCGCCGTCAGTTCGTCGTTGTATTCGACCGTCTTGAAGGTAGCGATGTTGACGGCGACCGCATCGCAGGCTTCGCGAACCTTGACGGCCTGCGGACCGTGATCGTGATCGACGATGGCGACGCGCGTGTTGCGGATTTTGCCGCCGTAAGCGTTGCCGAGGATGATGAGCTGCACGATGGGCAGCATCATCGACATCACCATGAGAATCGGCGAGCGGAAGAACTTGCGCATCTCGCGCTCGACAATGGCCCACATTCTGTTCATGGCTCACGCTCCTGGCCGCGGCGGCATGACAAAGTTAAGCGCCTTGACCTGTTCATCGCGAAGCTGGCGTCCCGTGTAGTGAACGAAAACATCGTCCAGCGTGGTGTTCTGCACGCTCAGCGAGGTGAGCGTTTCGCCCAAGCTTGCTGCGAGTTCAACTAATTGCATCGTGGTCTGCGAACCGGACGACGTTAGCACGCGGTAGAATCCGGCGCTCTCGGCCTGCACGCTGGTTACGCCGGTGAGGTTTTCCAGGCGGCCCTGCCATTCCTCCGTTTCGCGATCGAAATGCACTTCGACGACGTTGGCGCCGGGTACGCCGCGCTTGAGTTCGGCCGGAGTACCCATGGCGACGAGCGTGCCGTGGTCGACGATGGCGATGCGGTCGCAGAGCTTGTCGGCCTCTTCCATGTAGTGCGTGGTGAGCAGCATGGTGAGATTGCGGGTCTTCTTCAGGTTGTTCAGCATCTCCCACACTGCGATGCGCGAAACGGGATCGAGGCCCGTGGTGGGCTCGTCGAGAAAGAAGATATGCGGGTCGTGCACCAGGCCGCGCGCAATCTCAAGCCGGCGTCGCATGCCGCCGGAAAGCGTCTTGGTCTGCGCGTCCCGCCACTTCGTGAGGTCGACGGCCTCGAGGACCTCGGCGATGTTCTTCTCCCGCTGCGCCCTGGGAACGCTATAGAGCTTGGCGTAGATGCTCAGGTTCTCTCCGACGGTGAGATCGGGATCGCTGGTAAGCGCCTGCGGAATGACGCCGATGACGTTGCGGACCGCGTCGGGATTCTTCGCGACGTCGAAGCCGGCAACGACAGCCTTGCCGGCGGTGACCGGGATGAGCGTCGTCATCATGCGGATGAGCGTGCTCTTGCCGGCGCCGTTGGGACCGAGCAGGCCGAAGATCTCACCCTCCGCGACCGAAAAGCTGACACCCTTGACCGCTTCAAACGTGCCGTAGCGCTTGACGATATTCTCCACCGCCATGGCGGTTGGCGCGGGCCCTTTCCCATTGCCGTTGCCATTGCCGTTCGGCCGCCGGGTCCCATTTGGCTGCTGTTCGAAAGCGCTCATGGCTTCACCAGCTTGGCCTTGGGGATGTAGACCCAGGCCGTCATGCCGGGTACGTACTTCTCGCCCGGGTTGTCGATGAGCAGCTTGAGCTGCACGGTCTTGATGTCGCGCTTGAGGCCGCCGTTGATGTCGCGCTGCGTGGCAAAGTCGGCCTCGGCGGCCTTGGCGATGACTTTGCCGTCCACGGGAGCGCCAGAGGGCATCAGCACGCGGAGCGTGTCGCCGAGTTGCGTGGAATCGGCCTGGGTTTCGGGCAGCGGCGCGTAGACCCAGGTCTGGCTGAGATCCATCACGGTGACGATCGGAGTGCCGGCAGCCACCACCTCGCCTTGCCGCGCGGCGCGAACATGCACCTTGCCCGTCACCGGCGAGAGCACCTGTGCGTAGCCCATTTGAACTGTGGCCTGCTCGGCGAGAGCCGCAGCGTTTTCGGCGGCGTTACGGGTCGAGTCCACCGTGCGCGCCGCAACAGTGGCGGCCAGTTCGTGGGCACGCGCCTGGCGCAGGCTGGCTTCGGCTGCGGCGAGGTTTGACTTCGCAGTATCAACAGCGGCCTGTGCGGCCTGCAGGCTGGTGACCGCTTCGTCCCGAGCCTGCTGGCTCATGATGCCCTGCTTGGCCAGCGCAACGGTGCGATCGGTGTCGGCCTTCTGATGGTCGAGGTTGGCCTGCGCTTGCGCCAGCGTCGCCCGGGCGGACCCCACCATGGCTTCCGCGTTCACCGTGCCGCTGTCGGTTTCGCCTTTGGTCTGGCGTTCGCTTTCCACCGTTTCATTCAGCTTCCACTTCTGACTTGCGGCGTTGGCCTCGGCGGCCTTGCGGGCGGCGGCGAGATCGTCGCTCTCGATCACCGCGATGAGCTGGCCGGCCTTCACATCCTGGCCCTCGTCCACCGTAAGGGTCTGAATGCGGCCGGGGATCTTTGCGCTGACTAGCACTTCGTTGGCGTCGACCGTGCCGATCAACTCGAGGTCGGCAGAGCGGCGCGTCGTCGCCAGGTACCAGATCAACGACCCAATGGCCAGAATGCCAAGAATCATGAAAACTCTATTTCGTGGGTTCATCTTTCCCCCTGAACATCTCCGCGTTCACGTTCAACTCAGGCATGGGCGTGTCGGCGATGACGCGCCGGGCCAGTTCGACCCCATGGGCGCGATCGATGAACAACGCAAGGCCAAGAAACTCGACAATGGAGCGACGCCGCTGGGCGAGGACTTCGGGATCGAATGGATCGAAAGGTAGAATCAGCCGCCAGACGGGAGCCGCGAGGAAGTAAAAGACGTTGGCGCCAAGCGACGAGAGATGAATCTGCAGCCAGTCGACGTCGATCAGCTCACCGGAGGCTATGCCCTCGCGGATCATCGACTGGTACATGGTCTGCAGCGGCGCGAACACCCTCTTGACTAGCAGGGGCAGTGCGCCCTGCTCTCCCTTGTGGAGGCGCATCATCTCCTGCTGCATCAAGCTCTGGAATTCACGCTGGCCGAGCAATCGGTCGAAGTGGTTCAGCGCCGTGCGGAGAACCCGCTCGCCGGGCGAGGCCTGGCTGAGGAAGACTGCCATTGAGGCATCCCGTACCGTGACTGCCGCCATCTCGAGGGCGGCAATGTAGAGCTTTTCCTTGCTTTCAAAGTAGTAGTAGAGGAGCGCCTTGTTCACGCCGGCGGAGGCAGCGATCTGCTCGGTGCGGGCGCCGGCAAGGCCATGAGCGGCGAATTCCTGCAGCGCGGCGTCGAGGATCCGGGAGCGCGTGAGGTCGGAGCGCTCGGCCTGGTTTCGGGATGGAGTGGCTGCTGACATTGAATTAACTAAATGGTCAGTTTTTAACTGACTGGTTAGTAAACTACATCCATTTCAACTTTGACCGCAAGCTGAAAAACGTAAAAAACGGTGAAAAATTGTTGGAGAGCGCAGCCAAATGAGGCGTCGAACCCGGATGCCGAGCGTTGGTGGCGCCTATAGGTTGCTTGTTTTGAGCCGGTTAAGAGGGCGCATCATGCGAAAAGATTGATGTTGCCCTCAGGCGGCGTTTCAGCCTCTGGAGTGGAGGTTTCCGCCTGCGCTTCGCCATTCAGTTCGGCAAAGTCCCCGTCCCGGGGAGCCGCAGACTGCCGGCGATTGGAGGAGTCTTTGCCTGGCTTGGCTGAGTTTTCGGCGCGGACCACCCCAGGGAGTTCGGGGTCGGCCGGCCAGGATTTGATCGCCGTCAGGGGGCGGAAGTTCGGAATGGAGTTGATGTCCAAGTTCGCGCCTCCTTTCGCAAGAGACTCACTTCCGCCGAATATCGGCGGTTTTGGGCAGGAACTTTAGGACGGTCTCCGCGGAAATGGTACCCAAAGTCAGGTGCCGCTGGCCAGCGAATGCATCCGGATGATCAACGGCAACCGTCGGTGTACGATTACGGGCGGACGGCGAGGGCCGCAGAGGCGATGGGGGAGGGGGTTTGCGCCCTGGCGGAGTCGCTGGACGCGTCGAGCAAGATCGCAGCCTGGTTGAGTCCGATTCCAGGCGGAACCGGCGTGAACCCACCGCGGGACTCGCTGGTTTCGCGCGCAAACGTCTTCACGAGCAGGGCGCGGATGCTCATGTGGACTTCGAGCTGGGAGGTCTTCCAGTCGCTTGCGCCGACCTGCGTGCGAACGAGTCTGAACCATCCACCCTTGTAAAGCCGGCCGAGAAGGCCGAAGCCGAAGTCGACGTTGTCGGCAACTCGGCCATCCAGACGCGCAAGACGCTTGAATCGCGCGTCGATCCAAAGCTCTCCGGTCATGGCGTGAAAGACGCGGGCTTCAATCGAGCGGGCCGGGTAGCCGGGATCGGGACGGAAGCGGAGGCGAAAGCAGCCGTCGGCGAAGCCGTCGTATTCGTAGAGAAACGCGTCCGGCAGCAAAGCCAGGATGCGGCCGATGCGCGCCTCATCTTCGGCATATTGCTGACGGTGGCGCGCCTGCTCCTGCGAAGAATTCAGCAGGCGAGCGAGCCGTGCGTCTTCCTCCTGGCGAGCCTGCGCATCGAGCGGGCGGCCGTTGGTTTCCGTCAGCCGGGTGATTGGACCCTGCGCGGTTTCGACCTCTTCCTCGTGACGCATGCCGGTTTGCGTGTGGCGCTCGACCCAATAGCGCCAGTAGCCGTGACGTGCGTGATCGTTCAGCTCGTTCGAGACAACATCGCGCACCAGCTGTCCGGCAGGGATGGCCGGCGCCTGCTGGGCCTCGGTGAGCGGTCCCCCGCAGGCGGCAGTGAGAAATCCAGCGATCAGCACTTGCACACGCATCGTGTTGTCTCCGGCGACAAAGGATTCAAGGGACGGAGCCAGTATGACGTGAGTGTTGTAAAAGTGGTGCAACTTCGAGGTGAAAACACCGCCAATAAACAGACGCCTGGCCTGGGGAATCTAAAAGATTAACGGACTTCCTCCCGAAACGGTTGGATGCGCGAAGTTGCTACACTGAGGTCATGGACGAAGTGAATTTCCGACGCCAGTCTGAGACCGCCATCGAAGCGCTGAAACAACACCTGATTGCGCTCGAAGAGAGCGAAGAGGCCGGTTTCGAAGTGGAAGAACAGAACGGCGCACTAAATGTCCTGTTTGAGAAGCCGGCTGGCAAATTCGTCATCACCCCCAATACGCCGGTACGGCAGATCTGGATCTCGGCGCGCGCGACCAGCTTCAAGCTGGATTGGGATGGAGGCAAGTTCGTGCTGCCGAAGACGGGCGAAGAGTTGGCGCCGCTGGTGGAGCGGCTGATCCACGAGCATCTCGAGGGATGAGTCACGCCCGCCCCGGTGGCCCGCACATGGGCCGTGGCCGGAGATGCGATCAAGCCGGCTTCGCTGTGGTAGCTTGAGAACCAAGCGAAAGGTTGGCCGATTCCCCATGAGAACCATGAAACCAAGACTGATGATTGCGCTGGCAGTGTGTGCGGCGCTGCCATCTGTTGCGCAAACCACTGTGAAAGATGCGCTGGCGAAGCACTGGAAGACCTCGGGAGAGTTCACGGTAGCCGTGGCCGAGGCGATGCCGGCCGACAGCTATAACTTTAAGCCGAATACCGACGAGATGAGCTTCGGAGTGCTGATGGCGCATATCGCGATGGCCGACCGCAATGCCTGCGCCAACGCGAGCGGGCTGCCCGCGCCCGAGTTGCCGGCAAAGATTGCCGAATGGGGAAAAGCGGCCGCTCCGAAGCCTGAAATTGCCAAGGATGTGGCAGTTCCCTTCCTCAGGGATACGTTTGCATTCTGCGACAAGGCGATCGCGGCGATGACTCCGGAAAAGCTCGATACGGTGCAGGGAACGCCGGCACGCAACCTCACCGGCTTCGAATGGTTATGGTCGTACTTTACGCATACGGCGCACCATCGCGGTCAGGCTGAGGTGTACTTGCGCGTTAAGGGCATCAAGCCTCCGGATTACCGGTTCTAAAAGCATCCTCCCAGGGCGCGCGGTTGAATGCGCAGAATGCCGCTCGCGCGAAGGCCGCAGCGACCGCAATCCAGAAATTTGTTCCGCATTGGATAAGCCTCTTCCGGTAAGCTGTTGAACTGGAAATCGGACAGGTCAGAATCCATGCGCAGAATCTCCTTCGCTCTTCTTTGTGTCTTTGCCGTATCGACTGCTCGCTCACAAACCACCTCAGCTCCTGACCCGCCGCACCGCGAGTGGAAGGCGGGATGGATCACGCATCCCACGGCGCCGCTGCGCGAACCGGTCGTGCTGCACTTCCGGCACACGCTGACCCTGGCGAGCGTGCCGGCGAGCTACGTGGTGCGGGTGAGCGCCGACAATCGCTTCGTTCTCTATGTGAATGGTCGGCGGGTGGGCGATGGGCCCGCGCGCGGCGACCTGGTGCACTGGCGCTACGAGCGGTTCGACCTGGCGCCGAATCTGAAGGCAGGCGACAACCTTGTTACGGCGACTGTGTGGAACTTCGGCGTCTACGCGCCTGTTGCGCAAATGAGCGACCGGACGGCGTTTCTGCTGGAGAGCGAGGCCGACGGCGACAGCGGCATCAGCACGCCGAAGGGATGGATGGTCGAGGTCGAGCCGGGGCACAAGGCGCTACCGCGCGCGCCGAACGGTCTGTTCGAGTATTTTGCGTCGGGCCCCGGCGAAGAGCTCGACGCGGCGAAGTTCGACTGGGACTGGAACTCGGCGACGCCCGACTCGGCGTGGGTAGCCGCGGCGACGGCGGTTCCGGAAAGCATCTTTCCGGACACCAACAAGGCGCATTCGTCAGACACGACGGGCGACAACCCGTGGGGTCTGGTGCCGGATTTGCTGCCCAGGATGGAGTACTCGCCGACGAGCCCGGGCGATGCGGTGCGCGCGGACACGGCAGAGCTGAAAGGGTTCCCGGCAGGCGGCGTGAGCATCCCGGCGTCGAGTCACGTGCACATCCTGCTCGACCGCAAGACGCTGGCCACGGCCTATCCGATGCTCACGGTTTCCGGCGGCAAAGGCACGAAGATCCGTCTCACCTACTCCGAGGCTCTCTACGACAAGGAGATGCACAAGGGTGACCGCGACGATGTAGGCGATCGCAAGGCGGTCGGCATCACAGACAGCTTTCTACCCGACGGCGGGCAGCATCGCACGTTTGAGCCGCTCTGGTGGCGCACGTGGCGCTATCTCGATCTCGATATCGAAACCGCCGGCGAGCCGGTACAGCTCGAGTCTCTGAAAGCGAATTTCACGGCGTATCCCTTCGAGGAGCGGGCGAGCTTCAAGAGCGGGGACGCGGATCTGAACAAGATATGGGAGATCAGCTGGCGGACGGCGCGGCTCGATGCGCATGAAACCTACATGGACACGCCGTACTACGAGCAGCTGCAATACATCGGCGACACGCGGGTGCAGGCGCTGATCTCGTACGCGGTGGCTGGCGACGACCGGCTGGCGCTGCAGGCGATCCGGGCTTTCGATGAGTCGAGAATCCCTGAAGGCCCCACGCGCAGCCGCTATCCCAGTGCCCTGCCCCAGACCATTCCGACGTTTTCGCTGATCTGGATAGGAATGGTACACGACTGGTGGATGTACAGGCCGGACCCGGAACCGGTGCGCGAGAGCCTGCCGGGCACGCGCGCGGTGCTGAACTGGGCAGCGAAGTACGAACAGCCGGATGGACTGCTGCGCGAACTGCCGTGGTGGCCCTTCGTGGACTGGGTATCGTCGGGCGAGATCCCAACCTACGACAAGAATCACGAGTCGTGCACCGTGACGCTGGGCTACCTGGGCGCGCTGGACGACGCCGCGGATCTTGAAGAGAACCTTGGCGACGGAGTCATGGCGACGCGCTACAAGGCGCGCGCGGCGCACGTGCGCGAAGGCGTCTTTGCCAAGTGCTGGAGCCCGTCGCGCGGGCTCATCGCCGACAATCCCGACCAGAAAAACTTCAGCCAGCAAACGAACATTCTCGGCGTGCTTTACGACGTGATTCCGAAGGAGAGCCAGCAGAAGGTGCTGCGTGAATTGCTGGCCATTGAACCGGGGACGACGCCGAATGGCGTGCTGAGCGCATCGTACTACTTCCGGTTCTACCTGGCGCGGGCGCTGGAGCACGCCGGCATGGCCAGTGAATACCTGGGCTCGCTCGACCCCTGGCGCAAGCTGCTGCCGCTGCACTTCAGCACATGGCCGGAGATTCCCGGCAACACGCGCTCTGACTCGCACGCATGGACCGCACACCCGATCTACGATTTGCTGTCGCTCGTGGCCGGAGTTGAGCCGGGTTCGCCGGGGTTCGCTTCGGTGCGGATTGCGCCGCACCTGGGCGCTCTGCAGGCGCTCGCGGCGAGCTATCCGCATCCGGCGGGAATGATCCGGATGGAGTATCAGCGGACGGGGAAGGTACTGAACGCGACCATCACGCTGCCGGGCGCGCTGGCGGGCAACTTCGTCTACGATGGCAAGGTCACGCCGCTCAAACCGGGGGTGAACCACATCCGGACGCGGTAGAGGGAAGCAAGGCTCCAGATCGAGCGCCAGATGTTGGAAAATCGGTGTACCAGTGATGCACCGGCTGTTCCCGATTGTCGAACGGACGTGTTACAACTCCAACATGAGCAAGGCCAGGAATTCGACGCAACCAGGACACGTGAACCTGCGCATGCTGGCAGAGCACCTAGAACTCTCGCAGACTACGGTTTCACTGGTTCTGAATAACTCGCCGTCGGCAAAGTCGATTCCGCAGGAGACTCGCAACCGCGTGCTGGCCGCGGCCGAAAAGCTGAACTACCGGCCCAACTACTTTGCCCGGTCGCTGAGGCAGAGCCGCTCGATGAGCGTGGGCGTTCTGGCGCCGGACCTGAGCGAAGGCTACTTTACGCGCGTGATGAGCGGCGTGGTCGAGGAGTTGACGCGGGCGCGCTATTTCTATTTCACGGCCTGCCACGACTGGAAGAAGGACCTCATCGAGCAATATCCACGTATGCTGGTGGAACGCGCGGTCGACGGCTTCCTGCTGCTGAACACGCCCGTGGAGAAGCTGAATGTGCCGGTGCCGGTGGTGGCCATCTCAGCCCACACGCCGATTGAGGGCGTGACGAACATCGTGCTTGATCACCATCTGGCGGCGCAGAAGGCGCTCGAGCATCTTTACCAGCTTGGGCACAGGCGCATCGCCTTCATGCGCGGGCCACGCGCCATTCCCGACTCCGAATTCCGCTGGGCGGGAATCGAAGAGGCGGCATGCGCGCTCGGGCTCAAGCTCGATCCTGCGCTCACCATCCGGATCGATACGGCCGCGTGGTCCATGCGGACCGGACAGCATCCCATGGCGCCGGAGATTGGCTACAAGCCGATGAAGGCGCTGCTCGAAAAGACGCGCGACTTCACCGCCATCTTCTGCTTCAACGATATTTCGGCGATCGGAGCGATCCGGGCGCTGAAGGAGTCGGGCATCGGCGTGCCCACCGACGTTTCCGTCGTCGGCTTCGACGACATTCTCTCCGCTGCGTTCTATACGCCTTCTCTGACCACGGTTCGCCAGCCGCTGACAGAGATGGGAAAGCGCGGAGCCAACGTACTGCTGGAGCGGATCGCAGATCACGAGGCAAGCTTCCCGGCGGAGATCGTGGTGACGCCGGAACTCGTCGTTCGTGAGTCAACCGGGCCGATGAAAGAGCCCCGCTGACGTTAGCCGACATTCCTATCCGCAGTAAGACTCAAACCAGCGGCTCAGATAGACCTGCGCATGTGCCTCCCCGCAATAGTGGCGCGCGTGCGGCGCGGCGGCAGCTTCTTTGTTCCACTTGAACACAGTCAATTGCGAATCCGAACAGTGGATCACAATCCAACGCACCGGGTTGTTGCTTTCAATTCCGCAGATCTCGCATTTATAGATCGTGCCGATCACTTGGGGACCTCCAAGACAAGTCTTTCATCTCTCACGTTTGTTGGGCCGCGGTCATTCGAGCATCTGCAGATCGAGCGGCTCGGCGCAATGGCAGTCCATGGTGCGCATGGCGGCCAAAGCGCGCTGCAACGCAGACGATTTGCACGGCTCGACGGTGACAACAAAGGGCAATGCGTGCGGCGGATATCCGGGCTTCTGCACGATCGCTCTGATGTTGATCATCTCGCGCGCCAGGCAACTGGTGATCTCGGCAACGATGCCGGGGCGGTCGTCGACGAGAAAGCGAATGTAGTGGGGAACCTCGAATTCGGCGCTGACGCTTCCCGGCGCCGACGGCATTCCGACGCGGCGCGAGCCATGCGCGAGCGCCAGCAGATCGCTGACGACGGCAACCGCGGTGGGATGGCCGCCCGCGCCGTGTCCGGAAAAGACGACGTCGCCACCGTAACGGCCGCTGAGAATGACCATGTTCTCCGTACCGCGCGACCAGGCCAGCGGCGACTCGATATCGACGAGCATAGGGCCAACTGTAGCCGCAACGCCGCCGTCGGTCCGCTCGGCGCGCGCGACTTGGCGGATGGTGCAGCCGAGATCGTGGGCGTAGCTGAAGTCGACGGCCGTGACTTGCGTGATGGGCCGCGGCACGATCTCTTCCGGATCGACGTCGACGCGTAGCGCGAGCCGCATGAGGATCGACAACTTGGAGCGCGCATCGAAGCCGCCGACATCCTCGGTAGGATCGGCTTCGGCGTAACCGCGTGCCTGAGCTTCGGCGAGAACGGCAGCAAAATCAGCGCCTTCATCCATCTGGCTGAGAATGAAGTTGCAGGTTCCGTTGAGGATGCCTTCCAGCCGTTCGATGCGGTCGCCGGCCAGGCCTTGCTCGAGGCCCGGAATCACGGGAATCCCGCCGGCCACAGCGGCGCCGTATTTGAGATGGCCGCCGCGGCTTTCGGCGAGCCGCTCGAGTTCGATGCCGTGATAGGCAATGAGCTTCTTGTTCGCGGTGACCACGCTCTTGCCGGCATCAAGCGCCCGGCGTACCCAGCTCCCCGCCGGATCGAGGCCCCCGGCGAGTTCGACGATCGCATCCACGTCCGAGCCCAGCACCGCGTCGGCATCCTCGCTCCAGACCACGCCTGGCGGCGTCCAGTCCACGCGCTTGCGCGCCACGCCGCGATTGAACACGTGCGTCAGTTCGAGGCCTTCGGGCTTTGATTCGACGAGAATGCGCGCCACGGAACTGCCCACCGTGCCAAAGCCGAAGATTGCGATGCGCAGCGGGCGGCGGACGCGCACCTCTTGCGGAGCCGTATCGCCCGACAGGGACCGGAATGCGAAATCGTTGACCTGGGACAAGGTGGTTTCCTCGAGAGAAGACAAGAATTGCCGGATAGACCGATGATAGCCGACCCCCCTACAAATGAGTCCGATTGCTGGAAAGGGGCATCCTAGGTTTAGTATCGGTTGCAGATGCGGCGCGGCTTCTCCATCCTGCTGATCCTCCTGTTCTCGCTCGGCCCGGCGGCCGCGGCGGTCACAGCCGATGATTCGCGCCTGCCTGCCTGCTGCCGCCGCAACGGTGCGCACCACTGCGCGATGGACGATGCGGCGATCGCTATTCTTGCGCAGGCGGCTGGAGCCGGCGCCGGCCTGGGCGCGCCCGCGCACTGCCCGTTCTTCCCGCGCATACTCGCGCCCCTGGTGCAATGGCCGGCGGCGCTCGTCGTTGATGCGGCGCCGGCACGCAGCGCTTCGAAGCCGGTTGACAAAGCTGCCCACAGCCATGCCGCGCCAAGCTCGTCATCCATCCGCACCCAGGATGGGCGCGGACCTCCCACCGCAGACCTCGCCTGAGATTCGTCAGAAATCCGGAGAAGTTGCTGCCCGGCCGAGTGCCCGCGGGGTCCCCATGACAGCCTGCAGGCTGGCCTTCTCAGGTGGACTCTCTCTGGAATCGAATCCATCTCTCCCCCGCCAGACGATGCGACAGTCGTGCGAAGCGTTCGCGTGACCGAGCCAATGGCGTCTCGCTATTCCGGAGGTCTGCAGCATCATGCGCATTTCATCCTTGTGGGCGGAAGCGTCTCTGCTTGCCGCATCCATTCCCGCAATGGCCACGGTTTTCGCCACCTTGCACGGGGTGGTCCACGACCCGCACCACCGGCCCATTGCACGAGCGGCAGTGACTCTGACCGCGGCCGGCTCAAGTCTGGCTTTTCAAGTCACAACGGACCAGTCCGGCGAATTCAGCGTGCCTGTGGCGCCGATCGGCATCTATCGCATGCGCGTCAAAGCCGATGGGTTTGAATCCATCGATGAGCCCATCACGCTGGTGTCGGGTACGAATCCGATCGTGCATGTGGCCATGCCGGTAGAGGCGACGGAATCGACAGTTGAAGTGAGGGGAGAGCCGGACTCGGGCTTGTCATCGGATACGGCGACTCCGACTACGATGGTCACGCGCGCCATGATCGATGAGACGCCCGGCGCCAGCCGTACCCTGGGCATGCAGATGATTACCGACTTCGTGCCAGGCTCGTATATGAGCCACGACATGCTCCACATCCGCGGCGGACACCAGACAAGCTGGCTAATCGATGGCGTTTCGATCCCCAATACGAAGATCGCGTCGAATGTCGGACCGCAGATCGATCCCAAGGATATTGACGGCCTGGAGACCGAGCGCGGAAGCTATGCGGCGGACATAGGCGACCGCACCTACGGTGTCTTCAACGTCCTGCCCCGCAATGGATTCGAACGTGACCGCCAAGCCGAATTCGTGCTGTTGAGCGGTAACCTCGGTACCGGCGAGGCGCAGCTCTCTCTCGGCGACCACAACACAAGGACCGCGTGGTATGCGAGCGCGACCGGTTCGCGATCCAACTACGGACTGGCGACTCCAGTGCCCGGCATCCTTCACGATGCGACGAATTCGCAAAGCGGCTTTGCGTCACTGATTCGCAATCAAACGGCGAACGATCAGCTTCGGCTCGACGCGCAATTCCGGCAGGATCACTTCCAGATCCCCTACGATCCGAATCTCAACGACTGGCAGCAGGCCAGCCAGTATTACGAGTCGTTCGGCTTGCGCGATGCGCAGACCGAGCGCGACTCGTTTGTGATTGCCAACTGGGTGCACACGCTCTCGCCAACGGCGATGTTTTCGTTTGCACCGTTCTATCACTACAACCAGGCCAATTACGATTCGCCGGCAAATGACTTCCCCGTCGCGACCACCTGGCATCAGAAATCCAATTACATCGGCGGACAGGGAGATGTGCATGTGGATGCCAGGACGAACAGCTTTTCCGGCGGCTTTTATTCCTTCTATCAGGCCGAGAACGACCTCTTCGGACTCGTGATCAACGATAAGAGCTACGTAGCTAATGGCGTACCGAATGCAAAATCTTCGACCGGCGCTGCTTTGGCGGAGTTTTATGTCGCCGATCACCTGCGGCTGGGCCGCTACGTCACGCTGCTGGGCGGCGAGCGGTTCACGATCTTCAGGAGCGGGCTGAACGAGAGCGCGACGTATCCGCGCATCGGCGCAACCGTTGAAGTTCCGCGGCTGCATTGGGTGCTGCGCGGTTTCTATGGCCACTTCTTCCAGCCCGCGCCAGTCGAGACTGTTTCCAGCGCGCTCCTGCGCTATGTAACCGCGCAGCCCGGCGAGAACGCGTTTGTGCCTCTGCCATCGGAGCGCGACGAGGAGCACCAGTTCGGCATTCAGATCCCATGGAAAGGTTGGAGCCTCGATGTCGACACGTTCAGAAGCCGCATCAACAACTTTCTCGATCATGCGAATGTCGGCGAGTCGAACCTCTACTTCCCCATCGCTGTCGACGGTGCGCTGGTGCGAGCGTGGGAGGCGACGCTGCGCTCGCCGCAGCTGGCGCGGCTGGGGCAGTTCCATCTCGCGTACTCCAATCAGATTGCCGAGCAACGCGGCGCCATCGTTGGCGGGTTCGCATGCGGCATTCCCCATGACCCGGCGTGCGATGACGGCCCGGCCTACGAGCCCGTCGATCACGACCAGCGGCATACGCTGAACACGGGGTTCACCGGCAATCTGCCGCTGCACACGTGGTTCTCGACCAATGTTTACTACGGCTCGGGGTTCGCCAACGGGCTTGCCGGCTCAGGGCAGGGACCCTACCAGGGCGATTACCTGCCGGTTCACACCACGTTCGATGTGTCGGCGGGGCACGGCTTTGGCGAGAACTGGTCGGTGACCGCCAATGCACTGAACGTGACCAACCACCGCGTGCTGCTTGACAACTCGATCACCATCGGTGGATTCCACTACAACGATCCGCGGATGCTGTCGGCGGAGGTGAAATACAGATTTCACTTTTAAGGCCGGCGCCCGTACCGGTAAGATTCATGGCGATGCCGACGACATTCGAGAAACTCAACCTGAAAGATCGACATGAGATCGTAGTGCTCAACGCGCCGGCTAGCTTTGAACCTGAGCTTGCCGGATTGAAGGGCGTGACGATCGTACGCGCCTTGAAGAAGGCCGGCGACATGCAATTCTCGCTGGCCTTCGTCACAAAGAAGGCGGAGGTGGATGCGCTGGCCGCGCCGTTGAACAAGTCGGCGATCGGCGACGCGATCGTGTGGTTTGCCTATCCCAAGGGAACGTCGAAAAAATACAAGTGCGACTTCAACCGCGACAACGGCTGGGACAAGCTGACGGCACTGGGATGGGAGACGGTGCGCGCGGTGGCGATCGACGAGGACTGGAGCGCGCTGCGGTTCCGGCGGAGCGAATTCGTCAAGGCGCGGTGAACGTTTCCTACTCGACTGCGAACAGCCCCGGCAAGACCGCGCCGGCATTGCCCTCGACCACCTGGGAAAATGCGGAGGCGTTCAGCGGCGGCTCGGGGCCGATGTAAATCGTTCGCGCGCCGGCCAGACTAGCCCAGTGGACGAAGCTGGCTGCCGGATGGACCGATCCCGACGTGCCGACGACGATCATGACCGTGCAGCGCGCGATCTCGCGCTCGATGCGGTTCATCTCCAGCGGAATCTCGCCAAAGAAGACGATATGCGGTCGCAGTCGCGCGCCGCACTCGCAGCGGCCGACCTCGGCGAGTGTGCGATAGACGGCGTGATCTTCGACGGGCGGGCGGCCGCACTCGGCCTCGCAGCGCGCCTTGGCCAGCTCGCCGTGCATGTGAACGAGACGCTTCGATCCGGCGCGGTCGTGCAGACCGTCGACATTCTGCGTGCACAGAAAGAAGCGCTCGCCGAGTTGCCGCTCGAGTTCGGCGAATGCGATGTGCGCGGGATTGGGCTGCGCGGCTGCGCAGTTGGCGCGCCGTTCGGAGTAAAACTGCCAAACCAGCGCGGGATTGCGATCGAGCGCTTCGGGCGTGCAGACATCCTCGATGCGATGGCCGGCCCAGAGCCCATCCGAAGCACGAAACGTCGGCAGGCCGCTTTCCGCGCTGATGCCGGCGCCGGTGAGAACGAAGACGCGATCGGTGGGCGAGATGGAAACGGTTGCCATGACGAGAACGAGCTTTCAGCGATCGGCCATCGGCATTCTGCTCTCAGAACTTATCGCTTTGCCGATCGAGGGTGAGCGATCGGCTGCGTCGACTGCACGAAAAGCCAAAAGCTGGCGCCCGGCGACCCGGAGCTGTTTTCACGGTTCGAGCAGTATCTTCCCCGTCGTCTTGCGGTCGGCGAGGTCGGATTGCGCCCGCGCTGCTTCGGCCAGAGGATACATGTGTTCCGTGCGCAGCTTGAGCTCGCCTTTGGCGGCCCAGCCGAGTACGTCGCCGGCGCGCCGCTCGAGTTCCTGGCGCGTGGCGATGTAGTGCCACAACGTTGGCCGCGTGAGGAACAGCGATCCTTTGCTGCTGAGTTGAATCAGATCGAACGGCGGCACGGGGCCGCTGGACGCGCCAAACAGCACAAGCATGCCGCGAGGGCGCAGGCAGTTCAGGCTGGATTCGAATGTGGTCTTGCCGACCGAGTCGTAAACCACGTCGACGCCTTTGCCACCGGTCAGCTTCTTCGTTTCCGTTTCGAAGTCCTGCTCGGTATAGAGAATCCCATCGTCGGCGCCGGCTTCGCGAGCGAGCTCCGCCTTCGCCTGAGTGGATACGGTCGTGATGACGCGCGCGCCGAGGCGTTTTGCCATCTGGATGAGGAGAAGGCCAACTCCGCCCGCGCCCGCGTGAACCAGTGCGGTGTCGCCGGATTTGAGGGGAAACGTCGAGTGGCTGAGATAATGCGCCGTCATGCCCTGCAGCATTGCCGCGGCGGCCTGCTCGGGCGTAAGTCCCGCGGGCACCTTGACCAATTGTGCGGCGGGCACGAGAGCGTACTCGGCATAGCTGCCCATCACGCTGACCGAGGCAACCGGGTCGCCTGCTGCGAAGCCTGTGACACCGGGGCCGAGTTCTTCCACCGTACCGGCGGCTTCGCTGCCGAGCGTGAGAGGCAGCGAAGCCTTGTACACGCCTTTGCGAAAGTAGATCTCGATGAAGTTGACGCCGGTCGCTTCCACGCGGATCAACACCTGCCCGGGCCCCGGCTGCGGGATGGGCAACTCGGCCAATTGAAGAACCTCTGGCCCGCCTGTCTGGTGAATCTGGATCGCTTTCATCACTGGCAAGGATGCACCTTGAGGGCGTGGGACTGCAAGTGTTTGCGGAAGAACTATGTGTGATCCTTCGCCATTGAGGCACGAAGCGAGACGCTCACTTCGCACCCGCCACTGCGGCGCGCACGCGATCCGCCGAGAGATAGCAGAACGGCGGCGCGAAGTTGTATCGCGAGACAGCCTCGGCCTCCGGCGAAAACTCCATGAAGCCCTCGCGATCGTCGCTCCAGGCAGGCCATGCAGGAACGTCGCCACCATTGGGATCTCCGGTCTTGGCGAAGTTGATCCAATACGCTTCCATCGTTCCGGAGAGTCTGTAATCGGCATCGTTGAATGCGAGCCAGTTCCAGCTGCGCTCATTGAAGGCATTGAATACGTAGGGAATCTCGAGGCCGTGAAAGGCTCCGAGTACCGGCTGGCCTTTGCCGGCAATGCTGCGATCGAAGCGATAGACATAAGCCTTCTGGCCGCCTGCGCTGATAAGCGAGGCCAGCGCGCCGATGGGGCAAGCCATCAGCATGTCATTCATGCCCCGGTCGATGGCCAGGTCGCGGTTCACGAAGGCGCCGCCGAGATAATGGGCGAGGGCTGCGTAGGTCCATGCGCCGTAGAGCGGGCGAAGGGAGTCGGCCGCGTTTCCCATGGCGCCAAGCCCGCCGGTGCCGGCCGGCGGAGTGCCGGGATGCTTCGCGGCGGCGGCAGCGGCCATGGCGCGAAAGGCGCTCAGTTCGCGGCCGTTCAATCCGATGAGGATGTCTACCTTCTGCGCCGCGCCGGTGGCGAACGCCTTCGCGGGCGGTTGGGGAAGGATCCAGCCGTCGACCGGACCGGACGGCTGATAGTTTCCGCGCGCGTTGGCTAGCTTCAGCAGGTCCGCAGCCGGCATCTTGCGCAGGCTCTCGAGCGGAGTTGCGGCCAGTTTTGGCGCGGCATCGGCAACGGCCTGGCCGGCCTTTTCGGCATCGCTGAGCGATTGCGATGGGCCAAGGCCGAAGGGTGGGCCGCTTTCGAGAATCGCGCGGCGAAAGAGATGCGCAGAGAGCGGCGATGTGATCAGGACGCCTGCGTCGATGGAGCCCGCCGACTCGCCGAAGACGGTGACGTTCGATGGATCTCCGCCGAATTGTGCGATGTTGTCCTGAACCCAGTGAAGAGCGGCAAGCTGATCGAGCAGGCCGTAGTTGCCGGAACTGTGATGCGGCGACTCAGCCGTGAGCGCGGCCAGGCTGAGGAAGCCAAAGACGCCGAGGCGGTAGTTGATGGTGACAACAACGACGCCGTGCGCAGCGAGCGAGGCCGCGTCGTACGTCGGCTGCGCGCCGCTGCCGGCGGTGTTGCTGCCTCCGTGCATCCAGACCATTACCGGCAGCGGGCCTTTCGCCGGCCATTGCGGAACCCAGACGTTGAGATACAGGCAGTCCTCAGAGACGCTGACCGGCTCAATGGTATAGCTCGCCCCATACGCCGCGGCAAGGGGCTGCATGAAGACGCCAAGCCCTTCGCTGATCTGCATGCAATGGCTGCTTGAGCGCGCCGCATCGCGTTCGCCCTGCCAGGGCTCGGGCGGCTCAGGCGGCCGCCAGCGCAGCTCGCCCAGCGGCGGCTTCGCGAAAGGAATCCCTCTGAAGACGGCGACGCTGCCCTGCATCGCGCCGCGCAAACTGCCGGTGGAAATATGGACGGCGGGTGCGGGCTGCGCCGATTCCGCAAGCACCTGCGCAGGCCACGAGGCAAAAACGACGAACGCCACTGAGCAAGCCAGATTTGCCGGGTTCATGACACGGCAAGGATGCACTGTGGGGGACTGTGCGCGCAACAAGAGAGATTGTTCGACTCGTCGGTCTTAGACTTCGTCCGCTCATTGCGACAGTACGAAATCCGCTGAGATTGAGGCCGGACTTCGAATCTAGAAATTTCCGTCGCGGTCTTCGGAGAGAATGCTCGGCTCTTCCGGCGCGCGCAGCCGCACCAACCGGTCGATCGCATAGGGCGACCGATGCTGCGACGCATAGTAATGCCGCACCTGCAGCTCGCCCAGTAGCCCGATCGCCAGCATTTGAATGCCGGCAACGATCATCACCGCGCCGATGACGAACAACGGCCCGTGCTGGTCCATCACGTTCACGTGCGGATTCAGGATCTTGAGCACGAGCAGGATCGTGGAAATGATGCTGCCCGTCACGATTCCCAGCGCGCCGAAGCTGCCGAAGAAGTGCAGCGGACGGCCCATGTACTTGAGCAGGAAGCGGATCGTGAGCAGGTCGAAGAAAACGCGGAAAGTACGGCTGATGCCGTAGTGGCTCTTGCCGCGCTCACGATTTACGTTGCGGATGGGAATCTCGCAGATCGACGCGCCATACCAGCTTGCCAGCGCGGGAATGAAGCGGTGCATCTCGCCGTAAAGCGGGATGTTCTGGATGACTTCCCGGCGATAGGCTTTGAACGTGGTCCCGAAGTCGTGGATATCGACGCCGGAGAGCTTGGCCATCAACCAGTTGGCGCAGCGTGACGGGATCCGGCGCAGGATGAAGTTGTCGATGCGCTCTTTGCGCCAGCCGGAGACGACGTCGTAACCCTCCTCGAGCTTCTCAAGGAAGTTGGGGATCTCGTTGGGGTCGTGCTGCAGGTCGCCGTCCATGGCGAGAATGAACTCGCCCGATGCATTGTCGAAACCTGCGGCAAGCGCTGACGTCTGGCCGAAGTTGCGGCGCAGCTTGATGACCAGGACGCGGCTGTCGACCGCGGCGATCTCTTCGAGCAGCTTGTAGGTGCGGTCGGTCGAACCGTCGTCGACCAGCACGAGCTCGAAGCTCTCGCCCACCTGCTCCATCACTTGCTTCAGCCGCGCGTAGAGTGCGGTCACGTTTTCTTCTTCGTTGTGAAACGGGACGACGATAGAGTACTTCGGCATAATACAAGTATAGACTCCGGCTCGCTGCAAGCGGCTGCAAAAAGATGCGATTTAGACGTCCGGCAGCTGCCGCGGCGAAGCCACGAATCAAGCCGGAAAACAGGGAGCCGCCTAGCGGTCGAGTTCGTCGAGCATGGTCTGCATCTCGCTGAGCGCGTGGCGATTGCCGGTGCGCGCCGCGCAGGCGATGCCGGACTTGAGCCGGACAATGGCCTCCGCGCTGCGGCCGGCCTTGGCGAGCGTTTGCGCGGCCATGAAGTAGCCGGCAATATAGTCGGGATCGTTGGTAATCAACGTGTCGAACTCCCGGAGCGCGTCGGCCGTTTCTCCAAGCTTCACCAGTTCCATGGCGATGCCATAACGAGCCAGGCTGCTCTTGGGGTCGAGTGCGAGTATTTCTTTTAATCCTGCGATCTTGTCCATTTGCATCCGGTCCGGGCAGACTACACCGGGGCTGACTTGCAGTGTCGGCGAGGATTACCGAAACTGGAACAGTGTACCTTGGAAATGCGGGGCTGTCAGGCTCGATTGTAGCCGGAAGCGGCCCGTATGGGAACGAGGTCGCGAGACTCGGTAAACGGAGCAAGCAAATCAATGAGTTCCACTCAAGAGGGTGCGATCGCACGTTCGGTGAATGAATCGCAGTCCGAGATGACTGAGATCATCCTGCCCAACGACACCAACACGCTGGGCAACCTGCTGGGCGGCCGGCTAATGCATTTCATCGACGTGGTGGGTGCGATGGCGGCCTATCGCCACTGCCGCACCTACGTCGTAACCGCGTCCATGGATCACATCGACTTCATCCAGCCGGTGCATGTGGGCGACCTGCTCAATCTGAAATCGAGCGTGAACCGTGCCTTCAACACGTCGATGGAAGTGGGCGTGAAGGTGTGGGTGGAGAATGCGCAGACGGGCGCGAAGCTGCATGTGGCCAGCGCGTATCTCGTATTTGTCGCAATCGACAAGAACGGACGCCGCGTGAATGTCCCAGAGCTGAAACCGATCACCGCTGACGAAGAACGGCGCTATGCCGACGCGCTGCTGCGGCGCGAGCACCGCGAAGCAGAGAGCGCGAGGCGCAAGAAGGCGAAGGCGATCGCTCGAGCCATCGACGAAGCCGCAGCAGCGGCCAGGGAATGACGGCGAGGCTGCAGGCGGCAACGGAACTGGATCGCGGGAACATGTCGATCTCAATTGACATTGTGAGTGCAAAGGCGGAGTTTCCGCGGCGGATCGTCTGCCTGACCGAAGAGACGGTCGAAACACTCTATCTGCTGGGCGAGCAGGATCGCATTGTCGGCGTGTCGGTGTACGCGACGCGGCCTCCGGAGGTGCGCGACAAACCGCGCGTTGCGGCGTTCGTGAAAGCGAACATCGAGAAGATCCTGGGTCTCAGGCCGGACCTGGTGTTGACGTTCTCCGACGTGCAGGCCGAGATCTCACGCGAACTGATTCTGCGCGGCGTTGCCGTGTGGAATTTCAACCAGCGTACTCTCGCAGGCATCTTCGACATGATCGGCGCGCTGGCCCGGCTGGTGGGAAAAGAGCCAGAGGGCGATGCGCTGATCGAGAAGCTCCGCCGCGGGCTCGACGAGATTGCTGCAGCGGCAAACAGGTTCCCGTATCGGCCGCGGGTCTACTTCGAAGAATGGCACGATCCGCTGATCAGCGGCATTGGATGGGTGGAGGAGCTGATCGAAATTGCCGGCGGTGAACTGGTGTTTCCGGAAATTCTCGGGCAAAGCAAGGCGCGCGACCGGGTGGTTAGCCCCGATGAGGTTGTCGCACGGAATCCCGACGTGATCCTGGCCTCTTGGTGCGGGAAAAAGGTCGATACAGACTCAATCATGCAACGGCCGGGATGGTCGACGATCGCGGCCGTCCGCGACGGGCACGTCTACGAGATCGATGCGACGATCATTCTGCAGCCGGGACCGGCATCCTTGGCCGATGGCGTGCGGGAGATTCACAGGATTCTCGCGGGGGTAGCGGGCGCCGATCAGCCCGGCGCCCCGGCCAACAGGAAGTCACACACTCCAGTAGAATCGTAATCGGGGTCGATGGCGCGATTCTCTTCTGGATCTCACCGGTCGCCGCTGAATCGATCGGGCCCGATGAAAACTCGAGGGGCCGGAAGGAGCAAGCAGCTCAATGGCGCATGGACATGCGATGCCGCAGCCGGTGGCTCTGCCGGGAGTTTCAAAGATTGTCGCCATCGGCTCGGGCAAAGGCGGAGTGGGAAAGACGACGGTCGCGGTCAACCTGGCGATTGCGCTGTCGCGGCTCGGCCAGCGCGTCGGGCTCATCGATGCCGATATCTACGGCCCCAACGTACCGCTGATGATGGGCTCCAGCCAGTCTCCGCGCGTGGATGCGCAGAATTTCATCCAGCCCAATGAGACGCACGGAATCAAAACGATATCCATCGGCTACATCTCACCAGGCGACAAGCCGATGGTGATGCGCGGGCCCATGCTGCACCAGATCATCCGGCAGTTCCTGCAGCAGGTGAACTGGGGCGAACTCGACTATCTCGTCGTCGATCTGCCGCCGGGCACGGGCGACGTGGTGATCTCACTGGTGCAGACGGTGCCGCTCACCGGCGCGGTGGTTGTGTCGACACCGAGCGATGTGAGCCTGCAGGATGCGCGCAAGGCACTGGAGATGTTCGGGCAGGTCAATGTCGAGGTGCTGGGCATCGTGGAAAACATGAGCCACTTCACCTGCCCCCACTGCCACGAAGTCATCGACATCTTCTCGAAGGGCGGCGCAGAGCGTACGGCGCTGCAGTTCGGTGTTCCCTTCCTCGGATCGATCGAGCTGATTCCCGCGATTCGCGAAGGTGGAGATCGCGGGCTGCCGGTGGCACTGGCTGGACCGAAGAGCCCGCAAGCCACGGAGTTCTACAACGTGGCGCAGAAGGTGATGGAACGGGCAGAAGAGGCAGCGGCAGCGAGCAGCGACGTAATCGAAATCAGCTGAAGGCGGGAATCAAGGGACCGAGGGCCAACAAATCTGCGGAGCGAACGCGGGAACATTTGTGGCGATTGCGGTGTCTAAGCGGGCAGGTGCTCCATGCTTGAACTGCGCCGTGTATCCAAGCACTTCTCCGGAATTCCTGCCGTAGACGACGTGAGCTCTTGGCCCGCACACCCGGACAGATGGCCGCGCCCGCGAGCCATTGGATTCTCGCCTCATCGCCGACGTTCTGGTTCTTTGCGCTCCTGAATCAGCTGAACGGGACAATGCCAGCGGATCTTGCGTGGCTCGCGCGCCGTGGCCAATTTCCAACTGGTGTTCTGGGCCGGATTCACCATGTTCCTGCCCGCGGTAGTGGCCGCGGCGGTTGTGGAGCAGCATGCGCTGGCAAACGGGCCGGAGACCATCGCGCTGATCGCGAGTCTCCTCGCAGCGGATTTTGCGCTGTGCGCCTGGAACCGCCATCGCGCAGCCGCGGCCACTCTCAGCTTTGAAGACGAACCGCCAGAAGTTTTGACCAGCCTGAATCTCAGATTCACGCCGCCGGTAACGGCCGGTTCCAGTCGATAGAACGGATGCGGGGACTGTCCGCGGCTATGCCGCGGTCGTCGGGTGCGCCGCAGCCGCATCCATCGCTTCGCTCAGAGCTTCTGCCGCGGTGATGCAGTCGCCGCGCGAGACGTCGCGATGCGTGACGATGCGGATGGCGTCAGGGCCAACGGTGCTCGCCCACACGCCGCGATCTTTAAGCCTGGCAACAAACTGCGCCGCAGTCTGCGCGCCAGTCACGCGGAAGATAATGATGTTTGTCTCTACCGCATCGAGATCGACCTCGATGCCTTCCATGTTCGACAGCGCCTCGGCGAGCAGCCGCGCGTTGGCGTGGTCTTCATGCAGGCGCGCCGGCCCCTCTTCGAGCGCGATCAAGCCGGCCGCAGCCAGCACGCCAGCCTGCCGCATTCCGCCGCCGAGAGCCTTGCGATAGATGCGCGCCTGATCGATCAGCTCCGCCGAACCAGTCAGCATAGACCCGACGGGAGCACCGAGCCCCTTGGAGAGGCAGAACATCACCGTATCGAAGCCGCGCGTGAGCGTCTTCACGTCTGTGCCGAGCGCCGTTGCCGCGTTGAAGATGCGCGCGCCGTCAAGATGAACCGGCAGCTTGCGTTCTTTCGCGTTGGTCCAGACCTCTTCCATGACGGGGAGCGGGATCACCGTACCACCGGCAAGGTTGGCCGTGTTTTCCATTTCGATGAGTCCGGTCGCGGCGCGGAACGTGCTTCGCTCGAAGATCGCGGGCTCGATGTGCTTCCAGGTCAGCAGGCCTCGATCGGCATGGACGGCGCGCACGAGGCATCCGGAGAAGACCGCGGTCGTCGCCATCTCCCAGTCAAGGATGTGAGCGCGCGATTCGCAAATCACTTCCTGGCCGGGGCGGGTAAGCACACGGATGGCGATCTGATTGCCCATGGTCCCGCTGGGAACGAAGATCGCTGCCTCGCGGCCGAACGTCTCCGCGGCACGCTTCTCGAGCAGATTCACGGTCGGATCTTCGCTGTAGACGTCGTCGCCAACCTCGGCGGCAGCCATGGCCGCGCGCATCTCCAGCGTGGGACGGGTAACGGTATCGGAGCGCAAATCGATGATCTTGGCCAATGGATTCTTCCTTGCCCGCCACCGGCGCGAGTCAGTGAGCTTGAGAATTTGGCCCGTGGGGTTGCAGGAGGGCGCAAAATGGCCGGGGCGGGCTCACGAAGAAGGATAACTCAACAAGCCCGATGACACGCCCACCTGCGACTGCGCGGTCTTTCAGTCGTTGGCGGATTCGCGCAAGTTGTGCTGCCGCACAAACAGGACAATCTCGCCGGGCTTGGCAAAGTAATCGTGCTTGCCCGTCTCCTTCGATTTGCATTCGTCCGCTGCGAGAATGCCCCTCGCCAGGATCTCCCCGACCGGATACCAATGATCGGGAACATCCGCATAATGCACGGCCTTGCGTTCCTTTTCGGTATCGCAGTTTATATAGAACTCCATCGCCCTGTCGTACTTGACTCGAATCGCGACCTCGGTGGCCTCGGGCGGCAGAGCCACCTGGCCTGCGCCGTCGTGATTCTCGGTGATCCAGTCGGCGTGCGCTGTCGTTTGATGGTTGATCAGCACCAGAAAGTCGGGCGTCTCGATCTGGCGGCCGGTCTTCACATCCACTACGCGGACGATAATGTTCTTTGCGGGTGGCGGGGTCTGCGAGACACCCCCGAGCGCGGCCCCGGCCAGGCAAACGATGACGCCGAGCGTGCGGCCGGAACGTGGCGCGTGGCGCCCTACCACTCCGAGTAGGACTTGCCGTCGATGCCGGTTCCGGTCGCGCCGGAGTGCACGTCGTCGATCCCCGGATCCGTCTGGTCCACTGTGTGCAGCGTGTCGCTCGTTTCTGTCACCCACGTTTCGTTGCTCCTGGTCATCGGGTCGACAGGAACCGCCTTCAGGTAGCCGTCCTGAATCAGGTCGTCCAGTGACTGCGGCGCTTTCTGTTTGTCTTCAGTATAGGAGTCAATGGCCGTTCGCAGAACATGGAGGTCTTCACGGAGTACTGCCTCGCGCGCCGATTTGATGGCCCCGGCGAATTGCGGAATGGCCAACGTAATCAGGATGAGCATGATGGACATGACGATCATCAGCTCGACGAGCGTGAATCCGGCGTCATGGGGGTGTTTTGTGTTCATGGCTCACCTACCAGGTTGAATACTTTGTTCCGTCCAAAGCCGTTCCCTGGGATTTCGAATAGACATCGAAGACACTGTCGCCGCTGTACGAATCCGAGTTGGGATCGTCTTTCATCGAGCGAAGTCCCCATTCGGCCTTGCCGGTCATGGGATCGACCGGGATGCGGCGCAGGAACTTGACCTTCTTGTCTTGAATGTCGACGCCGTTGACCAGCGTCTCGAGATCCGGCGGATAGTTCTGGCTGTCGACTTTGGTTTGAATGGCCCCTTTGTCGGCAGCGTCCTTGTAGCGATCGATGGCGTCGCGCATCTCCCAAAGATCGCGGCGCAGCTCGTGTTCCCGCTCGCGCTTGACACGGAACATCCCCAGGGGCACCGCGGCCATAGCAAGAATGCCGAGGATGGTCACCGTGACGATCAGCTCGACCAGGGTGAGTCCGCGCTCGCCCCGCTTTCTAGTCAGGAATGGCTTAGCCTGGCTCATTGGCGTTGCTCCCTACCGTACCGTGATGGTCACCTGGCCGCCCTGTGCCGGCAGTGGCTGCTGCTTGCTGTTCAAGGCGGCGGGCCGCGTGACCGCGACCGATGTCTGGCCGGCGGCCTTGGCCTGGAAACTCAACGTGCAGACCGTGCCCACCCCGTTCACACCCGCTGTTCCCGGAGGGCGTGCGGCGTTGATTGTTATATTGCCTGAACCGTCCTCGCGATGCACGAGGGCTACGGCCTGGCCGTCCTTGCTCAGCAGATCGCCTTGCTCCACGCCGACCAGCGTGAGAACCGCCGGGTCGTACTGGATCTGCATGGGAACCGATGCGATGTCGACGCCGCCGGTCAGCACGACCGGAACCTTGAATGCCGTGCCAGGTGCGATCGAATTCGGAGGCCCGGCAAGCGCCAGACGAACACCCTCAGCCGACGAGCTCGACGGAGGCGGTGGAGACCCTGGCGGAAGCACCGTGGGTGGACTTCCCCCAGCCGCAGCCTCTCCGCCGGGCGCCGGGTTGGCGGCCGAAGGAGCCGTCGCATCGGCAGCGCGCATTTGGGCCAGGGCAGCAGGCGCCGCCGCTTCGGCCGTCTGGGCAGGCACCGTACCTACCGACGAGCGGTTGCCGCCCGGCGGGCGGGCGGGCACGGCAGCGGGAGCCGGGGCGGAACCGGCAGGATTGGCGACATCCAACGAGACACGACGCAACTCAACCTGGTTGCCGACACCAGTGTCGATGGTGCGCAGGTTGATGGGGTCGAGTTGTTGCGTGCGGACGATGTGCGGCACCACAAGGAACACGAGCTCGTCGTCAGTCACCGTGTGGTCCTTCGAGCCGAACAGGTATTTGAGGACAGGGATCGCGCTCAGGCCCGGGATGCCGCTCCAGCTCGTATGGTCCTGCTTATCCTGGATACCGCCGAGTATGCTGGCTTCGCCCTCGCGCAGCCGGATCACCTGATCGACGACGCGCTGGGCAATGATCGGCTCGGTGACGCCGCTGATCGTGGTCGATCCGGCCTCCGACGAGACTTCGATCTTGATCTTGAGCGTAACGTCGTGGTCGTAGTGAACGGTCGGCGTCATTTCGATCTTCACGCCAACGTCCTCAAACTGGAACTGCGTGTTGACCAGTGAACTGACAAGGGCGGTGGCCGCGCCCGTCTGGTAAGAGCCGGTGGCGATGGGGATCTTCTCGCCGATGGTCAGCGTGGCCTTCTGCGCGTCGGTGGCGCGAATGCGTGGATTCTGCAGGATCTTGGTATTCGAATCCGTAAGCAGGAAGTTGGCCGTGGCGGAGCCGATGGTGACCGCGAAGTCCGAAGCTTTCAGGTGACTGAAGTCGTAGAGGGTAGGCGTCGAGCCGCTGCTGCCGGTTCCCGTCCCACTGCTACTACTGCTGCTGCTGCCGTTGCAGTTGCTGGAACCGCTCGTGCACGGCGCTTGCAAGGCAACGCTCACGCTGGTCGGCCAGTTGATGCCCAGGTTTCTCTCCCAGTTCTTGCTGACTTCGAGAACCCCGATGTCGACGATGACTTCGGGCCGCGCTTTATCGAGGTCGTTGACCAGCTTCTGCGCGAGAAGCAGCTCATCGGGCGTGCCGCGGATCACGATGGCATTCTGGCTGGCTACGCCGTAGACCTTCACATTCGTGAGCACGTTGCGCAAGGCGGTCTGCACGTCGTTCAGGTCGTTCTGTTGCCAGGCATTCGTGAGATAGAAGGTCTCGACGGCCTGCTCGTCGAGCTCGGTCCGCTTCGACCGGCTGTTCTGCGCCACGAAGATGGTGTTCGGCGTGACAGGCCGCCAAAAGGTGCCGGACAAAGTGCCGACGATGCGCAGAGCGTCAAGGAGCGAGGAGTTGTTGAGATCGACCTGGATGCGCTTCGAGTTGTAGTCCGGATCGAAGAGAACGTTGACGCCGGCCGCCTTTCCAATGGCCTGGTACACGACTTTTGCGTCTTCGGAGTAATGCAGCAAGATCGGCTCGTCGGAAACCGGCTTGAGCTTGACGGGCGAGCCAATGGAGTCGATCTCCTGCCGCTTGCCCGGCTCTTCGGCAAGGCTGGTCTCGGCGCTTGGAGCGGCTTCGCCCTGCATGGTGCGGATGCGGGCGATCGCCTGCTGCGCGGCTTCGTTGCCGGGGTCGATCTCGGCGGCGTGAAGGAACTCGGCCAATGCACCCGCCTGGTCGCCGGACTGCAGCAGATTCCGGCCTTTGACCATGTGCTTTCCGGAGGCAGAGACGCGAATGCGGATCAGCGCGCCGCGATACTCCAGATCCTTGGGGTCCTTGGCGGCAGCCCGCTGGAAGAAGTCAAAGGCGGCGTCGAGGTCCTGGCGAGCTTCCGCGGATTGCCCTTGCTTGAACAGATGACGTGCCGATTGGGCATGCAGCGGCCGGGCGCTAAGCGCGAGACAGCAGCAGAAAACCAAAAGCGCGAGCCGGAAGATTGCCGGCGAGGCAGAGCGGCGGTTCATCGATCTCCCGGGCGTCTCTTGGGGGCCGCATTCCGCGCGCGCAAAGCGCACCTGCAGGCTTGACTCGCCGCCCCTGACGCAACTTGGTTTCTTGGAATTTTTCACCCGACGATGCCTCATTTTAGCAAAGCCCCGCTGCGTCACGGCGACAAGCCATAGTGATGCTAGGATGAAGATTTGAGGAAACTTCCCCATGGCCCGCCAGAGCAGTCACGTGATCGTCCAGCCCAAGGTTCCCGCCGCCGGCAAACCGGCGAGGCCGCGCGATCCGGTAGCTAGCGGCGAGCGCGACGCGGCCTTCAACCGGCAGGCGAGCCACAACTTCTTCCTGCTGGAAAGATTTGAAGCCGGCGTGGCCCTGCGCGGCACGGAGGTCAAATCGATCCGCGAAGGAAAGGCGAATCTGCGGGACGCCTACGGCCTCATCAAAGACGGCGAGGCCTTTCTGCTCAACGCGCATATCGGTCCATATTCCCATGGGAACATCGCCAACCACGACGAGGTGCGCACACGCAAGCTGCTGATGCACAAGGACGAGGTTCGGCGGCTACACTCCAAGACGCAGATCAAGGGTCACACGCTCATCCCCGTCCGGCTTTACTTCAAAAGCGGGCGCGTGAAGTGCGAGCTGGCCCTGGCCAAGGGCAAACAGGACTGGGACAAACGCGAGACCGAGAAGAGGCGGGAAGCGGATCGCGAGGCACGTACGGCGATCAACGCCAGCAAGCACAAGATGGGACGGTAGGGCGGCGGGCTGGTTCCGGCTTCGTTCACCTGGTGGATTGGAAGCGATCGCGTTCCTTTCAGAGCGGCTAGGTTTCCGGTTAGGCGACTTTTCGGCCAAGGGAACTGCAGGCGGCTAAATGCGCCCTATGGCATTTCCCAACTCATCCCTCCCAGTTTTCTCGGAAGAACATGCGAGTACGTCTCCGATCAGAATCCCTCCTGGGCGGTAATTTATGAACGGAGAGCTCTGGACGCCACAATTGTTGCTTTTTTTTTGAGGGAGAAGACAGAGTTCTTGCGCATGAGTTTAGTGAAGCTTCTGGGCAAGCCTCGGAAGCTATCTCAGAAGGCCAATGGAGGAAACATGCTTAACCAATTGAGCAAGGTCGCTGCAGTCGCAGTCGCCGCAATGCTGTGCTGCGCCGGCATGCGGGCCGAGTCAAAATGCCATGAAGTGGCCGGCGGGATCACCACCAACTTCGTCGATTCGTCCGACACTCTCGGCAGCGCCACCGGAGATCTGGCCGGCGGCCTTGGCGTCCAGGTTCTCAACCAGCAGCAAGGCTCGGGCGGAACGATCCTGCTCACCGTGCACCACCATTGGGTGACCGTCACGGGTGAGACTGTTTCCCTCGATCAGGCGATCGTGACGCTTTTCCCAACATCCCTCCCCGGCCTTTACGCCGGCAGCTATCTGGACGGAGCCAACCTCAACAGGTCCGGCACCGGGCGCTTCGCCGGTGCATCCGGCAAGATCTACGCCTGGGGAGCAGTCGATCTCGGCAAAGGCGAGGTGACGCTTCGCTACTCCGGCAGAGTCTGTTACGCCGACTAGACACCCCGACGATTCCATCAGATTGACTTGATAAATGGATACGCCACGAAGAGCTAAGTCATTTGTTCCCGCTCTGACAGCTCCGAGACGCGCCCATTCTCAGCTAGTGCGCGAAGCAGATAACGCCGGACCAACGTGTTCTGATAGGAATCTGCCATCCCGAGATAGTCCAGATACCCCGATGCGCCCTCGAACTCGCTGGTTCCACCAGTATGTACGATCATTGGTTCCACCCTGGAATCGCCACGATTCCAGGGTTTACCTTGAAGAGCGGAATACGGAGAAAACCCGATCATGGAGTTTCGCCCTGCGAGCTTTCAGGGCCGCCCTCCCCAAAGCTTCCGCTCGATTTTTCTCCACAACTCATTGAAATCCCTCCGCCAGAACCAACTCGCTGCTGAAGGGTAGAATCTGGCTGTACAGAATCCACTTACGGTCCGGCGAAACGCTGAATCCGAAGTAGCCTCCGTTCTCTACGGGCGCTATCAATTCTCTCTTGCCAGTCGAGAAGCTGAGAAATTCGATTGCGAAGCCGTGTCGGGTCCCGGCCATGAAATAGACGCCGTCCTCCATCACGGCGAAATTCCAATTGCTCAGGGATGGTAAAACCTGGGTTTCGGCTCCGCCGTCGGTTGGCATCTTCCAAAGACTGGAATCAACGCCTTCACCGGTAAAGTAGAGCCACTGTCCGTCAGGTGATTCCGAGGCAACTAACCCGCCCCTATGTGTTACCTGGACCGCCTGTCCGCCGCCTGAAGGCACCTTCCAGATCTGAGCGGTCCCACTTTCCTTCGACGAGAAGTAAATCCACTTGCCGTCACGCGACCACCTGGCGAGCATCGCTCCGGCGCTCTGAAAAGTGAGCCGCCTTGTGGCTCCACCTTCTGCCGGGATTGCGTATATCTGGGCATTTCCCTGCACGTTGGAGTAGAAGGCAATTTGCTTTCCGTCAGGAGACCACGCGGGTGCACCCGAGGCGGTCGATCCCATCGAAGTGAGTTGCGCGCAATACTGCCCCTCGCTGCTGCACACCCAGATTTCAAGGTTACCTCCCCGTTTGGATTCGAACGCAACCTTCGCGCCATCAGGAGAATACTGCTGGGCAAATTCCTCCCTCGTAGAGGCAAACATCCTTTTCGGCGGCCCGGCCTTGGCATTTCTCGAGGGAATCTGCATGCGCCAAATACTCTCAGTGCCGCCGTTTGTAAGAGCGTAGGCCAAACGCGGCGAGCTGCGAGAGGTGGTTGCGAATCTGACTCCGCTGCCAGTCTCGATCACCCTCTTCGCCTGACCGAGAGCATGGTTTTTGCTCTCCACGGAAACCGGCAGCGTCCAGAGCCCTAAGTCATAGGGGAAAACCAACCGCCGGCTATCCGATGTCCAGGCTACGAACGCCCAGTCAAGCAATTGATCCGGAGCCGAAGGGAGGGCAACCTGTCGGGGCTCTCCGCGGGGCCGGAAATCGTTGTCCAGGCCAAGCAGGAAGAGAGTTCCTCTCCAGTCACCCTCTGCATTTTCGCGAAGGAACGCCAGTGTCGTGCCATCCGGTGATACAGCCGGACAATGATCGCCCATGACGCCGCTGGGGGGAAAGGTCAGTTGCCGCTTTTCACCGGTGCGGGCCGAAAGAAGAAATAGGGCGGTTGGCCGTTCCGCGGATTGGTGGTCGGTGACAACCAGCGACTGGCTGTCCGACGTCCACGAGATATAGGGCGAACCAGACCAACTCGTTTCCGGAAGCGATACCTCGCCCAGCTTACGCTCCTGTCCACCGAGCGCCGGCATGAGCAAAACTGCGAACTGATTTCCCACACTCAATTTACGCAGGAATGCAATCGAGCTCCCGTCCGGAGACCACACTGGATTGACATCGGCTGCGGGATCTCGCGTCAGCCTGAGAGGCGGTGCCGCCATCGAAGTTCCTGCTTTTGTAGTCTTCACATAAATGTCGAAGTTCGCCTGGTCCGGCCCGTTCCACGAATAGGCCACCTGGCTTCCATCGGGCGAAAGCGAAGGGTCCTGTTCGACTCCCGGGTCAGTTGTCAGCGGAATCAATTTGATCTGCTGAATCGTCTGGGCCGGCCGATTGCGAGTCCACCAGGTCCACGCAAGAGCCGCGACGAGCAGCACCGATCCCACAACTGCGACCCCCAACGCCAGTCTCCGGCCCTTTGCTGTTGTTATCGTCGCGCCCCTCGTGATGCGCGGAGATGGGGTCTTCATCCCCAGATCTTCGAGAGCCAGCCTGAGGTCGGACGCGGTCTGCCACCGCTTCTCAGGATCCTTCGCGAGGCATCGTTCGACGAGACGGCGAAATGCCGCCGGCGCGAGCTTCTCACACGCCGGTTCGCCGTGCATGATTTGGGCAATCAGCTCCGCTTGACTCGATCCGCCAAACGCACGGCTTCCCGTCGCCATCTCAAAGAGCACTAGCCCCAGCGCAAAAATATCGGTGCGAGCATCGCAGTCGTGGCCTTCAAGTTGTTCGGGGGCCATGTAGGCGGGTGTTCCTAGAACCGCACCCCGCACGGTCAGCGTTGTCTCGGCGTCTCCGAGCAGGTTGGTTGTTGCATACTTCGCCAGACCGAAATCGAGGACCTTGATCCCCTTGGGAGTCTCCATGATGTTCCCGGGTTTTAGATCGCGGTGGATGACTCCCTGGGCATGCGCTGTGGTCAGCGCATCGGCAATCTGCGCGCCGTATTGCAACACCTCGTTGGGGGAAAGTGGGCCCTGCTTCAGCCGGTCGGACAGCGATCGGCCTTCCACCAACTCCATCACCAGGTAATCCGGGCCAATGTCGTAAAGCGTGCAAATGTTGGGATGATTCAGCGCAGAGATAGCCCGCGCCTCTCGCTCGAAACGTGCTCTGAGAGGCTCAACGTAGACCTTGATGGCTACGACCCGTCCCAGCCGCGTGTCCCGAGCTCGATAGACTTCGCCCATGCCCCCGAAACCGACCAGGCAGTCGATCTCGTATGGTCCCAGGCGCGAACCCTTTGCCAGTTGCATTCGCTGCGGCGGCGCGGATTTGAGAAACTCCTCCACAACCTCGGGAGTTGAGGCGAGAAGAGCGTCAACTTCGATTCGGAGAGCCGGGTCTGTCTGGCATGCACGTTCCAGAAATGCCGCACGCTCTTCTCCGCCGACGTGCAAGGCACCGTTGAGGACCTCTTTCACTTGCTGCCATCGTTCGGGAGTCATGCCAAACCGGTTCCTGCAATCTCGTGGCGCAGCCAAAGTCGCGCAGTGGTCCATTCGCGGGAAACAGTAGCCTCAGAGATGCCGAGTGCAACCGAAGTCTCTTCCAAAGAAAGACCGGCAAAAAACCTGAGTTCGACGATCCGGCACTGGCGTTCATCGAGTTTTGCTAGGCGTCCAAGAGCGTCATCCAGAAGTATGAGATCCACGCTTCTCTGATGCGGCAGGCCGATCGCCTCATCCAACGGTAGTTCGCCTGCCCCCGCGCCTCGCTTGGCGGCCCTGATTTTCCGGCTGCGGTCCACCAGGATCTCTCGCATTAGGCGCGCAGCGACTCCAAAGAAGTGGGCGCGATTCTGCCAGTCCGGCGGGTTCTTTCCCACCAGCCGCAGGTACGCTTCGTGAACCAGAGCGGCGCTTTGAATGCTTTGACCGGGCACTTCACGACGGAGATGACTGCGCGCCAGGCGGCGCAACTCGTCATAGACGAGGGGGACCAATTGCTCCAGCGCAGCGTGATCTCCGTTTCGCCAGCGGACCAGCAATTCACTTACCTGCGGGTCGGAAATCGTCCCGTCATTTCTCATAGCCAGGAATTCAGGAGTTGGGAAGCACGACGTGACAGAAGGATAGTGTGGCAGTCCACAGCAGGTCAAAGGAATTAAGCCGGCCTGCCGATTACCTATATTGCTGTACCAAACCGGAGCGCGATAACACCATGCCGGCAGTTCAACTCGATTTGCCTTCGACCGCCCCTGTTTCGCTCCCAACCGGTGTTCGACAGGGATTCGAACGCGGTTACGCCAGGCAGAGATACCATTGAATCTTCGCTCCCAAAGGGGGCGCTCATTCCTGGACACCCATCCTCGCCAAAGTGCTCCGGGAGGATGGAGGTACGATACCCGTCAGGAACAAGCCTAACTCGATATTCGTCAATCATTGTGAGTTCGTCTACAGCGCACCTAGCTTCCAAGACGGAAAACTCAATTGGCGGTTAACAGGCGCTCACCGAGTAATTCAGTTCGATCCATGTTCTCAGCAAGTGGCCGTATAACCGGCAATCCGGAAATTGCGCGATTACACTCTTGTCTGAGGAAGAACCATGTCCAGATCGCGCAGAGAGTTTCTTGCCGGCAGCACCGCGGCGTTAATGGCTGCAGCCATGGGAGCCGCCCCCATCGACTCGCAGGAGCCGGCGACCCCCGTCCAGCCGCCGACGCCCGGCGCTCCGACGGCCTTTGGCAACTCGCCGCCGGCGGGGCCACCCGTTTCGCCGCAGACCTTCGCCGCCGCCGAGCGGCTCGTCCAGTTCGAGATGACCGAAGTCGAGCGCGCCCAGGCCGCGCTGAACTGGCGCGAACAGATGGCCGGTCTCTACGAGCGCCGCATCGGCCCGCGCAAGTTCGCGCCCGAACCCACGCTCGCGCCGGCAACTCAGTGGAACCCGATGCTGCCCGGGCTCAAACCGGTCTCGAGCGGCAACACATTCGTCCGCAGTGCAGACCCCAACGCGCCCCTGCCCTCGAACGACGCCGACATTGCTTTTGCTCCGGTCACACAACTCTCGCGCTGGATCGAGAGCCGCAAACTCACCTCTGTCCGCCTGACAAAGATCTACCTCGACCGTCTCGATCGCTTCAACAAGCAGCTGCGCTGCGTCATCACGCTCACGCGAGATCGCGCGCTCGAACAGGCAAACCAAGCCGACGCCAAGATCGCCGCCGGCCACTATCGCGGGCCGCTGCATGGGATCCCATGGGGCGCAAAGGACCTGCTCGACACGGCTGGAATTCCGACTACATACGGCGCGGAGCCTTATCGCAATCGCGTGCCTGCCGCCGACAGCGCGGTGGCCGCGTGGCTGAACGCTGCGGGCGCGGTGCTGGTGGCAAAGCTCAGCCTGGGCGCGCTGGCGCTGAACGACATCTGGTTCGGCGGACAGACCATGAACCCGTGGCTGCTCGAAGAAGGTTCGTCGGGGTCGAGCGCCGGACCGGGGTCGGCGACGGCGGCCGGCCTCGTCGGCTTCGCCATCGGCAGCGAGACCGGCGGCAGCATCGTCAGTCCGTCGATGCGCTGCGGCGTGACCGGCTTGCGGCCCACCTACGGGCGTGTGCCGCGCACCGGAGCGATGACGCTCTGCTGGTCGCTCGACAAGCTGGGCCCCATGGCGCGCAGCGTGGAAGACACCATCCTGGTGCTGAACGCGATCTCAGGCCAGGATGCGGGCGACCTGGCCAGCGTGCCCAGCACGGTCGTATTCGACGCGAACAAAAGCGTGGCCGGCCTGCGCGTGGGCTTCTTCCCCGCCTGGATGAAGGACAGCCCGGCGACCGAGGTGGATCGCGCTGCGCTCGATACAGTGGGCAAACTCGGCATGAACCTCGTCGAGGTCTCTCTGCCCGATTGGCCCTACGATTCGCTGAATCTCATTCTTTTCGCCGAAGCGGCTGCCGCATTCGAAGAACTCACTCTGGACCACAAGCTCGGCGAGTTGAAGGCGCAGGTGCCCGATGCGTGGCCGAACGTCTTCCGCCAGTCTCGATTCCTGTCGGCGGTCGACTTTGTGCAGGCCGACCGATTCCGCCGCAGGGTTGCCCAGGAGATGGCGCGGATCTTCTCCGATGTCGACTTGCTGCTTGTGCCTTCATTGCGCGACGAGATGCTCGTGGTCTCCAACAACACGGGCCACCCGTCGCTCACGCTGCGCGCAGGATTTGTCGAGGTCTCGGAAGCGCGCAGCGACTGGGCGCCCGATCCGGCGCATCCGCTGCCCAAATTTTCGCCGCCGCGGCGAGTGCCGCACGGCGTCACGCTGATCGGGCGGCTCTTTGACGAAGGCACGCTCGCCGAGGCCGGCATCGCGCTCGAGCGAGCGTTCGGCGTGGCGAGCGAGCGGCCGGGAGGCTTCTGATGAATCACGTTTTGAATCGCGAGGACTTCGAATGACGGCCGTCGCCGCAGTGACTCCTTATGAGTTGGTGAACACCCGGCACGGACCGATGCTCATCAACCGGAACGACGTGTACATGGGGCAGGCGCTGATGCTCTACGGCGAGTGCTGCGAAATCGAGCTCCAGTTCCTTCTGGCCCTCGCGCGCCTGCCCGGCCTGGCGATCGAAGTCGGCGCCAATATGGGCATTCATACGATTCCGATGGCGCAGCAACTCGCCAGGCAGGACCGCACGCTGTTCGCCTTCGAGCCGCAGCCGGTAATCTTCCAGCAGCTTTGCGCCAATCTCGCTCTCAATGGACTGATGAACGTGAGAGCGCTTCCCTACGCCTGCGGCAGCGAGAACGGACCGCTGGTTTTCGAAGTTCCGGACTACTGCAAGACCGGCAACTTCGGTGGGACAGCAATGAGCGGGTTAAGCTCGCCGGCTGCAGCACAGGAATCTTCGCGGCGCGAGATTGTGCAGTGTGTGCGCCTTGACGCAATTGTGTCGGATGGCGCGATCGGCCTGCTCAAGATCGATGTGGAAGGATTCGAGCTGGAGGTGCTGAAAGGCAGCGAAGGCATCTTTGCGCGCTGCAATCCCTTGCTCTATGTCGAGAACGACCGAGTCGACAAATCGCCGGAACTCATCCAGTGGATCTTCGATCGCGGCTACCGGCTCTGGTGGCATATTCCGCCGCTCTTCAATCCTGCGAACTTCCGCGGCGTCAGCGAGAACTGCTACGGGAATATCCGCTCCTGCAACATGCTGGGCATTCACAAATCGGTGCAGATCCCGGTGGAAGGGCTGGCTGAGATCGTCGATCCGGGCTTTCATCCCTTCGCCGACAAACCCGGACCGGACGGAGTGAGCCCATCGTAAAGGTGAGTGTGTAGTTCGCGGAAGCAAGCGTTTACGGCCACTGCCGATGGCATCGACAGAGAGACCGGCGATGTGACCTGCGCGACGACCTCTCGCATGCGGGAATCGAAGAGATGCAGGCCCGATTCTGGGGAGTCCAAGAGTAATACTGCATCGAGGGAGATCAGCGTTTCTCCGGGCCCCGAGACGCCCTTGCCGAACCGAATCGCGAAGCGCGTCCGGTTGAATACGCCAGGCAGAACGCCTCGGCAACCTTCGGGCCAAGGTCCTGTTGCGCTTGCGTGCCGGCCTTCAGATGAAAGATATGGTTATAGAGCATCGGACCCAGAAGAAGCGCAATGGCGAAGTCGAGATCGAGATCGGAAGCGAGCATTCCGCGGTCGATGCCGCGCCGGAGGATTGCCCTGAGACATTCGCGGGGAGGCTCGAGCACGCGATTGCGCCATGCCTGGCCGAACTCCTGATGCACGGCGGAGTAGGCAATCAGCGACGGAGTCATGCGCGTGCGTGCGGCGTCGAACTCTCCGGGTGGTTTGCGGCTGAGCACTGCAACAAGGTCGCGTTGAAGATCGCCCGTGTCGATTTCTTCACGTTCCCGGTCGAGACCGTTGACCAGAACCATGACCTCCATCAGCAGGTCTTCCTTGTCCGCCCAGTGGTTATAGATCGTGGCCTTGCTCACGCCGGAAGCTTGCGCGATGGCATCCATGCTGGTGGCATCGATGCCGCGCTCGCCGAAAAGATCGAGCGCGGCAAGGAGGACTTTGCGATGTGCTTCGTGACTGCGCGGCCGCACCATGGTCAGACTTCGATCTTCGAGAACCGGTAAGCCCCGACCACCATGAGGATGGAGCCGAGTACGGCGAGCACGACAAAATCGGTGAACTGGCCGTAAAATGACGTGCCCAGCAGCGCAGACCGCAGGCCGTCGACTCCGTACGAGAGCGGATCGATGGCGGTCGCGATCCGCAATGGCACCTTCTGATCCGCGAGCGGAAACATGGCGCCGGAAAGAAAGAAAATGGGCATGACAAGGAAGTTCATGATGAGCTGGAAGCCCTGCATGTCCTGCAGACTGGAACCAATGGCCACGCCGATCGCGGCAAACAGCAGCGCGATCAGGAGCATGAATCCGAGCGCAACGGGAATGGCGTAGTAGTTTGCCGGACGGAAGCCCGCAATCACGCTGATGACGGTGACGAGCAAGCCCTGGATCAAGGCGACCGTACATCCGCCCAGCGTGCGTCCGATCATGATCTGGATGCGCGGCACCGGAGCGACCAGCGTCTCTTTCAGAAAGCCGAACTGGCGGTCCCAGAGCAGGCCCAGCCCCGAGAAGATGGACGAGAACAGCACCGACATGCTGATCACGCCAGGCGCGATGAACTGGAAGTAGCTGCCGTTGCCCGCGCGCTGGAACACCGAGCCGAGGCCAAAGCCAAGTACCAGCAGATAGAGCATCGGCTGGCCCAGCGACGCGATGATCTGCGCACGCGAGCGCGTGTAGCGTTTGAGTTCTCTCAGCCAGAGAATATAGATCGCACTCATCGTCTCCCTCCATCCCACATCTTTGCGAATTGGCGCAGCTGGTCGGCAGATCCGGCCGTCTCATCGCGGATGGTCGAGCCGGTCAGTGCGAGAAACGCCTCTTCGAGGCTTTCCGTGCCGGTCCGGTCCTTGATCTCCCTGGGCGTTCCCTGCGCCACCAGCTTGCCGTGATCGATGACGCCGATGCGATGCGCCACGCGATCGGCCTCGTCCATGTAATGCGTGGTCAGGAACACGGTGACATTCTCCCTCTCATTGACTCCCTTGACGTGCGTCCAGAGCTGGTTGCGGCTCTGCGGATCGAGCCCGAGAGTAGGCTCGTCGAGAAAGAGGATCTTCGGCGTGTGCAGAAAGCCGCGTGCGATTTCGAGGCGGCGTTTCATGCCCCCTGAAAACTTCTTTACTATCTCGTTGCGCCGCTCCCAGAGTTCGAACAGCTTGAGCAGTTCCTCGCTGCGATGGCGGCGCAATTTGTGCGGGACGTGATAGAGCACGCCGTGAATTTCCATGTTTTCCCACGCCGTCAGGTCGCCGTCGAGGCTCGGATCCTGGAAAACGATGCCGAACCGTTTGCGCGCCTCGTTCTGCTGCGTCAGGGGGTTGAGCCCATCCAGTTCGATGGAGCCTTCCGTGGGCCGCAGAAGGGTGGTGAGCATCTTGATGGTGGTTGTCTTCCCGGCGCCGTTGGGGCCGAGAAAGGCGAAGATCTCTCCTGCGGCCACTTCAAAGGAAACGTCATCGACCGCGACGAACGAGCCAAAAGTCTTCTTGAGGTTGCGCACGTGAATCATGGACCGGCCTCCGGTGGGCGGCGATTCCAGATCTCTGCGGGAATTGCGGACCCCTGAGTGAGAGACGCTCTCCCCGGCAAGGGCAAAGCAGGATGCCGCTGAAAACAATACTGAACGGTTTAGTTCAGTTTGTCAACGCCAGCTCGATGAATCCGTGCAAAAAAATCGGGCCGCATCGCCGGAGTGGCTTGCGGCCCATGTTTGCAGAGTATGAAAAGGAAGTCGACGCTATTTCCGTCCCGGTTCAGGGTCAATGACGGAGCAGCTGCGACATTGCCAAGACATCTTCATCGTCGATGCCGGCGCTGGTAAATGCTCCCAGGGCACCGGAAAGGTCGGAATGCATTACATTCAGGAGGCCGATGCCAGCCCACGCGTAAGCCCGGCTGGCGGGGTCGCCGATCGCCGAATCGAACTTCTGCTTCGCGGTGCGGAAATCCCCCTCGAGGACGGCGAAGGCGCCGCCGCAAAGCGGGTCGGTCTTTTGCAGGCAGAACTTGGCCCCATGTTCAGCTCGAGCGATGCGCTTGACCAGGTCGCCGAAGACAAGCTTCAGGAAGAGCCGGCAGACGGTGGCTCCCTCCGTGGCGATCGGCCGCTCGCAGGCGCAAAAATAGTCGCGCAGCAGATCCACCAGATCGTGATCGAGACCGGGATCGCAACCCTGCTGAATCTCGCCCAGCAGCGCGAAGCAGCGATAGGCATAGGCGTCGCCGAACGGCGTGTTCTGCTCGATCAGCCGGGTGGCCTGCGAAATCAGTTCGCGAAACCCAAACGCGAAGAAGAAGTTTTCGCAGCGGCGGAGTTCCGGTGAGATCGCCGGCGCATGGCGCCTCTCAACCAGCGGGGCCGCCGCGGGACGCGCGTACGAAGCGCTCGCTGGCACTGCAGACCGGTGGAGTGGCTGGAATTCAAGGACTTGAGCGCCGGATGACCCTTTACGAACTTCTTTGCCGGGGATGAGTTCAGACTCGATCCAATCTCTGAGCAACATTGCATCGGGTGCCATCGAAAGATCCTCCGTGTGTCGAAGTGCAATTGCAGACACAAATTTCCTGGGAGGGCTGGAAGCCCCGTTTCGCCAGCCACCGCCGGATCTTCTTTGCCGGGGTGGAAATCAGATTTGCTAAAGCTGCCGGTTCAAAGCCCAGAGGCGTTCGCTTGTTCGCCTACGCTTCGGTCACTGAGGGCACGCTCAGAATCGAACTGCCCCTTGAGCCGCAGCGAGTGAACTCGCAACTTCGTCGCTGAGGACTTTCCAAGGCCAGTCAACATGGACATCGATCGGCTGCAATGAAGACTCCGCGTTCCCGGTTTCTGTGACCTGGGCTGTTAGTAGCATTCAGACAGGGATGACACTTTAGTCACAATACCACAAATGGGTTATTACCTAGATTCGGGGGATTCGAGCTCCTCAAAAGCCTCATTGACTTCCGTTGGTAACCGTGCTCAGCCGCTGGGGCCGAACCAATGAATAGTCTCGTTCTTCTACATCAAGCTTATTATTTTCATAAATATAAGGCGAATAACCCCTGCAGGTCCTCCACCAGGATTTGGGGAGGCCTTCGACTCTATCAAATTGGAACTCTTTGTCACTAAAGTAACTGAATAGTTGCACCAAAGTGATCATGGTCACTACTGGATCCGACCCTCGTGCTCGATTCACAAGACAGTGCCGCTCCTGCCCAGTGGCGGGTGCGAGCGCATGAAGGAATTCAAAAGAGGTGAGTCTGTGTTCGCTTTTATTCCTTTTTCTTCCGGAGTCCGCAACGGTATCGAGATCTCTTGCAGGACCCGTGGTTCTGGCCTTCTCCGGCAGCGGTCTGTCCGAGCCTTTGTCTCGGCGGCAATTGTCTGTCTCATGGCACTCTTCACTTTGGCATGCGCCTGTCTGCAGGCCTCTGCACAGCCGGAAGATCCGGCGACACTCGTCAGCCCGGTTCAGGGCAGTGTTCTGCCTGGCTCGACTGTGACCTTTGCCTGGACGCCGGTCGACGGAGCCCTGGGCTACACGCTTTACGTGGGCACCACCGGAACGGGAGCCGGCGACATCTTCAAGTCGACTTCGACCACGGCGACTTCACTCACCGTTGCCGGCATTCCTCAAAACGGAGTCGTAGTCTACGTCCGTCTTTCGACGAATTTCAACGGCACCTGGGAACACATCGACTCGACCTACTTCGAAGCTGGAGCGGCAAAACTCGCCTCGCTGACCGCACCCGCGCCGGGAAGCCGGCTTTCGGGTTCGAGCGCCACGTTTTCCTGGACATCGGGAACCGGCGTCACCGCTTATCAGCTTCACGTCGGCACAACGGGGTTCGGTTCAAGTGATGTTTTTGACTCGAACAAGCTTACAGCGACTTCCGTCGCCGTGAGCGGGATTCCAACCAATGGATCGACCCTTTATGTGCGGCTGTTTTCAATGGTGAACGGGGCCTGGCGGAGTTCGGACTTTACGATTATCGAGGCAGGAACACCGGCGCCCGTGTCGTTGAGCAGCCCGTCGCCCGGCAGCACGTTCACCGGCTCAACTGTGACCTTCTCATGGACGCCCGGCTCGGCAACGGTCTACAAGTTGTATCTCGGAACGACGGGCACGGGCTCGAACAATCTCTTCAACTCCGGATCGATCAACACAACCTCCGCCACGGTCAGCGGCATTCCGGCCTGCGGAAACACCGTATTCGTCCGGCTGTATTGGCAGACCAGCGGCTCCTGGAATTATTCCGACTACGCGTTCCTTGAGGCCGGGAAGCCTTCGGCGGCCACAATTGTGTCGCCAGCGCCAGGAAGCCAATTCTCCGGGGTGAACGTCGACTTCTCATGGACCGCGGGGACCGGCGTTTCGGCTTACAAGCTCTATCTCGGGACCGCCGGGGCGGGGTCGACCAACCTCTACAACTCCGGCTCCGTCGCGTCGACCTCGATTGGGGTCAGCGGCCTTCCCGTCAAAGGCGTCATCGTCTATGCACGGCTTCTGTCGTGCGTCAACGGCCAATGGGAACCCATGGACTACACGTTCGTCGAGGCGGGGACACCGGCGCCGGCGTCGTTGCTTCTTCCCGTGCCGGGCAGCCAACTGGCGGGCAAGTCGGTGGCCTTCTCGTGGAACACGGGGGTGGGACCATCGCACTTCATGCTTTACGTCGGCAGCAAAGGCGCGGGCTCGAGTAATCTCTACAATTCCGGTTCGATCACCGGCACCTCGGCCGCGGTGAGCGGACTGCCGGCGAACGGCGCCACGATCTTCGCCAGGCTTTCGTCGATGATCAACGGAAGCTGGCAGTACGTTGACTACACTTACCTCGCTGCATCTCCATCCGCTTCGCTGAGCGCAATCTCGTGCAGCAACACGTCGATCACGGGTTCGGCCACCGACGCCTGCACGGTGACTTTGACCGCAGCGGCGCCCAGCGGCGGAATGAGCGTGGCCTTGGCAAGCAGCGGCGGTGCGGTCACTGTGCCAAGCCCGCTGACGGTTCCTGCCGGCGCGACCGGCGCGGCGTTTGCCGCGTCCGTATCCGCGGTCACAACGGCACAGACGGTAACGCTGACGGCATCGGCAGGCAGCGTCACGAAAGCATTCTCTCTCCAGTTGAACGCGGCCACACCCGCCCTGGGCCTCAGCACCACGAGCCTGGCCTTCGGGAATGTAGCCGTCAACGGGACCTCCAGCCAGCCGCTGACGCTGAACTCGACCGGCAACATGCCGGTGACCGTGAGTTCGGCAACCGTGACCGGCGCAGGGTTCTCGGTCTCCGGCGTCACGTTTCCTATCACTCTGAACCCCGGCCAGTCGGCGACGTTGTCGGTTCGATTCAATCCGGTACAGTCCGGCGCGGCCTCGGGCTCGATCGCATTCGCCAGCAACTCGTCGAGCAGCACGCCAACCGTCAGTCTCGGCGGAACGGGAACCGTCGTGCCTTCGGCCCTTTCCTGCGGAACCACCACGTTTACCGGCGCGGGCTCGGCCGCCTGCAGCGCGACTCTGAATGCGGCGGCGCCGAGCGGCGGAACCATCGTCAGCCTGGCCAGCACCAGCAGTGCGGTCACGGTCCCGGCATCGGTGACCGTGGCGGCCGGCGCAACAGGCGCATCGTTCGCGGCAACGGTTGCTTCCGTGAGCACGGCGCAGACCGCAACGATCACGGCGACCGCCGGCGGAGCGTCTTCGACCGTCACACTGCAGTTGAACGCGGCGACGCCTACCCTGACGCTGAGTGCGGCGAGCGTTTCCTTCGGCAGCGTTGTCGTGAATACTCCCGTCACACAGACCGTGGCGCTCAGCTCATCGGGCAATGTGCCGGTAACGGTGAATTCGGCAACGGTGACCGGCGCCGGGTTCTCAATCTCCGGCGTCACGTTCCCTGTCACTCTGAACCCCGGCCAGTCGGCGACGTTGACGGTTCAGTTCGATCCGATACAGTCCGGCGCAGCCTCAGGGACGGTCACGTTCTCGAGCAACTCCTCGTCCGGATCTTCGAGCGTCGTGAATCTGAGCGGAACCGGGGCCGTGATTCTCACCGACCTCTCCTGCGCCACGTCGTCCTATACGGGATCCGGGACCGACACCTGCACGGTCACGCTCAACGCGGCGGCGCCCAGCGGCGGCACCGTTGTGAGCCTCGCCAGCAACAACAGCGCGGTCACGGTGCCGGCATCGGTCACGGTGCCCGCGGGCGCCACCGGCGCCAGCTTCACAGCGACGGTCAGCCAGGTGAGCTCGGCCCAATCGGCGAACCTGACGGCGGCTTTCGGCACCAGCACGAAGACATTCGCCTTGCAGCTGAATGCCTGTGCGCAGACACTCACCGTGAGCGCATCGAGCATTGCCTTCGGCAGCGTGATGCTGAATGTACCCGCGACGCAGACGATCACGCTCACGTCGACTGGAAGCGCTGCAGTGACCATCAACTCCGCAACGTTGACCGGCGCCGGGTTCTCGCTGCCTGCGCCCACGTTCCCAGTCACGCTGAACCCGGGGCAGGCGCTCGCGCTCGAGATCGAATTCGATCCATCGGCAGCCGGCGCGGTGACCGGGCAATTGAGCATCGCGAACAACTCGTCTACAAGCGCGATTGTCGTAACCTTGACGGGAACGGGCATGGAGGCGAGCTATCAAGTTGCCCTGAGTTGGGCGGCGCCGAGCAGCCCGAATGATCCGATCGCCGGGTACAACGTCTACTGCGCGCCGAGCGGCACCACGATGTTCCATTTGATGAACTCGTCGATCGATACTGGAACCGGGTATGTCGACACCACGGTTCAATCGGGTTCCAACTACGACTACTACGTCGAGACCGTCGATACATCGGGTCATCTGAGCATTCCGTCGAGCGTCGTCACGATGACGATCCCGTGAACTCGGGATGATCCTCGATCGGCCGACAGTATCTTTTTCCCAGATCTGCGAACCGCAGGCCCTGGCGATTGAGCCGGGGCCTGCGGTTTTCCAAACGACGCTGAGATCGCCGGCGGCCTGCCTGAAATAATCCATAAGGATGAAGCTGCGCGCCTATCTGCTGATGACGTTCGTGGTGGCCGTGTGGGGATCGACGTTTGTGGTCGTGAAAGGCGCCCTGAATGACGCGTCACCCGCCGCCTTCAACCTCGCGCGCATGACGCTTGCCTTCGCCGTACTCGCGGCAGCGTACCACCGCTTCTGGGGCGGCATCCGGCTCAGGCAGGTTGGCGCCGGCGCCCTGGTCGGCCTGTGCCTCGCCGCGGGCTACCAGTTCCAGACCATTGGTCTGGTGCGCACAACCCCTTCGAAATCGGCATTCATCACGGGACTGGTGGTTGTGCTGGTGCCCCTGATGTCGTCGATTCCGGGCCTGCGGCCGCCGGGCGCGAGGCTGCCGCGATGGAATGCCTTCCTTGGCGCGGTGCTGGCGTTTGCCGGAATTCTGCTGCTGACCGCGCCGCCCAAGGCCGGAGGCGGACTTTCCGTCCTGCCTGACCTCAGCTCGATCAACATCGGCGACGTGCTCACATTCGGCTGCGCGGTGGGATTCGCGTTCCACTGCATCGCGCTGGGCCATGCCTCGCCGCGCATCGGCTTTCAGCGGCTGGCCTTGTTGCAGGTCGGATTCTGCGCCGTCTTCATGGCATTGAGCCTGCCCGTCATTGAGCGCCCGCATATCCTGTGGACGCCTCGACTGCTGATTGCGCTGGCGGTCGCCGCGGTGCTCGCGACTGCCGCGGCGTTTTCTATTCAGAGTTGGGCGCAGTCCATCTTGCCATCGACGCACACGGCTCTCATCATGACGCTCGAGCCGGTATTTGCCTGGATTACGTCGTTCCTCTTCGCCGGCGAGCGTCTCGGCGTGGTCCCAAGCTGCGGCGCCGTCCTGATCCTCAGCGGGATTGCCTTGACCGAGCTGGTTCCACAGCCGCATGTTCCGACCGCGCACGAAGCGTGAGAAAGACAGGGATCAGGGAACAGGGATCAGGGATCAAGGGTCAGGGGTCAGTCGAAGGTAATAAGTCCGCCGTCGTGAACCTGCAGTTCACCGCGGACATCTTCCGGGAGGACACAACACTTCACCCTCGATCTACAGCGTCTCCAGGATCGGCTCGGTGCGCGCGATCAGCAACGGCTGCTCCGGCGCGGATTCTACAACCGGTCGCAAGGCGAGCGCTCGCTCAATGATGTCGGCGGCGCGGGCGAGGCCATCCACCTGCTGCATGGCCGATTGCAGCCTGCGAGCCGCTTTGCGAAACTTATCGTTTTCGAGAACCTGAGTTACCGCCGCGTGGAGCCGGGCGGCGTTCAGTTTCGGCCTTGGGACCACCAGGCCGGCCCCCTTCGCGGCAACACGCGCCGCCACGCCGGGCTGGTCGTTGCCCAGCGGAATGCAGACCAGTGGCACGCCTTCGGCCAGCGACTCGAGCACGGTGTTGAGACCGGCATGAGTGATGACGAGCGCCGCGCGTTTCACGACCTCGAGCTGCGGAGCGAAGCGGACGACGAGCGGATCGTCGGCCAACGTGCCGAGCCGCTCGGGATCGAGCCCGCCGCCGAGCGAGATGACAAGCTGCACGGCGGTTCCTGCGCAGGCCTCGGCGATGGTGCGGAAGATCGCTTCCGAGCCGTTCTGCAGAGTGCCCAGCGAAGCGTAGACCAGTGGCCGCCCATCGAGCTTGTCCCACGGGAAGTCGACCGTGGGCCGATGCTGCGAATCGACGAACGGGCCGGTGTAGTGCAGATTCGCAGGCTTCACGCCGATCTCGAACTCGAGCGCCTCGGGCAGTTGCGCGATTTGCGCGAGCCTGGAGAGCGCATCCGTGGAACGCCTGAGCGGTTTCAGTCCCCAGGCGCGGCGATGGGCGTTCACGACTTTGAAAATGGGCGCGGCGACTCGCGAGAGGAGACGGAATCCCAGCCGGTTGCGCAGGCGGCTCAGCGGATCGAAGCCAGCCGGCCAGCCGAAACAGAAGGGCGGAATGCGATCGTCCTGCACGAGAGGCGGAAACATGGCGATCGATACAAAGGGCAGCCCGAGATACTCGGCAACATTGCCGCCCATGTCGGCCTCGTCGACAAGGAGTGCCTCCACGCCGGCCTTGCGCACCGCGTCGGGCCCGTCGCGCAGGATCATGCGCGCAGTGTTCTTCACGCGCTCGACGGTGAACTTGAAAGTGGCCAGCCCTTTCAGGCTGCCGAGGTGCTCGTCGAGCTTGCGCAGTGTGCCGGGCGGGTAGTCCTCGGCACCGATCTCGACGAATTCGACGCCGGCCGCGCGGATGCGGGCCTCAGTGTCGGCGATGCCGAAGATGACGACCTCGTGGCCACGGCGCACCAGCGTGCGCGCCAACGCGGTCATGGGATTGATATGCCCGGTTCCGGGGAAACAGAACGCTCCCAGTCTCGCCATGTCGTGCTTTCCATCCTGCGGGGAATTCAGGGACTCGTATGGAATACGGCGGATGAGGGAATTCAGATTGAGGACTGGAGATAATTGTGGGCCAACATGGACTGCCTTGCAAGCAATCTTAGCGTTCTGGGCTCAGCCGTCGTAATTCCCGTTCATTTTCCTGGCGAGTCGAAATAGCTCCAGCACTACTTTGTCGATGATATCGGGAGTCACCGCGTGAGTGTTCGAGACGCGGACGGCATAGGGCTCATCGCCATCCACGAGATATTCCTCGTCCACGGCGTAACCCAAATCCGTGACCGCTTTGCCAAATTCCGCCCGGCCTTCAGTTGATGCGAAAAACACCCAGTGTGTAACCTCCCTCTGCAACGCGAGAGTGTCTCCCTCATCCACGAGCTTGCTCAGGACGTCCATGTTGCCAATCTGCTGCAACTGCTCATCCGACGGATACAGAACGTTCAGATAGTTCGACCAGGGAGGATCGCGTTGCACTCCAAATTCAATGGCGTACTCAGGAAATGGAATGAAGGCCTTCCGCACAGCGTCCTCGAATCCGATGTTGGACTCCGCATAGAAGTAGAAAACCCGGCTTCCGCTCGCAGTGGTCCTCCCGCATTCCATCGCTCTGCATTCGGCGGCCAATTCCCTGGCCAGCGCGTCCTCGATCTTGAATAAGACTGGCGCTTCCTCTTGCGATGAAAGTCCGTCCGCACGTGGTGAGTTGAAGCGAGTCCTTACCAACATGAGCCATGGCTTCGATAGGACTGGCACTTCCTCCCGAAGCGCGAGGTCGATTGCAATAGAAGCGTATACCCCATTGATCCGGGAAAAGTAATGCTTCCATTTCGCAGGCATTCGGACGCTCTCTTTACCGCGGCGCCGGCTCCGGCGAGTCGGCCAGGGCGTAGGCCAGCACGGTCATGACGGCGGCGTTCTCATTCAGGTGGCGCGGATCGACCTTGTCGAAGGTGTCAGCCGGCGTGTGGTGATAGTTGAAGTAGAAGCGGCTGTCCTGGATCGGAGCAAAGCTGGGCACGCCTTTTTCGGTCAGGCCGCCGATGTCTTCGCCGGTCTCGGGAGTTGCCGTCAACACACTGGCTCCGATCGAATCCAGCACCTGCGCCACGGGCCGCAGCCAACCGCCGAGCGCCGGCTTGCCCGCGTAATAGATCCCGATAGGGTGGTCCGAACCCAGATCGCTCTCGACGGCGCCTACGTGGTTCGCCATGTCTCCTGCGTGATCTTTCATATATTGCTCGGCGCCCTGGGATCCTTCCTCTTCGCTCATCCAGGCAATGCAGCGCACCGTGCGCCTGGGATGGATGCCCAGCATCTGCAGCAAATGGATAGCCTGCATGGAAACCACCACGCCGGCGCCGTCATCGATTGCGCCCTCGGCCAGGTCCCAGGAATCGAGATGGCCGGAAACGACCACCACCTGTTCGGGATGCTCGGTGCCCGGCCAATCGGCGATCACGTTGTCGCTCGGCACGTCCGGCAGGCTCTGCGGGGTCAGGGTCAGGTGCATGGTCACCGCGCCCTGGCCGCTCAGGTATTTGAGCAGTTCGGCATCCTCGGCGGTAACGGCGGCCGCGGGAATCTTCGGCACGTTCGGCGTGTACTCGGTTTCTCCGGTATGCGGCAGGCGATAGTCCGCCCCGCCGACCGAGCGGACAAGCACGGCCGCCGCGCCGAGCGCTCCCGCCGCTGTCGGGCCGGCGCCGCGATAGACGACGCCGCCGACATAGGCCATCAGGCCATTGCCCTGCGCGGCCAGTTCCTTGTCGAACGCGTGGTTGAAGAGCAGAATCTTGCCCTTTACGGCTCCATCCGGCAATGCGTGTAGTTGCTCCCAGTTGTCCACAACGACAACTTCGGCTGTAATTCCCTCAGGCGGCGTGGCCACGCTGCCGCCCAGCGCGGTGAGCACGACTTTCCGGGTTGTTCCCGGCGCCTGGCCCGGCCAATTGATAAGCTCCGCCGTTTCCGCTCCGCGCACCCAGTGCGGCACCATCGCCTTCTCGAGCGTGACCTTGGCGCCCAGAGCGCGCATCTCTGAAGCGACGTAGTCGACCGCGGCCTGCGCCTGCGGCGACCCGCTCAGCCGCGGCCCAATGTTGCCCGTCAGGTGACGCAGTTCATCGAGGGCGTAGGGATCGTGCAATGCCGTGTCGCGGAGCCGCGCCATTACATCGAGTTGCTGTGGCGACCAAACGCTCTTGCCCCCGCCGAGGAAGGCGTTCAGCCGGTCCATGATGCCGGGTTGCTGTTGAGCCGGCTGCGAGGCCTGCGCGCCCGCCAAAGGAACTAATAGAGAGGGGATGATGCAGGCAAGCGCAAAGGGAATGAGTGCCTTGGATCGCATGTCTAGGGAAGCCATGCCGGATGGTAGCATGCCGCCGCAAAGCACAAGGATCGCATCTACGTCTATACCTGTTGAAGGGCGCGGTTTCGCATCTTACTCCAGAGAAGGGAGAGCCTGTTGCCCTGATTCAAGCCGAACCGCGGCCAACCAACTGGTCACTTCCGCAGACAGCGGCGCCCGCGGCTGGCTATACTGGTGAGTGTTGAGAATGCGATCCATTCCGCCCCTGGGGCGGGCCGCACGAGAGGTTATCGAATCTATGAAGATGCTCTTCGAACGGCTGCGCAGGCGCCGTCTCGTTTCGACATTTGTGGTGCTTGCCACGCTTTCGCTCGCCATTGTCGGCGGCTCATTCGCTGCCCACGGTGTCCGCGGGCAGGAGAAGCAGAACGCGAGCGTGGATGCGACTCCGCTGAAGGTCGTCAACTCGCCGGTGCCCGAAAATGAATTTCAAAGGATCGCCAAGTTGGTCGGTCCAGCGGTGGTGAACATCAACACCCAGACGCTGCCCAAGGAGTCGTTGAATCGCGGCCCGCGGCGCAATCCGCACAACCGGGTTCAGCCCAACCCGCAGAATCCCCCGGGCGGCGGCGATGACGACGAAGAAGACCAGCAGGGGCAGGGTCCGGACAACTTCCAGGACTTCTTCAACCGGTTTTTCGGCGGGCAGGGTCCCGACCAGGGTGACGGCGGCGATGGCGGGCAGGTGCGCGAGTCGCTCGGCTCCGGCTTCATCGTCGATCCCAAGGGATACATCATCACCAACTATCACGTGATCGAGAAGGCGGACAAGATCTATGTGAAGCTCGCCACCGATCCGGACTCGCAGGATTTCGGCCGTCCGGCGCGTGTGATCGGCTCCGACAAGGCCACCGACCTCGCCGTGATCAAAATTGACGCGCCTTCGCCGCTGCCTACCGTGCGGCTCGGCAACTCCGATGAGACCAAAGTGGGCGACTGGGTGGAGGCCATCGGCAGTCCGTTTGCGCTCTCCCAGACCGTGACCGCGGGCATCGTTTCAGCCAAGAACCGCACCATCGAGCCCGGTGCGGGCGGCCAGTTCCAGCACTTCATCCAGACCGACGCGGCCATCAATCCCGGCAACTCCGGCGGCCCGCTGCTCAACATGAACGGCGACGTGATCGGCGTGAACACGGCGATCTATACGCAGTCAGCCGGATATCAGGGCATCGGCTTCGCCATGCCGTCGAATACGGTCGTTTCCACTTACAACGACCTGATCGGACCGACCCACAAGGTCGTGCGCGGCTCGATCGGCATCCAGTTCCGCCAGGGACTATCGAGCGCGGTCAACCGCGTCTACGGCTTCAAGGACGGCGTACTGGTTCAGAAGGTTCAACCGAACGGCCCTGCGGATAAGGGCGGCCTGAAGCCGGGCGACATCATCACGCAGATCGATGGACGGCAGGTGAAGGACGGCGATGACCTGGTCAACGAGATCGCCAGCCGCCGGCCCGGTTCGACAGTGCGTCTCGGCTTCATGCGCGACGGCAAGCCGCAGGACGCGACCGTAACCATCGGCGACCGCGACAAGGTGTTTGCCGACCTGGGCAACCAGGCGGTGAACGAGAGTCCCGAAGAGCACGGCGACGCGGGCGAAGAGAAACTGGGCATGGTTGTGCGCGAAGTCACCCCGCAGACCGCCGGCAAGCTTCACACCGGCGGCGTCGTCATCCAATCTGTGCGGACTGGATCATTTGCCGACCTGCAGGGTCTGCAGCCCGGCCTGGTGATCACCCGCATCAACAAGCAGCCCACGGCCACCAGAGATCAATTCAACGCCGTCGTGAGCAAGCTCAAGTCTGGCGACGACGTCGTGTTCGAGGTCATGGATCCGCGCCGGCCCGGCGACGGAATCAATTACATAGGCGGCACGTTGCAGTAAGAACGGAGAGGCGCCGGCCCGGAGAATTCCACGGCGGCGCCTTTTCCAATCAGGCAACGAAAGGCGCTTCCGTGTGATTTTTTACCTTGGAATGTCTGGAACGATCCGATACACTTGCCGAAAGGTTCCGAACGAATCTGATCTTTACTAAAGGTGGCACCCGCGTGTCATTTTTCAAGGCAAGTATTTCAGCCATTCTTTTTGCGGGGCTGACAGTGACGCCCGCATTAGCGTCCCGTGTCCATCGCCCCCCCACCAGCGGCCATTCCCAGGGGACCCGCAAGGTCAGCCGGAAGACGACGCACAAGCTGCGCGGTCAACAAGCGATCCAGCCGGAGCGGGCTGCGGAGATTCAGCATGCGCTGATCCGGGAACATTATCTGACCGGCGAACCCACGGGCAAGTGGGATGCAAACACCGAGGCCGCCATGCAGAAGTACCAGGCCGACCAGGGATGGCAGACCAAGCTGATGCCCGATTCCCGCGCTCTCAAAAGACTGGGTCTCGGACCGGATTACTCGACTGCGATCAATGCAAGAACGGCGTCGTTTTCCGACCCTCAGCCAGTCAGCACGATTCCTACCGATCAGGCGGCCGGCTTTGCCGCAGCAGCCGGGATAAAACGGTAAAGCGACGCAATCGCCACGGCAAAAGTCTTACGCGGAAACGGACGGAGCCGGTGCCCGTCCTTTTCTTGTCTGAAATCGCGAAAAGACTGTGAGCGCTACGTGAACCACAGGGAGGAACGGCTCTATTATTTTGCAACGAGGGGAACCGCTGTTCGACGGGTAGGGCGTGGAACTGGCACCCTGACAGGCTAATCCAATGGGAGTTCCCCCGGCTCTGCCGGGGAGGCAGTAGCAGTTTGACATTTGCGGGAGTCCATCCAAGAGACTCCGAGAGGTGAGCCGCCAAGCACACTTCAAGGAGAGTCCCGGATGGA
>Ga0335069_10000144_pt1 | contig 120296 bp, 97 predicted proteins | sample Lox_Sample_11_FD_206714 | JGI IMG/M metagenome (GOLD analysis project Ga0335069, IMG submission 206714) | Soil microbial communities from Loxahatchee National Wildlife Refuge, Florida, United States - Lox_Sample_1.1 | ecosystem: Environmental > Terrestrial > Soil > Wetlands | place: USA...
CGCCGCCGCCTTCCCACACCTGAAACAGGCGCGTGCTGTGGATGCGGCCTTCGCCGGGATCGAGCCTGAGCATCACCTCGCCGAGACTCAGGCAGTCCCAGCGCCGGCCCGACTCGGGAATCACAATCGCATTCATCGCCGATAAGAAAATGAAACACGACCACTCTAACGCATCGGCCCGTGGCGCCGCCCGGCGGAGGCTTCGCCGGCGATGGCCTGGCATCGTCTGCATGGGACGCGCGCCGGACCGGGATTCGGCCGGCCCCTGCGCGCCCGCAGGATGCGCCCGCATGATAATGTTGCTTGTTGCGCGGCGCCGGAGGCAGGCGCGGCGGCAATCATCCGTCCATTTCATGAGGATTCCTATCGATGAGCAAAAACCTGTTTGACCTGACAGGCAGAGTTGCGGTGGTTACCGGCGGGACCACCGGGCTGGGTCACGCCATCACGCTTGGCCTGGCCGAGGCCGGCGCCGACGTCGTTCCCAGTTCGCGCCGGATCGAGCAGATCGAGAAGACCGCCGCCGAAGTGGAGGAGCTGGGCCGGCGCTCGCTGCGCGCGGCGAGCGACGTGATGCATCGCGAGTCGCTCGAGGCGTTGCGCGATACGGTGCTGAAGGAGTTCGGCAAAGTCGACATCCTGGTCAACGCCGCCGGCATCACGCACAAAGCGCCTACGCTCGAAGTGGACGAGGCAGACTGGTCGCGCGTGATCGAGACCAACCTCACCGGCACGCTGCGCGCCTGCCAGATCTTCGGGCAGGAGATGGTGAAGGCCGGCTACGGGCGCATCGTCAATATCGCTTCGCTTACGTCGTTTCGCGGGTTTTATCGGGTTGCGGCGTATTCCGCGAGCAAGGCGGCAGTTGCGTCGTTGACGCAGGTGCTGGCCATCGAGCTTGCGCACACGGGAGTAAACGTAAACGCCATCGCTCCAGGCGTCTTTCCCACGCCGCTGAACAAGTCGCTCATTGTGGGAACGCCGCGCGGCGAGGAGCTGATCCTGCGCACGCCGATGAGCCGGTTCGGGGAACACCATGAGATCGCCGGGGCCGCGATCTTTCTTGCGTCGGAGGCGGCGTCGTTTGTCACCGGAGAAGTGGTCGCGGTGGACGGAGGGTTCCTGGCTAGCGGAGTCAACCAGTAGGCAAGGAGCGAGGGAACAGGGATCAGGGAATAGGGAATAGGGAACAGCTGCGAGTTAAGGACTGCGAACTGTGAACCAGGAACTGCGAAGTGAATCGAGCAAGCAGATCGCTGTCCACCAATCACCGGCAACTGACCGCTGATCACAGAGCACCGATGAAAATCGCCAATGCCAACGTCAACATCACCTCGCCGGGCCGGAACTTCGTCACGCTGAAGATCGAGACCGACGAAGGCATCTACGGTCTGGGCGACGCCACGCTGAACGGGCGCGAACTTGCGGTGGCGAGTTATCTCACCGATCATGTGATTCCGTGCATCATCGGCCGCGATCCGTTTCAGACCGAGGACATCTGGCAATATCTCTATCGGGGCGCTTACTGGCGGCGCGGGCCAGTTACCATGTCCGCTATTGGCGCGGTCGACGTTGCGCTATGGGACATGAAAGGCAAGGCGCTCAACACTCCGGTCTACAACCTGCTGGGCGGCAAGAGCCGCGAGGGCGTGCTGGTCTATTGCCATGCGGCCGGCGCCGACATCGACCGCGCGCTGGAAGACGTGGCGCGGCACCGCGACCTTGGCTACAAGGCCATCCGCGTGCAGAGCGGTGTTCCGGGCCTCTCGACGGCCTACGGCATCTCAAAAGGCTCCGCACGTTACGAGCCAGCGGAGCGCGGCCTTCCGCCGGAGTACGCGTGGGCGACCGAGCCTTACCTGCTCCAGGTGCCGGCGCTGTTTGCCCGCGTGCGCGAGGCTTTTGGCGAAGATCTGCACCTGTTGCACGACTGCCACCACCGGCTCACGCCGATCGAGGCTGGCCGCCTGGGAAAGGAACTTGAGCCGTTTCACCTTTTCTGGCTCGAGGATCCCACGCCCGCGGAGCTGCAGGAGGGATTCAAAGTGATCCGCGAGCATACAACGACGCCGATCGCGGCGGGCGAGGTTTTCAACTCCATCTGGGATGCGCACGATCTGATCCGCAACCAATGGATCGACTACATCCGCATGACCGTTGTCCACGCCGGCGGCCTCACGCACCTGAAGAAGGTCGCCGATTTCGCATCGCTTTATCACGTACGCACCGGATGTCACGGCGCAACGGACCTTTCGCCGGTGACCATGGCCGCGGCGCTGCACTTTGGCATGGCGATCCACAACTTCGGCATCCAGGAGCACATGCCGCACAACGGCGATACCGATGCCGTCTTCCCGCATGACTACGCGTTCAAGGACGGCATGATGCATCCTGGCGACGCTGCGGGGCTCGGCGTGGACTTCGATGAGGCGCTGGCGGCAAAGTATCCGTACCGGCGGGCCTACCTCCCTGTGAACCGCAAGCTGGATGGCGCCATAACTGACTGGTAACTCGATGGCGGAGCCTACTTACAAACCGATGGGGGCGGGCTTATCTGCGGAGCCGGCTCTGCTCAAGGGCCGCTGGACCATCTGCGCGATGCTGTTCGTCGCCACCTCGATCAACTATCTGGATCGCGGTGTGCTCTCCATCCTGAAACCGTTCCTCGCTTCCGCCACACTCCATTTGCAGCCGTTTTTTTCCGGCTGGCCTACAGTGGAGCGATCGATCAACATGAACGAGGTGCAGTACGGCTATATTGTCGACTGCTTTCAGATCGCCTACGCGCTGGGCGTCATCTTTGCCGGCCGCCTGGTCGACCGCATGGGCTGCCGGGTCGGCTATCCCATTGTCACCGGCATCTGGAGCCTTGCCGCGATGGGACACGCACTGGTGCGGTCGGTGACCGGTTTCGGCGTGGCGCGGTTCTTTCTTGGACTTGGCGAGAGCGGCAACTTTCCCGCCGCCATCAAGGCGGTCGCCGAATGGTTTTCGCCCAAAGAGCGCGCATTCGCCACCGGCATCTTTAACTCCGGCGCCAGCGTGGGCGCCATTCTTTCGCCGGCCATCGTGCCGTGGGTTGCGCTGCACTTCGGATGGCGCGCTGCGTTTCTTACCACAGGCTTGTTCAGCGCCATCTGGATCGTCTGGTGGTCGATCAACTACCGCTCGCCATGTGAAGCGCTTGCCTCGCCCCAGGCACAGAAAACACTGGCTGGCACGCCCGGTCTGCGGTGGTGGAAGCTGCTCGGCTATCGCCAGACTTGGGGATTCGTGATCGGGAAGTTTCTTACCGACCCGGTGTGGTGGTTTTATCTCTTCTGGTTGCCCTCGTATTTCAGTTCGCGCTTCAGCCTCAACCTGTCGCATATCGGGCTGCCGCTGATCGTCATTTACGTTCTCTCTACCGCGGGCAGCGTCTGCGGGGGATGGCTGCCGCGCGGCTACATCAACCTTGGCATGGATCTGAAGTCCGCGCGCCTGGCGGCGATGCTCACCTGTGCCTGCCTGGTTGCGCCCATAACCCTTGCGGGCGGCTTGCACTCCGAGTGGGTCGCCGTGGGGCTGCTCTCCGTGGCCGCCAGCGCACACCAGGGATGGTCGGCCAACATATTTACGACGGTCTCGGACATGTTTCCCGGCGAATACGTCGGCACCGTGGTAAGTTTCGGCCAGGTGGGCGGCGCGGTCGGCGGGGCCATCTTCGCTGCGGTTGCGGGACATATCCTGCAGTTCACCGGAAGCTATGTGCCCCTGTTTATTTACTCAGGGTTCGCATACGTGCTGGGATTAGTCATTCTGCGCACGCTGGCGCCGGGACTCAGACCCGCGAACTTATCGACTTAGAGAGTTCGATTTCACGCCGATTCGAAAGGTGTACTATACCGGGCGCAGGCCGGCCGTGTGGCCGCCGCAGCTTTCACCGTGGCCAGCACCGCGGCCAGTTCCTCGCCGGCGGTCTCCAGCCGCGGCGGGCGCACGCGCGCGGAGCCCGCGCCCATTTCCTGCTGCACCTGCTTGATGAGCTGGACGAATTTGGGCACGGTGTCCATGCGCAATAGCGGCAGGAACCAGCGGTACAACTCGTCAGCCTCTTTGCCGCGGCCGGCGACGGCCAAGTCGAACAAATCGGCCGACTCGCGGGGCAGGGCATTGACGAGGCCGGCGATCCATCCCACCGCGCCGGCACGGATGCCTTCCACAATCGCGTCGTCCACGCCGACAAAGATGGCGAGCCGCTCGCCGGCGAGCGCGCGAATCGCGGTCACGCGGCGGACATCTGTCGAGGACTCCTTCACCGCGGCGAGGTTTGAGAACTCCGCCGCCAGCTCCGCGATCTGCTGCGGAAGAAAGTCCGTGCCATACGCGACAGGATTGTTGTAGAGCATCGATGGGAGCGGCGTCGCGTTCAGGATGGCGCCGATATGCGCCTTCATTTCGCGCCAGTCTCCCTGGTAGACATAGGGCGGCAGAATCATCAAGCCCGACGCCCCTTCGCGCTCCGCCGCCTGCGCGATTGCCACTGCTTCCCTGGTCGACAGTGCCGAGACGGCCGCGACTACCGGAATGCGCGGGCCCGCCGCCACGACAACTGTCGACAGCACGGCAATCTTCTCATCGAAGCTGAGCGTCGCGGCTTCGCCCAGCGAGCCAAGGCAGACAATGCCGGTGCAGCCGTTACCGGCGAGCCACCGTGCGTGCCGCGTCACGAATGCGTGATCGACATGCAGGTTCTCGTCGAAAGCGGTGGTCATTGCGGGCATCACGCCTTTCCAGTTCATCCGATGCACTCCTTGGTTGCGTCGTCGGTCTCACAGTCGGTTTCAATATGGCTGGCGTTCGTCGAGAATCGCGCCGGCAGATACGGTTGGTGCGCAATCGGCGGCTCCTCGCCCGTCATGTGCGCCGCAATCAGCGCCGCCGTGCCGAGTGCGGTGGTGATGCCCAGGCCTTCGTGTCCCGTGCCGAGCCAGAGAGTCGGATCCGCGGGCGACGGGCCGATCAGCGGCAGTTTGTCCGGCGTCGCCGCGCGAAAACCCGTCCATACGCGAATCGCCGGCAGGCGGCCCAGCGCCGGCATGTAGAGCGCCGCGCGTTGCAGCATCGCAGAAAGAATTGCGGGATCCACTTGCGGACTTTCATCGCCAAACTGGCGCGAGGAGCCGATGAGGATCTGTCCCGTCTTCCGCGGCTGCACGTTGAAGGCGACCGAGTCGGACGTCAACGCGTGCGCGCTTTTCAGATATCCAAGCTCGACAAGCTGATGCCGCACAAAGGCCGGCGCGCGATCGGTGATCACAAGGTGGCCTTTGCGTTTCCGCACCGGCAGGCCTTGCGTGATCTGCGGAGACCATGCACCCGTTGCGTTGATGACTCGCGGCGCCGCGAAGACACTGCCGTCGTCGAGTGCAGCTTCACCGTCGCCCATGCGTGTGACGGAGTGTCCGATCACGATGGTTGCTCCGGCTGCGTGAGCCTGCCCGGCAAGATGCAGTGCAACCGCCGGCGGGTAGACAACGGCGTCGTCTTCGACGAGCAATGCGCCGGCGAGACCGGGGCGCAGATTCGGCTCGGCCTCCGCCAGCTCGCGAGAGGAGAGCAGCCGTGTGGGCACGTTTCGCGTTTCATAGTACCCATGCTTGCGCTGGGCCTCGGCCATCTCTTCGTCGTCGGCCGCCACCCAGAGCGTTCCGCATCGTTCGTATTCGGCGCGCGGGCCCAGTCCGGGTGCAAGTGCCTGCCACAGCAATTGCGAGCAGCGCGTGAGCGCAAACTGCGCCGGCGAATCGTCCATGACGACGATGTGGCCCATGCCGGCGGCCGTGGCGCCGCTGCCCAGGGCATCGCGCTCTACCAGCGCCACTCTCATTCCGGCCTTCGCAAGAGCCGCCGCGCAGGCCGTGCCAACAATGCCGCCGCCGGCGATGACCGCATCGAATCGCGTGAGGCTCATTCCGGGATTCCCTTTGAGAAGGGGTCGTCCGGATCGAACAGCAAAATGCCTTCGCCGGTGACATAAGCCTCCCCGGTAATGGATGGGCTCACAATGCCTTCCGACGGATCGCCAGACCACTTGTAGCTGCCTTCGAAAACCGTCCCGAGAATGCCCTCCTGCCGCCACGCTTCGCCGGGTGCGAGCTTCCCATCCGCGGCCAGGCACGCGAGCTTCGCGCTCGTCCCTGTCCCACAGGGCGAGCGATCGTACGCCTTGCCGGGGCACAGCACGAAGTTGCGGCTATGATTCCCGCGGTCGTGCGGAGCGCCGAACAACTCGATGTGATCGATCTCCTGCCGTTGCGCACCTGTGATGCCTGTGGCCGCCAAAGACTGCCGTATGCACCAGGCGAATTCCGTCAACTCGTCGACATTCGACTTCTCGATGGCCATGCTGTGTTCAGCCGCCAGGAAGAACCAGTTGCCGCCACAGGCAACGTCACCCGTGACCGGCCCACGCCCCGGAACCTCGACGGTTACGTCTTTCCGGTAGCGGATCGAGGGCACATTGTGAATCGTCGAAAGATACTTGGAGCGTAATTCGACGGGTACCACTCCGGCGGGAGTTTGAATTCGAAGATGGCCCGGCTTGATTCTCCCAAGGTGCGCCAGCGTCGCGGCCAAGCCAATCGTGCCATGCCCACACATACCCAGATAGCCAACATTGTTGAAGAAGATCACCGCCGCATCGCAACGGGCCTCGCCTGGTTCCTCTGACTCATCGGGCTCCAGCAGCAACGCGCCCACCAGCACATCCGATCCGCGCGGCTCGCAGAGAATGGCGCGGCGAAGCGCGTCGTGATGCCTGCGCAGCAACTCAAGGCGCTGGATGAGCGGACCATCGCCGAGGCTGAGGCCGGATTCCGCGGCGAGGACGACGCGCGTCGGCTCGCCGGCGGTGTGGGAGTCGACGATGCGCAGCGAGCGGGGAATTGTGATTGGGCTCGGAATGGCTCGGCTCCTTCTTCAACCGCTTGCGCCGAATTTGCACCTGGGAAACGCTGATCGAGAGTATACGATGTGGGATACAATCGGCGGCGAGCCAACTCAGTCATTCGAAGCGTTCGCGATTCCGTTCCCACCCGGCGCGGCGTAGAGTATCTTGCGGAGGGCCTTGGTCATGAATCCACTCACACGGCGGCGGTTTGTTCAATCGGCTACGGCGATAGCGGGCGCCAGTCTCTTCGCACCGCGTGCGCTGGGCCAGGATCCGGTCGTCGACGCGGCGGCAGCCGCCAACCACGAGGGCTACGAGGCCGTGCCGTGGAAGGCGAAGCCGTTCCCGATGCGCCAGGTCAAGCTGCTGTATGGTCCTCTGCGCGAGGCACAGGAGCGCGACCGCGTGTATCTCTACATGCTGCCCAACGACCGGCTGCTGCACTCGTTCCGGCTCACGGCGGGCCTGCCGTCGACGGCGCAGCCGCTCGGCGGATGGGAGGCTCCCGACGGCGAGCTGCGCGGACATTTTGCCGGCGGGCATTATCTCTCGGGTTGCGCCCTGATGTATGCGAGCACCGGCGATGAACAGCTTCGCCGCAAGGCCGATGGGCTGGTTGCGGAGCTGGCCAGGTGCCAGCGCGCGGACGGATACCTGAGCGCCTATCCCAGCGAGTTCTACGACCGGCTGAAGGCCTACAAGCAGGTGTGGGCGCCCTTCTACACCTATCACAAGATCATGGCCGGGCTGCTCGACATGTATGTCCACTGCGGCAACACGCAGGCGCTCGGCATGGCCGGCCGCATGGCCGATTGGGCGGCGAAGTGGCTCGAGCCGCTCACGCCCGAAGAATGGGCGCGGATTCAACTTGTGGAACACGGCGGCATGAACGAGGCCTGCTTCAATCTCTACGCGGTGACTGGAGAGACGCGCTTCCGCGACCTCGGCTTCCGCTTCGAGCACAAGAAGTTCTTCGATCCGCTGGCCGCGGGCGAGGACAAGCTCGCCGGCCATCACTCGAATACGAATATTCCCAAGGCCATCGGCGCGGCGCGCGGCTACGAAGTGTCGAACGACGCGCGCTATCGCACCATCGCCGAGAACTTCTGGCGCCAGGTGGCGGAGCACCACGCCTACTGCACCGGCGGCACCAGCGCGACGGTGCCGCTGAGCAAGGATGACGGCGAGGGCTGGCACACGCCCGACGATCTGGCGAACCAGCTCGTGCCCAATGCCGAGGAGTGCTGCTGCAGCTACAACATGATGAAGCTCACGCGGCATCTGTTCGGCTGGACCGGCGACGCCAGGTACATGGACTACTACGAGCGTTTGTTGTGGAACGTGCGGCTGGGCACGCAGGATCCGCACGGCATGCTCATGTACTACGTCTCCATGGAACCCGGCTACTGGAAGACCTTCGGCACCGCGTACGACTCGTTCTGGTGCTGCACGGGCACGGGCGTGGAAGAGTACGCCAAGCTCGTGGACACGCTCTACTTCCACGACGACGCGGGAATTTATGTGAATCACTTCGTGGCCAGCGAGGTGGAGTGGCCGGAAAAAGGCGTGCGGCTGGTGCAGCATACCGAGTTTCCGCAGTCGCAATCGGCCACGCTGACCGTTGCCGCGGAAAAGCCGGTGCGGATGGCCGTGCGCATTCGCAAACCCTACTGGAGCGAAGGCATGGTGATCAAGGTAAATGGCGCGGTGGAGAAAGCCATGCCCGGCAACGGATACGCCGATGTAGAACGAGTCTGGCAGTCCGGCGATCGCATTGAGGTCGCGCTTCCCATGCACTTTCATGCCGCGCCGCTTCCCGGCAATCCCTCGATGGAGGCCATGATGTATGGACCGCTGGTGCTGGCCGGGACGATGGGCCGCGACGGCCTGACCAGCGAGATGATGTATGGCAGCGAAGGACCGTCCTACTCCGGCCATTACACGGAAGTGCCGGTGCCGCGCGTAGCGGCGCGCGCTTCCGGCGCATGGGTCGAAAAGGAAGCCGATGCTCTGCGCTTCAAGGCTTCGGTTGCGGATTCCCCGATGCAGATGAAGCCGCTTTACCAGGTGTTTGACGAGCGCTACACGGTGTATTTTCAGGTTGACCGCAAGGCGTAAGGCATGAAGCCGGAGGGTAGCGCGAGATTCATCATCGCGGTGAACGGCGTGCCCGTTGAGGCCTGCGCCGGGATGTCGGTGGCCGCCGCGCTGCTCGATGCCGGTCTACCGTCGCGCATGTCGGTTGATGGCGAGCCGCGCGCGCCGCTTTGCGGCATGGGCATCTGCTTTGAGTGTGCGGCGACCATCGACGGGATCTCCCTGGTTCGCACCTGCCAGGTCTTCTGCCGGCCCGGGATGAGGGTCGAGACAGCATGAGCGATCCTCTGCACGTGGTTGTCGTCGGCGCAGGCCCGGGAGGGATGGCGGCCGCGGCCGCCGCCGCTGAACATGGCTGCCGCGTTCAGCTTGCCGATGAAAGTCCGGCGCCCGGAGGGCAGCTCTGGCGCGGCTACGATAGAGCTTCTGCCCGGCACTCGCCGCACGGGGCAGCGTATGCGAAGTGGATCGCACGGCTCGACGCGAGCGGCGCCGAAATTCTGCCCGGGACTTCTGTTGTGGATCATCCCGGCTCAGGGCTGTTGCGAGTCGAGCGCGGCGGGCAGCCGCGCGATCTGGAATTCGATCGGCTGATCGTCGCCACCGGAGCGCGCGAGCGATTCCTGCCTTTCCCCGGCTGGACGCTGCCCGGCGTGACGGGCGTTGGAGGCCTGCAGGCCCTGGTAAAGGCGGGTCTGCCGATTGCAGGCAAGCGGATTGCCGTTGCGGGCAGCGGACCGCTTCTGCTCGCTGTGGCCGCGGGCCTCACGCGCGCGGGCGCGGCCGTTCTGGGGATCTTCGAGCAGGCGCCGCCATCGCAACTCGTCCAATTCGGCGCAACGCTCATGGCGCATCCGGCGAAGCTGGTTGAAGGAGCGCAGTACCGCTGGATCACTCGCCATGCGTCCTACAAAACGGGCTGGTGGGTCAAAGGCGCAATAGGCAACGCGAGACTCGAATCCATCGCCGTGACGGATGGCGCATCAACCCGCGAGATGGCCTGCGACTACCTCGCCTGCAGTTATCACCTGGCGCCGAATCTGGAGTTGGCGCAACTGCTTGGCTGCCGCATCGAGAATGGACTCGTCTATGTCAATGCCGTTCAGGAGACCTCGGTGCCCGGCGTGTTTTGCGCGGGAGAACCAACGGGCATCGGCGGCCTCGATAAAGCGCTCGTCGAGGGCCAGATGGCCGGTCTCGCCGCCGCGGGACATATCGGTAAAGCCGCGCAGTTCCTGCCCACTCGGCAGCGCCTCGCAGGCTTTGCGCAGCGGCTCGATCGGGCCTTTGCGCCGCGGGCTGAATTGCGTGCACTCGCCGAGCCCGGAACGATTGTCTGCCGTTGCGAAGATGTGACGCGAGCCGAGCTCGAGCACTGCACCTCGGGACGTGCCGCCAGACTGCACACGCGCTGCGGCATGGGCCCTTGCCAGGGGCGCATCTGCGGCCCGGCGACCGAGTTCCTCTTTGGCTGGAGCGCCGCCGGCGTGCGGCCGCCGATCTATCCGGTGCGCGTTGCGACACTCGCGGGCAGTCCAATCGATTGGACCACCGAATCTACATTGGCAACTCACATGAAAAAGTGAAAGATAGAAACACTTCGTGCTGGAAAGCCGCATGACCAAAGCCCGCGCGGCGTAACGCTCGTAGATGGCGTATGAGCGCGGCGCCAGCGTGTTCATTGACTCTCAGCAGATTCGCGACCTCATTGTGGAGGGAAAGCAGCAGGTCTGGAATCCGGCGCTGTTCTCGTCTCTCGCCCCAGGCGTATCCTGTTCTGTTCGGTCCCGCGAGGTCTCCCAATGGCCGATTTTCTCCTCAATGTGAATGGAGAGGAAGTTCACGTCAGCGGCTTCGCCGACGAGAACCTGCTCTTCGCGTTGCGCAACCGCCTGCGCCTCACCGGAACCAAGTTCGGCTGCGGCGAAGGCCAGTGCGGCGCCTGCACAGTGTTGCTCGACGGCAAAGCGGTGCGCTCGTGTCTCACGCCGCTCGGAGCCGCTGCCGGCGCGAAGATTGTGACGATCGAGGGCCTCGAGCGTCACGATGTGCTCACGCCGGTGCAGGAGGCCTTTCTCGCCGAAGGCGCCTACCAATGCGGTTACTGCACGTCGGGCATGATCCTGTCGGCGACCGCGCTGCTCAGCGCGAACCCGCATCCCACCGAGCGGCAGATCGTTCAACACATGGACGGAAATGTCTGCCGCTGCGGCACCTATCCGCGCATCATGGCCGCGATCAAACGGGCCGCGGCTGCCACTTCCGCGAAGGGAGCTGCCGCATGAGCCCCCGCGCCGAACCCTTCGATGACCTGGCTCGCGAATCAGCCCAGCAGAAGATCGACCCGCCTGCCAGGAGCTTTGAGCTCGATCGCCGCGATTTCTTGAAGACACTTGGCGGCGGCCTGCTTGTCACCCTGGCCGGAGCACCGATCCTCGCGCAGGAGTCCGGCCGCGGATTCGGCGGCCACGACTTGCCCACCGATCTGAACGCATGGATTCACATCTCGGCGAGCGGCAAGGTCAGCGTCTTTACCGGCAAGGTCGAAGTCGGCCAGAACATCCGCACCTCTTTGGCGCAGCTTGTTGCTGAAGAGCTGCGCGTGCCGTTCGACTCGATCGAGATGATCATGGGCGACACCGATCGCGTGCCGTGGGATATGGGCACATTCGGCAGCCGCTCCACGCCGACCATGGGTCCGCAGTTGCGCAACATGGCCAGTGCGGCGCGCGAGCTGCTGGTGAAGACCGCGGCAGAGCGGTGGAAAGCGGATGCCTCGACGCTCGCCGCGGCCGACGGAAGGATTACCAATCCCCACACCCATAAATCGCTCACTTACGGCGAGATCACGCGGGGCGAAAAGTTCAACGAGAATGCCGGGGACCCGCCGCTGACCCCCGCGATCGATTGGAAGATCGCGGGAACGCCGGTTCACAAAGCGAATGGCCGCGACTTTGTCGCCGGCAAGCACCAATATCCGTCGGACATCGTCCGTCCGGACATGCTGTTCGGCAAGGTCCTGCGGCCTGAAGGCTTCAAGGCGTCGCTGCTCTCGATTGACGCGTCGGGCGTCGACAGGATCGAAGGCGCGAAGTTCGTGCGAGACGGTGATTTCGTCGGCGTGGCGGCGTCCGATGTGCACTCCGCCCAGCTAGCGCTGCAGGCCATCCATGCAAAGTGGAGTGTGCCGGCGCAGATCTCGAACAAGGACCTGTTTGAGACGCTGCAGAAGGGGAGTGCGAGTGAGGGTGCTGCGAAGCCCGACTTCGTCTCCGGCTCCGTGGCGCAGGCTTACGCTGCCGCGGACGTCAAGCTCGAGCAGCACTATACCGTGCAGTACATTGCGCACACGCCGCTTGAGCCGCGCGCCGCGGTGGCCGAATGGAACGACGGCAAGCTGACCGTGTGGACCGGCACGCAACGGCCCTTTGGCGTGCGCGACGAGCTGATGGAGGCGTTTCACCTGCCCGCATCGAAGGTCCGTGTCATCCAGCCGGACATGGGCTCGGGTTACGGCGGCAAGCACTCGGGCGAAGCAGCGCTGGAGGCGGCGCGCCTTGCCCAAGCCGCGGGCAAGCCGGTCAAGGTGATCTGGACGCGCGAAGAGGAGTTTACCTGGGCCTACTTTCGCCCCGCGGGGTCGATCGCCGTGCGCAGCGCCGCGCGGCGCGATGGCCTGCTTGTCGCCTGGGAGCACCATAACTACAATTCCGGCCCGGCGGCTATTCAGACCCCCTACAAGGTGGAGAACCAGCTCATCCAGTTCCATCCCGCGGATTCGCCGCTGCGCCAGGGCTCTTATCGCGGGCTGGCCGCCACCGCCAACCACTTTGCGCGGGAAGTTCACATGGACGAGATGGCGCACGCGGTGGGCATGGACCCGCTCGAGTTCCGGCTGAAAAACCTGACCGACGAACGTCTGCGCACCGTATTTCAAACCGCAGCGGACAAATTCGGCTGGGGAAAGGTGAAGCCCGCGCCCGGCTACGGCTTCGGCATCGCGGGCGGCGTCGACAAGGGCGGCCGCATCGCTGCGTGCGTCGAGCTCGAGATCACGGCGGAGAAGAAGATCAGGCTGCGCCGCGTGGTCGAGGCGTGGGAGTCGGGCGCGGTCGTCAATCCCGACGGCCTGCGCAACCAGACCATGGGCGCATGCGTGATGGCGATTGGCGGGGCGCTGTTCGAGGCCATCGAGTTCGGCAACGGCCGCATCGTGAATCCCTCTCTCGCGCAGTATCGCGTGCCGCGCTTCAGCGACATTCCGGAGATCGAAGTGATCCTCATCGACCGCAAGGACCTGCCGTCCGCGGGCGCAGGCGAGACAGGCCTTGTTGCCCTCGCGCCCGCCATCAGCAACGCGGTCTTTGCGGCCACCGGTACGCGCCTGCGGTCGATGCCCATGGCGCCGGGGAAGACAATACCGGGCGACTTCACCTCACCATTTACCTCCTGAAAGGCGCACTTCTCAGGGGACAAGGCCCGTCTTCCTGAGAAAGTGCGCGCCTCCTTCACCGACCCAACCTCGTCCGGTAGACTGTTTCTTCGCAATCGAGGCTTGACTCTCGCCTTTCGAAAACAAGAGGACGCAACCCAATGAGCATCAACCGCAAATGGCGCATGGGCATGGTCGGCGGCGGCCCTGGCGCTTTCATCGGCCCCGTGCACAAGATGGCCGCCGAGCTCGATGGCCGCATGGAGCTTGTCGCCGGCGCATTTTCGCAATCGGCCGAGAAGTCCCGTGCCGCAGGCGAGGTCTTCCGCATCGATCCCGCGCGCGCTTACGCAGACTACACCGAGATGATCGCGGCCGAACGCACGCGGCCTGACGCCATCGACTTCGTGGTGATCGCGACGCCCAACAACACGCACCTGCCGGTGGCGCTTGCCGCGCTCCAGGCGGGCTTTCCCGTGATGAGCGACAAGCCGGCCACGATGAGCCACGCCGAGGCGCTGACGCTCGAGAAGGCTGTTCTGATGTCGTGCCTGCCTTATGGCCTGACGCACACCTATGCCGGCTACGCGCTCATTCGCGAAGCGCGGCAGATTTGCGCCAGCGGCGATCTGGGCCCCATCCGCAGGGTTGCCGTCGATTACATGCAGGGATGGCTCAGCCAGCCCATCGAGACGTCCGGCCAGAAGCAGGCGGCGTGGCGCAGCGATCCCGCTTTCAACGGCCCTGGCGGCTGCATCGGCGACATCGGCGTGCACGCGTTCCATCTGCTCGAGTACGTTACCGGACTGCGCCTGGCCGCGGTGAATGCCTCTCTGCGAACGGTCGTGCCTGGCCGCAAGCTCGACGACGACCTGAGCATGCTGGTCCGCCTCGACAATGGCGCCATGGGCACGCTGGCGGCCTCGCAGATCGCCACCGGTGAGCGAAACAACGTGCGCCTGCGCGTTTACGGCGAGAAGGGGTCGCTCGACTGGCGCCAGGAGGACCCCAACGACCTGCATGTGAAATGGGGCGACGGGCCTGAGGAGATTCGCCACGCTTCCGGCGGTTATCTCGGCGCCGATGCCCGCGCTGTCACGCGGCTGCCCGGCGGTCACCCCGAAGGCTACCTCGAGGCCTTTGCCGTGCTTTACCGCGAATTTGCCGATGTGCTCGACGCGCGCGCAGCGGGCAAGCCGGCGGCGCTGCCGCCCACGCTGCCGGGCATCGATGCGGCCGTTCGCGGCATGCGTTTCATCGAGCTGGGTATCGAGAGCAGCCGCCAGCAGCGGTGGCTGGATTTCTAGGCACTCACGGTATCGATCTCCATAAGCTGTGTTTTGAAAGGGCGCGGCTTCAGCCGTGCCGCAACGGCGGCAACAACAGATAGGGGGCTTCAGCCCCTGAGGTTCCGATTCGCAGGAGCGATGCAATGAAAACCATCAAGGGTCCCGCAATCTTTCTCGCGCAGTTTGCCGGCGACGAAGCGCCGTTCAACACGCTGGCCGGCATGGCGAAATGGGCCGCCGGCCTGGGGTTTGTCGGCGTGCAGATTCCGAGCTGGGACGGCCGCCTTTTCGACCTGAAGCAGGCCGCCGAGAGCCAGAGCTACTGCGACGACATTCTCGCCACGCTGAATAAGGAAGGCCTTGCGCTCACCGAGCTTTCGACGCACCTTCAGGGACAGCTGGTCGCGAGCCATCCGGCCTACGTGACGCTGCTCGACGGATTCGCACCGCCGGAAGCTGCGGGCGATGCCAGGGCGCAGCAGGAGTTCGGCACGCAGCAGCTCAAGTGGGCAGCCAAGGCGAGCCAGCGGCTCGGCGTCAGCGCTCATGCCACCTTCTCCGGAGCGCTGGCCTGGCCGTTCTTCTATCCGTGGCCGCAGCGGCCCGCGGGCCTGATCGACGAGGCATTCGCCGAGCTTGGGCGGCGCTGGCGGCCCATCCTCGATGTGTTCGACGAGTGCGGCGTGGATGCATGCTATGAGTTGCATCCCGGCGAGGATCTGCACGACGGCGCGACGTACGAGCATTTCCTCGATGTCGTCGGCCATCATCCGCGCGCGAACATTCTTTACGATTCGAGCCACATGGTGCTGCAGCAGATGGACTATCTCGCCTTCCTCGATATCTATCACGAGCGCGTCCGGGCTTTTCATGTGAAGGACGCCGAGTATCACGCCACCGGCCGCTCCGGAGTGTACGGCGGCTACCTGCCTTGGATCGACCGGCCGGGGCGCTTCCGCTCTCTCGGCGACGGGCAGACCGACTTCAGCCAGATCTTCTCGAAGATGGCGCAGTATGACTATCCTGGCTGGGCCGTGGTTGAGTGGGAGTGCTGCATCAAGCATCCCGAGGACGGCGCGCGCGAGGGCGCTCAGTTTGTGCGCAGGCACATCCTCCGCGTCACGGAGAAGGCCTTCGACGACTTTGCCGGCGCGGGCGCCGATCACGCGAAGAATCGGCGTATTCTGGGGCTGAGCTGACCGGAGCTTCTAGCTCGTCTGGATCCCCGCCGACCTATAGATCTCCGCGATGTACTTCATGTCGCGCAGGCCTTCTTCGCCCGGGGATTGCGGTTCGAGGCCATTCTGCACGCAGTGCGAAAAATGCTCGGCCTCAGCCTGGAAGTGCGAGGGATCGCGCGCCGCGTTGGGTTCGTCGAGCTTCTTGCCGTCAAACTCTGCCGTCAGCCGCAGGCCTTCGTAGACGAACGCCTGGTCCACTTCGAGCCATCCCTTCGATCCATGCACGCGGAAGTAGCCGTCCATGGGCGCACCGTAGGTGGTGCTGCAACTGGCTACGACGCCCGATGGAAAGCGCATCGTCCACGAAACGTTCTCTTCGACTTCGTTGAATCGTCCGTCGTGGTCGATCGTCGACGCGTAGGCCGAGATGTGCTCCGGCTCTTCGCCGGTGAGATAGCGGCACGCGTTCAGGGAATAGATGCCCACGTCGTAGAGCGGTCCGCCGCCGGCCATCGCTTTGCTCAGCCGCCATTCACCCGGCGCAATGTTGAACCCGAACGCGCTCTCGATGACCTGCACCTTGCCGATGGCGCCGTCGCGGATCAGCTTGACCGCGCGCAGGTTGGTCGGCTCGTAGTGGCAGCGGTAGGCGATCATCAGCTTCACATTTGCAGCCTTGCACGCGGCAATCATCGCCTCGGAATCGGCTACGCTGGTCGCCATCGGCTTCTCGCACAGCACATGCTTACCGGCCTTGGCGGCGCGGATCGTGTACTCGGCGTGCATCGAGTTGGGCAGCGCGACATAAACGGCATCGATCGATTTGTTTTTCGCGATCTCGTCGAAGTTCTCGTAGCTGTAGATCGATTCCTTCGGAACTCTGTATTCAGCCGCAATGCGTTCGGCCTTGTCGCGATGCCCGCTCACCAGGCCGGTGATCCGCGAATTCGTGGTCATACGCGATCCCGGCATGAAGTGACCGGCGATGCGGCCGAGGCCGATCACGGCGTAGCCGGTTTTGCGCCCCGAGGACGAAGGTTCGTTCGCGGGGGCTGCGGCGGCTACCGCCGGTGCGCCGGCGCTCATTTTCGGCGCGAATCCGGCGGCAAGTCCCAGCGCGCCCAGCCTGGCAAAGTCTCTGCGAGTCCAAATCATCTCGATGGACACTCCCGGAAGGGAAATCGAAGCTCCGCCCTGCTGGAGCAGCGACTCCACTATAACCTCCGCGACGCATGGATGTGCGCTTGAATCTGCGCAGAAATCACTTCGACTGGCGGACTTTCCTTCCTGCCGCTCCGCCGAATACCATCGCCGTTATGGATTCCGTGGTTCTTGATGGCCAGCCGCTTTCCCTGGCCGGGATTGAAGCCGTCTCTCTTGCTTCCCGTCCCGTCGAAATTGCTCCCTCAGCCCTGACTCGTGTCGCCCAAAGCCGCGCGCTCATCGAAGAGATCCTTGCCGCCGGCGAGACCGTGTACGGCGTCAACACCGGATTCGGCAAACTGTCCGATGTGCGCATCCCGTCCGACAAGCTTGCCCAGCTTCAGACCAACCTCGTGCGCAGCCACTCCGCCGGAGTGGGCCAGCCGCTCTCCGAGCCCGAAGTCCGCGCCATGCTGCTGCTGCGCGCCAATGTGCTGGCCAAGGGGTTCAGCGGCGTGCGGCCCGCGCTGCTCGAACTGCTCGTCGCGATGCTCAACAACGGAGTGCATCCCGTCGTTCCAGAGAAAGGCTCGGTTGGCGCCAGCGGGGACCTTGCACCGCTTGCGCATCTTGCGCTGGTTGCGATCGGCGAGGGAGAAGCGTTCTATCGCGGCGAACGCATGCCGGGGGCCGAGGCTCTTCGCCGCGCCGGCCTCGCTGCTGCGCAGTTGACCGCCAAGGAAGGCCTCGCGCTGCTCAACGGCACGCAGGCGATGAACGGCGTTGGGGCGCTCGCGGTTGCGCGCGCGCTGCGGCTGGCCAGGCTCGCCGATCTTGCCGGAGCCATGTCGCTTGAAGCTCTGATGGGCACGCCGGCCGCCTTCGATTCGCGCATTCACGAGGCCAGGCCGCATGTCGGCCAGATCGCCGCCGCCGAACATCTGATGCGCCTGCTGGCCGGCTCCGAAATTCGCGAGTCGCATCGCGAGCACGACTCGCGCGTGCAGGACGCCTACTGCCTGCGCTGCATGCCGCAGGTGCACGGGGCGGTGCGCGGGGCGCTGGATCACGTTGCGGCGGTGCTCGAGACCGAAGCAGGCTCGGCGACGGATAATCCTCTGGTCTTTCCCAAAGACTCCTCCAAAGCGCAAGACCGCGGAGCGGTCGTCTCGGGGGGGAATTTTCACGGCGCGCCGCTGGCCTACGCACTAGACTATGCGGCCATCGTGATTACCGATTTGGCCGGCATCACGGAGCGCCGCATCGACCGGCTGCTCAATCCCGATATCAACGAGGGCCTGCCTGCGTTCCTCTCACCGGATCCAGGTCTCTCCTCGGGATTCATGATGGCGCAGATCGTTGCTGCGTCGCTCATCAACGAGTGCCAGGTGCTGGCTACGCCGTCGTCGACGGGAAACATTCCCACCGATGGCGGAAAGGAAGATCATGTCTCGATGGGCATGACCGGCGCGATCAAGCTGCGCCGCATTGTGGAGAACGTCGAGCGCGTGCTCGCGATCGAGCTGATGTGCGCCGCGCAGGGCGTGGAATTCCGGCGGCCTCTCCGATCGAGCAGGGAAGTGGAACGCGCCATCGAAGCCGTTCGCGGCGTCGTGCCGCGCCTTGAACAGGATCGCGTGCTTGCGACGGACATCGACTCTCTGGCCGCGGCGATTCGCAGCGGAGTCTTCAACGGCTTCTGCGACTGACCAGCGGCGGGCAATGCTCAAGGGCGGTGCCCGCGTTCACTTTGCCGCGATCAGGGTCGCGGCCGGAACCGTCAGCGTGCCCATCCGCCCCGAGTTCTCGTCCAGCACCACGATCCTCAAGGCGCCGCTCTCCTTCTTCTGGCCGATCACCTGGTCGAAGGGGATGCCTTCGCGCAGGAGCTTCTGATAGGTCCCGGGCTTGAGTTTCAGATTGAGCGTCTCGCCGGAAACCTGTGCGCGCAGGCCGGAGTCGTCACGCTGCACCACGAAAACGCCGATCTTGTCGGTCCACGCATCGCCCGATTGCGCCATCGCCAGGTCGCTGGCGGCGATGTTCAGCTTCAGCATGTTCGCGTCCAACGCGGAGCGGGTCGCAGTCAGCTTGATGTCGCTTACGTCGCCGCCTTGCCACACGGCCTTGGCAAAGCGCTCCTTCAGCGATGCCGGATCCCTGTCGTACTCATATCCGGTGCGGTAGCGAAGCGAAACGTCCTTGTGCCCGATCACCTTCACGGTGAGCAGGTGATATTGATTGTCGGCCTGCTGAGCGGGAGAGAAGGCCAGCAGATAGGTTGCGCGGCCATCGTTATCCACGCTCTCAAGCTGGCCGGTGATGTTGTTGGTGCGGCGAATGGTGCGTCCGCCGGTGGCGTCGGCAATTTCGCGAAAGATGCCCATGATCGGATGCATGTCCTGCTGCGCCTGCGCCATCAGCCGGCCTGAGCGCAGGTCGCGGCTCTGGCCGTATTGATTCACATCTTTTCCGGCCGCCATCTCCGGTCCTTCCAATGCCTGTTCAACCACGGGGGGCAGTTGGAATGTCGGTGTCAGCTCGACATTGCGTCTGCCGATGCCGACGTCGATCACGCTGGCCTCCAGCCGCGAGGCGTCGAGCGGATACACGCTCACGTGCGCATTGTTCATTGCCTCCTGGACGCGGAGGGCCGCCGGCTCGATGTACTTGCTGCTCTTTTCAATGGTGACCGACATCTTGTTCCAGTCGGCCAGCGCGTTGTCGCTGGTGACCCAGACAAGGCTCTTGTGGCCCGGAAGCGTCGCCAGGTGCCGCGCGACATCGACCAGGGTCCACAATGCGTTTCCGGACGGGTTGCTGCCAAGCTCCCGCAGCTTCGGATCGAGCGCTTCAGATTGCGTGGCCGGATCGAGGTTGAAGTCGCCATTTCCATTGACGTTGAGGAGGTCTTCGGGGCTGTGCACGGTCTCGATCTGCTGGCGGTTTCGCTGCTCCTCATCGTTGGCGTTGGCCATGTCCTGCGCTTCCGGCACCCACTTGGCAAGATGTGCCGCGACTTTCTCGTGATCGCCCGTGTCCTCCTCGAGGACCTTGAAACCGTGGTACTTCATTGTGTACAAGGCCACCCGCTCACCCTCCGGGAGGGCACGAAGGAAGCGAACCATCTGCTGCCGGGCATCGGCGAAATCGAAGAACGAGAGATTCGCGCCATCGATGAGCAGCACCATGGTGTTGCCCTGGGCTGCCGGGGTCTTCGCGGGGCTTGTCGGCCGGTTGGAGATTGCTCCCGGTTCGGCTGCCGGAGCGGCCTGCACCGCCTGCGGAGCCGCTTCCGGGGTCACCACACCCGCCTGCTCGAATGACCGGATGTCGACTTTCTTGCCGTCGTCGAAAACCTCGAAGTCTTCCGGCTTGAGGTTGGTTACCGGACGGCCTTTCTTGTCGACCGCCACTACGTTCACGTCCACCAGCCGGGAGTTGATGCGGAATGTGAATCCGCTGTCCTGAGATGGCGAATTCGCCAACGCCGGCGCTTCCGGCAGCCCAGCGGCTTCCTCCACGCCGATCTCCGGGGTCAGTGGAGAAACGATCGCTCCGGCGGACACTGGTGCGCCGGCTTCGACGGGTTGCGCAGGCTGAGAAACCGGCGTCGCCGCCGCGGCCAGGTTCTCCTCTGCCGCCTGTTCGGCCGGTTTCATCGTCCCAGCCAAAGAGTTTCGCGCCGTCTCCGCGTCGCTGGACGGTGCCGGGGCGGGATGGATTGCCTCATCCTTCTCCTTGTCGGACAAGATCCGCGCCTCGGTGCGGAACACGTGATAGTGACGGAATTCGATGTCGTTCAGCAGCAGCTCCCGCCCGCCCGCAGGCGGAGCCGGCAGGCTCGCTTTGCGCAGCGGCGGCAGCGCGCTGCCGGAGCCTCCAGGAGACGTCATGGCGAGGAGTGCCTTGGCGTCCGGCGCCTGCGCGATCGCCACGCCGCGTGCCGGGCAAACGTAGGTCTTTCCGCCAATCTCGACCGGCGCATACTCGACGGCCATGGAGGCCCGTGAGATCGGGTTGTTAGCGTCGAGGTCGGCGATCACCGTCATGCGGAGGATGGCCCCGTTATCCGGATCGACAGCGATCTCGCCGTGATACCCGCTCTTCTGGCGCAGCTCGTTGAGCTCGAATCCATACTGCTCGGAGATGCAGCAGAATCGCACGTCGTAGTGCGATTTCTCCGGCGGCACCGCGTACCGAAATACCGCCACCGGCCCGGATGGGCTCAACTCCCAGTGGCTCCAGGCCAGCTTGCTCCTTGCCGCATCGATCGTCACGGTGCCCAGGATGGGCCCGAATTCGCCCCATGTCATCAGACCGCGGTCGGCCGACTTTGACTTGCCGGTCTTCTCGGCGCCGGCGTCGATAAACTCCTGGTTCTCGCGATAAACCACCAGAACGCTCGACCGGCCCACCGCGCGCCAGCTACTTTCAACCCCCGACGACGGCTCCGGCCGGGACTCGAAGCGGATGGTATCCCGGTTCGCAACCAGGTTGGGCAGAAGAGGGAGGGACTTGCCCAGATATTCGACCGTGCGCGCCATCATTTTCTTCTGGACGGCGGCGTCGGGCATCGCCGTCGCCGGAATCTCCGACGGCGGCGGATCGAGAAACGCCGAAGCGTCCGCGAGCGCCAGCATCGCCTGCCGCGACTTCTCGCCGGGCATCCCCGCGCTCAACTGCACCAGCCGCGAGTGGCTCAACCGCTCGGTCAATTCCATCTCGGACAGCTGCCTGGCGACCTCGGCATCCGACTTTGCTTCGGTCTTCGACAGCATCTGCTCCAGTTGTTCGACCGTCGCGTGCCGGGCGGCCAAGGCCGGCAACGCGGTTCCCGCCAGTGCCAGAAATAGCGCAAGTCTTCGCATAGCGCTCTCCCTCTCTTGAGGTAAAGGGTCCGCCTTCGGCGTAAACGGTGATTCGCGGGCGTGCATGCCCGTTCCCGCAAGACGATTGTGACACTGCCGGCATACGGCGCGTTAGTCTTTTCTTTGTCATTTCAATGCCGCCAGCGCAGCCGGATGTGACTTCCGGTATCCAACACCCGGGGCAGCGGACCCAGGGCCGGAACTCAATGCGCATACGGCAGGATAATCGCCAGCCGGGTGCCGCTGTGGCCCGGCTCCGTGCTGCTTGAGACCGCAATCTGCCCGCCGCTATCTTCAATGAGGCGTTTCGTGACCCACAAGCCGATTCCCGTTCCGGTCTCCGGCTTGGTGGTGAAGAACGGCTCGAAGATGTGCGCGATGTTCTGCTCTTCGATCCCGACTCCGTTGTCTTCGATCGTTGCCTGCACGCAGTCGCCGCTCTCGCCGGTGGCGTCGGATACCCGGATATGCAGTGCGCCACCCCCGGGCATGGCATCGATGGAGTTGGCGAAGATGTTGGAAAACACCTGCATCATCTCGCCTTTCCGGAGGGGGACCGGCCGGTTCTGGCGGAACTCGCATTCAGTCGAGATGCGCTGCGCTTTGAGTTTCGAACTATAGATATGCAGGGCGGTTTCGATCACTTCCTGCAAATAAAGCTGGGTCGGCGTTCCGCGGTCGCGGTAATAGCCGAGCGTGGTGCGCGCAATCCGGCTCACGCGGTCCACTTCGTTTTCGGCCGTCACCAGGTAACGATGAGCCTCGCTGCCGGACTGGGAGCTTTGCCTGGCCAGAAAGACCAGGTTCATCACCGCTTCCAAAGGATTGTTGATCTCGTGCGCAATGGTGGCCGCCATCCGTCCGGTCGCCGCGATCTTCTCCGACTGCAGCAGCATATTCTCCATCTTCTTGCGTGCCGAGATGTCGCGAGCGATCTTGGAGGTTCCGATTACCCTGCCCGACTCGTCGCATACGGGCGAAATGGTCAAAGAGACATCGATGCGCGATCCATCCTTCGCCAGGCGTACCGTCTCGAAGTGGTCAATTCGTTCGCCGGTGCGCATTCTGCGCAGCATTTCCCGCTCCTCGGAATGCAGTTCTCGCGGAACGATGCGAAAAATCGACTCGCCGATCATCTCTTCCTGCGTGTACCCGAACATGCGCCGGGCCGAATCGTTCCAGCTGGTGACGATTCCACCCAGATCCTCGCTGATGATCGCGTCTTCGGAATAGGCCACGATGGCTGCAAGCCGGCCGCGGGCTTCCTGGGAGCGCTTCTCCTCCGCGATGTCATGAGCAATCTTGGACGCGCCGATGATCCGGCCCTCGCCGTCGCGGATGGGAGAGATTGTGAGAGATAGGCTTAGCCGCTTGCCGTCCTTCGCCACGCGTACCGTTTCATGGCGTTCGATCCGCCTCCCCGCGCTCAAGCTGCGAAGGATTTCGGCTTCTTCGGAGTGCAACTCGTCGGGAATCAACAGAAGAATCGATCTTCCGATCGCTTCATCGGGCGTGTAACCGAACATCCGCTGGGCGGCAGGGTTCCAACTGGTGATGATGCCGGTCAGGTCCTTGCTGATAATTGCGTCCTGACAGGAATCGACGATGGCTTCGAGGAGAGACCATGGGTGTTCGGCAATGGCGTTCGCGGGATCGAGCGAAGCCGGCAGCACATCCAGTTCGATGCCGGTCTTTCTACCCCGTGATATCTGTTCCGTAAAGTTCACCGAAGGAAAGCCCCAATTCCGATCGGCGTTGAAGTCGCCAAGACGGCAGCCTTCCTTGGAGAGCACCGAAACCAAGCTTCCGGAATCCTCCGCGGAACCCCCAGGCGATTCTGCAGGCTGCTTTCGCGCAAAAGCCGTTTTTCATGCGATGCGGTGTAAAGCCCAATCCGTTGCCTGGGAGACACGGAGTCTTCGTTCGCGAGTGTCTCCGAACCGATTACCGATGTGTTATCGCGGACGCAGGCACTGTCACGGAGCCGATGCGGCCGGAGTTCCCGTCGACCACGATGATGCGAGTTGAGCCAGCCGATTCCCTCTACGTTTGTCCATTCACCCAGCGCAGAAGCGGCCCGGTTTGAGTCACTTACCTCACGCTGACGTCTCCGTCCGCATCGACCACCAGGTCGTCGCCGGCTATCTGAACCGAACGGATCTTCAGCCGGTCGAGGGTCACCTTGTATCCGGACGCGGCCGTCGAGCCTTCGAGCGCCTTGCGCAGCAAATCGGCGGCATTCACCTTCATTCCGGACGGAATCTGGCGGCTGAGGAAAGGCGAGAGCAGGAAGTTCAACTCTTCGCGATCGCTGACCCGCTCGAGATGCGCGTCGCGGAAGCCGATCGTCTCGCCTTCTCCTGCCGGAGAGACCGATACCTCGGCCACCGGGCTCAGGGCAATGCCCAGGCACGCCCCGTGCACGCCCTTGCCCAGCCGGGCGTGGGTCTTCAGCCGGACCACGATCCGGTCGCCGGCGAAGGTCAGGTGCGGATCGTCACCATACACATAACAGGCGGTTTGCGCGCTTCCCTTCAGATAGTACCGCCCGTCCGGCGCGGCGAAGAGCTGGTGCTTTAACGTGCGTTCGAGCGCCTCGCGGCTCACTTTGAGCTCGACCGCCCGCAGATGCACCGGTTGTGCGGCGAACAGCAAACCAGCCATCGCAGCCACCCGGGAAATTGTTGTCATAGTAGTATCGTCCTGGAAACCCCGTTTACAGGCTGGATTCGCACCAGCCTGCGGTGGGGCCCGGTTTCCGTGGGTGATGAGTTTCCGGTCGCTTAACCTGCTTCAATTGAGAACGATACACGGGAAACCGGGGTGAATCTGCGCCGTTGTTCTGAATGATTGTTGCGCCAATTTGCTATTGATTTTTGAAGAAAAAATCCTTAAAATGAAAGTCGTTGGTAACCTTGGAACAAACCGGTTCCCCCCGCCAGTTTGCGAGAGTGAAGACCGAAGAACACCACTTCTTATAAGGACAACAAACCAATGGCAAAGCGTCGCGGCAATCCCAACTGGGGCAAACCGGAGCCCATCGGCCCGGTTGTGCCCACTGTGACCTCCTTCGAGCAGATTGTGAAGGAGTTCAAGCTCAGCCCGGACCAGTACATTCGGTCCACCCGTCTTCGGGAATGGGCTCGCCGGAACAAGAATTCCAAGTACATCCCTGAGGCCTTGCTGGAGGCTTGGGGGTTTGAGATTGAGTCGACGTTGTAGCTCCTCCTCGGTCGTCTTTCTTAAAGAGCGCCGCCTTCGGGCGGCGCTTTTGCTGTCTGGGTCAACTTAGGCGAGAATACGACTGACAGCCATGCCCAGTTCCATACGCACTTTCGAACCGCCCTTCACTGACGTTCCCGGTGCGCTTGCCGACATCCGCGCCGGCCGCATGGTGGTCGTGGTCGACGACGAGGACCGCGAAAACGAGGGCGACCTGACCCTTGCCGCCGAGCACGTCACTCCCGAGGCGATTAATTTTATGGCGCGTTACGGCCGCGGCCTGATCTGTCTCACGCTTACCGAGGAGCGCGCCGACTTCCTGCGCCTTTTTCCCATGACGCAGCAGAACTCCTCCCGTTTTGGCACAGCGTTCACTGAGACGATCGAAGCCCGCGAGGGCGTTACCACCGGTATCTCCGCCGCCGACCGATCACAGACCATCCGTGTGGCCATCGCGCCCGAGACGAACTATACCGACCTTGTCCGCCCCGGGCACATCTTTCCCCTCCGCGCCCGCAGGGGAGGCGTGCTGGTCCGCGCCGGCCAGACAGAAGCGTCGGTCGACCTTGCCCGGCTGGCTGGCCTCAACCCCTCCGGAGTGATTTGCGAAATCATGCGCGACGACGGAGAAATGGCGCGCATTCCCGACCTGATCCCATTCTGCAACGAGCACGGGCTCAGGATTCTCACTGTCGCCGAACTCATCCGCTACCGGCTGCGCCACGAGCGCTACATCGTGCGCGCCGGTGAAAGCCGCATCCAGACCCGATACGGCGAGTTCCGCATGATCGCCTACGAGAGCGAAGTCAACGGCGGCGAGAGCCACATCGCTCTTGTCCGCGGCGACCTCTGCTCCGGCTGCCCGGCGTTCCTCGAGGGTCCGGCGGAAGGGCTTCCGGGCGCGGGCGAACCTGGGCGCCAGCCCTGTCCGCATCCGGTCATGGTTCGCGTGCACACCCGCTGTACCGCCGGCGACGTGTTTGGCGCCGACTGCCACTGCCGCGAAGTTCTCGACCAATCCATGCGCATGATCGCCGAGGCGGGGTGTGGAGTCATTCTCTACCTGCACAACACTTCGCGCGGGTTCGCCATCGACCCGGCCGCTCCCGAGTCGTTCGAACCGGGCGGTGCGGCGCGGCCGGCCACGGCCCAGGCTGCCCCGGTGGGCAAGCTCATCCTGCACCGGGAATTGCGCGAGCGCGAAGGCTCGCAGGCCCGAACCGGCCGCATCCTGCGCGCCATTGGGCTTGGCGGGCAGATTCTTTCCGATCTCGGCATCCAGCGCATCCGCCTGCTCTCCAACACGCCCATGCACATCCCGGCGCTCGAGGGCTTCGGCCTCGAGATCGTGGAGCAGGTGTCGATCCCCATCGAGGAAGGCGCCAGGGTCGGATGATCCGTTGACCGGATGACCTCGGCCAACGACGCCGCGGGACCTCTGAGTGCGGATACCCGGCCATTCCGGATTCGATTGCAACAACCCAAACTCGCGCGGCCCCGGTTGTGACGGTTGACCTGCTCCAGGCGTTCCTATCGCCGCACAGCATCCAGCCTTGCGGGGCACTCGATGCAGGGATCGAGCCAACTTCGCCGGGCTATCCCAGTGCCGGCAGCCGGTCCGACATGCCGAACAGGAAGATCAGCCCGATGATGCAGCTGTATGCTGCGCCGGTCCACGCGATCGCATGATAGAAGCGCGGATGATGGCCGGTGGCGCTGAAGGCCCCGCCCATCGACGCGGTCATAAGCGCGTTCATGGCCACCAGGCCCAGAGCGAACGCCGCCAGGCCAAGCAAGCCGCGCGACGTGCCGCCGAGGTTCGCCGTGAGAAAGAACAGGGCGAGCTGGCTTGGCGTCTCCGCGCCCACGCCGTGCAGGATGCCGATCACGAAGACCGAGCGGCCTGTGTACAGCCACTGGAACCGCTGCGGACGCGGCGCTTGCCGGTTCCAGATGCGGCGCACCTGCCAGAAGCACCAGATGGCGCCATTGATGGCGATGGCCAGGCGGCTCTCGATGCGGCTGTGCCGGTGGCCGTGCGCGTCCTTGCGCAGGATGCCTGCGACTACGCCGATGCCAAGCACGATCAGCGTGAGCCCGATCAGCCGCTCCGTCCAGTGGTCCAGCCCCTGCGGCAAGCCCATGTGCAGCTCGAGCACGGCAACGCCCAGCGCGGCCACCGTGAATGCGTGGCCGAGTGCATAGGTGATGCCCAGGCGCAGGCCCGTGCGCCAGTTGCGCTGCACGGCTGTAATGTCGGAGATGGCGGCGAGGTGATCGTAGTCGAAGCCGTGACGCAGCCCGAGCAACAGGCAGGAGCCGAGAGCGGCGTCGAGTTTCCAGTCGCCCAGGAGCGGTGTCACAAGGCTGAGTATAAGACAGGAGTGCATCGGTTCGTATGCCGTCGGACGTTCTGATTCGATGGAGAGGCATTTCGGAGCATTCTGCAGCGCGACTACTTTCCGCCGGCCACCGCCTGCCCGGTCAATTCGACCTGATAGCCCGTATAGTCGATCTTGACCACGGTCTGCCCGAAGATCGCGCTGCTGGATACGGCCCGCGCATGCGTGGCCTCGGCGAATCCGCCCATATTCACATACTGGCGGCTCATCTGTGTGGGCCCGGTGAACATCGACGGGCTCTTCGAAGATTGCCCCTCGACTTTCACGATCGTCCCGTCTTCCGCGTCCACCCAGATTGTGCCCTCGATCAGGTACGGCTCCTTGCGCCTGGGCGAGATGGCGAGCGCAACGCAGCCGCGCCCGTCGATCGGCTCAACCTGGCCTGTCTTGAGCTTCATGTCGTAGTTCGCCGAGACAAACCAGGATCCCTCGCGCACGCCCGGCTGGTTGATCTTTTTCTCGTGATCGAGAATCGAGCCCAGAACCATGTTGCGCAAGATGGACGAGCCGCTCTGCGACAGGATCTGGTAGCTCTTGCCGGTCTCTTTCCTGTAAGTGGTCTTTACCGTCATTTCGGCCGCTGGATGGTCCTCGTCGTGATTGCGATAGACGGCATAGTGCTCCGTGACCGTATATCCGGCGATGCCGTTCACACGCGCCATCACCGCGCGATCGACGTTCTGAATGACGGCGGCTTGATCGAGTTGCTGCGCTGCTGCCGATGCCGGTATCGACACTGCAATGGCCGCGGCGGCAATCCTGCATGCCGGGCCAGACCTGCTTGAAATCCCCAACGTCGATTCCTTTCCTCAAGATCCCTGACAAGAATTAGACGCGCGCGGGCATCGATGCGCAATCCGGGCACGCCTTTTTGCCGGACGGCCGCTTCCGGTTCGGCTTATCGGTCGCGTACGCTATGCTGGACTCCGAAACAAGGCTTCCTCCTTGGTCCCAGAGAACCCTCCAACTCGAGCGACGCCGGAAGTCGATGAGGATTTGAGCGAGACGCGTCAGCGCCGCGAACTGCGCGTGCGTGGCGTGGTGCAGGGGGTCGGCTTCCGGCCGTTCGTCTACCGCCTCGCCCTCGAGGAGAACCTCGCCGGGTTTATCGGCAACGACACGGACGGCGTCTTCATCGAGATCGAAGGCCCGCCGGAGCGGGTGAGCGCATTTGCGGTTCGCCTGCGCGCCGACGCACCGCCGCTCTCGCGCATCGACTCGGTAACGACGCGGGAATTGCCGCCAACGGGCGAGTCCGGCTTCCGCATCGTCGCCAGCGAGGTTCTCGGCCGCGTCAGCACCGGCATCCCCGCCGATGCGGCGACCTGCTCCGATTGCCGCCGGGAACTGCTGGACCCGAACGATCGCCGCTACCGCTATCCGTTTCTCAACTGCACCAACTGCGGTCCGCGCTTCACTATTACCCGCCATGTACCCTACGACCGCCCTCAGACTTCCATGGCGGTCTTTCTCATGTGCGAGGCCTGCCTGCGCGAGTACAACGATCCGCTGAACCGCCGCTTCCATGCGCAGCCCAACGCCTGCCGGGACTGCGGCCCGCGCGTTTGGCTGGCGAACGCAGATGGCCAGGAGATTCGCGCCGACGACCCGGTCGGCAGTGCGATCGACCGCCTGCTCGCCGGCGAGATTGTCGCCATCAAGGGCATCGGCGGCTTTCATCTGGCCGTCGACGCAACGAATGAGGCTGCGGTGGCGCGCCTGCGCCAGCGCAAGCGCCGTTTCGGCAAGCCGCTCGCGGTCATGGTCAAGGACCTGGAGGCCGCCCGGCAGTTCTGTGCTCTCGCCGCGGAAGAAGAAGCGCTGCTTGCCACACCGGCGCGGCCTATTGTTCTGGCCCGTGCACGCGCAGACTCCGGGATCGCTGCGTCAGCCGCGCCGGGCATCCCGTGGCTCGGCATCTTTCTGCCATACGCTCCGTTGCAGCATTTGTTTTTCGCGGACCAACGTGTGCGCGCGCTGGTGATGACGAGCGCCAACCTGAGCGAGGAGCCGATCGCCATCGACAACGATGAGGCGCGCGAACGTCTGCACGATATCGCCGACACTTTCCTGCTGCACGATCGCGAAATCCTGCAACGTTGCGACGATTCCGTGGCCGCGATTGTCGATGGTGCGCCGCAGCTTATCCGCCGTGCGCGAGGCTATGTTCCGCTGGCCATCGAGATGCCCTTTGAATCCCCGCCCCTGCTCGCCGTCGGCGGCCATCTCAAGAACGTCTTCACACTGGCGCGCGGCGGCTTCGCCTATCAAAGCCAGCACCTCGGCGATCTCGAAACCGTCACCGCGATCGAATTCTTCGAGGAGTCGCTCGCTCACCTGATGCGCACTTTCGAGATCGAGCCGCAGGCTGTCGTCCACGACCTGCATCCGGGCTACATGTCCACCGCGTGGGCCAAGGAGTGGGCTGCCGCGCGCGGGCTGCCGCTGATCGGCGTGCAGCATCATCATGCGCATATCGCTGCCTGCATGGCGGAACACAACCTCGCCGGGCCGGTCATTGGATTGAGTCTCGACGGAACGGGCTTTGGCGCCGACGGCCGCGTGTGGGGCGGGGAAGTGCTCGTCTGCACTTCTACTTCGTTCGAGCGCTTCGCTCACCTGGATTATGTCCCCATGCCCGGTTCTGAGGCTGCCATTCGCGAACCGTGGCGCATGGCGCTGGGACACCTGGCCGCCGCGGGGTTTGATGTGGAGTCGGAAGAGATCCTGAAGCTGCTGGGCCGGTCCGCGAATGAGATCCGAATGTTGAAGCGCATGATCGATCGCCATTTCAACGCGCCGCTCACGTCGAGCTGCGGACGCCTGTTCGATGCGGTGGCCGCCGTCGTCATTTGCCGCTTCGTTGTGGATTACGAAGCGCAGGCCGCCATCGAGCTTGAAGGATTGGCCATGGACGAATCGGACGATGCGCCGCAATACGAGATGCAGATCGCCGGCGCAGACTGGCCAGCGCGTCAATCGGCGGCGATCAGCACGGCTCCACTGTGGCGTGGTGTTCTCGACGACCTTCGGGGCGGGGTTGCGAAGCCGCGCATCGCGGCGCGGTTTCATGCGTCCGTGGCCACGGTTTTTTGCCAGGCCGCCGTGATGGCCCGTGCAGCCACCGGCATCCATCAAGTCGCGTTGAGCGGTGGATGTCTACATAACCGGAGGCTCGCCCGGCTGTTGCGAACGGCGCTGCAGGCGAAGGGCCTCGAAGTTTATCAGCACGCCAGAGTGAGTCCCGGCGATGCGGGGCTCAGTTACGGCCAGGCAGTTGTGGGCGCTGCAACCCTGGCTGAGCAAGCGCGCCGGTAGGGTCAAGAAGAATCGGAAAGGAACGCGAATGGCGCGAAGGCTGGCCGCAGTGCTGTGCAGAACGTTCGCCGGTTTGCTGAGCTTCGGCATGTCCGGCCATGGCTTTTACATGTGCGCCGCTTCGGGCCTGCGCCAGGACTCGATTGCCGCCGCGTTTTTTTGCTTGCTGCCCGGGCTCAGCTTCCCGGCATTTCTCTGGAGCCTCCGCGAGCGCAGGGGCGCGAACCTTCTGCATTGGGTGCTCGCTGTGTGCTATCTCGCCGTGTTTTCGGTACTGAACTGGAGAACCTGCTCGGAGCTCGGCTACTGCAGCACCGTGTCCGCAACGGTCATTGAGACGCTCACCACGCGCCCGGTCGAGGCGATGTTCGCGGTCGCCATCTTCGGCTTTGCCGCATTGCTTCTCGATCGAAATCGCCTTCGCACAACGAGGCCGCATGCTCAATCCGCGCGTTAGCCCGACAGCTTGACCAGCTGCTGCGCCTCGACGCGCGGCCCGAGAATCGACATGCGCGGAATGCGGCCGCGCACCATCGCGACCTCGTCGCAGCGGTGCAGGCGCGGGCAATTCTGGCAGTCCTTGAAGATCTTGTCGGGCAACTCCGACTTGTCTTCGACGACGCGGAACCCATACTTGAAGAAGAAGTCGGGAATGCGCGTGAACAGGCAGACCGACTGAATGCTGTGATCCTCGGCCTCGTCGATCAGCGCGTTCAGAATGCGCCCGCCTGCGCCCTGGCCCTTGGCCTCAGGCCGCACGACGATCGAGCGCACTTCGGCCAGGTGCGGCCCGTAGAGATGCAGCGCTCCGCAGCCGAGAAACGCGCCGCCGTCTGACTCGGCGACCGTGAAGTCGCGGATGTTTTCGCAGATCTCGGCAAACGCGCGCTTCAGCAGCGTGCCGTCGCCGGAGAGCGAGTTGACGAGGTCGTAGACGTTGGAGGCATCCGGCAACAGCGCCTTACGCACCAGCATGGACGGCCTCCTCGCTCTTGGCGAGCGCCGCCACTCGCCTCGCCGCGGCGCCAAGAGCCTCGGCCACGCGCGCCGGCGCGGTACCGCCGATCACGTCGTGGCACTGGAGCGTGGCATGCAGCGTGACAGCGTCGAAGAAGTCCTCGGCGAATTCCTCGCCAAACTGGCGCAGTTCCTCAAGGCTCAAATCGCCCAATTCCACGTCCTTGCCGATGGCGAAGCGCACGGCATTGCCGATCTTCTCATGCGCCTTGCGGAAGGGAACTCCCTTGCGCACGAGATACGTCGCGGCGGCCATGGCATTCAGATAACCTGACTGGGCGGCTTCGCGCATGCGCCCGGAATTGAATTCGAGGGAACGCGTGAAGCGCGCTACAAGCGCCAGCATCTGCGGAACGAAATCGACCGCGAATGCCGGCTCCTGGGTCTCCTGCATGTCTTTATTGTAGGCGAGCGGAAGTCCCTTCAACTGCAGTGTGACTGCTTCCGCCGCGCCGTGAATGCGGCCTACCTTGGCGCGAATTAACTCGGTCAGGTCGGGGTTTTTCTTCTGCGGCATTGCGCTTGAGCCCGTCGAAAACGGCTCCGGCAATGTGACGAATCCGAATTCCGCAGTGGCGAACAGCGTGATCTCTTCGGCGAACCGGCTCAGATGCAGGCCAACCAACGTAAGCGCGTGCAGATACTCGAGGATGAAGTCGCGGTCGCTCGTCGCGTCCATCGAGTTTGCGGTCGGCGCGGCGAAGGCAAGTTCGCGCGTGGCGATCGTCCGGTCGAGCGCGAGCGTTGCGCCGGCAATTGCGCCTGACCCAAGCGGGCACACGTTCAACCGCGCCGCGCAGTTCTTCAGCCGCGACGCGTCGCGGAGAATCATCTCGACATACGCGAGCAGCCAATGCGCTACGAGCACGGGCTCGGCCCGCTGCAGGTGCGTGTAGCCAGGCATCACCGCGTCCCCGCTGCGGCGCGCCAGATCGAGCAGCGCCTCAGCCCAGAGCGAAAGCGCTTCGACCACAGCCTCGAGCTGGCCGCGCACGTAGAGCCGCAGATCGATCGCGACCTGCTCGTTGCGGCTGCGGCCGGTGTGCAGTTTCAATCCGAGTGAGCCGATCCGCTCGACGAGAGCGAGTTCGACGAAGTGATGGATATCTTCGGCAGTCCCATGGTCGCGCACGCGCCCCTGACCTTCGGCAGTCGAGTATTCTCCCGCGATCGCATCGAGCGCCGCGCGGAGCTCCGCTCCTTCGCTCGCGGACAAGACCTGTGCGGCAACGAGCGCGGACGCATGCGCCTTGCTGGCGGCTATCTCTTGCTGGAGAAGCCGCCAGTCGAACACAATGGACCGCTGCCACTGCTCGAACTCCGCATCCAGCGGCTCGCGAAAGCGGCCCGACCACATCTTTCCGGATTGTTGCTCGCTTGACATCGCTCTATGCCTGCCTCCCAGTCTTGCTTGCCACGCCGCTGTTCAACTGGGGCAATTCGCTGCCTTTGCTGAGAGTGAGCAGGCCGCTCGCAGCGTACGTAAGGAGCTTTTCGCGCGTGTCGGCGATATCGAGATTGCGCATCGTGAGCTGGCCGATGCGGTCGCGCGGCGAGAACGTGGATTCGGTCTTCTCCATGCTGAGGCGCTCGGGATGGAACGTGAGGTTGGGCGACTCGGTGTTGAGGATGGAAAAGTCGTTGCCGCGCCGCAGTTCGAGCGTGACTTCGCCGGTGATGGGTTTGGCCACCCAGCGCTGTGCGGACTCGCGAAGCATGATGGCCTGGGAGTCGAACCAGCGGCCCTGGTAGAGCAGGCGGCCAAGCTTGCGGCCATTGTCGCGGTACTGCTCGATGGTGTCCTCGTTATGAATGCCGGTGACGAGGCGCTCGTAGGCGATGTAGAGCAAGGCGAGGCCGGGCGCCTCGTAGATGCCGCGGCTCTTGGCCTCGATGATGCGGTTTTCGATCTGGTCGGACATGCCGAGCCCGTGACGGCCGCCGATACGGTTGGCTTCAAGAAGCAGCTCGACCGGATCGGGATACTCGACTCCATTGAGTGCGACGGGAACGCCCTCATGGAAGCGGACGGCGACTTCCTCGGCCTTGACAGGCACGTCGTCGCGCCAGAAGGCGACGCCCATGATGGGCTCGACGATGCGAATGCTGGAGTTGAGGTGCTCGAGATCCTTCGCCTCGTGGGTTGCGCCGAGCATGTTGGAGTCAGTGGAATAGGCCTTCTCAGCGGACATCTTGTAGGCGAAGCCGGAGCGCTGCATGAACGCGGACATCTCGGCGCGTCCGCCGAGCTCGTCGATGAAAGCGGCGTCGAGCCAGGGTTTATAAACTTTGAGGCCGGGATTGACGAGCAGCCCGTAGCGGTAAAAGCGCTCGATGTCGTTGCCTTTGAAAGTCGAGCCGTCGCCCCAGATGTGGACGTCGTCCTCCTTCATCGCGGCCACCAGCAGGGTTCCGGTGACGGCGCGGCCGATGGGAGTGGTGTTGAAGTAAGTGACGCCGGCCGTGCTGATGTGGAAGGCGCCGGCCTGCAGCGCGGCGATGCCTTCGCGGACCAGCGGGCCGCGGCAGTCGATGAGGCGCGCCTTTTCGGCGCCGTATTCAAGCGCCTTGCGCGGAATCTCGCCGTAGTCGGCTTCGTCGGGCTGCCCCAGATTCGCCGTGTAGGCGTAGGGGATTGCGCCCCGCTGCTTCATCCAGTGCAGGGCAGCGGAGGTGTCGAGCCCGCCGGAGAAGGCAATGCCGACCTTCTGGCCGACGGGCAGCGATTCGAGAATGACGGACATGCTTTGAAAACCTCGGTGAGCGTGTTTCAGATCAGAGATCAGGGATCAGGGATCAGAGATCGACTTGTAGTCGGTTTCTCCGCTTCGTATGTTCCCGCGTAGAGCCTGATTCCTGAACTCTGCTCTTGCTGATCTCTACACTCTCGCTACTGCACGTTAAACTTCGCCACATTCGCCAGGCCGCCCAGCAACAGCAGCAGCAGCGCCTTCTGCGCGTGCATGCGATTTTCTGCCTGGTCAAAGACAATGGACTGCGGACCGTCGATCACCGCGTCGGTCACTTCCGCGTTGCGCCGCGCGGGCAGGCAGTGCATGAACACCGCATTCGGCGCAGCTTTCTGCATCAGCGCTTCATTCACCTGGAACGGCCGGAAGATGGGCGCGCGCTTCGTTGATTCGTGCTCGAAGCCCATGCTGACGCACACGTCGGTGTAAATGGCATGAGCGCCTTCGGCCGCGGCCTGAGGGTCCTGCAGCAGGCGGATCTCGCAGTTGTTGGCCTGCGCCATGTCGCGCGCCAGCGTGACAATCTCGATGTCCGGTGAGTAGCCGCGGGGCGTCGCCACGGTCACGTTCGCGCCAAGCTGCGCGCCGGTCAGCATCAGCGAGTGGCACACGTTGTTGCCGTCGCCTACATAAGTAAAGTTCAACCCGGCAGCGGCGCCAAAGTGTTCTTCGATGGTCATGAAGTCAGCCAGCGCCTGGCAGGGATGCTCGAAGTCGGAAAGCGCATTGATCACCGGCACGCGCGAGTTCGCGGCCATCTCGGTGATCGTGTCGTGCGCGTACGTGCGCAGGATGATCACGTCGACCCAGCGCTCCAGGTTGCGCGCCACGTCGGCAATGGTTTCACGCTCGCCCAAGGGCGAACTGGTCTGGTCGACGAACGTCGCGTTGCCGCCCATGGTGTTGATGCCGGTCTCGAAGGCCAGGCGCGTGCGCAGGCTTGCCTTCTCGAACATCATCACCATCTGCTTGGCGTCGAGGGCATGCCGGTATTCCCGCGGATTGCGCTTCACGTCGTGGCCCAGTTTGACGATCGCGCGGACCTCGGCGCTGGAGAGATCGGCGATGGAGCACATGTCCTCGCCGGCCATGCGCGCTGCCGCGGCGAGAACGTCCGGGTCCTTCTCAACAGGGATAGCGGCGCTTTCAATGGTGGTTGTTCTGCTAGCCACGATTCACTCCTTCTGCGGTTTGTCCGGCGGCCTGAGCCGCGCCGGCGTGTTCGGTAAAGATCTCGTCGAGCGCGGCGATCGCGGTGTCCACGTGCCCGCGCTCGAGGATGAACGGCGGCAGGAACCGCAACACCGTGTCGCTCGTGCAGTTGATGACGATATGCCGCTTGAGCATTCCGGCGACAGCAGCCTTGGCAAGCTCGGCGGAGTCGAGTTCCGCAGCCAGCATCAGTCCCTTGCCGCGCACATCGACGATGGCGTCGTGTTTCGCGGCAAGTCCCCGCAGTTGCGCCTGGAAGTAGTCGCCGACCTCGGTCGCATGCGCCAGCAGGCCGTCCTTCTCGATGGTGTCGATCACGGCGATGGCCACGGCGCAGGCCAGCGGACCGCCGCCGAATGTCGTCCCGTGCATGCCGGCGTGAATCGCCCGAGCGGCTTCTTCGCTGCACACGATCGCTCCCAGGGGAATGCCTCCGGCGAGCGGCTTTGCGATCGTCGTCACGTCGGGCAGGATCGAGTAGTGCTGATAGCCAAACCATTTGCCGGTGCGGCCCAGCCCCGACTGGATCTCATCGGCGATCAGCAGCGCGCCGGTCGAACTGGCAAGCGCACGCGCTTCGGCGAAGAACTCCTGCGTCAGCGGCCGGATCCCGCCCTCTCCCTGGATGGACTCCACGAGAATCGCGCAGACTTCGTTGGAAAACTTTGCGCGCAGATCGCCGGCATCGTTGAAGCGGACGAACTCGACGCCGGGAACGACGGGGCCGAACGGCTCGCGATACTTCGCCTTGTAGGTCGTCGAGACCGAGCCGAAGGTGCGGCCGTGGAAGCTCTGCTCGAGGGCGAGGAACCTGGTCCCGATTGGCTTGCCTTCGCTGCGCAGCAGGCCGGCATGTGCGCGGGCCAGCTTCAGCGCACCCTCCCAGGCCTCCGTGCCTGTGTTGGCAAAGAAGACGCGGTCGAGGCCGGTCCGCTCGGTCAATCGCAGCGCCAGCTCGGCCTGGCCCTCGTGATAGAAGAGGTTCGACGTGTGGATGAGCGCGCGGCTCTGCAGGGCGATTGCATCGACGATCACCGGATGCGAATAGCCCAGCGCATTCACGCCGATGCCGCTCAGCAGGTCGAGATAGCGCACGCCGTTTTCGTCGACGAGATGAACGCCCTCGCCGCCGACGAAGAGGATCGGGTTGCGCTCGTAGGTCTGTAATAGCAGCCGCTGTTCGGCGGCGCGAATTTCATCGAGCTTCATTCAGAACCTCCCGGTATCGCCTCGGGGACGAAAGCCCATTCCTGTTTTGAGCCCCTGTTCGGCACGACGAAAGCCGGGCCCTTGCGAAACAGCGGCCGTTCCAATCACGAGTTATGCCACCATCACTTCCGTGCCATGCGCCACCCGCGAGCTGCAAAGATCGGGTAGCGATCCCGCGGCCTCCGCGGGCAGGATGCGCACGCGCTTCACGCCGTTCAACAGAGCTTCGCGGCACGCGCTGAGCTTGGGCAGCATCCCACCGGAGATCACCGCACTTTTCGCCATCTCGGCAATCTGGTCGATGGAGAGCCAGCGCAGCACCTCGCCGTTCGAGCCGCGCACGCCGGGCACATCGGTGAGGAACACGAGCGCGTCGGCACGGCAGGCGATGGCGCAGGCCGCGGCCATCTCGTCGGCGTTGATGTTGTAGTATTCGCCGTCGAAGCCCAGCGCCATCGAAGAAAGCACGGGCACGCCGTTCAGCTGCCAGATCGCATCAAGCCAGCGCGCGTCGCTGGCCGCAATCTCGCCTACATAGCCCAGGTCCGGAGCGGTGCGCTTCTTGCGTGCGCGGAAGAGCAGCCCATCGCCGCCCGACAACCCCACAGCCGGCTGGCCAAGCGCGCCCAGCGCGGCTACCAGGCTCTTGTTCACGCGGCCGGCCAGCACCATCAGCGCCACATCGCGTGTCGCGGCGTCGGTCACGCGCAGGCCGCCGATGAACTCGCTTTCGATGCCGAGCTGCTTGAGCGCGCGGGTCAGCTGCACGCCGCCGCCGTGCACCACGGCGACCTGGTGGCCGTCGCGCACCAGCTCCGCTATGGCGCGTGTGCAGCCGTCATAGAGGGCCCGATCTTCGAGGCCCGCGCCGCCCAGTTTGACCACGTACCTCATTCGAGACCCTCTTGTTCGCACCAGCCCTGCATTACGTTCAGGTTCTGCACCGCCTGCGACGATGCGCCCTTGAGCAGGTTGTCGAGACAGCTCACGATCACCGCGCGGCGTCCATCCGCCGACACCTGGATTCCGATGTCGGCATAACCGGTGCGCAACGAATACTGGATCTGCGGGAGCACTTTGTCATAGATGCGCACCATGGGGCTGGCGATGAAGAATTCACGATAAATCGCAACCATCCGCTCGCGCGTCTGCGGCTCGCGAAATCGCACATAGATCGTCGAAAGGATTCCGCGCGGAATGGGCAGCAGATGCGGGGTGAACACAAGCTCGCCGGAATGCACGCCGATCTGTTCCAGCATCTCGCCGGTGTGGCGATGATGAAAAACCCCGTAAGCGGAGAGATTGTCCGCCGCGTACATGAAGTGCGTCTTGGCCGTCGGCGCCTTGCCCGCGCCGCTCACGCCGCTCTTCGAGTCGCAGATGATGCCGTGCTCCACGTCGACCAGCCCGGCGGCAACCAGCGGCTTCACGGCGAGGATGATCGAGGTCGCGTAGCATCCGGGGTTCGCCACCAGCCTGGCGCCGGCAATCTTGCCGCGGTGCAGCTCCGGCATGCCGTAAACGGCCTCGGCCTGCGTGGTTCTGGCCAGCTCGGTTCCTTCGTCCGCGAAGCCGTAGATGGCGCGGTTGGGGGGCTCCGCCAGCCGCCATGCGCCGCTCAAGTCGATCACGCGCATGCCGCGTTTCAGCGCTTCTGGTGCCCATTCGCGGGACTGCTCGTGCGGAGTAGCGAGAAACAGAACCTCGACTCCGCGCGCGGCGAGAAGCTCCCACGCGAATGGCTGCAGCTTCACCTGGCCGGCGCCGTTGCTGCTGCCCAGCTCGGGATGAATCTCCGCCAGCGGCACGCCGCCGCGCGCGGCGTCTTTCTCGTCGATGCGCCCGGCGAAGACCGGTGGCACGCCCTTCAGCCGCGGATGACGCAGCAGCAGCCGCGCAAGCTCCGCGCCCGCGTAGCCGGTCACTCCAACAACGGCGGTTTGTACTGGCTTCGTCATGATTCGAGAATCGCCTTCAGTTTCGCTTCCACCTGCATTGCGCGGCGCGCGTCGGGGCAGATCACCAGCACCGTATCGTCTCCCGCGACCGTGCCCACCACATCCGCCCACGCCTCATGATCGAGCGACGCGGCCACCGGTTGCGCGCCGCCCATCACGGTTCCGATCACCACCTGGTTCAGCGCGCGGCGCACGCGGAGGCCGAAGCTGGCCATCGTTTCCGTAAAGGAAGGAGGGCCCTCATTCTCCGCGCCGGGCGCCGCCGCATGGCCATTGGCCGAGGGCAGGGAATAGCCGCCGGGCCCCTTGAAGAGCCGCATCTCGTGGATGTCGCGCGACAGCGTTGCCTGGGTTACGGCGAAGCCGCGCCGGCGCAGCTTGCGCCGCAGCTCGTCCTGGTTGGTGACGAGCGAGCTGGCCAGCACCTGGCGAATCGCGTTTTGTCGCTGAACCTTCATCGTGGCGCGCCGGGAATCGAAAGCGCGGCCCCCGGCGGGAAACCGCGCATGAATAAATATACAATGTAATGAATAAGTATGCAAAGCCGGAATCGGTGAATTTTCGAGGAATTCCGGGGTGCTTCGCTGGTCAAATGCGTGCCGCCTGCGCCGCTGCATCCGCCGCCGCGCTTCGCCCTGAACGCCGCGGCCGCGGCGCTCTTCTATACCGCATTGCGCGAAGCGGAGCGCGCCGCCTCGGCGTCCTGGGCTTCGCGTTCGCGCGCCGCCTCCGCCTGCGCCATCAGGTCCTCAAGCGACTCGATCCGCGGTTCGCGGGCGCAGACACACCAGCAGAACGCCCTCAGCGAATAGGTTCTCCCGGGATTGGCATTGCGGTAGTTTATGGCCTCTTTCAGGCGCAGCTTGACGGTGACGGCATTCGCCTCGTCAAAATGGCCGGCCATGGCGAACTGCGCCGGGTCGACGCGGCCGATCACGTCAGTGGCGCGGAAGGCCGCCGTCATCAGCTCTCCCATTTCGATCAGCGCTTCTTCTCCGGCGTCCGGTCCAAGTGCCCGCTGGATCTCAACCAGGTTCTCCAGCTCGACAAAGAGGATGGAGAAGGCAAGCCCGTCGCGCCGCGCCTGGCGCAGCACCTGCCATCCCACCAGGTGGAATCCGCGGCGGTTGACCAGCCCCGTCAACTCGTCGCGCAGGGCGAGGTCGCGAATCTTCTCTTCCAGGCGATTGATCTTCAGCGCCATGTAGAGCATGAGCGTGAGGATGGCGGCGGCGACGACAAACTCGACGGCCGCGGTCAGGGACGGGGCGCTGAGCCATCCGGAACGCACGGCGTTTTCCAGCGCCGCGCGCGGTAGGAAGGGAACCAGCAGAACCATCGGTGCAGCCACCCGGGCGATGCGGCTGCCGCTGCCCGCGCCAAGCAGCGTGGAGAAGATGCCCCTCTCGGCTCGATGCATCAAGGCGACAAAGGCCAGCAGGGCGAAGGCCAGCAAGGTCAGCAGCGACGTCCGGTCCACCGCGGCGCGGCTCGACAAGCCCTCGAAAAGGTATTGACGCACCATGGCCAGCACGAGGAGCCAGAAGACGGAGACGAAGAAGTCCGCCGCGTGCGAGGCCGCGCCCTTGCGCGCCGGTGTGAGCACGACGATGACCGCCAGGGCAAGAAACGCGCCCGCGGTCATGCTGGGCATCGGCTGCGCGCCGGAGGCCGCTCCGCCCATCAGGCGGCTCATTGCGATGGGGATGTGCAGGATGTTGCCCGCCAGCACCGAACCCGCCACCGCCGCCAGAAGCACAGCGACGACGACGCCGGCGCGTTTGAGTCCTTCCGGGTGGCGCGGCCGCGAAAGCTCCAGGCCCAGCGCGCTCAGAAGCAACGCAACAGCAACCTCGGGCGTGACGGGCACGGACGTACTGTTCACGTGCCAGCCGAGAACCGAGCTCTGGCCCATCCACAGGGCTCCCGCGGCAATGACTACGACAACGGCGAGATAGGTCCGCTCGATCAGGGCCAGCTTTCCCAGCAGGGCCGTATCCTGATGACCGGAGATGGAGGCCGGATTGGGCATGGTGTGTTGGATAAACCCGCAGCCGCAAGCTCTTGATGGAAGCTTATCTTGTCTGCCGTCTAGATTATCGCCTGAAAACTGCCTCGCGGTCCGTCGGGTACCGCTCCTGTAACAGGTTGACGAGACAGCGCGCGGCAAAAACTGAGGATGCCGTGAGGCGATCGACACGCGCCCGAACACGGTGTTTCGGCACTTCCCGGGGCAACTCCAGCACCCGGCGGCCCTGCACTGGTACACTCTCCGGTGACCGCGCCTCGGCCGGCCATCCAATTCTCGGGCAATGATTACAAAGAAACCGCTCAGCACCTTGAATGACCTTTTCTGCTACGTCGCCGCGGCCAATCATCCGCGCGCCATGCACTGGCAGGATGGATCCGGCGAATGGCATCCGATCTCTTCGGACCAGATCTACCAGCGTGTCCGCGCGCTGGCCAAGGCGTTCCTCGGGTGGGGCGTGCAGAAAGGCGATCGCATCGCTCTCATCGGCGAAAACCGGTGGGAGTGGGCCATCTCCGACTTCGCCACCCTCGCCGTGGGCGCGGCCGACGTGCCGATCTATCCCACGCTCACCGGCGAGCAGATGGCCGTTTTGATCCGCGACGCCGGCTGCCGGATCGCCGTAGTCTCCACGCGGCAGCTCTACGACAAAATCGATGCCGTCCGGTCCCAGACTGCGTTGGAGCGCGTCCTTATTATGGATTCGGTCAACCCGCCGAAGGGCGCGATCCCGTTCTCTTCCGTCCTGGCCGGCGCCGACGAGCGCGGCAGCGAGCGCGACGCCGAATTCGACGCCTTGACCGCATCCGCCGGGCCCGACGACCTGGCCACGCTCATCTATACGTCCGGCACAACCGGCGAGCCCAAGGGAGTCGCGCTCACGCATGGCAATATTGCCTGCAACCAGAACTACTGCACGGTCGAATTTGGCTTCGGGTCCGGAGACGCCTGCATCTCCTTCCTGCCGCTCTCGCACATTACCGCCCGCGCGCTCGATTACGCGATGTTCTACTACGGGACCCAGGTCGCCTATTGCTCGCAGTTCGACCGGCTGCCCGAAGCCATGAAGCAGGTGCGGCCGTCGGTCATCGTCGGCGTGCCGCGCGTGTACGAGAAGATTCGCCAGGCGGTGGAAACCAAAGCCTCGGCTTCTCCGGTGAAGAGGCTCATCCTGAGCTGGGCCATCCGCGTCGGCGCCAGTCACATGGATGCGGTGTATGACGGCAAGCGGCCATCCTCGCTGGCCTGGCGGATTGCCGAAAAGCTCATTTATGGAAAGGTCCGCGAGGCCTTTGGCGGCCGCGTGACTACCTTTGTCTCCGGCGGCGCGCCGCTCGGCCTCGACACCGCGAAGTGGTTCGCCTCGGTGGGCATCGCGGTCTACGAGGGCTACGGCCTGACCGAAACCTCGCCTGTGATCGGCGTCAACTCGCCCATCACCCACCGCATGGGCGCCATCGGCCGGCCGCTCCCGAACATCGAGTGCAAATTTGCTGAAGACGGCGAACTGCTCGTGCGAGGGCCTTCGGTCTTCAAAGGTTACTGGAACAAGCCCGAAGCCAGCGCCGATTGTTTCGATGCCGAGGGCTGGTTCCGCACCGGCGACATCGGCCATATCGACTCCGACGGCTTTCTCTACATCACCGACCGGAAGAAGGAGCTGCTCAAGACTTCGGGAGGCAAGCTCGTCGCACCGCAGCCCATCGAGAACAAGCTCAAGGTCAACGTATTTGTGGCGAATGCCGCCCTGGTCGGCGATCGCCACAAATACATCTCGGCGATTCTCTCGCCCAACTTCGCCGCACTCGAGGACTGGGCCCGTCATCACGGCATCGAAGGCAAACCGCGCGCAGAGCTGGTGGCCGATCCGCGCGTCCTGGCTCTCTATGGCGAGATCGTAAAGCACGTGAATGCGGACCTGGCCAACTTCGAGTCCATCAAGCGTTTCCGAGTCGTGGCCGACGAATGGACGCAGGAAGCGGGCCACCTGACGCCCTCAATGAAACTCAAGCGCCGCGTGATCACGAGTCGATATGCGGACCTGATCGCCGCGCTCTACGCAGACGAAGCAACCTCGCGCGCCGGGTAGCCGCAGCCTCGGCCAGCTCCGGCCGCCTGCGGAAAACCGGACGTCTCTTCCACATGGCTGCGAATCCGCGGAAGAACGGAGCTCCCCACGCCCCGACAGCCAGCAGGCTGCCAAAGATGATCACGGCGTCCAGGCTCTCGCGGCCGGCGCGCGTCCAGTAGGCGTCGGGCTCCAGGTTCAGCCACAGCGCAAATTCATCCAGCGTGAGCGCCGCGCCCGCACCGTAGCTGATCGACATCAGCCGGCTCAGCAGGATTGCGGTGTGCGAAGACGAGCGGCCCACATCGAGAAGCCATCCATAGCCCACCAGAAGAAGAATCAGGATTCCCCAAACCAGATGGTGGATGTGCAGGCCGCGCACCATCACGAAGTGAAACGGTCCCGCACCGCGCACCACCAGCATCACGATCGCGCGCACGCCGGCAAATGTGACCAGGAACGAGACCGAGGCCAGGAACATGCGGCGCCGCGGGCGGTCGGGAATCGTGGACCGGACGATGAAGCCCAGCCGGGTGAGCTGCAACAGCACCAGCAGAACGACCACCACCAGGCCGGCGAAGACCAGCAATAGGAACGCGCCGCTTCCGGGCATACCTTATTGAATCACTAATGTGGGGATTTCCGGCCTGAAATGCGCGAACCGGCACCGGGCGCGGCGTGAGCGTGGTCACGATTCCGCTTGCCACCCAGGGCGTACACTGTTCAGGGTGGAAAGCGGCGGGCGAGCCGCTGCGGAGTCGAGAACCCTCCAATTCCGGTCCCGCCTGCGGGGCCGATTTCAAAAAGGAGAGCTTGCAATGCGTGTTGCTTTGTTGACCGGAGGCGGCGATTGCCCCGGCCTGAATGCAGTGATCTATGCGGCTGTCAAGAAGGGAATCAACGCCTACGGAGACGAGTTCATCGGCTTCCTCAATGGCTGGCGCGGCGTTCTTGACAACAAGTGGATCCCGCTTACGCTCGAAAACACCGACGGCATCCAGTTGAAGGGCGGCACCATCCTGCATTCGTCGCGTACCAACGTGAAGAAGATTCCCGGCGGCATCGACAAAGTGCAGGAGGTCATCAAGGCCAACAAGATCGAAGCGCTGATCGCTCTGGGTGGCGACGACACACAATCGGTCACTCTTTTTCTGAGCGAGCACGGCGTCAACGCGGTGGGCGTTCCGAAGACCATCGATAACGACATCAACGGCACCGACGCGACCTTTGGCTTCGACACCGCGGTTTCGATCGCCACAGAAGCTATCGACCGCATCCACACCACCGCCGACTCGCACAACCGCGTGGTCGTTGTCGAGGTGATGGGCCGCGACGCCGGATGGATCGCTTATGCCTCGGGCATCGCCGCCGGAGCGCACGTTATCCTGGTCCCCGAGAAGGAGATCGATATCGATCGCGTCTGCGCGCTGCTCAAATACAACTACGATCATGGCAAGCACTACGGCGTGGTCGTGGTCGCCGAGGGTTGCCATTTGCCCGAGGTCGGCCAGGTGCTTGGTTCGGAGAAGGTGGATTCCTTCGGGCACGCGCAGCTCTCCGGCATCGGCGAAGCGCTGGCCGAATTGATCGAAAAGAAGACCGGTTTCGAAACCCGCTCGGTGAACCTCGGCCACACGCAGCGCGGCGGAGTGCCCACGGCCTACGACCGCCTGCTCGGCCAGCGCTATGGCCTGCACGCCATCGACATGGTGCACGAAGGCAAGTGGGGACGCATCGCCGTGCTGCACGGCTCGGACATCACCGACATCACGATCAAGGAAGCGATCGCCGCCAACCGCCGGCTCGACCAGCGTTTCTTCGACGTGATCGCGTCGCTCGAAGCCAAGGTCTAAGGGTCCCTCCCGCCCCCCTGCAGAGGCCATCTCTTTTCGGAGGGATGGCCTTTGCTTCAGGAAACACGGTCACGGAATCGAAACTGCGGCGGTGGCCCTCGCGCACACTAAAGTTAGATTGTGGACTACCGGCGCTACGCCCCCGGCGACTTCCCGCAGCTCTATGAGATCGAGGAGCAATGCTTCCGGCCGCCGCAGAGGTTCTCCCGCCGCTACATGCGCGAACTGGTCGGAGCCGCGAGCGCAGCCACCTGGATCGCCGAAGAGGCCGGCCGCCTTGGCGGATTTGCCATTGTCGACTGGTCCAGGGAAGCCGGCGAGACCGTGGCCTATCTCCAGACCATCGAAGTCGATCCGCTGCAGCGAGGCCGCGGCATTGCCCGTGAGCTGCTGCGCCGCGCCGAGAGCTCGGCGGCCGCTGCCGGCGCCAGCCTCATCTGGCTGCACGTCGACGAACAGAACCACGCCGCGATCCGCCTGTATCAATCGAATGGATACCTCTGCAAGGGCAGGGAAGACGGCTACTACGGCCGCAGCCGCGCCGCCCTGATCTACTCCAAGACCCTCGTCCCTCGCGCGGCCTGAACTCTTTGCACAACAGCGGTTTACGGGTCATTTCGCAAAGCACTGCTGCACCGGCAAACCTTCTTCGCGTACACTAAAATTACATTCTCAATGTCCCTGAGCAATCCAAACCTCCCCAAGCTGTTTTTCGCCCTCCGCGCGTACAACGCGCAACTGTTCTTTCACGACCTTCTCGCCGGGATCACCGTCGGGCTGGTCGCTCTGCCGCTGGCCATGGCCTTCGGCATCGCATCCGGAGTGACGCCGCAGGCCGGCCTCTACACCGCGGTCGTGGCCGGGTTCCTCATCTCCGCGCTGGGCGGCTCGCGCACGCAGATCGGCGGACCCACCGGGGCCTTCGTGGTAATTGTTGCCGGAATCGTGGCCCGCTTCGGGATGTCCGGCTTGGCCATGGTGACTCTGATGGGCGGCGTTATGCTGCTCATCATGGGCCTGACCGGCCTGGGCGCGGCGGTGCGCTTCATTCCCCGCGTGGTTGTGATCGGATTCACCAACGGCATCGCCATCCTGATCGCGTCCACGCAGATCAAGGACTTCTTCGGCTTGCGCACCGGCGCGGTTCCCAGCGAGTTTCTGCCGCGCCTGAAGGTGTTGCTGTCGCACGCCGCAACGGTGAACTGGGCGGCGGTCGGCCTGGGGCTGGGCACGCTGGCAATTCTTCTCTTCCTGCCGCGAATCACCAGACGCGTGCCCGCGTCCATCGTCGCGCTGCTTGTCTGCACCGGCGTTGCGGTCGCGTTTCGCCTGCCGGTCGATACCATCGGCAGCAAGTTCGGCGGAATTCCGCAAGGCCTGCCGCCCTTCGCCATCCCCGACTTCCATGCCGAGCACATCCTGCCCCTGATTCCTTCGGCATTCACCGTGGCCATGCTGGCCGCGCTCGAGAGCATGCTCTCCGCCGTGGTGGCCGACGGCATGACCGGCGACCGCCACAACCCCAACGTCGAACTGGCCGCCCAGGGCATCGCCAACATCGTCTCGCCGCTCTTCGGCGGGATTCCCGCCACAGGCGCCATCGCGCGCACCGCCACCAACGTCCGGTCCGGCGGGCGCACTCCGGTTGCGGGCATCCTTCATGCCCTCACGCTGCTTGGCATTCTGCTGGTGGCTGCGCCGCTGGCCGCCTATATTCCCCTGGCCACGCTGGCCGCCGTGCTCTTCGTTGTCGCCTACAACATGGGCGAGTGGCCGGAGATTGCCGCGGTCTTCCAGATGGACCTGGCCGCCATTGCCGTCTGGCTTGTGACCTTTGCGCTCACCGTCTTCGCCGACCTTACGGTGGCGGTCGCCGTCGGGCTGGGCCTGGCCGCGCTGCTTTACATCTACCGCATCGCCGAGACCACTACGGTCTCGCCGGTCACCGACGAGTACATCCGCGACGGCCTGCCCCACGTGCTGCAGGGCCGCATCGTGCCGCCTTACGTCACGCTCCTGCGCATTCACGGGCCGTTCCTCTTCGGCACTACCGAAAAGCTCGTCGAGGCCACCGCCAACCTGGAAGCCTTTGCTCCGGTCGTAATTCTGCGGCTGAGAAATATGACCGCGATCGACGACACCGGCATTCACGCCATCGAGACGTTTGCCGGGCGTCTTCGCCAGTCAGGGCGATCGCTGCTGCTCTGCGGAGCCATGCAGCAGCCATCGCGGCTGTTGCAGAGCCCGCGTTTCCTCGATCGTGTGGGCCGCGAGAACATCATGCCCAACATCCAGGCGGCGCTGGACCGGGCAAGCGCGATCCACAACGTTACACATTCGCTGGCGTGTTGACGATTCTTCCGCGAATATTCAGGAATGCGCCATTGCCGGCTCCGGCACGCGCGACCGGTGCGCCCACAGCCCAAGGCCTGGATTCGCCACAAAGAAAACGCGTTCGCCATCGACCTTGTTGAAGCCGTGATGGAGCTTTGTCCGGTCGTAGCGGCGGCTCATCTTATCGAGATCGCCGTACTCGAAGCCGACCCCCTCGATCTCTTCTTTCGTCAGATGGCCCGGGCACCAGGTGATGCGGAACCGGCCTTCCGACGAGGCGTGGATAAGGTGCGCCGCCGCGCCAAGTCCGGCAGCCAAATCGGCGTTCTCCTCCACCGCCTTCAGCGTTGCCGGCGTGCCGCGATAGCCATACTTGCGGATGAGGCCGTCGATGGCCTTGTCTTCGCCGAATTCGCGCACGCCGGGCGCGAGAACGACCAGTTCCGCGCCATCGGCCAGCGCCATCCGGGTGCGATACACCGCTTTGTTGCCGATCCACGTGGAGTGGAACTCGTGCGGGTCGAGATAAACGACTGCTTTGTGGATCGGCTCGTCGAGCGCCTCGATGTTGACCTTCACGCTGAGCTCGGCGGCGCGATGAAAGCACTCGGCATCGTCGCCGATGAAAAGCCCGCGGACAACGAGCCGGTTGTCGCCAGTGCGGCCGACCACGGTGAGCACGTAGACGATGGGCAAGTGGCCGAGAAAGCGCTCCTGCGCGGCATTGAGCACGGAGCGCACCGGGTTCTCGGCGCGGCCCATGATGCGCTCCAGGCCGATCACCGCGCTCAGGTAATGGCTGCGGTCGATGCCGTCGCGCCCACCCGTGCCAATGAGGATGTTCTTGGTGTAGTTGGCCATGCCCATCACTTCGTGCGGAACAACCTGGCCAATGGAGAGAATCAGGTCGAAGCCGTCGCGCCCATCACCGCGAGAGACGAGCCGGTTGACCTGTGCCGGCCACGCGAAATTGAGCCGGCCCTCGGAGGCTTCGCGGATGAATTCCGCCGGAACCTCGCCCAGCGTCTCAACATCCGTGCGCCAGTTGTGAACTTTGAAGAGACCCTGCGGCACGTCGCCAAACATGTGGGCGAGCTGCGGGGCGCTCATCGGAGTATGCGTGCCCAGCGCGGGCAGAATGGCTTTGAGCCGGTCGCCATAGTATTGCCATGCCATGCGCGTGAGCTCGCCGGCATGGGAGTGGAGGCGGCTGGCGTCGGGAGGGACAACGAGGACGCTGCGGCGCGGCCCAAGCTTGTCGAGGGACTCGATGAGCAGTTGCTGGAGCTGCTCCGAGTGGAGTTCGGTGGTATCCGATCCGATGGCGAGGTAGAGGCTCATAGCGGCTAAGGAAAGGATACGCCTGAGGATTATTTAAGAGCCAACGGACGCGACGGCGGGTCAGAGGATTCCAGGTTTTTGGGGCAGAGATTCTTCGACATCTTCAAGGGTTATTGGCGGGCTTCTGAATTTCCGGTTTGGAAGGAGTGCGGCAAAGTGAACTCGATAAGTCTTGACGGTCCTCCGGCCTCAAGCCTAGAATTGGCGTCGATTTTAAACCTTCTCCTTGCATGAAGTTCGCGGAATTCTTGCGAACGGGCTCTGAGCTTTGTCCAGAGTTTTGAAGTGGCTTTACTCGCCGCTAAGGCATGTTTGCGCCTGAATCCGTGGATGAACATCGGACCGGTGAACCGAAAGGACACGCACCTTGCGGTTCATCCTTAAGGTAGTTTTGCGCGTCGATGCCGGCAGGAGGGTTGAAGTCCTTATTTCGTGTTTTGGCCTTCAAGGGCTTCTCCGGCCTCCAAGAGCAGCTGGCGTATCGCCTGATTTTCGAAGGGATGGGTTCTGATGAAGAATGTTAGATGGCAATTGCTTGCAATCGCGGGAATTGGGCTGGGCGTTTATTCTCCAAACCTGGCTGCCTCCAAACCGAATATTGCCGCATTGAATCCGAGTTCGAAGGCCCCGGGTGGATCGGCATTCACCTTGACGGTGTACGGATCCGGCTTTTCCGCTGGAGCGCATGTGAACTGGGGAGCCACCAAGCTGACGACGACGTTTATAGGAGCGTCAGAAATCACCGCGGTCGTTCCGGCGCCTCTTACCGCGAAGGCCGGGACCGCCGAGGTGACGGTGACAACGAGCGGGGGGAAGTCGAACGCAACGGTGTTCACCATCGCCGCTGGCTGGTTCGACAACTTCGAGTCGTATGCGCTGGGCAGCTTCCCGTCGCCGAACTGGCAGGCGAGTGGAAACAACGGAACCAGCATCGTCGATGCTGAGCATGAATTCTCGACTCAATCGGTGCAGCTATTTGGCGAGCTTGGAGCATGTTGGGGCGCGCTCATCCACAGGGAGTTTTCGGTCACTCCCCCATTCACGATCGAGTTTTACGCGAGGAGCGGCAACGAGCCGTTGAGCGGCTGTCACCCCTTCCGCGCCGACGCGCAATTGCTGACCGGTCCCAGTTGGACGCTCCCCAACCGCGATCTCATGCACTTCAACGCAAATGGCGCACTGGTGATAGCGAATAGCAAAGTGGGCGCGATTTCTCCGCTGTTGACCTGGGTGAAAGTGAGGATGACCTACGAACGCCCAAACGCCGACACTGTGCGCATCAGCTATTGGTTCAACGACCAATTCTATAAATCGATCAATGTCAGCCCCGACTCGTATGAGAGCGAGCTAACCTGGCTGACGCTGGCGTCCGGAGAGGGATCTGCCTGGTTCGAGAACGCGAACGTTAGTGCCGGTTTGCCTTTGTTGCCGCATCTCAGCATTGTGGCAACGCACCAAGATGACTTCAGCCAGGGCCAGAGCGGTGCGGAATATGAGGTGTCCGTCAGCAATGCAAAGGGTGCGGCTCCGAGCGTTGGAGCCACGACTGTCACCGGATCGGCGCCAAAGGGCTTCGCACTCTCATCCATCGCGGGTCCCGGGTGGACCTGTGGGAGCCACTCCTGTTCTCGCAGCGATCAATTGGCAGCGGGAGCGAGCTTCCCACCGATTACAGAGACCTTCAATGTTGCCTGGAACGCTCCGGAAACCGTCACCAATATAGTGAGCGTATCAGGCGGCGGGTCGAAGCCTGCAAACGCCAGCGATCCGACGACCGTTGAAACTGACAATCCCGTGCCTGTTCTGACGTCGATCTCGCCAGTCAGTGCGAAAGCCGGCGGCGCAGCTTTCCGCCTTACCGTGAACGGTTCCAACTTCGCGAAGACCGCGATTGTAAGTTGGAACGGAAGCAGCAGGAACACGACCTATCTCAATGCCACGCAGTTGATGGCCGCGATCGGTAAATCCGACATCGCGAATGTTGGCACCGCCGCAGTCACCGTCGTGAATCCCAGCCCGGGAGGGGGGACTTCCAAGCCCTTGATTTTCGGAATCAAAGGCCCGCCGCCCGCGCCGGTTTTTACGCCGCGCGCTGGAACTTACGCGTCTTCTCAAAATGTCACGATTACGGATGTGGCTCCCGGGGCGACGATCTACTACGCTATCAACCCAACTACGACCACGACTTATGTGACGTATACAGTTCCGATCAAGGTGTCTGCATCTGAGACTCTGGCCGCATTCGCCATCGTGCCGAACTTCAACCCGTCACCAACGGCGACCGCGGCTTACACCATTCAGATGCCGACCGTGAAGCTCTCGGCAACAAGCGCGCCGTTTGGCGACCAGGGAATTAACTCGATCAGTGCAGTTCACCCGGTAACTCTCACGAACACCGGCAGCACTTCGGTTTCGATCAAATCAATCCAGCTAACCGGCGCAGATGCCTCATCGTTTTTGATGGAGCAGGCCTGTGGGGCCAAGCTGGCTGGCGGCGCATCGTGCAAGATCTCCCTGTTCTTCTATCCAACGGCCGCGGGCGCGGAAACAGCGTACGTGACCATCACCGATAACGCGAGCGGTTCGCCACAGAAAATCACCTTGACCGGGACAGGACAATAGTTTGCGGAGCAACGGACTGTACGATCTCGATGGAGGATCGAGGTTGATCGAGGAGTGCGGCATGCAGTTTGGCTGAAGAGGGCTGCGAAGCTGGCCAGGAATACTCGGCCGGGGCTCAACAGCCCTTCTTGCACCGCTCCATGATGGCCTTATGCAGGCGCTCGCGGAGGCCGTTGGGCAGCTCGTAGAGCGTGTGGGAGCGATAGATCTCGATGGTCTTGCGGGTGGTGTTGAGCGTGACTACGCAGTGCTCGCAGCCGCGCAGGTGCTCTTCGAGCTCGGTCCGCGTCACGGCGGCCACCGAGCCGTCGATCAGGTCGTCGAGCATCGCGATAAATTCAGTGCAGGTCACTTCTTTTCCACCCTTTTCCCTTTAGAATCGCCGGCCGAGCCGTTCTTCCTCTTGAAATAACGGCTGAGCCGTTCGCGCAACTGCAGCCGGGCGCGCAGCAGCCGCGACTTGACGGCGGGAATGCTCAGCCCCAGCGTCTCCGCCGTCTCCTCGGTCGATAATCCTTCCACGTCGCGCAGCACAAACACGACCCTGAATCCCTGCGGCAACCCCTGGATGGTCTTGCGCAGAATCTCGTTCAATTCGGACTGCGTGTAGTTCTGCTCGGGGTCGGGCGCCCAGTCGGCCAGGTCGCGCGGAACGCTGCCCTCTTCGGTCTCCACGTCCTCGTCGATCGAGACCATCTTGCCGGTGCGCCGGCGGCGCAACCGCATCAGGCTTTCGTTGACTGCGATCCTGACCAACCATGTGTAAAACTTCGAATTCCCCTGAAACTGGTCGAGCTTTTCATATGCTTTCAGGAACGCATCCTGCATCACGTCTTCCGCGTCTTCGCGGTTCTGCGTGATGTGCTGGGCAATCCTGAAAATCTGCCGGTCGTACTTGCGCACCAGCTCGTCGTAGGCCGAAACATCCCCGCCACGCGCCCGTTCGACGAGGGCTACGTCAGGATGCTGCTCGTTCTCCGCAATAGGTTGGATGGTGGCCATGGGGGTAGGATTCGAAAATCGCTCGGGGATAGCACAAAAGGTGCAACATCCCTGAAGTTCAAGTCTACCGGAGGAGGGGGCGGCGGGCCAAACCGGGGGCGGCGCCGCCTGAAACCTGAGTTGCAACCAAAGTGGTAACGCGAGTGATTCCGGTCGCTGACCGGCGAGCCGATTTCAGCGTAGAGTTGAATCTATGAGGGCCGTAGTTTCCCCGTCATCCCCGAGTGCGCTGGCACGTTGTCTCGCCCTGGCGCTGGCGGGACTGCTGGTGGTTTCTGCCATTCCGGCCCAGACATCCGGCAGCTCTTCCAGCGCGCAATCCGCGACCGCAAAGAAATCCAAGACCGCCAAAAAGAAGCCGGCGAAGCCCGGAACGGCCCCTCGAAAGTCAAAGGCCTCGCGTCACGGCAGCCGCGCCTCGCGCATCGCCCGCACGCGCCGCATCCGCCAAGCCTTCGTCGCCTCCACCGAGTTGCGGCCCATGGCGCAACAGCTTGCCACAATGCGTAGCGCCGCGGCCTATGCCGGCGTTACCAATTACGCACGCCGCCACACCGGCGAGGCGGCGGCTGAGGCCTACCTGGCGCTCGGCCACGCCTACCTGCTCGATCACCGCTATCAGGATGCGATCGAGAGCCTGAAGCTGGCGCGCAAGGCCGGCGACGCTCTCGCCGACTACCAGGACTTTCTGGAAGCGCAGGCCCAGCACGACGCCGGCAACAATGCCGCGGCCGAGACGCTGCTGCGCGGCTTCAACGCCCGCTACCCTGACAGCATCTTCTACACGCAGGCGCCGGAGCTCGAAGCCAACACGTTGCTGGCCATGAACGATGCCTCGGGCGCACGGAAAGCCCTCGAGGGCGACGACGAGTCCACTGACCGGCCCTCGTACGAGTTGCCCGAGGCGCAGATCGCGCAGGCGCTGGGCCAGAAAGACGAGGCCGAGCGGCTCTACCGCCACGTGCTGCTCACGCACCCTCTCAGCAGCGAAGCCCACATCGCGCGCGCCAAGCTCACCGAGATGGGCGCCGAAGGAACCTTGAGCACGGCCGAGCTGCGCAGCCTTGGCGACGCCTACTACAACGCCGGTCGCTACGAGGACGCATCGGAGCAGTACCGCGCCCTGGCGCGCATCTCCGGCGTTGACGCCACTGCGCGCGCGGGATTCCAGATCGCCGCGGCGGCCTGCGACCTGAAGCTGAAGCGCCTGAGCCTGGCCGAAGCCGAAGCGCTGCCCGTTCTTCGCGACGAGAACGGCGCGCGGCGGCTCTACCTGCTCATGGAATTGGCGCGCAACCGCAACGACCTGAGCGAACAGCAACGGCTTGTAACGGACCTCGAGAGCTCGTATCCCAACAGCCAGTGGCTGGCCGAGGCGCTTTTCTCCAGCGGCAACATGTACATGCTGCGCCGCGACTATTCCTTGGCGATTGGATATTACTCCTATCTCGCAGCGCATTTCCCCCAGCACAAGAATGCGGCGCCCGCACACTGGCGCGCGGGGTGGCTGAGCTACAGGCAGAGCCAGTACAGCGATGCGGCGCGCATCTTCGACGAGCAGATCAAGCTCTACCCCAACGACTCTGAAACCGCTGCTGCGCTCTACTGGCGCGGGCGGCTCTACGAGATGCAGGATCACAAACCGGCCAGCGCCGCGGCCAACTATCGAACCGTGGTCCGCGTCTACGAGCACTACTTCTACGCCCAGATGGCGCGCGAGCGTCTGCAGGCTATGGGAGCGTCGCTGGCGGTCGACGGCCCGCAACTCGACCACTTCAAGGCGCTGCCCGTTCCGCATCTCGACGACAGCTTTCCCGCCGACAGCCCGCACCTGGCCAAGGCGCGCCTGCTGGCCAACGCCGGGCTCAACGACTACATCGCGCAGGAAATTGCCGCCGATCCCAACTCGGCTTCGTGGAGCGCGCTGGCCGAAGCGCAGATTTACGCATCCTATGGCGAGACTTTCCGCGCCTTGCGCGCCCTCAAGCGTGCCTTGCCCTATGCGACAACCGCGCCGATCAAGGCGATTCCGCTGCCTTACTGGCGAATCCTCTACCCGCAGACCTGGTGGCAGACGATCAAAACAGAATCGGCCAGGAATAACCTCGATCCCTATCTCGTCGCATCTTTGATCCGTCAGGAGTCGGAGTTCAATCCCTCGGTGATCTCCTATGCGAACGCCTACGGCCTGATGCAGCTCCTGCCGTCGGTGGGCAAGGCCATGGCCCGCGAAGAGGGCATCCGGAACTTCCAGACCTTCCAGCTTCTCGATCCCGAAACCAACATTCGTCTCGGCTGCCGCTATCTCAAGCAGATGATGGATCACTTCGGCGGTAACCAGGAATACGCTCTCGCGGCCTATAACGCTGGCGACGAACGGGTTGCCGAATGGCAGAACGCCGGCCCGTATCATGGCGTGGACGAGTTCGTGGAATCGATTCCGTTTACGCAGACACGCGATTACGTGCAGGCCATCCTGCGCAACCTCGAGACCTACAAAGCCATCGATCAATACGCCGGCGCCCAGGGCAGCGCACGCCTGAGCGCAGCGCGATAGCAATCGGTCCGCTGGCCGGCGACGGGAATCCCACTTGATACCCGCGCACCGCAATTGGGATTGACTCGATGTGGGTGCGGCGGCAACACTGTTGGCGGCGTTCGAGATGCCATTCGATCTCCGCGTTGACTTCATCGAATGTTACAAGTCTAAGAACAGGACGCGTGTTTCATCCATCCGCGAAGCCTCGCACCGGCCGCTGAAGAGCCGGATGATTGGATTGATGCGAATCGCGGAGGCTGCTTTCGACGCACGCTCAAGTAAGCCGGAACCACCGAGTACGCGCTGTGACCTCAACTCTATGGAGGGCAGAATGTCGGCCGACTTGCAATTCCTCGAAGAATGGATTCCCGAAAGAATGGACCCCGGAACGGTCTTCGTGCTGGAAAACAAGGCCAAGATGGGGAACGCGCAGAACCCGTATATCGCCGTCATGTCCTGCCCGCGCTGCGGCACGATGGGCCTCATTACGCGCCGCCAGCTTTGCGCCGGAGAGATCATGATCTGCGGCGCAGAATTCTGCTCGGCTGAATACCGACTTGAGGGAGAGAACATCCTCTTTCGATCCGTACAGTAGATTTCGAACCCAGGTTTTCGCTGCCCCGCTCCGGTTCGCAGCCGTGGTGCCGCCGATGTCGACACTGCGCAGCATGCGCCCGATCTGCGGCATGCGGCTTCCGATTCGCAGCAGATTTCCGATCGCCGTTCTCCCCGGGACGCGACCGGATCAGCGCGGCCGCCGATGCAAGTGCTCCGCATTCTTCTTCGTTCGGCCGATTCCAGTAAGATGTAGCTGCAAGTGCTCCGCATTCCTCTTCGTCTGGCCAATTCCAGTAAGATGGAGTCGAGCCGAGCCCTCTCCCACGGGTCCTGCTCCCATACCGCCCGGATGGCGAAATCGGCAGACGCAGCGGACTTAAAATCCGCAGACCTTAACCGGTCGTGGGGGTTCAAGTCCCCCTCCGGGCACCACAAGGATCCCACAAATAGGCGGCTAGCTGGCCCTAGGTCTCGGACGCGAACACTGCGCGACAGACGCGGCGGACCTCGATCCTCATCTAAAGACAAGCGTAATTTCTATCCCGCTGAAACTGATTAGCTCATCCAAAAAGATGGAGCGAGCAAAGGATTGCACATCTGGTACACACTTTCATGTCTATTGTCTATTGCAATAGGCTTATTCTCTGCCATGTTGTTCATGACTGCTCTTCTCCTTCGATCTCTCCTCCTCGATTGCTTCAATCCATAATTGCAGCGTCAAATCTTCGCGCTTCGGGATGCCGAGGTAAGGACGAAGCTCTTGCTGGTAGCGGTCGCGAAGGAGCTCGAGATCGAAGGGAATCGCACGAGCCAGGTATCGAACATCGCTTCGGTCACGCTCTATGTTGCGTTCGAGTTTGGTAAGCGCGAGACCGTATGGATCCAGTGCCATCAGGCGCAAATGTTGAAACGCTCCAGGAAACATCTCCTGAAGACGGCTCTCGTATTCGTAGGGTGGCTGCGCAACAGTCACCCGATCCAAATACACCCCATATTTCTGAAATAATGGGCCGCCCAGCATTGCTACCTGAAAGAAAGCATCCGCCGCCGCACGTGGAGCGATTTCGAGCACATCCACATCAGCCGTAGGACGACTCAATCCGTAGAGCATTGTGACAACGAATCCGCCAATACAGTCGAGGCGTACCGTCGTTGTTGCGATTCGGTCCAGCTCGTTCAGAAATGACCGCCACGGCTCCGGTATCGCCTCACGAGGGCACATAGGCCAAGTGTCTCACGTCGAGATCCGTGAGCAGATTCCAGCGTCGCGCTTTTGGCGGGCGATTACGGCGAAGCCACTTGCGCTCGGCTTGAGTCATGGATTCATGCGAGAGCGTGTCCTCTTTCGCGAGTCGCGAGCGCTCTATGACCGCCTTGTTCTGCGAGAGGCTCTTTCTCCGAGATGCTTGGCCGGCCTTCTCTGCGACTTCCTCGGCAAGATCCACAACGAACCCAAGGCGGTTCTGACGATCATGCAACTTGGCGTTGCGGGTGAGCCACTCCCAATCCATTTCCGGAAACGTGTAGACCAGCCAGGGAAGCGCCTCAACCACCCTTCGATCAAGGTCGTCCTGGTCAAGTGCAAGGAACAGCAGTCGAGCGGGATTGTAGTGCGACTTCCCGCGCAGGTAGCGGAAGCCCGGGTATCCTAGCGCGCCGAGCTCTGCTTTGAATGCACTCTCATCCAGAGGCGAATGCAGGTCTGCTTCCACGGGCAGTGCCGTTGGCGGGAGATGGAATACCTTCATTGCCTGCGCAGCGAGTTCCGGAGTCACCGGTCGGCGCCCTCGTTCGAGCATTGAGAGGTAGGCTTGCGTGAGGCCCAGTTTGGCCGCTGCTTCCTGCTGCGTCAGGGAGGCTCCCTCGCGTCCCGCTTTTAGTGCTTCGCCGGTCACGGTATCCTCATCAGAAGTCGATTATAACATAATTTGTTATATTGTTGAAACGTATGCTGTGTCAGGCCAAGGTGGCTTCCGTTGGGGTTCAAGTCCCCCTCCGGGCACCAGAAAATCAAGACACTGCCGAGACAACCGTCCAGCCCCTGCTGTGAACGATGCCCCACCGTGATCCTGTTCCTGCCGAGCGATGAGGCAAGGCTCATCCACGGTGCGGCCGTGCCGGTGTTCGGAAACAGCTGAGGCAGCCAGCCCGTCTTTAGCTCGTCGCGTACAGCGGCTCGCGAGCGACTTCATCCTGAAACCGGTCGAGCGATGAGGCGATTCTCTTCGACAGCTCGAGAAGCGCCTTCTCCCGGTCAGTGAAGGCTGCGGCCCGTTCCTTCTCCAGGCGCAGCAACAGATCGAGCGCCAGCTCAACCGGCAGCCGCACGACAGCGAATGCGATCCCTAATTTATCCGAAGATACGCCTTACCCGAAGAGACGCCGGGTTCGTTCCTGCCTCCAGCCGCCATGCGGATGCAGTCCGTCGGCTTGCTTGGCACCGGCCACCGCGGCCTGACTCGAAAGTAACGGTGTCGGCCAGCCAACCGGCGCACTGCTGTCTCCGCGGGTTCTTTGCCGCATTCCAGGTGCACTCCGGAGGCTGTAACCCGTTGCATCGAAAGGGTCCGCCGGGTGATGTCCATCACAGCCCCGTCCATTTCAGAAGGCGTACCTTAACGCGGGCTCAAGGGAGGAAAAGCACCTCCCCGGAATGGGCGCGGGAGAGCGTTGAATATGACCTTGCCGGAAGAATATCGGAGCCGCTCGATGAGCGCGGAGCGTGCTCTGCAAGCGGTGAAATCGGGCATGCGCGTGTGGATCCAGTCCGGATGCGGCACGCCTTCCGTTCTCGTCGATGCTCTGGTCGCGCGTGCTCCGCAGGTCCGCGATGTCGAGGTCGTCCACATGATGACCCTGGGCAGCGCCGACTACACGCGGCCCGAGTTCCAGGGACATTTTCGCCATCGCGGCCTATTCCTTGGCGCCAACGTGCGCGAGGCCATCAGTGCCGGCCGCGCCGACTACACCCCCATCTTTCTCAGCGAGATCGAAGACCTCTTCGAGAACGGCGAACTCCCGCTTGACACCGTGCTCATGCAGGTCTCGCCGCCCGACGCGCATGGCTTCGTCAGCCTCGGCACCACGGTCGACTGCACGCTCACCGCCGCCCGTTGCGCCAAGGTCGTCATTGCCGAAGTGAACGACCAGATGCCGCGAACTCACGGCGATACTTTCATTCACGTCAGCCGCATCACGTCGCTGGTCGAGAGCTCGCGCCCGCTGCTCGAACTGCCCTTGGAACCCTTTACCGAGACGCAAATGCGCGTCGCGCAAAACGTAGCCTCGCTCATCCCCGACGGCGCTACCGTGCAGACCGGCATCGGCGGCATCGGAGAGGCGGTGCTCGACTGCCTCGGCGGCAAGAACGACCTCGGCATCCACACCGAGATGTGTTCCGACGGCGTGATCGACCTCATCGAGGCCGGCGTCATCAACGGCGAGCGCAACTCGCTGCACAAAGGCAAAGCCGCGGTCCTGGGGTTCGTCCTCGGCACCAAGCGCCTCTTCGACTACATCCACGACAACCCGCGCTTCGAGTTCCGCCCCATCCGCTACACCAACGACCCGTTCATCGTGGCGCAGAACCACCGCATGGTCGCCATCAACTCCGCGATCCAGGTCGACCTTACCGGCCAGGTCTGCGCGGACTCGATCGGCACGCGGCCCTACAGCGGATTCGGCGGCCAGATCGACTTCATCCGCGGCGCCGCCCGTTCGCGCGGCGGCGTGCCCATCATCGCTCTGCCATCCACCGCGCTCGGCGGCCGCGTCTCGCGCATCGTTCCCACGCTCGAGCCGGGCGCGGGAGTCGTCACCTCCCGTGCCGATGTGCACTTCGTCGTCACCGAGCACGGCATCGCGTATCTGCACGGCAAGACGCTTCGCGAGCGCGCCGAAGCGCTGATCGCCATTGCCGATCCGAAGTTCCAGGAGGAGTTGGAGAACTTCGCGCTGCGCGCGCATTACCTGGAGCACCGAACCATTCTGGCTGCATCGGCCTGAGGAACCGGCCTGATCCGCAGCCATCGAGAAAGGAAGCGAATGATAGACGAAACCAAACGCGACCGGGGCCTTCTGAAGATCGACGCAGAAGAATGCAAGGGCTGCGGTCTGTGTATCGAAGCTTGCCCGCCGAAGGTGATTCGCATCGGCGAGCGGCTCAATCATTGCGGCTATCGCGCCGCGATCTATACGGGCGCGGGCTGCACCGGCTGCGGCATCTGCTTCATGGCCTGCCCTGAGCCGGGCGCCATCACGGTACTGCGCCTCGCCGTTCGCTCTGCGGGCGCGGCTCGCACTTTGCCAACCGTGGCGGAAGGAGCAATGGCATGCGCAAGCAACTAATGAAGGGGAATGAAGCGATCGTCAAGAGCGCCATCCTCTCCGGATGCCGCGCATTCTATGGCTATCCCATCACTCCGGCCAGCGAAATCACCGAGGCCGCGGCGCTTTACATGCCGCGCTCCGGCGGCGTCTTTCTGCAGGCCGAGAGCGAGGTGGCCGCCATCAACATGCTTTATGGCGGCGCGGCGGCCGGCGTACGCTGCATGACTTCTTCGAGCGGCCCCGGCATCAGCCTGATGCAGGAGGGCATCAGCTACATGGCGGGCGCCGAGCTGCCCTGCGTCATCGCCGACATCACGCGCGGCGGCCCCGGGCTGGGCAACATCGCCGCCGAGCAGAGCGATTATCACCAGGTGGTCAAGGGCGGCGGCCATGGCAACTACCGCACCATCGTGCTGGCTCCGAACTCGGTCCAGGAGATGGCTGACCTGACCGCGCTGGCCTTCGAACTGGCCGACAAATACCGCAACCCGGTTGTCATCCTCGCCGATGGTTTCATCGGCCAGATGATGGAGCCGGTCGAATTCCCGCAACGAGCCGCCGCGCCCCGGCTCCCCGGCTGGGCCGTCGCCGGCACCGCCACCTCGCGCGGCAACCTGATCAATTCGCTGCATCTCGAATGCGACGAACTGGAAGCGCATCAGCGCGATCTCGAAGCCAAGTATCGCCGCGCCGAGCACGAAGAGGTCCGTGCCGAAGAGTGGCATACCGCCGAGGCCGAGCTGGTCCTCGTCGGCTACGGCATCGTCGGTCGCATCCTGAAAGCCGTCACCGCCGAAGCCCGCGAGTTGGGCATCAACGCCGGCCTTCTGCGGCCCATCACGCTCTATCCGTTCCCGGTGGAGAACTTCCGCCGCGCCGCACAACACGCGCGGTCTTTCCTCGTCGTTGAAATGAGCAATGGCCAGCTCGTCGAAGACGTTCGCCTCGCCGTCAACGGCGCCCGTCCGGTCGAGTTCTTCGGCCGCGGCGGCGGCAACGTGCCGTCGCACCACGAAGTGATGGACCTCGTGCGCAAGCTGGCCCTCGAGTCTATTCCGTCGATCGATGCCGAGGAGGTGGCGCATGTCTAGCGCGGCAGAAGTCGGATACGAAGTCTCTCACTCCAAGGCCAAATCGCTTTTCGAGACCTACGAGCGCAAAGCCGAACTGCGTAACCAGACGCACTACTGCCCAGGCTGCGGTCACGGCGTCGTGCACAAGATGCTGGCCCGCGCCATCGACGAGCTGGGCATTCAGGACCGCACGATTCTGGTCGGCCCGGTCGGATGCTCAGTCTTCACCTATTACTACTTCGATGTGGGCAATGTGCAGGCCGCTCATGGCCGTGCTCCCGCCGTTGCCACGGCCATCAAGCGCAGCCGTCCCGGCGGCATCGTCATCGGCTACCAGGGCGACGGCGATCTCTCGGCCATCGGTTCTGCCGAGATCATTCATGCGGCCAATCGCGGTGAGAATATCTCCGTCATCTTCGTCAACAACGCCATCTACAGCATGACCGGCGGCCAGATGGCGCCGACTACGCTTCTCGGCCAGAAAAGCACCACCACGCCTGACGGCCGGACAGCGGAACACGAAGGCTATCCGCTGCACATGAGCGAGCTGCTGGCCACGCTTGGCGCGCCGGTCTACATCGAGCGCGTGGGCCTCGGAGACAACAAGCAGATCGCCCAGGCCAATCGCGCCATCCACCGCGCGGTCGAGAACCAGGTCCGCGGCCTCGGCTTCTCCCTGGTCGAAGTCCTCTCGCCGTGCCCGACCATCTGGAAGATGCCGCCGGTCGAGGCGCAGCGCTGGGTGCGCGACGTGATGGAGAAGACGTTCCCGCTCGGTGTCTTCGCCGATCGCACGAAGGAGAGGCAGCCTCGTCCCCCGCTCCCGGAACCGCCTTCGCTCGAATCGATCCCCGGCATTCTCGGCGTCGAGGACGGCCTTCCGGCCGCCGGCCGCGACGAGCGTCCCGCGCATTTCGACCTCGAGATTCGTGCCTCCGGCTTCGGCGGTCAGGGTGTCTTGCTGCTGGGTGAAGTGCTGGCGGAGGCCGGTCTCGACGCCGGCCTCGAAGTCTCGTGGCTTCCGTCCTACGGCCCCGAGATGCGCTCCGGCACTTCGAACTGCCACATCCGCCTGGCCAGCGAGCCTATCGATTCGCCGCTGGTCACGCATCCTGATGTGCTTGTAGCCATGAACGAGCCCTCGCTCAAGAAGTTCTACTCGACCGTGCAGGCGGACGGCTGGGTCCTCTACAACGGAGCGGCCATTCCCGCCGAATACGACCGCGACGACGTGCACGAGATCGCGCGCGACTTCACCCGTGAAGCCGACCATCTGGGCGATGTGCGCGCCGCCAACATGGTCATGCTCGGCGCGCTGCTCGAGATCACCTCGACCCTGCCTCAGGCGAGCGTCGACGCGGCCCTCAAGCGCTGCGTCTCCAGCGCCAGGTGGTTTGCTCTCGACGAGCGCGCGATCGAGCGCGGCCGCGCCATTGTGCGCGAGTTCAAGGAGGAGGAGATGCGCCATGAACGTTGAGCCGGACCCGAATCTGATCGTCTACTTCGGTGGGCAGTATCTCCCGCTGCGCGAGGCGCGCGTGGGCATTCTGACGCATGCGCTGCACTATGGCACCGGTGTCTTTGAAGGCATTCGCGCACATTGGGACGACGAACAGTCTGAACTGTTCCTGCTTCGTCCCAACGATCACTACGCACGATGGCAGCGCAACTGCGGCATCCTGCGCATCGCTGTTCCCGCCGCGCCGGGCGAGCTCTCCGGCATCACCGTCGAACTCATGCGGCGCAACCAATTCCGCAGCAACGTCTACGTGCGGCCGCTTGCCTACAAGTGCGCCGAGCGGATCGGCGTCAGCACCGACGGCCAGGACGCCTTCGCCATCGTGGCGCTTCCATTCGGCGAATACCTGCACAGCGACAAGGGCGTGCATGCCGGTGTAAGCTCCTGGCGCAGGATCGAGGACAACGCCATCCCGGCGCGGGCCAAGATCTGCGGAGCCTACGTGAACAGCGCGCTGGCCAGCGACGATGCACGGCAGAGCGGATTCGACGAGGCCATCCTGCTGAACGAGAACGGGCAGGTTGCCGAAGGCGCAACCTGCAACATCTTCATGGTCCGGAAAGGCGAGCTGATCACTCCGCCGGTGACCGAGAACGTGCTCGAAGGCATTACCCGCGACTGCATCTTCGAACTCGCACGCCGCGATCTCAAACTGACGGTCGTCGAGCGTTCCATCGACCGCAGCGAGCTCTACGAGTGCGAGGAGCTGTTTTTCACGGGGACCGCCGTCGGCATCGCGCCCATCGTGCGCGTCGATCACCGTCCGGTGGGGAAGGGAACCATCGGGACCATCACCGCCGCGCTGCGCGATCTTTACTTTCACGCCACGCGCGGACATCTGCAGGGCTACCGGAACTGGCTGGTTCCGGTCTACTCGGCGCAGCCTGAGGCGAAGCGCGACGCTTCGCTCCTCGAGATGACTACCGCCTGAGCCGGCGCCCGCTCCAACATCGCTCCTGGCGCCGGCCGGGCAAGGAGGAAATGATGATCACAAAGACAACCGAGTTGAACGCCTACGACGTGGCCCTTGAGAACTTCGACGCAGCGGCTGACGCCCTGGGCCTCGACAACGATACGCGCGAGATGATCAAGTATCCCGAGCGCATGCTCACCGTCTCGGTGCCCGTGCGCATGGACGACGGCCACATCCACCGCTTTGAAGCCTACCGCGTGCAGCACAGTTCGGTGCGCGGCCCGGCCAAGGGCGGCATCCGCTACCATCCGCAGGTCACGCTCGACGAAGTGAAGGCGCTGGCCACATGGATGACATGGAAGTGCGCGGTGGTGAATATCCCCTTCGGCGGCGCCAAGGGCGGCATCACCTGCGACCCGAAACACATGTCCCAGCATGAGCTCGAGCGGATGACGCGCCGCTACACCAGCGCCATTCTTCCGCTGATCGGCCCCGAACAGGACATCCCCGCGCCCGACGTCTACACCAATCCCCAGACCATGGCCTGGATCATGGACACTTTCAGCATGACCAAGGGATACGCCATTCCCGGCGTTGTCACCGGCAAGCCCATCAGCCTGGGCGGCTCGCTGGGCCGCAATGAAGCCACCGGACGCGGCGTCTTCTACACCATCCAATGCGCCTGCGAGCATCTCGGACTGCCGCTCAAGGGCGCAACCGTGGCCGTGCAGGGCTTCGGCAACGCGGGTTCCATCGCCGCGCTGCTGCTGCATGATGCGGGCGCCAAGGTGATCGCGGTGAGCGATTCCCGTGCCGGCGTCCTCGGCCACGGCGGGTTGAACATTCCCGAACTCGTCCACATGAAGGCTCTCACCGGCCATGTGGGCGGCTTCCCGGAGACCGAGCCCATCGAGCCCGCCGATCTCCTCGCCCTGGATTGCGATATCCTCGTTCCGGCGGCGCTTGAAAACACCATCCATGCTGAGAACGCCGGCTCGGTCCGCGCCATGCTGATCGCCGAGGCGGCCAATGGTCCGATCACCCCGGCTGCGGACCGGATCCTCGAGGCGAAGCATGCCTTCGTCATCCCGGACATCCTGTGCAATGCCGGCGGCGTCACTGTCTCCTATTTCGAGTGGGTGCAGGACGAGCAGCACCTCTTCTGGGAGGCGCAGGACGTCTACAACCGCCTGGAAAAAGTCATGAAGAACGCCTTCCGCGACGTGCTCAAAATCCACGAAGAGCGGCAGGTCTCGATGCGCATCGCCGCCAACATGCTCGGAATCAGCCGCGTGGCCGAGGCCGTACAGATCCGCGGCATTTACCCGTAAGGCTAACCCGCCGGCCGGAGCCGGCACTACGCCTCAAGCTGGACGGATGGGCCGCGAAAACCTTCGATCGCAGCCCATCCGCCTTTCGCTCGGCCCTTTGAACTGTGTCCCCTGGTGCCCAAATCCCGGTCCCATTCCCTTGATTCCCAACCTGGGTCCCGTCGTTCGTCAGCTTCCCAGAAATGTTCCCAAAGTAATGAGCCGGCTCATCTTGTCTGAATTTCCGCACCAATCTGCCGATATCCCTCTCGCGTGCGTCGAATTCGACCGTCCTGGAGGCAACATGGGCAGCATCTCCTCGATCTCGGCCAATACGGCTCAAGCCGCCCCACAGGCGCGGGAACGCACCGTGGACGTGGGTTTCACCGCCACACTCGACGGCAAGACCTACGATGCGGATGTCACATTTTCGAATGGACAATACATCGCGGCCGACCCCGACATCCTGGGTGCAAAAGCCGCCGGCGACAGTGTGGCCCTGGCTGAGAGCAACCTCATTTCACGTATCGATACGCTGGTCTAGCGCCGCGCGTCCACGGGCGGCCGGCGAAGCCCCCAGGGGCACAGGGAAGAAACGCGCCGCGCGTCCCGCCTGATCCCCTATCGTCCCAAGACAAAGCTGATCAGCAGAATCGCGAGCACAACCGCGCTTGCGGCGGTGAAGAACCAGTCTCTCATCAGGGCGAATCCAACCACGCCGAAGATTACGCGGCAGATCGGCGTTGCGATCAGCAGCAGTATGCCCAGCTCGATCAGGCTGGCGCTGTCAAGCCGTCCCACCCCCGCCAGGACCGCGCCGATCCCGATTTGCGTTGCGGCCGGCCCGTGAAAGTGGCGGTAGTCCGGCAGCGGCCCGTGAAACTGGCTCAGATAAATGATTCCGCCCGCGAGAACCACCAGCGCCGCCGTGGTCACGCCGCCTCGGAGCATGTTCCCCATGGCGATTTCGAGCCGCTGATCCGGATCCAGCTTGGCCATCCCTCAGATCCTCCCCGTCAGGCTGCTGTAGATCATCTCCGCGCCCAGCGCGACGATCACCACCGCGAAGACGGCCCGCAGCGTCTTGACGTGCGCATGGATGAGGACCTTGGAGCCTGCCAGCGACCCGGCCAGAACACCCAGCATCACCGGCATGGCAATCCCGGGCGCAATGTATCCACGATGCAGATACACGGCGGAACTGGCTGCCGCCGTCACGCCGATCATGAAATTGCTGGTCGTCGTCGACGCTTTGAACGGCAGCTTCATCACCTGGTCCATCGCCAGCACCTTCACCGCGCCGGAGCCGATCCCGAGCAGCCCGGAAAGCGTGCCGGCAAGGAACATGATGCTGAAACCGGCCGGCACATGGTCCGCGACATACTCCTCGCGCCTGCCGTCCGGCGCCGGCAGCGATCCCTTCAGGTTCAGCCGCTCTCCCAGCGAATTCCCGGCCGGTTTCTTCACATCGGCCGCGCGGCTGCGCACCGAGCTGTAGGCCGAGTAGATGAGAACCAGCCCGAATATCACGCCGATCCAGCTCGGCGAAACCCGCGCCACGAGATAAGCGCCGAGCAGCGCGCCCATCGTCGTCGCCACTTCAAGGAACATGCCTATGCGGATGTTCGAGTAGCCGTCGCGCACATAGGCTGCCGCGGCTCCTGACGATGTCGCGATCACCGAGACCAGCGAGGCCCCGATCGCGTAGTGGAGGTCTATCTTGAACAAGAGGCAAAGCACGGGGACGATCACCACTCCCCCGCCCAGTCCCGTCAATGCACCCAGAAACCCTGCAAGCAGGGCGGTCGCGCAGATGGCCAGCGAGAAGCCGATTACGCCCACCGGCTCGGCGCCCCTTCGTGACGCATGCCGCCGGCGTCCGCCACGGCCTTGGTGGGCTCCTCGTCAAACGATGGTGCGGGCTCCACGGTCCGGCGCAGGGTGCGGCCGTGCGCGCGCACGAGTTCCAGCAGCAGGCCGGCAGGACCGCGCGGATCGGGTCCGTTCAGTTGCACAATGCTGAGTTGCCGCCGGATCGGCCCGTTCTCCAGCATGGCTTCCTTCACCGTTCCCAGACGCACCGCCTTTTCAATGGCCATCGATGGCACAAAGCCGATGCCCAATCCGGCTTCGACGGCCGCAATGATGGCTTCAGTCGAGTTCATATCGATCGATGGCCTGAGCTGTTGCCGCAGCACACCGTTGCGCTCCAGATAGTCTTCTACAAATTGGCGCATTCCGGAACCGACCTCGCGCAGCAGGATCGGCTCCTGCACCAGCTCCGCCGCGCCGATCGCCGCCTTCCTCGCCCAGCGATGATCTGGCTTCACAATCATCGTCAGCTCGTCTTCGCCGAAGGTCTCGATCTTGAGGTCCGGCCGATGCGCCGGGGCCTCGATGAACCCCACCGCGATGCGATGCGTAACCAGCGCCTGCAATACCTCGTTAGTGCTGCCGGCCATCAGGTGCACGCGCAGCCGAGGCCATTCGCGCACCAGCTCGGGCAGTATCGCGGGCAGCAGGTACACGGCAATTGTATGCGACGCGCCGATGCTCAGCTCCACGCCTTGCTGCCCTCCGAACGGCGCCAGCGCGGCGATCGCATCGTTGGTGATGGCGTCGATCTGCCGCACGTAATTGAGAAGCGTCGTTCCCGCTGGAGTGAGCGATGTCTCGCGTCCAATGCGATCGAAAAGTGCGATACCCAGACTTTCCTCGAGCGAGCGGATCTGCGCCGTCACCGCCGGCTGCGTCAGGTGCAGCTCTTCCGCCGCCCGCCGGTAGTTCAGCATCTCCGCCACCACACGAAAGACTTTCAGCTTGAAATTCTCAATCACTGGATCGCTCCAATCTGGTAGTTCAGTGTCGCCAAAGAAAGCCGGTATTGGTATTGCGCATTGGTGTTGCCCATCGCGGCATCGGTCTGCTGATACTGCGCCTGGCTCAATTCGACAATCGAGCTCAGGCCCAGGTCATAGCGCGTCTGCGCCAGTCCCAGCGCCAGGTTCGCCTGTGCCAGCAACGCCTCGCTGACGGACACGCGCTGATACGCGGTGTTCGCCGCGAGCCATGCCGTGCGCACGTCGCGCACAATGCGATCGCGCAAATCCCGTGCCTGCTCCGCTGCGGCCTCGGCGCGGATTGACGCTTCCTTGGCCTGCGCGGAATACAGGAATCCGTTGAAGACTGGAATCTTCATGTTCACGCCGATCCCGCCCCACCAGTTGTTCTCGTAGTACTGCGCCGGCCGGATCGGCACGCTCCCCACCGTTCCGCTCGCGGAGATGCTGGGCAGCATCTGGCCGCGCTCGGCATGACTGAATCTGACCGCTGCCTGCTGCTCGTAGTTCAGCGCCCGCAGATCCGGCCTTTGTTCGAGCGCGGTCTGCACCAACTCGGCGGCATCTGCCGGCGGAGCGCTCAGCGGACCTTCGTCGCCCGCGAGTTCGTAGTTCACCAAGTGGTCAAGCCCAAGCACCGCATCCAGCGCCGCCATCGACGAATCCGCATTGTCCTTCGCATCGAGCTCGAGCAGCCTGGCCTGCGACAGGTTCACATCCGCGAAGCTCAGGTCGAGTGTCGATTTGAGCTTGCTCTTCGTGTACGCGCTCACCTGGTTGTCCGTGGTCTGCCGGTTCTGCGTGTTCTGTTGCGCCACCCTCAGCAGCGCCTGGGCCTCGAGGGCCGTGTAAAACGCCTGATCGGTGGCGAGCACGATGTCTTCCGTCGTCGCCAGTGCATTGGCGTCCTGTGCCTTCTCCTGCAGTTTCGCCCAGGCGACCAGATTCCCCGTCCGCCCGAAGTCTGTAATCAGCTGCGTGAAGCCGCCGCCGGCGCCGGCGTGCTCGAAGAGCCGCGATGCGGTGAGCGCTCCCGCCGAGATGCGCGACGCGTCCTGCGCTTGGACGGCGGTGAGGGCCGCCGTGCCGGTGGGCAGTTCCGCCGACCGCGTCTCGCGCACTACTTGGTGCTGGGCCAATGCCATGAGCTTGCTCACGCTGATCCGCGGATTGTGCTGGATTGCCATCTGCTCCGCTTCGTGAAGCGTCAGTCTCGGGGACGCCGGCGAGCCTTGCGTGGCGGGCTCTGTCTGCGGAGCGTTCGCCGCCATCCGCGCCGCCGGAGCCGCTTGCGCGATCTCGGAAAGCAGCTCGGCGTTGACACGCGGCGCGTCGGGCAACTTATCCTTCCCATCGCGATTCTTGCCATCCGCGGCCTGGCTCGCGGCAGCCGCCGCAAAACCCAGCAGAAGGCAGAGTGGCCAATGTGTGAGTCGATTCCTCATTCGCTATGCCGCTCCTTCTGCCCTGCCGGCTGTCTTGTTGCGGCCATGAATCAGCAGATAAACGGCAGGCACCAGAAACACCGTCGCCGCCACGGAGACGCCGAGCCCGCCGATGATGGCGCGGGCCAGCGGCGCATACTGCTCGCTGCCGGCTTCGAGTCCCAGCGCCATGGGAATCATGCCCAGCAGCGTCGCCAGCGACGTCATGAGGATGGGGCGCAGGCGGATCTTGCAGGACTGGACGACTGCTTCGGCGACGGTCATGCCCTGGTGGTGAAGGTGCCCTGCAAACTCGACGATCAGGATACTGTTGGAGACGACGATGCCCGTCATCATGATCACGCCCATCAGCGACATGATGTTCAGCGTCGAGTGGGTGAGCAGCAGGATGAGCACCACGCCGGCCAGCCCGGGCGGGATCGCCATCAGGATGATGAACGGATCGACGAACGACCGGAACTGCGCCATCAGAATGAGATACACGAGCACGATCGCGAGGATCAGGCCGATGGCGAACCGCTGAAACGACTCCTCCATGCTGACGACCGATCCCCGGACGTTGATGCGCACGTTGTGCGGCGTCTCAATGCCTGCTGTGGCTCCTTTCACCTCCGCCGCGACGGTTTGCAGCGCTTCGGTCGATGGCATGACGTAGACATCGATGACACGGCGGATCTGGTAATGGTCGACTTCGGTGGGTGTGTTGATTTCACTGACGTCGGCGACCGACTGCAGGGGCGTGTACTCGGTCTGTGCGCTGCCGCGTAGAGGAATCTGCTTGAAGTCCTGCAGGTTCATGCTCCCGATCTTCTGGTCGGAGTACTGCACGGTCAGCATGTAGTTGTTGCCGCTCCTCGGATCGATCCAGTAACTGGGTGCAATCATGCCGTTCGAGGTCATGGCGGTGATCACGTTGTCGACGACCTCCTTGGGCGACAGGCCCAGCAGGCTGGCGCGCTCGCGGTCGATGTTGAGCTCGAGGCCGGGGTAACGGAGGTTCTGCGGGATCAGGACGTCGCTGACGTTCTTCAGGTCGCGCACCTTCGCGGCGATGCGCCGTGCGATAGCGTAGGACTGCTCCATGTCGTTGCCGCTGATCTGGATATCGATGGGGGCGGGCAGGCCCTGATTGATGACCGAGTCAACCAGGCCGCCGGCCTGGAAATACGTCGAGAGCTCGGGCATGTCGCGGCGCAGCTTTTCGCGCACGCGGCGCATGTATTCGTAGCTGCCGCCGCGATGGCCCTCCTTCAGGCTGACCTGGACGAAAGCGGTGTCCATCGTGGAGTTGCTGGTGTAGATCGCCGAAAGGTCGGGAGTGATGCCGATGTTGGAGACGATCATATCGAGGTCGCGCGGCGAGACGACCTGGCGAATCTCCTTCTCGACCTGCGCGACGTAGAGGTTGCTGAGCTCGATGCGGGTGCCGCTCGGGCACCGGATGTTGATGACGAACTGGCCCGGATCGGTGCGCGGAAAATAGGCGCGGCCGAGCAAGGGAAACAGCGCAAAGCTGAGCAGAACGGCGCCCAGGATGCCGAAGGTCGTCGCCACCGGGCGCAGGATCGACCGGTTGACGACGAGCACATACTGTTCGAGCATGCGCTGGAACCAGCTGTTGAAGCGGCGCACGGTGCGCTGGAAGAGAGAATTGCCGTCGGAATTCAGCGCCGTGCCCTCCTGCTCCTCGGCGACGCGGCGGCCTTCGGCCGGCTGGATGAAGCGCGCGCAATAGAGCGGAACGACGGTCATCGCCACCATGTAGGAGGCGAAGAGCGCGAAGACTACGGAGAGGGCGAGAGCCGTGAAGAGGTAGCGGCTGACGCCGGATAGAAGCGCTACGGGGAAAAAGACGATAGCAGTGGTGAACGTGGCCGCCAGAACGGCGAGCTGGACTTCCTTACCGCCCAGCTCGGCGGCGGCCTGCGGCGACTCGCCCATCTCGAGGTGGCGGAATATGTTCTCCAGCACGACGACGGAATTGTCGATGAGCCGCGAGAACGCCAGGGCCAGCCCTGCCAGCACCATGGTGTTGATGGATCCGCCGCCCGCGCTGATGCAGATGAAAGCGGCCAGCGCGGAAAGCGGAATGGAGAGCAGCACGGCGAAGGTTGCGCGTACGCTGCCGAGGAACAGCAGGATCATGAGCGCGGTGAGAATCAGGCCGATGCCGCCCTCGTTGCCGAGGTTCCGCAACGCGGATTTGACGAAAAGCGATTGATCGAAAACGACGGCCGTGCTCAGCGATGCGGGAATGTCGACGAGGTTCTTGATCGCCGCCTTCATTCCGTTCACGATCGTGATGGTGTTGCTATTGCCGCCCTGCTTGAGGATGGGCACGTAGACCGACCTCTGCCCGTCGATGCGCACGATGTTGGTCTGGATCGTCCCCGCGTCTTCGGCTTTGCCCACGTCGCCGACCAGCACCGAGGCATTGCCTACCGACTTGAGCGGCAGATCGTTGAGCGCCTGCGTATCGGCGGCCTGGCTGTTGGCGTAAATGTTGTAGTCTTTCGTGCCGATGCGGACGTCGCCCGCCGGAAGGATCAGGTTCGATTCGTTCACCGATCGCACCACGTCCATCAGGCTCATGTTGTGGGCCTCGAGCTTCAGCGGATCGACGTAGACCATGATCTGCCGATATCGCCCGCCGAAGGGCTGCGGCACCGAGGCGCCCGGAACGTTCGCAATCTGATTCCGCACCTGGAACTGCGCCAGATCCTTGAGCTGGGTCTCGTTCAGCCCCTGCCCTTTCAGCGTCACCAGGCACACCGGCTGGCTCGACGCATCCATCCCCAGCACGACGGGCGGCAGCGTTCCCGGAGGCAGGCGTCTCAGGTCGGCCATGGCCAGGTTCGCGATATTGCTGAGCGCAGCGTTCGAGTCCGTCCCCGGCTTGAAGTAGATCTTGATCAGGCTCACGCCGGTGAGCGATCGCGATTCGATGTGGTCGATGTTGCTGCCTAAGGTGAAGAACCGTTCGAAGGTGTCGGTGATGTCGGCTTCGATCTGTTGCGGCGGCATGCCCGAGTAGAACGTCGCCACCACGACCACCGGGATATCGATCTTGGGAAACAGGTCGACCGGCATGCCTGCGATCGTCACTGCGCCGACCACGACGATGACCAGGCAGACCATGATAATGAAGTACGGATAGGCAAGCGCAAACTTGGGCATTACTGCTCGCCTCCCGCCTGCTCGGAATTGAAATCCCCGGACAGCATGGCGTCTGGCCTGGGCTGCACGGTTTCCCCGGCGCGAAGATTCGACTGGCCTCCCGTGATGACGCGATCGCCTTCCTTCAGCCCACGTGTGACTTCGGCTGACGACGAGTTCTCGAGCCCCAGCGCGATTCTTCGCGGTTCCACGCGATTCTGGCTGTCCAGCACCAGCACGCTTGGTTCGCCCGTGGGGTTCATCACCGCTCGCAGAGGGACCGACAGCACGTTGCTGTGCTTTTCCAGCACGATGGTCGTGTCGGCATACATGCCCGGCGTCAGCGAAAGGTCCTTGTTTTCGACGTCGATTTCCGTCTCCATGGTTCGCGTCGCCAGGCTCACGTTGTGGGTGAAACGCACGACCTTGCCCGTCAGCGTGCGCTGCAGGGCGTTCACTTGCACGTTGACCTCGGAGCCCTCGCGGATGAAGCGAATTGCATCCTCCGGCACCGGAAGCCGCAGGCGCAGCAGGTCGCATTGCGACAGCTTCACCACCGGAAGAGCCTGCACGTCGGAGGATGTGCCCGCCTGGATCAACGCGCCGGTATCGGCATACCGCCAGACGATCACTCCGTTCAGCGGCGCAGTCACATGCGTGTAGTCGTTCATGTCCTGTACCCGCTCGCGATCCGCATTCGCAACATCGGAACCCTGCTGCGCGGCCGACAGCGCCGCCTTCGCCGCGTCGACCTGCGCCTCCGACGAAAGGTCCTTCGACCGTGCGTCGTCCAGTTCCTGCTGCGCAACCAGTCCGGGCTGCGCGGCCGCGGCCTGCTTCAGGCGCTCATAATCGGCGTGCACTGCCTGGTGCTCCGACTCGGCCCGCGCCACTTCATGCTGCGAGCGCCTGATCTCGTCCTTGCTGCGCGCAAGCTCTGAAACGCTGCCTTTCAACTGTGCGTCGAGTTCGGGCACTTCGAGAATGGCCAGCGTCTGGCCGGCGTGTACCTTGTCGCCGATGTCGACAAAGATCTTCTTGATGTAGCCGGAGACCTTGGCGTGCACATCGACCATCTGGTATGGCTGGAACTGTCCGGCAAGGTTCAGCGTGTGGGAGATCGTTCCGCGCGTTACGGTGGCGAAGGTCGCCGACGGAATCTCCGCAGCATCGGCCCGTTCACGGCGGTCTGTTGAATTGCAAGCGGAAATGCCGGCAACCATCGGCAATGCCGCCCCGCCGACGAGAACCAGGGAAGCGAGCTTTCGCATGCCTGTACCCACCTCTTTATCGCGTTGTAGAAGTACACGGATCGAGCAGCTGCGCGGCGTCCCCAATCAGAGCGATTCGCAGCGCGAGCGGCCGGATGACCCAACTTGGCAGTCGGATCGTCAACAGCTCTCGGGGGAAAACTCAGAGGATAGGCGGGGGGCGAACGAAGAGCGCCGCGCGGAATGGCGACGCATTGCTGTGCAGCGATGCAACCGGCACAACCAGCCGGCGTTGACCCAGCAGCGCGAGGGCAGCAATCGGGATGAGCAGAAGGGCAGGGAACTGCGGCGCGAATTGAGGCACGCTGCCGCCCAGGTCGGACCTTGACCGATCGGATTTTGCAGTGAAGGCCTCGGCCGGAACCGTCGCCTGTTCGTTCTTCGAGAGCAGCTTGGCGATCGGAACCTGGTGAAACGAAGCCTGTGGAGGGAAGTAAAGAGAAAGCTTATATTCGAGTCCCCACAAAAAGACACACGCCGCCAGCAGTGGCAAGGCGATCGCCCAAACCCGGCCCATTTTCCGATCCTGGGGAAGGAAACGCACCGGCCTTCGAATTGGCGGCGAGAGCTTCAACTGTGGAGAAGAGAGCCGGCCCTGCGCAGGCTTTCCTGTTCTTTGATAGCACAATCCCATGAAGCGCGTGCTCAATAATCTCTATTTTTCATAAACTGCCGCGCTGGCGAAGCGCGTCATCCACCTTTGCCAACTCGTCGTCAGAGAAGGCGGCATTTGCCATAGCCGCCACATTCTGCTCAATTTGCTCCACGCGGCTGGCGCCGATCAGCGCCGAAGTCACCCGGGGGTCGCGCAGTACCCAGGCCAGCGACATCTGCGCCAGAGACTGCCCGCGCCGTTTCGCAATGTCCTGCAACGCCTGCACCTTGGCGATGGTCGGCTGGTCGACCTGGCTTTTCTTCAGGTAACTGTAGGATTTAGACGCCCGCGACCCTTCCGGAATCCCCTCCAGATACTTATCCGTGAGCAGTCCCTGCGCCAGAGGGCAGAAAGCAATCGCGCCAACGCCCTCGCCGCCCAGCACGTCGAGCAGGCCGGTCTCGATTGTCCGGTCGAGCAGGGAATAGCGCGGCTGGTGGATCAGGCACGGCGTGCCCATCTCGCGCAGGACCCTCACCGCCACCCGCGTCTGTTCCGCGTTGTAGCTCGAGATGCCCGCATAGAGCGCCTTGCCGCTGCGCACGGCCCGGTCCAGCGCTCCCATCGTTTCCTCCACCGGCGTCTCCGGGTCGGCGCGATGCGAGTAGAAAATGTCGACATACTCGAGGCCCATCCGCTGCAGGCTCTGGTCCAGGCTGGCCAGCAGATATTTGCGCGATCCCCAGTTGCCGTACGGCCCCGGCCACATATCCCAGCCGGCCTTGGTGCTGATGATCAGCTCGTCGCGATGCGGCCTGAAGTCGAGCCGCATGATCTCGCCGAAGTTGTTCTCGGCGCTCCCGTAAGGCGGCCCGTAGTTGTTCGCCAGGTCGAAGTGCGTAATGCCGAGGTCGAACGCCCGCCGCAACATACTGCGGCCGTTCTCAAATACGTCCACTCCGCCAAAGTTGTACCACAGCCCCAGCGAAATCACCGGCAGTTGAATGCCGCTGCGCCCGCACCGGCGGTACTGCATCGCGTCGTAGCGCTTCGCGTCTGCCTCGTACATGGCCAGTCTCCTGAAAGATTCGACTCAGCTCAGGATACCTCGCACCGCCACTTCTTTCCGTGCATCCGACGGCGCGGCCACTACGTTGCCCTCGATCCGCGATCCGTCCACGGTCAGCTCGATGCAATTGCCGGGTCCCTTGCGCTCGATCTCGATCCGGTACGTCACGCCGCGGAACACGCGCGTCGCCTTGAAGCCCGCCCACTCCTGCGGAATCACCGGCGCAATCTGCAGGCCGTCATACGACGTCCGGATCCCCAGGATCCACTGTGAAATCGCGTAGTAATTCCACGCCGCCGTTCCGGTAAGCCACGAGTTCTTGGCCTCGCCAAATGTCGGCGCATCTCTGCCGGCGATCGTTTGCGCGTAGACATACGGCTCGCAGCGGTGCACCTCGCTGATCTCCTCGCGCTTCGACGGATTGATGCGCGCGTAATAATCAAATGCGTAGTCGCCGCGGCCCAGCCGGGCCTCGCCGATCATCACCCACGGATTCACGTGGCAGAAGATGCTCGCGTTTTCCTTGTATCCCGGCGGATACGACGAGATCTCACCCAGGCTCAGGGAATACGCCGAGTAAGGCGGCTGCTGAACGACGATGCCGTGTTCGGTGGCCAGATGCTTCCGCGTCGAGTCGAGCGCCTTCTCCGCAAGGCCGTCCTTCAGACCGATACCGGCCAGCGTGCAGAACCCTTGCGTCTCGATAAAGATCCTGCCTTCCTTGCACTCCTGCGAGCCGATCTTTGCGCCGAAGTCGTCATACGCGCGCAGGAACCACTCGCCGTCCCACCCGTGGTCATGTACCACTTGTTCCATCTTCGCGGCCGCGATCAGATACTCGCCGGCCTCCTCATTCAGTCCGCGGTGGCGCGCAATTGCCGCCATCTCCCCGGCGGCGTGCACGAACAGCCCCGCGATGAACACCGACTCGGCGACCTTGCCGTCCTTGTTCGTTGTGGTTTGGAACGATTGCCCCGGCGTGTCGGAGAAACAGTTCAGATTCAGGCAGTCATTCCAGTCGGCGCGGCCGATCAGCGGCAGCCCGTGCGGCCCCAGCCTGGCTACCGTATAGCGCGCGCTCCGCTGCAGGTGCTCGTAGAGCGGCGTCTCCGAGCCCGCCTCGTTGTCGTACGGTACCGGCTCGTCCAGGATGCTCCAGTCGCCCGTTTCTTTCAGATAGGCCGATACGCCGGCGATCAGCCATAGCGGATCGTCGTTGAATCCGCTGCCGACGTCATTGTTGCCGCGCTTGGTCAGCGGCTGGTACTGGTGATACGCGCCGCCGGTCGGCAATTGCGTCGACGCCAGGTCCAGAATCCGCTCCCGCGCCCGCGCCGGCGCCATGTGCACAAAGCCCAGCAGATCCTGGTTCGAGTCGCGGAACCCGAGCCCGCGGCCGATGCCCGACTCAAAGAACGATGCCGAGCGCGACATGTTGAACGTGGCCATGCACTGGTATGCGTTCCAGATGTTCACCATGCGGTTGGTGTGCTCGCAGGGCGTCTCCACCTGCAGTACTTCCAGCACTTCGTTCCAGTAAGCGCGCAGCCGCTGGAAGGACGCGTCGGCCTCTTCTGTGCGCAGATACTTCGCAATCACCGGCCGAACGCGCGACTTGTCGATTGTCTGCGAGCCGGGCGGGTCGAATTTCTCTTCCGGCGGATTCTCCTGATACCCCAGCACGAACACGATCTGCTCGGTTTGCCCCGGCTCGAGCATGAGCTTCACCTGGTGCGCGCCGATCGGCGACCAGCCGTGCGCCTGCGAGTTGGTCAGCCGTCCGGCTTCCACCGCTGCCGGTCTATCCCATCCGCGATACGGCCCCAGAAACGCTTCGCGCTGCGTGTCGAACCCCGCCGTCTCGCGTGAGCAGGCAAAGTATGCGAAGTGGTTCCGCCGCTCCCGGTACTCGGTCTTGTGGTAGAGGACGCCGTCCTCCACTTCGACTTCTCCGATATTCAAGTTGCGCTGGAAGTTTGTTGCGTCATCCTGAGCATCCCAAAGGCAAAACTCGATACTGGCAAACACGGAGATCTCCGCCCGTACCGCGCGATGATTCTTCACCGTAAGTTGCCAGATCTCGAGGTTTTCGTCGAGCGGCACAAAGTAGCGCGTCTCGGCTTCGATTCCTCGATAGCTCGAACCGATGATCGTGTAGCCCATGCCGTGCCGGCAGCGATAGTTCTCCGCATCCTGCCGCGTCGGCTGCCACGACGGCGACCAGAACTGCGTGGTCTCATCGTCGCGCAGATAGATGTACCTTCCCCCGAAATCGAGCGGCACATTGTTGTAGCGGTATCGTGTGAGCCGCCTGAGCCGCGCGTCGCGATAAAACGAGTATCCGCCTGCCGTGTTGGAAATGATTCCGAAGTATGCCTGGCACCCGAGGTAATTGATCCAGGGCAGCGGAGTGTCCAGCCGTGTGATGACGTATTCACGAAGGCTGTCGTCGAAGTAGCCGAACTTCATGGCGGTCATTCCTTCTCGCTTGAACTCAATTCATCTCCGCCGGCGCGGTGTTTGCTCAAACGTTTTTGCAGGCCGGTTTGGAGTATAGTGTTCAGCGAAGCGCGATTCTAACCGACATAGGTTGTGAGCGCAAGTGCCGGCAGGATACGACAGCGGAGTCGTGTGTTGCCCGTCGTTGCCAGCCGTCACCCGCTTGTGAGAAACTTCTCCGTTTTTGCTCGCATTCCCAGGATGCGCGCGAGGCTGGCCGTGCCATGAGACCGATGTTCGTTTCCGCTCAATCCACACTCCGCGTCACACGCAGCTTGCTCCTGGCGCTTGGAGTTGCGGCGGCCGGATTCTTGCCGTTCGCCTGTATTCATGCGGCTGAGGCACCGACGGCCGCCATCAAAGTCGACCAGGTCGGCTACCCGCTGCACGGTCCGAAGATGGCTCTGGTTTCCACGGCGGCCGGGGAATTCACGGTCCGCCGCACCACGGACGGGGCCGTCGAGTTCCGCGGCAAGCTGACCCCTGCGCAATCCGATCCCGACACCGGCGACACGGTACAGGCAGCGGATTTCTCGGCGCTTGAAAAGCCCGGCAACTATTACCTCGAGGTTCCTGGCGTCGGCCGGAGTTGGAACTTCGCCGTAGACCGGAGCGTTTACGCTAAAACTCTTTACCTGGCCATGCGCGCCTTCTACGGCCAGCGCTGCGGCATCGCGGTCGATCTCGGCAGCGAATTTCCCGGCTACTCCCATCCTGCATGCCATTCGCACGGCGACTTCAATCCCACCTCGGGCAAATCCGGCCCACGCGACAACCTCGGCGGCTGGCACGACGCCGGCGACTACGGCCGCTACATCGTCAACTCCGGCATCACCACCGGCACGCTCCTGTGGGCCTGGGAGATCTACGCGCCGAAACTCAGGACCCTCGGCCTCCAAATCCCTGAAAGCGGCAACGGCACTCCCGACTTCCTGAATGAAATCCGCTGGAACCTGAAGTGGATGCTCGCCATGCAGGATGAAGACGGCGGCGTCTGGCACAAGCAGACCAGCACGCACTTCCCCGGCTTTATCTCGCCGGAAGCCGACACCTTGCCCAGCGAAGTCATCGGCACCGGCACGGCGCCCTACAAGAGCACCTGCGCCACCGCCGATTTCGCCGCCGTCGCCGCGATCGCCGCGCGCGTCTACAAGCCCCATGACGCAGCCTTTGCCGCCAAGGCCCTCGAGGCCGCGCAGCGCGCCTGGGCCTGGACCGGGAAAAACCCGAACGTCATCTTCAGGAATCCGCCGGACATCTCCACCGGTGAATACGGTGACTCAAACTGCGCCGACGAGCGCTTGTGGGCGGCAGCCGAGCTCTGGCGCACCACCGGCGACGCGCAGTACAACGACTACTTCCTCGCTCACTACGCCGAGTACCTTCCCTCGATCGAAAACGCGCCGCCGGAAAGCTGGAACCAGATGGCGCCCATGGCCCTGCGCGCCTATGCGATGTCGAAGCAGAAGGGAACCGACGCCAGGGCTGTCGACGACATCCGCACCCGCGCCCTCGCTTCCGCCCATGCCGTCGTCGATCGCATCCACGCCAACGCCTATCGGATCGGCATGCGCTCGAACGATTACGTCTGGGGATCGAACGGAGTTGCCGCGCAATACGCCGTCGATCTGCTCCTCGCCAACCAGCTTCAACCCGATCCCGCGTTCGTCAACGCCGCCCGCGACATCCTTCACTATCTGCTCGGCCGCAACACATTCTCGCTTTCGTTTGTCACGCAGGTGGGCGACAACGCCGTGAAGCATCCGCATCATCGCCCCAGCGGAGACGGCAGGCACGCGCTGCCCTGGCCCGGTCTTCTCTCCGGCGGGCCCAACGCAGGCCGGCAGGATGCCATCCTCGCCGCGCTGCCGCCCGATCTTCCCCCGGCCAAAAACTACGCCGACCAAACCGCCTCGTATGCCAGCAACGAGGTTGCCATCAACTGGCAGGCAGCGCTGGTGTTTCTGTTGGCAGGCGAACAGGAGTAGTTCATCTCTTTGCTGGTGTGAGGCTGTATGAATCTGCACGCAATCGATATCGTCATCATCGTGGCTTACCTGGCCTCCAGCGTCCTGGTCGGCTATTGGGTCTCGCACCGGGCTTCGCGCGACATGAAGGCCTACTTCCTCGGCGGCAACAAAATGCCCTGGTACGTGCTCGGCATCTCCAACGCCTCCGGCATGTTCGACATCTCCGGCTCCATGCTGCTCGTCTACTGGATGTTCGTTTACGGCGTGAAGAGCGTGTGGATCCCCTGGCTCTGGCCGACGTTCAACCAGGTCTTCCTCATGGTCTATCTCTCGGCGTGGCTGCGCCGCTCCAAGGTCATGACCGGCGCGGAATGGATCAAGACCCGCTTCGGCACCGGCCGTGGCGCGCAACTCTCGCATCTCATCGTCGTCATCTACGCCTTCTTCAGCATCATCGGATTCTTCAGCTACGGATTCAAGGGCATCGGAAAGTTTGCCGCGACGTTCCTGCCCTGGCACCTCTCGCCCAATGTTTACGCGCTCATTCTCGTCGCCATCACCGCCATCTACGTGATCAAGGGCGGCATGATCAGCGTCGTCATCACTGAGGTCATCCAATTCTGCATTCTTGCCATCGCGTCTTTCGCCGTCGGCATTATCGCCATGATGAAGGTTTCGCCCGGCCTGCTGCACAGGGTCGTTCCCGCCGGGTGGGACAATGTCTTCTTCGGCTGGCATCTCGGTCTCGACTGGTCCACGCTCATCCCCGCCGCGAGCGCCAAGATTGCCCAGGACGGTTACGGCTTGTTCGGCTTTTTTGTCATGATGCTCTTTTTCAAGGGCGTGCTCGTCTCCGCTGCCGGCCCCGCGCCCAACTACGACATGCAGCGCATCCTCTCCGCGAAGAATGGCCGCGAGGCCTCCATGATGAGCGCGTGGGTCAATGTCGTGCTCACCTTCCCGCGTTATTTCCTCATCATCGGCCTCACCGTTCTCGCCGCCGCGTTCTACTCGGACTTCATCCGCTCAATGGGCACCAACATGGACTTCGAGCTTGTCCTGCCCTACGCGCTCGCCCGCTTTGTTCCCGCCGGCCTGCTCGGCTTCCTCATCGCCGGCCTGCTCGCCGCCTTCATGTCCAACTTCGCCGCCACGGTCAATGCCGCGCCGCCCTACTTCGTCAACGACATCTACAAGCGCTTCATCAATCCCAACGCGGCGCCGCGCACTTATGTCCGCCTCAGCTATCTCGCGTCCTTCGTGGTCGTGGTCATTGGCGTGCTCATCGGCTGGAACGTCAGCTCGGTCAACTCCGTCGTCCTGTGGATCGTCTCCGGCCTCTGGGGCGGCTATACGGCTTCCAACGTCCTCAAGTGGTACTGGTGGCGCTTTAATGGATACGGCTACTTCTGGGGCATGGTCACCGGCATCTCGTCCTCGCTCATCCTGCCCGGCGTGCTCGGCGCACTTCCCGCGTTGCAGAGCTTCCTTGGAACGCATCCCATCAATGTCGATGTCTCCATCACCTTCCCGCTGGTCCTCGTCTTCTCGCTGATCGGCTGCTTCGCCGGCACTCAGCTCACCAAGCCCGAAGACGACGCCGTTCTCATGGACTTCTATCGCCGCGTCAGGCCCTGGGGCTTCTGGGGCCCCATCCTGCGCAAGGTCCAGGCCGAAGATCCTGCCTTCCAGCGCAACCGCGACTTCCCGCGCGACATGTTCAACATTGTCGTCGGCATCGTCTGGCAGGTGGCTCTCGTAGCGCTTCCGCTCTATGTCGTCCTTCAGGAATACGGGCGCGCCGTTGCTGTGCTGGCCGTCGTCCTTGCCACTTCAGCCATCCTCAAGTTCACCTGGTACAACCATCTCGCCGAGCGCGAGGTCGAAACCGAAACCGGCCAGCCTGCGGCGCTCGTCGGCTGACCAGACTCAAAAGCTCAACGACCGGGCCCATCGCGAGCCCGGCCGCCGCACCCAGCCAACGTCTCGCCGTCGACGCCGTTCCGTCCGTGTCGATGAACCCTTCCCCCTTTTGGTGTCGAAGAAGAGTTTTGGCGTAAAATAGGCCCTGGGATGGACCCCACAGAATGCCATCCTATTGAAAACAGTGGCCCCGTAGCTCAGGTGGATAGAGCAGCAGTTTCCTAAACTGCGTGTCGGAAGTTCGAGTCTTCCCGGGGTCACCACTCCTACTCCCCAAGTCGAGTGCCACGCACTCCAGAACAATGTCGGTCTCGACAGAGCGTGGGAGCCACGTCTTCCGTAGGCTCCTTTTGACTTTCCGCCGCCGTCCCGGCTATAAAAGTTGATGTCATGAAAATCGTTTTCGTGACATAGCGCCGGAGGCACGCGCCTCTGGCACGAACCACAACCGCAGTCGCCAGGATGCTCGGGAAGGCGGTGCAATTCCGCCACTGCCCCGCAACTGTGAGCGCACCTCCGCCGTTCGCCGTCGTCACTCTGGCGGCACGACGGCAGGATCTTCAGCCGGCGTCTCCGCGCTTTGATCGCTTCAGGAAACACTGGGTCCTCAACTCCAGCGGTGAACGGCCGTTGCTTCCTGGGATCGCGGCGGCACGGCAGAGTGGATGGGGGACTCACGATCTTCTCAAGCGGTGTTGCCGCGGAACTGCTTCAAAACCACTGGGAGCGGACCTAACTTCGCTGCTCCTGGGAAGGTGGCTCGAAGAATGCGCAAGTCAGGAGACCGGTCCTCAAGCGCGTTTGAATTCGAACGCGCCTTGGCGCAATCGACCCGCTTGCGTTCCGAGGGGAACGAAGGAGCCATCGTGCCTGATTCCGCAGTTCATTGCCCGCGTTTGCGCCGCCTTGCCAGCCGGCTCGCCGCTCTGTTCCTCGTCGTTGCCGGAATCGCTGCCCACGCCGCTTCCATTCGCGGCGTTGTCACCGACACCACCGGCGCCAAGGTTACGGGCGCCAGGGTCATCCTCATCCGCAACGGCCACGAGGTCGGCGCTGCTGTCTCCACGGCCGACGGAAGCTTCGAGATTCTCACCGGCAACAGCGGACGCTTCTATCTCGTCGTCAGCGCCAGCAGCTTTCGCCAGATCCAGACGCCGGGCTTCTACGCCGGCCGTTTCGACAGCATCGAGCGCACCGTGGTTCTCGAGCCCGAGTGGGTGCGCGAATCCATCGTCGTCACCGCCACAGGCACGCCCACGCCGCAGGAGCAGACCAGTTCCGCCACGACCGTGCTTGCGCCTCTCGACATCGGTCTGCGCGACGATTTTGTCGACGCGCTCCGCCTCATGCCCGGCACAGCCGTCGTGCAAGCCGGCCAGCGCGGCGCGCAGACCTCGCTCTTCATTCGCGGCGGCGACTCCGACGACAACGACATTGTCATCGATGGTGTGAAGGCCGGCGACATTGGCGGCCGCTTCGACTTCGGGCCGCTCTCCACAACCGCGGTCGAAAGCGCCGAAGTCTATCGCGGACCCAACTCCAATCTCTACGGCGCCGATGCCGAGAGCGGCGTGGTCAGCTTTGCCACTCCGCACGGCACCACGAGCTTTCCTTCTCTCCTGTTTCAGGGCGACGCCGGCAGCTTCGTCACGTCGCACGAAGAGCTTGAGCTGGCCGGCGCGCACAACCAGACCGACTATCTCGCGGCGTTTAGCTGGCTGCAGACCGATAACAACCTGCCCAACGACGAGTACCATGTCGCCACAACTGCCGCGAACCTCGGTTACCAGCTCGGCGGCAGTACGCAGCTCCGCGCTACGCTGCACTACGGCGTCTCGGGCGCCGGAGTGCCCAATGCGTGGGAGTTCTACCGCGTTGCCGACCAGGCCACGCAGAAGGACCAGGACATCTACCTGAGCGGCTCGATTGAAAACCAGACCACGCAGGCCTTCCACAACAGCCTTCGCTATGGCGTGACGCGCAAGCGCGAACAGTACAACCTCTGGCGTCCCAGCGGCCAACTCATCGAATACGATCCGTTCGACCACTTTTCTGCCTACTACGGCAATCCGGTTACCATCCGCGGCGCCAACGGCTACACCGTGGCCGGCCGCGCTCAACTCGACTTTCCCCAGACCTACCCCTACAACTCTCAGCTTGTGAGCAACCGCGACCAGTTCGTCTACCAGGGCGCGTATACGTTCACGCCGCACTTCACAGCGCTCGTGGGCATGCACTATGAGAGCGAACGGGGCCGCGAATACATCCCCAGCTTCTCGACGAACGAAACCGCTACTCGCGACAACTTCGATTACCTCGCCTCGGTGCATGGCGACTACAAGAACCGTTTCTTCTACACACTCGCCGGCAGCCTCGAGCACTACTCGCTCTTCGGCACCGAAACGTCGCCCCGCGCCGGGCTTTCCTATTTTCTCTTCCGCCCTCGCCACGGGATACTCTCCGGGACCCGCCTGCTCTTTAACTTCGGCGACGCGGTCCGCGAACCGGGGCTCTCCGACCAATTCGGCTCGCTCTATCAATTCCTCACCGTCAACGGCTATACGCCGATCGCAAGGCAGCTCCACATCACGCCGCTCGCCGCACCCAAAGCCCGCACTTATGAAGGCGGCGGCGAGCAGGACTTCTTCTCCAGCCGGCTCATCCTCCGCGTGAGCTACTTCCACAACGAATTTGGCCGGCAGATCGAGTATGTCGGCGGCCACCTGCTGCCCGATCTTCTCCCCGGCCTGTCCCCGGCGGAAAAGCAGCAACTCATTGGCGCACTCGGCTACTACTATTCGTTCGACTATCCGCTCGACGTCAACACCGAGGCCTTCCGCGCGCAGGGCATCGAGTCCACCGTCGAGGGAGGCATCGGCCGCAACATCTTTCTCCGCGGCGGATACACCTATCTGGACGCGGTGATTCAGCGTTCCTTCGACAGCGACAATGAAGCCTACTTCGCCGGCGCCGGCATCGCGCCGTCGCTCGACGGTATTCCCATCGGAGCCCTGTCGCCGCTCTGGGGGGCAAGGCCATTCCGCCGTCCACCGCACACCGGCTTCTTCTCCGCCAGTTACGCGGCGGGCAAAATCAGCGCGATTCTCACATCCTCCTTCGCCGGCCGCAGCGACGATTCCACCTTTCTCGAGTTCGCCGATCAGTACGGCGGCAACAGCCTGCTGCTGCCTAACCGCAACCTTGACCCCGGCTTCTCGCGCATCGATCTTGGCGGAAGCTATCAGCTCCTGCACTGGCTTGGCGCCTACGCGCTGGCCGAGAACCTTACCGACAATCAGCACATCGCGCCCATCGGATATGTGAGCCTGCCCGTCAACCTTCGCGTCGGGCTGCGCATTCAGCTCGGCAAAGAAACCCACTGATGCGCGTGCGCGCATTCTTCCCGTCAGAACCCATGTTGAATTCGCCCGCGGGGATCTCCATCGTGAGATCCCCTATTGAACTCCCATCCGCAATGCCGGATCGGCGAGTGGCAACGCCTCCTGCAATCGCCGCCGTTCACGGGATCCTCTCGCCTCGCGGGACTGCGAATGCCCTTGTGTGCGGGCTGGAGACTGCCGTTGGCGCTAGCGAAATCTCTGGTAACTAACCTGTCAGTACCCACAGCCAAAGGGTTCGTTAGTAATCAACAGCGCGCTCGCTGGTACCTGAAGTCTACTTAAAGCTCTGTTGACTATATAAAAACTAAGATTGAATTCCTTGAAGGAAACAGCCGATCAATGTGTCAGTTACGGTTGAATCACGTGCCGCTTTGCCGCTAAAGTTGTCTTTTCCGGCAATTCTGTACGATTTGTGCCCTTGGCATTCCAATTGGAGTTGAGGTGTGTTGTGACCTGCCCAAAGTGCGAATCCCACGATCTTTCCTTTGTTCCGGCCGAGATACGGCTTTACCGGAACCGACCGCGGACGCTAAGCCATCCGCCGATCCTACCTCAGCCTGACGTCTTGATCTGTCACGATTGCGGTTATTCCGAATTCCGCTTGCCGGAGTCCTGGATCAAGGCCGGCTGGCTGCGGCATTCGCCCCACGCGGAAAAGGTTCCCAGCGTGGCGGCCATCATGTCCTCGAACGCGGCGGCGCTCGCCGCTTCTTGATCGCGGGTTCTGCGCCCGGCCGCTTGCGACCTGGGCTTGGTTAGCGGCGAACGCACTTTACCGGCCATCCCGCGAACCGTCCCTGTGCAAAATCAGGGTGGAATCTCCGTGAGTATCACCTCCCGACTTCACTAAAGTACTCAACTCCATCGGCTTCTTGCCGGCGTGCTTTGCCGCGAGTCGCTCTCGATTGTTCCTACAGAACTCCCTATCCTCCACTTGTCGGTCGGAGCCTTCCGCGTTGGACGCGGACACTGCAATCTGGAACATCGGCACCGTCTGCTACGATTCCCTCGTCATGTCGACATTTCGCCGCAGTGTCCGCGAGCTCGGCGCCTCTTTCCTGCTTGGCGGATTCCTTTTCGGTGTCTGCCATGCTCAGCGGATCCCGGACAAGACCGTAGTGCTTACACTCGACGATGCCGTTCGGTCGCAGATCGACTTCGTTGCGCCGCTGCTCGAGAGCTATGGCTTCAAAGCGACGTTCTTCTTCACGCATTGCTGGATGGACGACCAGGCGCATTTCATGAGCTGGCAGGATGCGGCTGAGCTGAACCGGCGCGGATTCGAGATCGGCAATCACACCTGGACCCACTCGCCCTTCGATGAACCGGCCAACGCTGCCAAACTTGGCGACGAGCTTCAGAAGGTGGACGACGCGCTGGCAAAGGCGGGTGTGCCCAAGCCCATCAGCTTTGCTTGGCCCGGCGACAACTTCGGTCCCGAGGCCGTGGAGCAGCTTCGCAAGCATGGCATCGAGCTCGCGCGCCGCGGCATGCAGCCCGAGGTCCCCTACGGCGAGATCGAAGTGGGTCCGCTGCTCGACGTGAAGAAGAATCATCCGTTGCTGGTTCCAACAACCGGCGACGCTTATCCCGGCTGGACCCTCGATCACTTCAAGAAGGAGGTGGCCGGAGCGCGAGACGGCAAGGTCGTCGTGCTGCAGTTTCACGGCGTGCCGGACACCGTGCATCCGTGGGTCAACACTCCGCCGGAGATGTTTCGCCAGTACATGGCTTATCTGCACGACAATGGCTACCGCGTCATCGCGATGCGCGATCTTCTGCCCTACTTCGATCTCGCTCATCCGCCCGACGATCCCCTGTTGAGCCAGCGCGTCACGACCGCCCGCAAGAAATAGCGTCCTGCAACCATGGGAGCGAACGGCCGTGCTGCATGTTCGCGTCCGGTGCGGGCGCGTCCGTATCGTCGACGCCGAAATTTGGCCGGCAAGCGTTCGCGCCGTGTTTCAATAGCTCTCCAAAGGAGAATCTGGAGTGAAAGTCGTCCGGAAAACCCAATTCACGCTCGTCCTTCTTGCCTTCAGCACGCTGCTTTCGCTTGCGCAGAGCTTGCCGACAGCGCGGCCCGAAGACGAGGGTTTCTCTTCGGAGCGCCTCGCGTACATCGACAAGTTTTACAGCGGGAAGATCGACAGAGGTGAGCTTGCCGGCATGGTCCTGCTTGTCTCGCGCCACGGCAAAGTCGTGCATGAGAGCAGCCTGGGCTATGCCGATCTTGAGAAGAAGCAGCGGATGGGCGACGACACCCTGTTCCGCTTCTACTCGATGACCAAGCCCATCACGTCGACTGCGCTGATGATGCTCTATGAAGAGGGCCGCTTCCAACTGAGCGATCCGATTTCAAAGTACCTTCCGGAGTTCAAGGACATTCGCGTCCTCAAGACTCCCGACAGCCCGCTCAGCGACACCGTGCCTGCCGATCATCCGCCTACGATTCAGGACATCATGCGCCACACGGCCGGCTTCACGCATGGCCTCGCCGACAATGCATTCGACAGGGAGTATGCGAAGGCCGATCTCTGGGGCAACGATGTTTCGCTCGAAGAGATGATCCATCGACTCGCGAAGATCCCGCTGCATCACCAGCCGGCGACGAAGTTCGATTACAGCGTCGGCCCCGATGTGCAGGCAAGGTTGGTCGAAGTGCTTTCCGGCATGCCATTCGATGAGTTCCTCGAGAAACGTCTTTTCACGCCGCTCGGCATGCGCGATGTCGGCTTCTACGTGCCGCCGGCCAAGGCTTCGCGCCTCGCGACCGTTTACTGGGTGAAGGAAGGCAAGCTCACTCCGCTGGACGAGACGTACGGCCATCCCGGCGGAGACATCTTTGTCTTCCAACCGTGGTCGGTCAACAGCTATACAACGAAGCACAAGCGTACCGGCGGCAGCTACGGCCTGGCCGGGACTGCCGAAGACTACTGGCGCTTCGCGCAGATGATGCTCAACGGCGGCGAGATGAACGGGAAGCGTATCCTCAGCCCACAGACGGTCGCGTTCATGGCGCAGGACCATCTTGAACCTGCCGGGATTCCCGATTTCGAGCGCGGCGTGGGTTTCGGGCTGGGCTTTGCGGTGATGAAGAATGAGGCCGCCGCCGGTTACATGAGCCCGGGGGGCAGCTTCTACTGGGCAGGCGCAGCGGCAACGCACTTCTGGATCGATCCCAAAGAGGATATCGTCGTTGTTGCGATGACGCAGCACATGGGGACTCCTGCTGCCGACGAACTTTGGGGACAACTTCGAACGCTGGTCTATAGCGCGCTGATGGTGAAGTGAAGACAGTGGTCAGTTGTCAGTGGTCAGGGATCGGAGGCCAGTGGTCCGATCATCGAGAGCAGTGCGTTGTGCACACGCCAGGCTACAGAGGAACGGTTTCGAGCGGCGATCTTGATCTGGTATGAAAAAAGCCCTCCCGCCGAAGCGGAAGGGCTTTGTCTTTGCGCCGAAAGCGCGCGTGCCTGGACGGCCAGTCTTTAGTACATGCCGTCCATGCCGCCGCCGTGGCCGCCGGCCGGGGCCGCTGCCTTCGGCTCAGGCATTTCCACAACAAGAGCCTCGGTGGTCAGCAACAGGGCAGCGATCGAAGCCGCGTTCTGCAGCGCCGTCCGCGTGACCTTGGTCGGATCGATGACGCCGGCCTTCACCAGGTCCTCGAACACGCCGGTCAGCGCGTTGTAGCCGAAGTGGGCCTCCGTGGCTTCCAGCACCTTGGCCACCACCACCGCACCCTCTTCGCCGGCGTTGCCGACGATCTGGCGCAGCGGCTCTTCCAGCGCGCGGAGAACGATGTGAGCACCGATCTTCTCGTCGCCTTCGAGCGTCTCCAGAAGCTTCTTCACCGCCGGAACGCAGCGCACCAGCGCCACGCCGCCGCCGGGAACGATGCCTTCCTCAACCGCGGCGCGAGTCGCGTGCAGAGCATCCTCAACGCGAGCCTTCTTCTCCTTCAGCTCGGTCTCGGTCGCAGCGCCCACCTTGATGATGGCAACGCCGCCCACCAGCTTGGCCAGCCGCTCCTGCAGCTTCTCCTTGTCGTAGTCCGAGGTGGTCTTCTCGATCTGCGAACGGATCTCCTTCACGCGTCCCTCGATGTCGCTGGACTTGCCGGCGCCGTCGACGATCGTCGTGTTGTCCTTGTCGATGGTGATGCGCTTGGCCTTGCCCAGATCCTCGAGCTTCACGCCTTCCAGCTTGATGCCCAGGTCCTCGGTGATGGCCTTGCCTCCGGTCAGAATCGCGATGTCGCCCAGGATCGCCTTGCGGCGGTCGCCGAAGCCCGGAGCCTTCACCGCAGCCACGTTCAGTGTGCCGCGCAGCTTGTTGACCACCAGCGTCGCCAGCGCCTCGCCCTCGACGTCCTCGGCGATGATCAGAAGCGGCTTGCCGCCCCGGGCAATCTGTTCGAGCAAGGGAAGCAGGTCCTTCATCGCGCTGATCTTCTTCTCATAGATCAGAATGTACGGATCGTCCAGAACAGCTTCCAGCCGCTCCGCATCGGTCACGAAGTACGGGCTCAGGTAGCCGCGGTCGAACTGCATGCCGTCCACCGTCTCCAGACCCGTGTGCATCGTCTTCGACTCTTCGATGGTGATGACGCCATCCTTGCCCACAACCTTGACCGCATGGGCAATGATGTCGCCGATCTCCTGGTCGCCGTTGGCCGAGATGGCGCCCACCTGGGCAACCGATCCCTCGTTCACCGGCTTCGAAAGCTTGCCCAGCGCGCCTTCGGCGGTCCACTTGCCGTCCTTGTCGCGGGTGCCGATGATCACGGCAACGGCCTTCTCGATGCCGCGCTTCAGCGCCGTCGGGTTCGCGCCGGCAGCCACCGTCTTCACGCCTTCGCGGAAGATCGCCTGCGCCAGAACCGTTGCCGTCGTGGTGCCGTCGCCGGCCACGTCGCTGGTCTTCGACGCCACTTCACGCACCAGTTGCGCGCCCACGTTCTCCAGCGGGTCCTTCAGCTCGATCTCTTTGGCCACCGTCACGCCGTCCTTGGTGATGGTGGGCGATCCGAACTTCTTCTCGATAACGACGTTCCGGCCCTTGGGGCCCAGCGTCGCCTTCACCGCGTCCGCCAGCGTGTTCACGCCGCGCAGGATCGCCTGACGGGAATCTTCGCCGTGCAGAATCTGCTTTGCCATTTGCTTCTCCTAGTTCACAGTTGAGAGATTGAACAGTGATTCGTGATCAGTGTTCGGTTCTTCTTGTGCCCGCCGGTCGGAATCGAGTGCCGGAAAGCGCCGTCGCTGCGCGCCAGGTGGTCTTTGCCGGCCACTGTCCATGGATCCCCGACCGCTGGAAAGCTACTTCTTGATGATTCCCAGAACCTCTTCTTCGCGCATGATCAGATACTCTTCACCGTCGATCTTGATCTCGGTGCCCGAGTACTTGCCGAAGAGGATCTTGTCGCCGGCCTTCACGTCGAGAGGGAAGACCTTGCCTTCGTCGTTCGACTTGCCCTTGCCAACCGAGATCACTTCACCCTCCTGGGGCTTCTCCTTGGCGCTGTCGGGAATGATGATTCCGCCACGGATCGTCTCGCCCTCTTCCAGACGGCGGACGAGGATGCGATCATGGAGCGGAACGAAGGTGGTCGTTACAGATGTTGCTGCCATTGTTTCTTTTCTCCTTCACGCGCGGCAAGGCTTGAATCCCCTGCCCGCGAATATGGTGTTGTGTTGAGGAATGACTACCGAAACTCAGGGTCCTGGCCGGAAGGGCGAGGCCCGATGCGAGCAGAGGAATACTCGGCTTGCTAGCACTCTCGCCTTCCAATTGCTAAAGATAGGGAAGCTCGCGCCATCTTGTCAAGTGGATTTCGTTTGAAATTTGAGTGTATCGTGCTCAAGTTCTGTGAATTTCCTTTTACAAACGCCCGCCGACGTGCTTCCTGAGGCTTTGGACCGTCTCTCACTCACGGAGTAAAATGGAAGCCATGTCCCGTCGTCTCCTCCTCCGCTTCAGTGTCGTTGCCGCGTGGGCGCTTCTGGCAGCCTTTGCCCTCAGTCTTGAGGCGCAGGACACAGACAAGCGCGGCCGCAAATACAAGGCGCCGCCCGACGCGGCGCGGGTTGAAGTCACTGTCCTGCGCGATTCGAGCGGCAAGCCCATCGAAAACGCCGCCGTCGTCTTTCACCCCATGGAAGGCGAGCACGACAAGGGCGGCATGGAGTTGAAGACCAACGAGGACGGCAAGACCGTCATCGATGTACTCCCCATCGGCGACACCGTTCGCATGCAGGTCATCGCCAAAGGCTTCCAGACCTACGGCGGCGACTACAAGATCGACAAGCCCGAAATGGCCGTCGAGATCCGCCTCAAGCGGCCCGGCGAGCAGTACTCCATCTACAAGGCGCACACTCCGGGAGCCGATCAGAACGCGGGGCAAGCCAAGGAGAAACCTGCCGGCTCGTCGGGCGACAAGTCCTCAGGCTCCGGCGCCGGTTCCAGCTCCACGTCGGACAAGGATGATTCTGGCAAGGATGACTCGAAGGACAAGCCGGCCGACTCGTCCGACAAGCAGCCTCCGCAGTCCGACCAAAGCAAGCCCCAGCCGAATTGATCTCGGCCGCAGGCCGCTTCTCACCGCTCCTTGCAGGGCCGCCCGCTCCGCTGGCTCCGCTATCCTGACTGCATGCCCGACCAACCCCTCCTTGGCAAGTCGGCCCTTGTAACCGGCGGAGCGCGCCGTATCGGCCGCGAGATCGCGCTCACCCTTGCCCGCGCCGGCGCCGATGTGGCCATCACGTACCGAAAATCGCGAGGCGAAGCCACAGAAGTTATCGAGCAGATTCAGGCTCTCGGTTGCCGGGCCGCTGCCATTGAATGCGACATCCGCTCCGAAGAGTCGGTGCGAGGCGCGGTCGCGGCAGCGGTGGCGATTCTTGGCCGAATCGACATCCTCGTCAACAATGCCGCCATCTTCGAGCCCGCGCCGCTCGACGCGATGACCGTGGAGCAATGGGACGGCATGTTCGCCTCCAACACCCGCGGAGCCTTCCTGGTCACACGTGAGGCTCTGCCCGCTCTCCGCGCGGCGCAGGGCCGCATCGTTCACCTGGGCTCGCTGGGCGGGATCGAGGCCTGGCCCGGCCACGCACACTACTCCGCATCGAAGGCCGCGCTTCATTCGCTCACGCGGTCGATGGCCAAAGCATTCGCACCCGATGTCACCGTCAACTGCGTCGCACCCGGTTTTATCGATATGGAGGATTCGCCGAAGGAAGCCGCCGCGCGCTTCGCCGCCCGCACGCCCATGCAGCGCAATGGCACCGCCGCCGACATCGCCGGCGCCGTGCTCTACTTCGCCACCTGTACGCGCTTCCTCACCGGCCAGACCCTCACCGTGGACGGCGGCCTGGGCCTGGTGTGAAATTTGGGTGGAATGCCTGAAGTGTCAGGGTGCGGCTTCCGTCGTGCACAAAGTTGCTGAACAAGCTTCGGGCTTACCAGCCGCTGCCGCGATCGGCAGGAAAAACCTACCGTGCGAACAGCTTGTCCCAGAATCCCTTCACGCTCTTGGACGATCCGTTCTTGCCGTTTGAATACTTCTTCGCGTCGAACTTGAACGGCGTGTCGGTCCACACGCCTGCCGGCTCGGGCTGCGCCGGCCACTTGCCGCCGTCCAGCGCCGCCTGCGGATTGGTCACGCACAGCCGCCGCGCCGTTTCTTCGCCCATCTTGTTGGACACGTAGTCGAAGCCCTTCTTCAGATGCGGCGGACGCCACTCGGGATGATGCGCGTCCGTCGCCAGAAAGTGGATCCAGTTGCGCGCCAGCATCTCGTTGGCGAACGCCTCGGCTGTATTACCGAACCGTCCATACAACGCTCCGGATGTGACCTGCACCAGGCAACCGAAGCGCATCCACTCGGCCAGCATCTCCGGCTGCCGCTGCAGCACGGGGTTGCGCTCGGGGTGGGTCACGATCAGCGTGTAGCCCACTAGCTGCAGCTTGCGCATCGCGTCGGTCAGCTGCGGCGGAATCGCCAGTTCGGGAAACTCGATCAGCAGATAGCCCTTGCCGTCAATCGAATAGCGCAACGGGTTCGCCATCGCTTCGGCGATGTTCTCGGCGTTCAAGTGGAAGTCGCAGGCCAGGCTCAACTCCACTATGCCCTTCAGCTTTTCACGCAGTTCGCCCAGCCGCTCATCGATTACGGCCTTCTGATAAGGAAAATTGTCGCTGGCGTGCGGCGTGCAAACAATGTGCCGGATGCCTTCTTCCGCCGCCTCGTGCGCCATGGCCAGCGAAGTCTCGATACTTTCAGGGCCGTCGTCCACACCGTAGATCAGGTGGTGGTGAATATCGATCATTCTCAAATGCCTTCCAAAGCCAACCTAACCAACTCTACTGAACGGCTAGTGCTTCGATCATCGATTCAAATATCTTCAGTCCGTCGGCCGACCCCAGCAGCTTTTCGCTCGAGCGGTCCGGGTGGGGCATCATGCCCAGCACGTTGCGCTTTTCGTTCAGGATGCCCGCGATGTTCTCGAGCGATCCGTTCGGATTCGCCTCCGGAGTCACATCGCCTGCCGGCGTCGCGTAGCGGAACGCGATGCGGTCCGCGGCCTTCAGCCGGTGCAATTCCTCGGGCGTGCAGAAGTAGTTGCCTTCCATATGTCCGATGGGAATCTGCAGCACTTCGCCCGTCGTCAGCCGGTTCGTAAATGCGCTGTCCGTCGTCTCCACGCGCAGGTGCACCTGCTTGCAGATGTATTTCAGTCCCGCGTTGCGCATCAGGGCTCCCGGCAGCAATCCCGCCTCGGCCAGGATTTGAAATCCGTTGCAGATGCCCAGCACCAGCCCGCCGCCCCCGGCAAACCGTTTCACCGACTGCATCACCGGCGAGAAGCGCGCGATCGCGCCGGTCCGCAGATAGTCGCCGTAGGCGAAGCCGCCCGGCACCAGCACGGCGTCGACGCCTTCCAGGTCTTCCTGGTCATGCCACAGGAAGGTAACCGGCTGGTGTGCCACTTCCGCAATCACGTTGTAAGTATCGTGATCGCAGTTGGACCCCGGAAACACCAGCACCCCGAATTTCATACATCAAGATTATCAGCTTGATGGATGGACAAGCAGGCGATTTGCGGCTGAGGTGACGGATTGTGAAACGGATCCCGCCAGGACCAGATCCGTGTCCCCATCGCCCGGTCAAATACCGCATCGGTGCTTGCCGGCGTGAACCCTTGCGGCCGGCACCATTCAGCCGTAAATCAAGCATTCCGCACAGCTTCGGCCATCCTGCGGTGCGAATCCCGCGCGAACCGGTGCTGGAAAGCGCGCGTCACAGGATAGCCCATCGTTGCCAGCAAACTCCACGGCTTCGACAGCGCTTCGAGTTCATACCAAACCCCGCCGCTCGCCGCGTCGAATCGCACCAGGAACCGCTCCTCGCCCTGCTCCAGGTGCATTTCTGTCGTCGAATACACAAACCCGAAGCGCTCCTTGGTGTCAACCGTCTCAACGATACGGCTCAGGTTCAGCGACCAAAGCCCCAGCGACCGCACTTCGACCGCAACGATAGCACCGACTGCGATCCTCGCATCGGGATTCGCGACGCGGACCCAGCCGAGGTCAAAATGGACCCATTCTGCAAACGCACGCTTCGCCTTGTCGAAAATGTCTGTGCCCTCGCCGAGCCTTGACTCTGTCCTGTCATGAGCGAAACCGACCCGCACATCCACATCCGGTCCCTGCCCATCGATCGACATCAGCACCGCAATGCGTGGACGCGACCTTCGAGCCTCTTCCACCCGCCGCGCAACCTGCACCTCGGTGGGCCGTCTCAACATGAACATGCGCTCAGTATGCCAGCCTCAGCTCAAACCCTTTTCCGTCATCCGGAACCAGCGCAGTAATGCGATGATGCTCGGCGTCGTATCCCGGCGACAGCGGCGTGCTCGGCGCATTTGGCGCCAGGGACGCGGTGCTCGCGCCCACCGCCGGTTGCGTCGCGCCATACACCTCGATCGACACCAGTTTCCACCACGGCGCAAAGCCGCCTCGATGGGGCGAGACCGTCACCATCAGCCCCTGCGCGGTCTGCTTGCAGGCAAACTCCACGCGCAAAGAGCCGCCCTTCTTGTAGTCGAAGCTCACGCCGTCGTCCAGATAAAGGCTTCCGTCGCAATCCTTGCCGCCGCCAAACGGGGGATAGACGCGCAGCGCAAGCGGACCTTGCGGCGTCTCGTCCGTGCTCTGGACCAGCGGCTGCTCAGGCACGATCGCCCCCGCCCGCGCGAACACGGGCAGCGTGTCCAGTGTGCGATGGATGTGAACCTCGGGCTGTGCAACGTGCGAATTATCGATGACGCGCCGGCCGGCAATGCCGGTCACGCGTTCGCCCGTCCAGTAGTCGTACCACCCGACCGATGGCAGCGGCGCCGCATAGTCGTCCATCTCGTCGGGAAACGGGCTCTGCGCAATGAGCAAGTCGCCGCCCAGCAGAAACGTCCCAGGCGCACCGAGATCGAGCGGCCCTCCATCCACCGCCCCATCGGGAAACTCGAGGAACAGGGGGCGCATAATCGGTATTCCCGTCCGGCTCATCTCTTCCGCCGTCGTGTAGATGTACGGCAGCAGCCGGTACCGCTCTTCGATATATCTCCGGCGAAGGTTCAGGTCCTCAGGCGACCCGTTCTCCCATGGCTCCTGCGGATTCGTTCCCCACGCCGAGTGGTCGCGGTCGATGGGCTGAAACGCCGCTACCTCAAACCAGCGCGTCAGCAGTTCCGGCTGCGGCGACGCGGCAAACCCGCCCACATCAGCACCCGCCATGGCAAACCCGCTTAGCCCGAGGTTCTCGAGTTGCGGAACCGTCTGCCGCAGGTGGCTCCAGTTGCTCGAGTTGTCTCCCGTCCACGTCACAGCGTAGCGCTGCCCGCCGGCGTAGCTCGCCCGCGTCATCACGAACGGCCGCAGGTCCGGCCGGAGCTTCAGCAGGCCCTCGTACGTGCCCCGCGTGTTCTGCATTCCGTATACGTTGTGAATCTCAAGGTGGCTCGCCGTGCGCGCCGCAAACCCCGGCTCGTCAATGCGGTGCTGCACATCGTCCGGCATCGTCTTCGACGGCGTCTCGAAGATCGCCGGCTCGTTCATATCGTTCCAGAACCCCGCCACGCCTTTGCTCGCAAAGTCCACATACAGCGTGCCCCACCAGTCGCGCGACACCTTGCGGGTGAAGTCGGGAAACACACTCTTGCCCGGCCACACCACGCCCACATAGGGAGCGCCGTCGGGATTCTTGACGAAATGGTCGCCATTGATGCCCTCGTCGTATGGCTTGTAGCCTGCGTTCGCCACGTCGGCGATGTGCAGATCGGTGATGGTGACCGTCTTGATATGCTGCGCCTTCAGGTCCTGGATCATCTGTTCGAAGTGCGGAAAGCGGTCCGGGTCCACCGTGAATGGCCGGTTCTTGTACTGGTAATCGATGTCCAGCCAGATCACGTCCGCGGGGATCCGCTCGCTGCGCAGCCGGCTCGCGATGCGCCGCACCTCGGCCTCGGGAAAGTAGCTGTACCGCGACTGCTGGTATCCAAGCGACCACAGCGGCGGCAGTGGCGTTGTCCCCACCAGCCATGCCCATGCCTCCAGCACAGTCTTGGGCTCCGGCCCGTAGAGGATGTAGTAGTCGAGAGGCCCGCCCTCCGATCCGAACGAGTACCCGTCGCGATACTGCTTGTTGAATTCAAAGCTTGTCCGCCACGTGTTATCCAGAAAGAATCCCGCCGCAAGCCCTTTGCGGAACGAAATGAAGAAGGGAATCGACTTGTAGATCGGGTCGGTCGACTCCTGCCATCCGAACGCGTCGGTATTCCAGTCCGTGAAAGCCTCGTTGCGCCGGTCGAGCGGCCCCGGTTTGTCGCCCAGCCCGAAGTAGTGCTCATCCGCCGGCGACTTGCGATACACGCGAAATTCCGCGCCGTGATATTCGATTGGCCGCCCGGGAAGGTCCTGGGCAATCACGCGCCCCGAGAGATCCGTCACCGTCAGCTCCAGCGGATCCTTTCGCACCTCGACGCGCAGCTTCGTCGTCTTGAATCCTACCGACGAACCGCCCGAGTCTTGCGTGACCGGAATGGCCGCCGTTCGCGCGCCGGGCAAAACAGCCCACGACGCATCTTCAGGCAGCTGCCCGTTCGGTCCCACGCGTACGCGAAGCACATCGTCGCGCAGCGCAGTAATTTGCATCAGCGCGGTTCCGGAGCGAATCTCGACGCCATTTGGAATGGCACGCGATGCGGTGACGCGGTCGAGGCGGACGAATCCCGCCTTCTGCGGGTTTTCCGCGTTCAGGCTGGTTTGTGACGTTGCGGCTAGAAACACGGCTCCAAAAACAGCAGGCAGGACCCTTACTGCACTTTGCACTCAGCACCTCAATGGGAGCGAGATTTTGTGTTGTCCAACAGGATAATCCAACGCGGAGACTTCAGAGGCTGCGGAGACGCTCTCAAATGAACAGGCCTTGTAACAGGACACGACATGAAGTCGTGCCGCGAATGGCGGAAGATCATTGCGGGCTTCAGCCCCAGCGAATGATTGTGTATCCATTCGGCCCACGGTCCTGCACTTCGTCGCGATCTCCTCGGTAACGCACCCAACGACCGGACTTCGAATTCTATCTTCGCCAACTTATCCGTAAATTCAGTGTCTTTGAGCGAATTCCTAAGTGACACGTCTGTCCTGATGAACGAACCTACAGCGCGCATCGAGAGGCGCTGCGCGACACTTATCGAAACCAACAATCTCTGGAGGCTAACGATGAACCTGCGCACTTATGCAGTCGCTGTACGTGCGTCGAAATATGTCCCTGTCCTGATCGCGTCGACTGCCGCACTTATGCTCTTGTCTGCCGCGTCCGGCCGCGCGCATTCGCAAACCTCTGACAAGCCCGCCGAACCCAGATCCGCCGAGCCGCGAGCGCCCGAGGTCCGGCAAACTTTCCTTCTGACGAATGCGACGCAGCAGTTCGACCTCAACGACATTCAAACCGACATGCGCAACATGCTGCCGCGCGCACGAGTCTACGGAGTCGCATCGGAGAATGCTATCTCCGTCGCCGGGTCGGCGGAGGAAATTCAGCTGGCGCAGAAGATCATCTCCGACCTCGACCGGCCGAAGAAGGTCTATCGTCTCACGTACGTAATCGCCGAATTCGACAGCGCTAAACGAACAGGATCGGAGCAATACTCGCTCATCGTGATCCAGGGCGAGCGGTCCGAATTGAAGCAGGGCACGAGAGTTCCCATCGTAACCGGCACTTTTTCCCACGACAACGCGGCCTCCGAATCACAAACGCAATTCGTCGACGTGGGCCTGAGCATCGAGGCCAAAATCGAAGGCGCGCGCCTGCATTCGAAGATCGAGCGCTCCAGCGTCTCGGAGGAGAAGTCGGGCGTCGGCCCGCAGGACCCCATCATCCGCCAGACCGTGCTGAACGGGATGACGATCCTGCCATTGGGCAAGCCGCTCGTCCTCGGCACCATCGACGTCCCCGGCACTACGCGCCGCCAGGAAGTTGAAGTCTCCGCCGAGCCCGTGCCGTAGAGCCCGGCCTGCTAGCCGGCTGTCGCTTTCGGCCGCGCGTCGAGCCCGAAGTCGCTCAGGACGCGGTCATACCAGGTATCGTCGTCCGCGGCGTACAAATCGACCCACTCCTCGTCACTCATTGAGCCGCGCCATCCGATGAAAGGCGCGGCGTCCGGGCCGACGGGGTGGCGAAGCTGCCAGGTTCCGCTGGCGACGATCTCGAGAATCTTCTCTGCCACAATCGTGGGCGGCACCGGATGCTCCAGCGACGCGGCAAACAGGTTGGCGAAGCGTTGCGTCTGCCGGTAGGGCGAGCCATCCGGCGGCGTGACGATGCGTCTCGCCATCGATGTATCGATAATCCCTGGCTCCACAATCGCAACGCGCACGTTGAAGCTCTTCAACTCGCCGGCCAGCCCCTCGCTCAGCGCCTCCAACGCCCACTTCGACGCCATATAAGGCGTCAGCGGCGCGCTGGCGATGCGCCCTGCGACCGACGACACGTTCACAATGCAGCCGCTGCGCCGTTCCCGCATCTGCGCCACTACCGCCTGAATGGTGCGGATGCAGCCAAAGTAGTTCGTCTCCATCGCCTTGCGGAACACCGCCATGGGCAGCTCTTCCACCGCTCCGGCGGCCTCGATGCCCGCGTTGTTCACCAGCACATCGATCGGCCCGTGCTCCTGCTGGATCACAGCGATGCCTTCGCGCACCGACTCGTCGGAGTCGACATCGAGCACCGAGATATCGATCGGCAGTCCTTCCAGCGCAGCCGTCTCGGCCAGATTCGACTGCGCCGGGTTGCGCATGGTAGCGAAAACCCTGTGTCCGGCCCGGGCAAAGGCCAGCGCCGTCTCGTATCCAATTCCTTTGCTGGTTCCGGTAATAAGTACCGAAGACATCGTCGGCCTCCTGCGTTCGTTTCGGGCATGGTTGGAATTCTGGCTTGGGGAGCCGGGGAATGCTCCCTACTTTACACAGCCAAATGCGTTACGGCAAGCAGATTGGATGAATCGCTGCGAAGCGCGCCCAGCGGTCAAAGGTTCAGCAAATTGCATCCATACGGCAGAGACCCTCCGTCGCCTTCAAATCCTGAGCTATGAACCGCGTCCCGCACAGCCTCATGTCTCTCTGAACTACCCGCCCCGGTGATATACTCACAACGGTCGGGCGCGCTCCAGGCGCCGTCCATCGTCATCTTCTGAGGGTTCTCATGTCCGGCCACTCGAAATGGGCCACAATCAAGCATAAGAAGGGCGCGCTGGACGCCAAGCGCGGCAAGATCTTCACCCGCCTGATCAAGGAAATCACCATCGCTGCCAAAGGCGGCGGCGGCGACCCTGACGGCAACCCCCGATTGCGCACCGCGGTTCTCGCCGCCAAGGCCGAGAACATGCCGCAGGACAACATCAAACGCGCCATCCAGCGCGGCACCGGCGAGCTCGAAGGCGTGAACTACGAAGAGATCACGTTCGAGGGCTACGGGCCGGGCGGCGTGGCCATCCTCGTCGACGTTCTTACCGACAACCGCAACCGCACGGTGAGCGAGATTCGCCACGCCTTCGGCAAGAACGGCGGCAATCTCGGTTCCACCGGTTCAGTCCTGCACATGTTCTCGAAGAAAGGCCTGATTGCCGTGGAGAAGTCCGCGGCCACCGAAGAACAACTCATGGACATCGTCCTCGAGCACGGCGGCGAAGACCTGAACGACGAAGGCGACACCTGGGAGATCATCACCGACCCCGGCTCCTATGAAGCTGTTCTGAACGCCGTCAAGGCAGCCAAGATTCCCACAGTGATGAACGAAGTCACGATGGTCGCATCGACCTACACCAAGCTCGAGGGGCCGGCTGCGGCGCAGATGATGCGCCTGCTCGAGGCGCTGGAAGACTTCGACGACACGCAGAACGTCTACTCGAACTTCGAAATGACCGCCGAGCAGATGGAACAGGTGGCTGGCTGATTGAGAGATTCTTACAACGAACAGGCCGCCCGGTGTGGCGGCCTTTCTTTTGGCGCAGTGTGAACCTCAATCTGGGAAGGGAAGAACGTTGATTCGAACGACAGGGTTCCTTTTGTTGCTTTCAATGGCAGGCGCAGGACTTGCCCGGTGCCAGACATCCGATCCCAGCGCCGGCGGTATGTCCCAGCTCCCTTCGAACAACGCCAGGACTTCCCGGCTCATGACGGACGGGCCGGCGCCCGACGACTCCATCCGGGCCAGGCGGTGGCACTACGGCCCGTTCTTCAACTGGGGCGAGGGCGTCGGCGACCGATCCGACTTCAAGTTCGTCTGGATCGGCGGCGAAGTGGGCAAGCCCATTACGCGAGTGCTCCATGCCGGCGTTCTCAGCGGCCAGCTTGACCTCGCCGGCAACGTTATCCCGTTCTTTCAGAGCTACACACCCGCCGCGCGCATTCGAACCTTCGTCTTCCAGGGCATGACCTACACCGAGCCGATCGGCGGCGGGACCTACACGGGCGTCAGCCTCACGCCGGTCATCTTGCGTTGGGACTTCGCCACCCGGTCGCACCGCTTCCAGCCCTGGTTCCAGGGCGCCGGAGGGCTCATTTACACCACGCACAAGTTCCCGCCGGATGTGCTTGTCCCCCACGGCACACCCGGAGCAACTTCGGTGTGGAACTTCACGCCGCAGGGGGGCATCGGTTTGCACTGCTTTACACAGCCGAGGCGCTCCATCGACCTCGGCGTGAACGCCGTGCACATCTCGTCGGCTTCGCTGGGCGATCATAACCCCGGCGTCAACGCCAGCCTACAGGTGCAGATCGGCTATAGCTGGTGGAAGTGAAATGCAGCGGGTCGCTCTTCGATGTGAGCCCCGGGCTTCGGCGATCGGCGCTCAGCTCGGCTGGCCAGACTCAAGTTTTTGCGGAGATTCAGGATAATGGGGAAAGGTACTCGAAAATCTCCATCCAGCTTGGAGTAGCCTTGCAACATCGCATATCCAGCCAGCCTCGACAGGCTGGGAGCGAACAGCCGGATGAAGGCTGAGAGCTGCTTTTCATGACCGCTCCGCTCATCGAATGCGTGCCCAACTTCTCTGAAGGCAGAGATGCCCGGCGTGTAGAAACCATCATCGGCGCGATGCGGGTTGAAGGCGTGCACCTGCTCGATTGGTCCATGGACGCCGACCATAACCGATCCGTCGTCACCATCGCAGGCGAACCCCAGGCCGTTGTCGAAGCCGCCGTGCGCTCCGCCGGCAAGGCCGCTGAACTGATTGACCTCACCCGGCAGGAAGGCCTCCACCCCCGCATCGGCGCCGCCGACGTGATCCCATTCGTGCCGATCTCCGGCATCAAGCTCGAACAGTGCGTGCTGCTGGCACGCCAGGCTGGACTCGAAATCTGGCGGCGCTTCGGTGTGCCGGTCTACTTCTACGAAGCCGCCGCAGCCCGGCCGGACCGCGCCAATCTCGACGAGGTTCGCCGCGGCCAGTTTGAAGGCCTCCGCGATGCCGTCCGCAAAGAGACCGCCCGGCGGCCCGATCTTGGCGGCCCCGGCCTGCATCCCACTGCAGGGGCTTGCGCCGTCGGGGCCCGCAAGTTCCTCGTTTCCTGCAATATCCACTTCGACTCCTCCGACGTTGCCATGGTTCGCGCGATCGCCCGTGAGGTCCGCGCCGACGCCGGAGGCCTCAAGGGTGTCAAAGCTCTGGGATCGATCGCTCACGGCCGCGCCCAGCTCTCGTTGAACATCAGCGACTTTCATGCCACGCCCGTTTCGCAGGTCTTCGCCGCCGTCACACGCTTCGCACAGCGCCACAGGACGACTCCCGCCCACTGCGAAATCACCGGCCTCATTCCCGAGGCCGCATGCGAGCGCGAGAGCGAGTGGATGCGTCAATTGATAGGGTTTGATCCCAGGGCCAAAGTCCTGGAGCATCGGCTCGCAGCGCCGCTGCCTTGGCCCGGTGGAGAATAGGCTGGCCATGCCGTTAAATTCGCAGTTTTTAAGCTGGTTGAAACACACAGCCTGTAAGGTTGTTGAACAACAGCAGCAGTAAAATGGAGTGTAGACAAACCGCGCGCTTCTCTTGCACAATCGGGATGCTTTCCGTCAGCTCGGCGCATTCAGTGGCGAGGCCGGCCGCACAGTTGGGGAGGAATGCTTTGCTCAATTTCCTGGTTCGAGTCACTACCGCGTCTGTGCTGGTTGCCGGCGCCGGGTTTGCATCGGCGGCGCAACTCTCCACAGACGCGCGCACGGCCATTCCCCACGATGTCCAGCAGTTGGTCGCCATCGACTACCGTGTGATGCAGAACTCGACCGCGGCCATGGACTTGAAGGCCCGCGTCATGCCTCCCGAACTCAAGCAGTTCGAAAACGCGCTGCGCAAATCCGGCCTCAATGACAAGAACGACATCGACCAATACGTCGACCAGCTCGCCTTCGCTCTTTTCCGTCCCAAATCCAACGGCGGCGGCGGCGACGTTGTGGATACCCTCGGCATCGCGCAAGGTCAGTTTCCCACGCAGGATATCGTCGCCAACTTCAACAAGAAGGCCGTTAAAGCCAAGCTGGTCCGCACCAACCGCATCTACCCGATGGGCCGCACCGGCATGGTGGTTTGCTTTGTCGATCCGTCCACCATGGTCTTCGGCGGCTCCGACGCCGTAAAGGAGGCGCTTGACGCTCGCGACGGCTTGAGCCGCAACCTGCTCACCAACGCCACCATCATGGATGCCATGAAATCCGTCGATGCCGAACCGCTTTGGAGCATCCTCGACCAGACTGGAACGCAGACCATGTTGCGCCAGATTCTCGGTGAGGCCGGTTCGCTTACCGACTTCGAGACGGTGCAGAAGCACCTGCTCGCTTCCTGGTACTCGATGAGCTTCCAGACCGGCGTGCGGTTCGATCTGTCCATCGCCACCGGCGACACGTTCGCTTCCGCGACAATCTCATCGTTGCTGAACGCCGCCCTGGCCTACCGCAAGATGAGCGGCTCCGAGCCCGAGAAGGAAGCGCTCAAGGCGACCGATATCACCTCTGAAGCTGGCCGCCTGACGGTTCACTTCGCCACCAGCGATGAGGAGTTCGCCAGCCTGCTGCAATCGCCCCTCTTCCAGAGCATGGTGCATCCGTAGCCATTGCCGGCGGATTGGTCTTCGGCTTCCCGGTTCCACCCGGGTGCGGCTGAAGCGCCGGCAGCCTCAGTAGTACTGCTTCTCGGCGCTGTTCGTCGCTGAGGCGGCATGTTCGCGGGGCAGCATCACGGAACGTTCCACCGACTTCTTGGCATCCATCGCCGCCTTTACGCCGCAGGTCATCGCAATCTCGTCGATCTTGTCGTAGTACCGCGCACGAAGATTGGCCAGATCGTTGCGCAGTTCGCCGCGAAGGTCCGAGTCGGTGCGCTCAGCCGCTTCCCACCTTGCCGTGAGCAGTATCGAGAAGTAAATGCCCGCGAGCTCTTCGGACTTCAGGGTAAGCAGCGTTTCCTGTTTCTCAACAATGAACCGGGAAGCCGGACTATCCGGAATCGCGTCATGCGGCCGAGACGACATGGGGGACCCTCCACTGGCAACTCTTTACCGAGGCCGGTCTGCGCCCTATATCGGCAGATTGCCTCATCACCCACAGCCCATTCAGTGGAATGTTTTTGTAGTCTGCGGCTGATTCTCCCCAGGTGCTGTGAGGTTCGTCACGCGAGCTGCATTCCCGGAAACTGGCGCTACAACTTAGTTGCTATTCGAGCGGGTCAACTAGGCCGTCTGCGACACGTTGCTTTCAAGCCGAGTCGGCGCATTGCCGCGGTTGGACGGCGCGCAGCACACGCGGTTGCGCCCTGACTGCTTGGCCCGGTAAAGCGCTCCGTCGGCGAGTTCGACAAGCCTGCCGACCGGCTCCTCAAAGCCTGGGACCAGCGTCGCGCATCCGATCGAGAGCGTTACCACGCCATGAGGGTTCGATTCGTGCGGCAGGTTGCGCTGGCGCAGCCTGGCACAGATCTCGTTCGCGATGTCTTCTGCGCCCTGCGCATCGATATTCGGCAGCACCACGGCGAATTCTTCGCCGCCGTACCGCGCCACCAGGTCACCCGGCCGGCTCACGATGCCCATTGCGATCTCAGCGATTTGTTTGAGGCAGTGATCTCCGCGCACGTGTCCATAGGTATCGTTATAGGGCTTGAAGTGATCGGCATCGAGAAGCAGAAGGGAAAGAGGCTTGTTATCGCGCATCGCGCGCCGCCATTCGTTGTGCAGATGTTGGTCCATCCGGCGGCGGTTCGCCACGCCAGTCAACGCATCGACGATGGCCAGCGCCTCCACCACCCGATACGCTTCCTCCAGTTCCGCTTCCGTCCGCTTGCGCTCCGAGATGTCGCGGATAAGGTTCAGCACTCCCACAGGTATTCGAGTCGAAGGATCGTGGATCGTGCGCAGGCTTGACTCTACCCAGACGTATTCCGCGTTCTGCTTTCGGAGCCTGTACTCGATCACCGCGCCTTCGCATCCGGAACGCATTTTCTGCATCGTCTCGGCCAGCCTGGGCTGATCTTCCGGATGGGCAAGATCCAGGGTCCGTTGCATCATCAACTCTTCTGGATTCCATCCCCCAAGCGCTTGCGCCGCCGGAGACACATAACTCCGGTTGCCGGTGAAGTCGGCAAGGATGATAATGTCGCGGCTGTTCTCCGTAACCAGGCGGTGAACCGATACGATCTCTTCCAGCTTCCGCTCCATCGATTTGTGGCTTTCCAGCACGACGGAAACGCTGTAGAGCATGAACACCGATGCCAGCAGGAAGATCTGCAGGATCAACGGCCGGGTCGAAACCGGGATCCCGGAACTCGCGCCCAGCGGTCCATATCCGCGAGCGGTTAGCGTTGCTCCGATGGCCGCGACATAAAGCGTCCCGATCCCCGCCCAACCCATGCCCGATCGCATCAGTACGAGAAGCAGGAATGGGCAGACGACAAACAGCAGGGGCGAGTTGGCCTGGTAGAAGACAACCAACGTCGCCACCGCCAGCAGGGTCAGATAACACCATCCGCGCACTGAGCCTACGCTGCGTTTCAGCGAGTTCTGGAAGATGGCGATGAAAATAGGGGTGGTGACTGCGATGCCGAGGCCGTCGCCCACGAACCAGTTCCGGAAGACCGGGATCGGCTGCTGATGCCAGACGATCCAGGAAAAAGCCGTGAGCAGGAGTGCAGCCGTGAATGGCCCGGCAAACACGCCAAAACCCACAAAGCGGAAGAAGTACCGCGTGTCGGTCAGCCTGGGCAATTCGACCGAGCGCCGGCGCAAAAGAGAGGCCGCGGTCAGCACTTCGATCAAATTCATTGCGTTGTACAGCAGATTCGTCCGCCAACTTTCGCCGAGTAAAGCGCTGCCGATCACCATCGCCGTTGCGCCCGACACAATGTATCCCCGCCAGCGCCAGCGCGGAGCGAGCAGCAGATAGGCCAGAAGCAGGCCATTGGCAAGCCAGACGATGTTCGCGTCTGCGGGAAGCTTGCCAAACACTCCGACAGACACAACGGAAACAGAAATGAACACGAAACAGCGGAGCAGACTCCAGGCATGGCTGTGGCGCATCAGCCACGGCCTGGCCTGCAGACTGGCGGGTTCCCAAGCATTTCCAGACATAGAAGCCTGATTTAACCTTATCGGACGGCCCGTCGGGCAGGTATAGAAAAATCTGTGGTGAAAGAAAGTACTCTTAAATCTCCACAGGCAACCCTGGCATCGATCGATCCTTCATCGTTCCTGCCGAGGGCCGGATGTGCAGTCGCAAGGGAGATTGACTTTCTGGATATTTATACCGGCTTCAGCACGCCGCTGTTGATCGGCAATCCGTCTCCCGTCCTGCCCGTTTGCGCGACGCAGACGCGGTTGCGGCCTGACTGCTTGGCCCGGTAAAGCGCTTCATCCGCCTGCTCGACGAGCGCGTCCATCGGCTGGCCGGGCGATGGAACCAGCGTCGCGCATCCGATGGATATGGTGACGACCCCGTAGGGATTCGTTTCATGCGGAAGGCCCCGCTTCTCCAGTCCCGCCCGGATCTCATGAGCGAGTTCCTCAGCGCCCGCAGCATCGGTCCCCGGAAGCACGACGGCAAATTCCTCGCCGCCATATCTCGCAACCAGGTCACCGGGCCGGCTGACAAAGTCCAGCGTCGCTTCTGCGATCTGCTTCAGGCAGTTGTCCCCTCGCACGTGTCCGTAGGTATCGTTGTATAGCTTGAAGTGGTCGGCATCGAGAAGAAGCAGCGAAAGGGGCTTTCTGTCCCGCAGAGCACGCCGCCATTCATTGTGCAGGTGCTGGTCCAGACGCCGCCGATTGGCCACGCCGGTCAGTCCGTCCACCACCGCCAGTGCCTCGACGGCGCGGTACGCCGCCTCCAGCTTTTCTTCTGTTCGCTTGCGCTCGGTAATGTCGCGAACCAGATTGAGCACACCTGCCAGTGCCCCATTCGGCTGGCTCCGAATGGCTCGCAGGCTCGACTCCACCCAGATGTAGTCGCCATTCTTCTTACGTAACCGGTATTCGACGATCGCGCCTTCCGAACCGTGGCGTATCTGCTCGAGCACGTTCTCCATCTTCGATTGGTCGAGCCCGTGAATCAGGTCGCTGCTGTTGTGCGAGAGCAGGTCCTCCGGCTGCCAGCCGAGCACGATCCGCGCGGCCGGGGAAACAAAGGTGCGGCTTCCCTCGAAATCCATCAGGATGATCACATCGCGGCTGTTTTCCGTGACCAGCCTGTGAATCGAGACAATCTCCCGCAGCTTCTTCTCGGTGGACTTCTGGCTCTCCAGGACAACCGAAGCGAAGTAGACCATAAAGATCGCGCCGGCCAGGAAGAGTTGGAGCAAGATGGCCGGTTCGTCCGCCGACATGGAAGTCGCCGCACCGAAGGGCCCGGTCCCGCGAGGCGTATACCAGCTTCCGGCGGTGGCGACAAACACAATCGCCAGCGACGCCCATCCCAATCCCAAGCGAAACACCAGGAGAAGCAAGAACGGATAAAGCACAAACGCCATGGGCGCTTTGCTCTGGCCAAAAACGGCGACCGACAGCAGGGCCGTTGGCACCAGGTAGTACAGATTGCGCTTGATTTGGACGGTATCGAATAGGCGTGACCGGAAGATCGCAACACAGGCAGGGGTCGTCACGGCGGCTCCCAAGCCGTCCTGGATGAACCACGTCAGGAATTGCGTCGAGACGGGCGCCCCGATCCACAAGTGCGACGCCACCGCGAACACCGTTCCGACCATCATCGGGCACACAATCACCGCGCAAACGACAAAACGCAACAGATAGGACGGATCGGTAAAGGCTGGAAGATCGGCTGACCGGCGTCGCAGAAGCTGAGCCGACACCGTCACTTCCGCGATATTCAGAATCGCCATGGCAAGGCTCTGCTGCCAGTGCGGGTAGGTGAGAGTGAGGCCGATGACCTGCGCCGCCAATCCTGCGGAAAGGTAGTACGCCCATCGCGAACGAGGCGCCAGCAGCAGATACGCCAGCAACAGCCCGTTCGATACCCAGATCAGGTCTGCGGAAGGGGATAACCCGATGTAGACCGTGGCCAAGAGAACGGTTGAGAAGCAGCCCCCAAGCCGCAATAGGGGAAGAAACCTTGTCGACTTCCGCTTGACTTGCTTCCTGCCGGAATCTGGAAGGGGTTGCGGCACAGATTTCCTCATCCGATTTATCGGAAGAATCACCTCGCAGGAACAGATGCAAACGGTGGAAAATCCTGAATGACTGGAACTTAAGTAAAGTCGGGGCGCTGGCTTCGGTCAAGAACCTGTCACCGCCTTGGCGTCAGCTCCGGATGAAACTCGGCCTTGCCCTGCGGAAGGAGGATGATTTCGAGGTGCCCCTCCTCGCCCTCGGCCAGCTCCGGCCCGCCGATCTGCACCGTCTGCCTGCCGTTCCCGGTTGCGTAGAGCACTTTGACCGGCCCTTTTCCGTTCGCCTGGATACGGTAGTGATATTCCGCGCCCGCCGCCAACGCGTCTTTCCCAAAGCTTGCACTGGGGTAATCGACTTCCAGCAACTGAATCGGCCCGCCCGTGCGATTCTCCACTTCGATCTCGATGTGATAGGAGTGGCACGCGGTTGCCATCGCAAGCACCGGCAGCGAAGCCGCCAACCCAATCCAGCCGTCCCTCATTCGCCGTCCTTGGCAGGCTCGCCGCCAAACGTCCCGACCTTCTTTTCCAGCCTGTCCAGCCGCCGCACCAGCTCCGGCAGCCGCTGGAAGATCGCCACCGCCCGCAGCCAGACGCGGTTGTCGAACCCCGGCGAACCCGAGATCATCTTTCCCGCCGCTACGTCGTGCGAGACCGCCGACTGCGCCGTCAGGATCACGCCATCGCCCAGCGTGCAATGCCCGGCCACCCCCGCTTGTCCCGCCAGGATCGCGTTGTTCCCGATCACGCTCGATCCAGCCAGCCCAACCTGCGCGCAGAGAAGCGTATTCTCACCCACCGCCGACCCATGTCCCACCTGCACGAGATTGTCGATCTTGGCTCCAGCGCCAATCTTCGTCTCGCCCACCGTCGCCCGGTCGATGCACGCGTTCGCCTGCACATCCACCCGGTCGCCCAGCCGCACCGGCCCCGACTGCGGAATCTTCACCCACCGCCCATTCTCGTCCTTCGAGAATCCGAACCCGTCCGCGCCGATCACCGCGCCATTTTCGAGCGTGACATGATCGCCCAGCAAACAATGCTCGCGGATCACCGCATGCGCATGTGCGAAAAGATGGCACCCCGCCTGAACCCCCGGATAGACAACCACATGCGGGAGCAGGGTGGCGTTGGGTCCCAGCCGCACCCCCGGCCCAATCACGACGTAGGCTCCGATATGCGCACCCTCGCCAATCTCCGCCGTTGGATCGATCACCGCTGTGGGATGAACGCCCGGCGGATACGCGGGCGGCTGATAGAACATGGCCAGCGCACGGTTGAACGCATGGTAGGGGTTCTTGATCCGCAGCGTCGCCGCGCCGATCTCCTGAAACTCCGGCTCGACGAGCACCGCTGCAGCCTGCGTCGTGCGGGCCAGGCCGGAATACCGGGGATTGGCGACAAAGGTGATCTCCGTGGGACCGGCGTCCTCAATCCCTTTCACGCCAGTCACTTCCGTCTCCGCGTCCCCGCGCAGCTCCGCCCCCAGCCGGCTTGCCAGCTCACCTAACTTCATCGCTGTGATTCTACCGGAACCCGCCCGCCTATGCCGTGTCGCTCTCTCCCGGGAACAGCTCCGGCTGCTCCTCGGCCTGCGGCGGCCGCCGCCTGGCAGCCCCGATCAGCCCCACAACCTCCAGCGCCTGGATCGCCAGCCGCGGCACGTAAATCCTCTGTGTGTTGGACCGCGTGTCCGGCGGCGTCAGCATCAGCCCCGCCCCGTCCAGCAGCGAACGGTCGTTGCCGGCCAGCCCCTCGATCTCCTCGCCATCGTTCAAGGTCATGCGCAGCCAGACGCCTGCCGCCCTCGGCCGGATGGCAAACTTCTTGTGCAGGAGCCGCTCAGGATTGGCTGAGTCACTTCCCGGCAGGTCGCGCACGTAGCAAACCCACTTCACCTGGTCCCAGCCCATACGCAGCACTTTGCCGGTCAGGTCCAGGATCTCCAGCTCGGCTGCATTCTGCCCAAAGACGACGCCCGCATATCCGGCGACCCAGTCCCGGGTGAACTTGCGTACGATCACGGGTTTGCGCGCCGAGGTCATCGAATGGATTTTCGCACGCGCTTTCGATCCGGAAGCCGAAAAAGCTTCAAGACCGGTGCAGATGAATCCGCTGCGCAACCGCCGTCCTTGTTTTCTTGTCCGGAATCAATGGAATCCAAATCGAAAAGAATGCAGAAAACCGCTCCGAATGTCACCGGATTGCACATACCTCGGGCGGTTTTGCCGTAGCCATTTGGTTGCGATTATGTTAAGGTACTGGTTTGCCGGGAAGCATCATAGCGGCCTAAGCATAACCGCATCAGGGACTTGAGCGGGCCGCGCGGTGTCGGCAGGAAACATCGATGCCAGACTACATCTACCTTCTGGAAAACCGGCTCTCGGCCGATCAGCGAAACGCCCTTCGCCTGCTGCGCGATGCATCTGCCGAATCCGGCACGATCCTGTTTCTCACCGGCGACGCGGTCCGCGACCTCACCAGCGGCCACTCCGTCCGCGAACTTGAAGTTGCGGTTCATGGAAATGCTCTCAAGCTGAAGAAGCCAATAGAAAAAGCCGGCGGAAAAGTGTGGGGCGAGGACGAGGAATCCCGCTCTCTCTACCTGTGTTTTCCGGGCACGGTCCGCGTCGATGTCGTCAGCGCTCACCGGGTCGAGTATCCCAAGCCAGGCACGCCGGTGTACTTCTGGGCCTCCATTCAAGAGGATCTGCGCCGCCGCGATTTCACCGCCAACGCAATGGCCATCTCCCTCAACGAGGGCTCGTTCGGCCTGCTCATGGACCCTCTGAACGGCGCCGCGGATATCGAGACCCGAACTCTTCGGCTGGTTTCCAATTATGGATTCCTCGAAGAGCCGGCCCTGCTCGTGCGGGCCACCCGCTACCGTGCCCGCCTGGGCTGGGAACTCGATCCCAGAACCCACGCGCGCTATGAGAACGCCAAGGCCGAAAACATCATCGAACACCTCTCCTCCAAGGCGCGCAGCGAAGAGCTGGAGCAGATTGGTCACGAGGAAGAGGCGCTGAAGGTGCTCGAAGCCCTCGAAACTGAGGGCTGGATGAAGTCCCTCTTCCCGGCCTGGACTGCCGCCAAAGCCGATATCGAAGGCCTGAAGCTGCTCCACGAGCAGGCCGTTGAGCTGCTGCTGCAGGGCGTGCACCCCGACATGTCCGCCGCCCAGATGCGGCTGCTCACCGCCAGGCTCACCTCGAAAGAGCTCTCGTCGCTGCAGAAGATGTTCATCCGCCAGGGCTTTGTCGACGAGTGGAACAGCCTCGACTCGCTGGCCGCGGGATTCTCGAAGGCTCTGCATGCGAAAGAGAATCAAACCCCGTCGGCCTGCTTCAAGTTGTTCCGCAGCTTTGATCCGGAAGCGATTCTCTGGCTTGGCTTTACGACGAAGGACGCTGGCGTCAGGGAGCGCTACAATCAGTTCCTCAAAGTTTGGCCTGAGGCCCGCCAGCGCATCCCGTATGCCCTCATGCAGGAAATGCGCATCGCTCCCGAACTGCCCAACTACAACCAGGTTGTGGAGGCTATCTTTCTCGAGCTGATCGACGGGAAGCTCACCACTCCGGAAGAGATGCGCGCCTTCCTCGAGCCGTATTCGCCTCCGGCGCCGCCGCCGCAGGTCGCCATCAAGCGGTCCCGGTCCCGCCGAGGCGCCGAGCCCAAGGTGAAAGAGCAGGCCTTCGACGAGGAAGAGTCCGAAGAAGGCATCGAAGACGAGGATCTCGACGAGATCGGCGGCGAGGAAGAGGAAATCGACCTCGGCATCCCCATCCCGGCGCGGGACCTGGAAGAACACGAGGAAGAAGGAGAACACGAAAGCGTTCTGGCCGAAGAAGAGCTGGACGACGAAGACGAGGAGGAAGAGGAAGAGCCTGCTCCGAAGCGTATTCCCAAGGCCGGCGCCAGACCTGCAAAGGAAGCTCCCGCAGCCGCCAGAAAGGGCCAGCCCGAAGCCGCGATCCTCGTTGCCGCCGGGAAGGAAGCCAAAGCGGCTCCAGCCAAGCCGGCCGCAAAGCCAGAGCCTCCTGTCAAGCAGCCCGCAGCGAAAACCGCGAAACCCCCGTTGCCTCACGTCAAGGATTCTTCGGCTCCGGCGAAATCCAAATCTGCGCCAGCTTCCGCCAAGCCCGAGAAGCCCGCGGCGAAGCCTTCGCACAAGGCTGCCCCGGAAAAGGCAGCCACGAAGCCGAATCTCAAGCCTCCGGTGAAAACGCCGCCCAAAGCGGCCGCCAAACCCGCGCCTGCAAAAACGATTTCCAAGGCTGCCAAGCCGCATTCTCCTGCCAAGCCAGCCGGCAAGAAGCCCGTGCCCAAGCCGGCCGCAAAATCCGGAAAGAAGCGGTGACCCGGGCCCTTCGCAGCCGGCCCGGCCCGCGACGCCAACTTGGAAATCTCGCCCAGCGGTGCGCGGCAGACCCTTTGCGCCTGCGTGCTATCTTCTAGAGCCTGTTATGGACTTTCCCACGCGCGGCGTTTCGAGGGAAAATCGGGCCAGACGAGGCGGAGGACGAAGGCTTTGGTGATTCCAAGGCGAGGACGACAACGAAGTATGGCCCGAATTTACCCGCAACCCGAAGAATTGGCTCCCAGCGCCGCACGCGCGAAAGTCCATAACAGGCTCTAGGCATTCCGGAGGGTTCCTTGATGATCTGCACGCACTGCCGCCTTCTTGCGTTTGCGCTGACGATTCCGTTCGCCGTCTCCGCGGGCATAACCGCCGAAGCCGCCGCCAAAGGCGCCAAAGAAACTACGAGCGCCGCCGCGTCTGGCCCGGGCTACCGTTTCCAGACCGGTGGCTGGACCTACGTCCATCTCCAGGGCAACCCCGCGGAGATCGGCTTCCAGCATGGCCAGCTCCTCGCGCCGGAGATCGAAGACCTCGTCCACGTCATCCAGGTTGAGAGCGAGCACTCCACACAGCGCAGCTGGTCTTTCTACCGCGAAGCCGCCCAGACGATTCTCTGGCCGCACATTGACGCCGAGTACCAGACGGAGCTGCAAGGCATCGCCAAGGGCCTTCAATCGCAGGGCAGCAAGCTCGATGTCTGGGATGTCGTCGCCCTCAACGGCGGCATCGAGCTGCCGCAGTACTACGTCCCCTGGCTCAACAAGCGCGAACATGCGGCCAACGCTCCCAGCATCCATCCCGAAGGCCGCTGCTCCGCCTTTATCGCCACCGGCAGCTATACCAGGGACGGCAAGATCGTCATCGCCCACAACAATTGGTCAAGCTACGCCGAAGGCGCCCGCTGGACGGTCATTTTCGACATCCAGCCTGCGCACGGCCATCGCATCCTCATGGATGGCGAGCCCGGCGTGATCACCAGCGAGGACGACTTCGGCATCAACGACGCCGGCATCCTGGTCACCGAGACTACGATTACGCAGTTTGAAGGCTTCGATCCCGGCGGCAAACCGGAGTTCGTCCGCTCCCGCAAAGCGCTGCAATACGCCGAGTCCATCAACGGCTACGCGAAGATCATTCGCAAAGGCAACAACGGCGGCTATGCCAACGACTGGCTGATCGGCGACCGCAAGACCGGCGAAATCGCCTACCTTGAACTCGGACTGAAGAACTCCCCCATCTGGTATTCGAAGGATGGTTACTTCGTCAGCTCCAACTTCGCCCGCGACCCGCGCCTGATGAAGGAAGAGACGCCCCTGTTCGATCCCAACAACCTGTCGCACTCCGAGAACGCCCGCCGCGTGACCTGGGAAAAGAAGATGGCCAACTCGAGGGGGAGCATCGACATCGAGCTCGCCGAAAAGTTCATGGCCGATCACGACGACAGCTACACAGGGAAGGTGGAAGCCGACGAGCGCTCGCTCTGCGGCCACGTCGACAGGTCGAAAGGCGGCGTGCCCGAGTGGGATTGGCCGGCTCACTATCCTGGCGGCGCAGTCACCGGCAAAGTGGCCGACTCCGGTCTCGCAGGCAAGATGATGCTCATCGCTCACGCCGGCCACCCCTGCGGCGACGATTTTCTCGCCGCACCGTTCCTCGCCGCGCATCCGGAGTACAGCTACTTGAAGCCCATCCTCAAAGACATGAAGTCCGGCCCGTGGACCACGTTCGCCGCCGGGGAGAAAAAGTAGCCCGTCACACCCGTTCCGCCTTTTCGGAGCTATGATCCTGGGCAGCACTTCGTGGCCTCGATCCAAGCTCCGGAAAGGGCGCGCCATGCGCAGGTGGGGAATCGTCATCACCGCGGTCTATCTTCTGATTCTTGCGGGTCTGCTGCTGCCGGCATTTGTGTATTTTGCCGGGGACGACAAACTTTTCTCCGCTGCATTCGTGAAAAGTGTGCGCGAAGTCGCGGGCTCCGCCTGGGTATGGGCGATCATCCTGATCTTGCTCGGATCGCAGGCGCTCCTGCTGTTTCTTTCCGTGGATACCTCGCAAAAGAAGTTGAAGCCGCGGGCTCATATCGCTGTCACCTGCGGGCTCTCAGGGCTTCTCTTTGCCGGGCTCACGTATGCGGCCGTCCTATCCGCTGTCGAGGCGGCCCCCAGCAAATCCCTCGACGATCTGTTTTCGTCGGCCGCTCGAAGTGTCGCGATTGTCGTGGTCCTTTGGGTTATTTGGGGCGTCGCCTTCTATCTATATCTGCGCAACGCCAGCACCGTGACGACGAAGGCCGTCTCCTGGCTCCTGAAGGGCAGCGTTCTCGAACTTCTCATCACGGTCCCGTGCCACATCATCGTCCGCCGCCGCGGAGAGTGTTCGGCGCCGATCGCCACCAGCTTCGGCATCTGCACCGGCATCGCGATCATGCTGCTGTCCTTCGGGCCCGGCATCCTCTTCCTCTACAAGAAGCGTCTCGACGCCTACACCCATCCCCAGGCTGCAGCCCAGCCACGCGGCTGACACCGATTCCCTGATCCCGGCTCCTTCGTCCGTCACCTGTATTGGATATGAATCGCGATGTCCGTCTCCGGGCATCCCACATGGACCAATGCGGCTTTGAATGGCGCCGGTCCCCAACCCACGTGCGGATTGTTCGCGAACCCGAACCCTTCCCGGGGAATCCCGAGAAGGTTCTTGTCGAGCCTGGCATTCGAGTTCTCGTCGTGAATGGCGGCCACGCCGTAATCGCCGGGCGGCAGATTGCTCCATTCCGCAATCCCGCCACGCCTGGTTGAGTCAATCGGCGCCGGCCCCACGCGAAACGCCTTCTTCGTATCCTCCGGCCATCCCGCCGCGCTTTTGAAGACCACGGTGCCGATGTTGCCCTTCGCGTTGCGCAGCCCGTCGACGTGGATGCGCAATGTGCATCCGCTCGCGCGCTCCGGGTTCGCCGCATGGCCTTGTGCAGGCGGCAAACCCGGCCGCAGCCACGCGATTGCGGCTACCACGGCCAGACGAAAGAATCTCATGCAACGTTGGACGCGTTGTTCCCCGTTGGCGAATCCGCCAGTTGTCAAAAGGGTGTCACTCCTTGAGGACGGTCAGACCGAGTGCCGCTCGGCCACCGCTGCCGCTTCCCATTCGCCGCCAGGGGCCGCGATGGAGGCGCCCGCATACTCATCGTCTATCCGGCCGCTCGCCTCACGCGCTGCGGCGCGCCGCGCCGACTCTACGGCCTCGCGGATCAACTCCACCACGATCCCGGGCTGATCCAGATGCACCCAGTGCCTGCTGTTCGGCACGATCACCTGCTTCACGTTGTCGCCGATCTCGCGCAGGTGATTCCAGCTCAGGGGCGGCGCGCTATCGGGGGTGAACACCAGCACAGGCGTATCGGCGATCGGTTCCAATTCCAGCATCTCGGTGACTGTCGCCGGAATGGCGGAAAGGTGCGCGTGCATCCCCGCATAGAACCCGGGCCGTGACCACTGCGCGGCGATCGCGGGCCGAATTTCCATCGGCAGCTTGGCCACCTCCTGGTCCACGCGCCCCAGCACATGCTGCGTCCCGTCGCCCGCCAGCCGCGCCAGCCGGCCGGAAAGCATGCCCTTGCCGCAAAGCAGCGAAGTGATGCCGATCCGCGCCAGCCCGATGTGCGCGATCAAAATGGCATAGCGGCACATCTTCTTGGCGCGCCTGAGATCGCCTTGCTTGGTGCGATTCACCGGCGGCCACTCGTCGCAGCGCATGGGGTCGATCAGGATCAGGCTCGCCACCTCATCCGGAAAGAGCAGCGCGAACCGGCGCATCACAAGCCCGCCGAACGAATGGCCCACCAGCAGGTAAGGCGGCTTGATCCCCGAGCGCTCCAGCATCTCATGCAATTCGAGTGCGACATTCCGCGGCGTGCGCAAGGTGCGGCAGGGGCCGCTCCAGCCCAGCCCGCAGCGGTCATAGGACACCGCGGCCGCAAACCGCGAAACCTGTTCCTGGATATGAAACCAGTTCAGGCTGCTGGCGGCGATTCCCGCCTCGAAGATCACGGCCGGGCTGCCGGTTCCGCTTTGCCGTACATAGAGTCTCCGGTGATTCCCGATCTCGATGTGCCGCCCGTTGGCCGCGTACCGGCGCGCGTCGCGCCTGGCGCCGATGCGTTGATACACCACACCTGTGCAAAACAACACGCAGAACGCGCCGGCGGAGAAAAGTAGGATCGACATTGGGAGTGTTCAAAGTTTAGCGTGTCGCAGCTTGCCGGGGTTGCCAAATTGTATACGCGCAGAAGCAGTGACCGCGCAAGCCTCTTCGCGGCTCAATCGTGGGATGCGCAATGAAGGCGCCGGGTTATTGCCAGCCACCCGCCGCCACAAATCCCGCCCAATACCAGGGATGGGTGCTCTTGCCGGCTGCGCGCCGTTCCGCCAGCAGCTTGCGCAATGAGCGCCAGACGGCGTCCGCCGTTGAGGCGCGTTGCTTCAGCCGCTCCGCGTAGAGTTCGTGCATGAAGCGTCCGGTCACGTAGTCGTCCACCGGCCACAGCGCCATCACCACGCTGTGCGCGCCCGCCACGCGGAACGCGCGCTCCAGCCCCAACACGCCTTCTCCATCCTGCAAAAGGCCGCTGCCGGTGTTGCAGGCCGAGAGCACCGCCCAGTCCACGCCATTCAGGTTGAGCGACGCGATCTGCTGAGCGGTCAGAATGGAGTCGCTGCGGAGCTGGTTCGCGCCGGCAAACACCAGCCCTGAATGCAGCAGGGGGTTGCCGTTCCCGCAGCTTTTGTCGAGAACGAAGGCATGTGTCGCCACATGGAGAACCCGGTTGCGTTCCGCTTCGGCAACGAAGCGGCTGCGCGTGGCGTCCGCCCCGGTCACCAGCGACGACGCTTCGTCGCGATTCCAGCGCTTCCAGGCCGAGCTGATGTCGGTGACCTCCGCCGCGGACCCAGGCAGTGGCCGGAACTGCAGGCTGCGGAACTCATCGCATGGCACGGTGGCGTCGCGCAGCGGCGAAGCGGGAAGGGAAGCCGCCGCAATGTCGAAGCTCGGGCTGCCGATCGCCAGCAATCCGTTCTTGTGCGGGCTCTCCGGTGCCGGAAGCAGGTCGCGCTCGCTGCTCAGCAGGTGAATCACCGGCCCCTTGTCGACCAGGTACCCGTTTCCCACCGGCAGCGCCGCAAACGGAATCAGGTTCAGGTCGCCGTCGGGCGCCACCAGCACCAGCTTCGCACCCGCGACGTCCGCCTGCAGCGGATCCCAGATCTTCTTCCGCAGATCCAGCGCCGCGGCGCGATAGGCGCGTTCATTCCTGGTCGAGCCGAGGCCGCCCGAGTGAGCTTCGGCGTCGGCGGCGGCACGGCAACGCTTCACCAGCGCGTCAATCCCATCCTGCTCGCCAAGGTCGAAAATGTGGATCTTTTCCGACCCGGGACGCAGCACGAACGCCATGTACGACTGCACCTTTCCCTCGTCGCCCGGGTTGAACTTCGGCGGGAACTTGAGATAGCTCACATACGAAATCAATACGGACTGCGCCGGGAGATGCCGGCGAACATCTTCCAGCGAAACTAACCGCAGTTGTTCATCCGTTCGGAATGCAAGGCTCCGCTCCGCGAGCTCCCGCTCCGTACGTTCCATCCGCATCATTGCGGCGGTGTAGACCCGTTCGTTGGCCTGGTTCTGCTCCGCGCCCGTCGATGCCAGGACCTCCGATCGCTCCTTGTCCAGCTCCCCCAGCAGGACGGCGATCTGCGGATCGTTCTGGCGGTTCAACGCCACCTGCCGATGGGCCATCTCCTCGGCCACCAGCGCACGCGAACGGATCTCCTCCTGGTAGACCGGGGCGGGATCGACTTCCGGATGCTCCACGACGATCGACAAGCCAACATTGAGTCCGATCCTCTCATTGGCGGCCAGCGCCAGCGCTTGTCTCTCCGGCAGCACGCGCACCGCCAGGCTGAACGTCTCGCGTTGCGATTGATGGGCATGAATTGCCATCTCCAACGCGCGATTCAGGTCGCCTGCAGAGCCAAGTACCCGTGCGTAGTGTGCCTCCAGGATGCTGGTCCTGCTGTGCAGCGGTCCGTACCATTTTCGATAGAGCGAATCCGCGGCATCGTATTCGCGCATGGACTCGTCGAGATGGCCCGTCTTCGCATTCAGATATCCAAGGTTCATCAGGGCGTGCGCCACCTGCACGCTGTCCGCGCCATAGAGCGACTTGCTCAACGTCAGCGCCTTGTTGAGATGAACGATCGCAGCTTCGCCGTCTCCCGTGAGGCTGAAGAAGGCTCCCGCATTGCTCTCCAGAATGGCCATCGACGGGGCCGGCTCGGCTTGGCTGTCGACGATCTTCAGCGACTCCTCGACGGCCAGCCGCGCGCCTGCCCAATCCCGCAGCTTCACGCGAATCTGGCCAAGGTCCTGGAGCATCGACGCCAGGTACAGGCCATTCGGTTCGTGCGACGCTCGCTCGGCGGCGACCGCCTCCTCAGCCGCGGAGAGTGCACATCGCGTGTCTCCCATCGCGAAGCAGATCTTGTCCAGCGCGTCGGCCGTCTGCGCCAGATCCCTGGTGCCCGGAGCGGCGCGCCGGGCCACCTCGAGCGCCTGCTCGGCAATCGGCCTGCCCTGCTCGGCATGATTTTCCGCCAGGTGAACCTTCGCCAGGCTGGCCAGCGCCATCGCGTAGAGCGCGGAATCCTTTCCCTGCGCGCTCCCTGCTACGGCGACCGCTCTCTGCGCCAACTCCATGGTCTCTGGCCCCACGCGCCCGCTCACGCATTGACGCTGGACCAGCTGAATCAGGGCGCCGGCGATCTGCGTCGTGTTCCCGGGGTGAGCCTTCTCGGCTTCGGCCAGCCTGGCGCGCGCCTCCCCAACCGGGTCCGGCGCGATCTCCTGCCCGCTGTTCTGCGCGGGCTGCGCCGCCAGCGGCACTGCAGCCATTGCAACCAGAACGAAGTAGGAAATCCAGCGGTTCACATCTACTCGATCTTGGACTTGGGTGAAGCAGCCTTCCGGTCCCCATCGATCAGGGCAAGCACCTTGCGATCCTCCGCCCGCGCCTTGCGCTCCAGGTCGCCGCGCAGAGTCACCGTCTTCAGCAGCGCACGATGCGCTGCCGCGGCATCGTTCTCTGCCAATTCCACCTGCGCCAGGTAGTAGTAGGCTGCTTCCTGCTGCGCGGAATCCCCCGCCTCGGCCACCGCGCGGAACGTCCCTGCCGCTCCGTTCAGATCGCCGTCATGCATCCGGCACGCGCCGGAGTAAAACTCCGCCGCCAGTCCATCCCGGCTCTCCACCGCCACCCGGTTCAGGGCTTTCAGCGTCCCGGCGCAGTCGCCTGCCGAATAGGCCTTCATTCCCGCCTGAAACCACCCACGTTCGTCAACGCCGCGAAGATTCGGCGCCACAAAAACCGGCAAGGACAAGTCCGCCAGTTCCATTGGCTTTGCCGCTGACTCCCCGGCATCTGCCGGACGTGCGGCCTTTCCGGCATCTGCCGGCCGAGCCGGCTGGGGAACGGCGGCAGGTGTCGTGACCTGTGCGCGGCCGGAGGGTTCGCCCGGATTTCCGCTCAGCATCCGGTGTGCAAAAAACACCACAAGCAACGCCGCTGCCGCCGACCCGATCGCCCATGTTGCCGTGCGCCAATTCAAAAACTTGCGACGAGTCGGCTGTTCAAAAACCGGGGGCGGCATCTTCTCCAGTCCCGATCTTGCTGCCTGCAGCGCCTGAAGAGACTCCAGGCACGCCGGGCAATCGAAATAATGCTCCTCAAACCGTTCCGCCTCGGCCTCGGGCAAGCTGCCCTCGATATATGCCAAAGCATTCCATTCGGCAGGCGATCCATTGCATTCGTTCATGATTTTCGTCCCGCAGTAATGTGGATCGCCGCCGTCTTCTGTGACGCGTTTCTTCGTACTAAATCGATTACCCGGCGCGTCGCCCGCAGTTTCCGCTGCCGCACTACGTCCGGGCTCAGGTTCAGCCGTTCCGCAATGGCTCCCGGCTTCAT